>Ga0179593_1737100_pt1 | contig 14823 bp, 17 predicted proteins | sample CZODoug2_1_08_16_FD_185931 | JGI IMG/M metagenome (GOLD analysis project Ga0179593, IMG submission 185931) | Vadose zone soil fungal communities from Angelo Coast Range Reserve, California, USA - CZODoug2_1_08_16fungal (PacBio error correction) | ecosystem: Environmental > Terrestrial > Soil >... | reverse complement strand
TTCCTCTCTCTTCCGTTCACGCAGGAAGAACTGATCCCTTCCTCCCGGGGGGAAGCAATTCTTCCTTTAGAGAATTTCCTCGGCCTGGCTCTTTTTTCTTGCTACAAACGGGACGTGGGGCCTTCTTCTCTTTTCAGCCTGGTTCATATTGCTTTAAAGGTCCCCTTTTTTCCTGAATCCGCCCTGAATACCCTTTCTTTTGCTCACGGGGACAGATCGAAATTACCAACTCTTTTCTTTTCCACCAAGAACGCCCCGCGGAGGTCACTTATTCCCCCTTCTTTTTCTTCCTTAGAAAAAGCCGCACTCTTTTTTCCTTTTTTAGCGTTCACACGGCGTTACTTGCTTTTTCTGGCCGCAGCGGCATTCCGATTTTCGTCCTCCTTCCCTAAGGTAATGGGTCGGCGGCGTTTTTTTTTCCCCTATCATTGCAGACGCTACAACCGAACCACTTTTTTCCCTCCCAGGACATTTCGCTTCTGTGATTCCCTCGTCTTCTGCTAAGGAGACTCTCCTCGCACTTCCCTCTTCGCACCGAGTTGTCAGCGAGTTCTTCTTCTTTTCCCTAAGCTAAAAGTTCGGCATAGCCTTCCTTGTTCTCTTTTATAGGCTTGTGATGGGACGCCTCACTCCTTTTTCAAGGCCAGCCAGCCTTCAAAACACTTTCTCTTCCTTATTTTAAGCGAGTCCTTCCATCCCAATTTTTCCCTTCCTCCCCTGACAGTGAAAATGGAAGTGTTCCTCTTAATCTCCAAAGGACTTGCTGGCTCGAATACCCCTCCATCATCGGCCGCGAGTCACGTCGTTCCTCCTTCCACGAGATTTTCCGACTTCTTTTTCTCCCCACCCCTTTTCTTCCGAGACTGAATTTTTACACGCAGTTTCCCCTCCCTGACCAAATCTTCTGGGGGCATTATACCGCGTCTTCTCATTGCGCGAGACTCTCAGCTTCATCCCAATTATTCAGAATAAGAAATTTGCTCCCTCTCTTTCTCTCCCCATAGTTACAGGCCCGTCGCATATCCTGAACAAAGCGCATTGCGCCTTCTTAGCCCAATAGCGCGAGATGTTTCTTCTCTCAAAAGTGCTGTAAGGGCCTCCTCCTCTATGTGAAGATAGATCTCTGCCTTCTTCTCCTGCGGGTCATGTGCGAAAAGCTTCTTATTGCAGAGAGAAGATTTTCCCAACTGGGAGATCCTTCATTCCAGAAAAAAATCTTTCAAAGCTTTCTTTTTTCCTCTTAGGCGGTCTTCCCCCCTTTTCCCAAAGGAGTAGTATGCGTTTGCCGTTTGCTATTTCGTTTGACGAAGATTGGCATCACCCTTTCTCTTCTTCCGTTTTTGAGATGCCTTATTTCTCCTGTAATTAGTTACTGGGAACGCTTCTGTCTTCAATATTTTAATACTCCTCGTTTTCCTTCAGATGATACGGAGCGGCCGCTTTCCCCTCTCATCATCATTAACAAAGCCATCAATCCCTTTTCCAACCACTTCGCTTCTCCCCCTTTTTGCTGGTTGTACCAAGCTCGTTCTTTTCTCTAAGAAACAATCCATCTCTTTTCATAGTATACGAAGTTGGCGGCTTTTCTTAGTCGATAATGTATTCGGCTCGTTTACTATTTGTGGGATTGATCCCTATCCTTTATTTTTTCGAGAATCTGTGATGCGGCTTTTTCCCCTCCGATAGGACTCTTCAACCATGGCCTCAGATTTTCCCTCCCCCCATTAATTTGCGGCCGTTCCCCTTTCTCGCCGAGAAAAAATATGCCTTCTTTCCCTTGGACAAAGAGACCGCCAGAAAGTTTCCCATCCCGTCTTGGATTTTTGATCTTGAAAGCAAGTTCTTCTCTTCTCTAAATAGGCATCGTCGCCATTTTTTCTTCGAAAATAAGTTCTTGCATTTTTTTCCTCTCATTGATGATCCCACTGATCCGGCCTCTTTTCTAAGTCCTAAGTATTGCCGGGATCCTTGCCGTTTCCCCTCTTGTTTTAAAAAATTCAGGTCGCGTGTCCCTTTTTTGTCTCCAAATTCCTACTTCCTCCCTGTAGTCGCGCACCTTCCCTTTGAGCGAGGCCGATGCTTTTTCTTCCCCAATTCCTCGAGCCGTTTCTTTCTTCTTTGGTGATCGTGAAATGTCCATAGTTAACGGTTCTTTTCATTCCTGGGGTCTTTATTTGGGCTGAAATAGATCTCCTTCTTTGCGGGCATTGACCACATAAAAAAATATGCCTTGTCCGAAGAAGCATACGATACACTTTCCTCCCCTGCAGGGCTATAGAAGAACAACTTTAGCGTCGCCTTTTTGGGAATTCCCGCGTCGACAAACTAGTTTGCCCTGCTTTCTCTTTTTCGGCTACGGGGAAAGCTGCCCCATCTCCTTCCTTTTAATAACAGCATCGACCTGTCTTTCTCTTGGTGTTTGCGTGTGTAGCTTCTCCGGAGTGAGCAAAACACCCGGTCCTCTCCCCCTTTGCTCCTGGCCCGCATGGCGCAAATAGGAATTCCTCCCCCTCCTGGTGTTCGAAAACACCGCAGTACCTTTGTGGACCCTTTTTTTGTAAAAAAATCACGCAGGCCTTTGGATTGAGGATTTTGCGTGGAAGCTCCTCCCCTCTCTTCTTCACTCCTTGAACTACGCGGGGAATTTTTTCCCCCCTCCGGCAAGCAATTGTCACCCGTAGTTTCCCGATCTTCTTTCCTCCTCCTCTTTCCCCCCATAATAGGCAAGCCGATCTCTTTCTTGTATTCCATTCCATAATTGTGGCAGTTTCTTTCTTCCTGCAAGATGCAGGCAATGGATAGCCTTTCCCCCTCAGGCTTTTCAGTTTTGCGCCATTGCATTCCTTTTCCAGGAAGGACGAGCACCCTCTTCGGCGCGCGCGTTGTCGCTCTTTTTGTCCCCTTGTCGACAGTGGTTAGTCTTTTCTTGAAAAGGCCTCGTCCCTCCCTCCTCGACCGCGGGCAAGTCTTCATCTTCTGCCAACAAAAAATGGATTCCTTTTCCTTTCCCCCAACGCCCTTGTTTTTTTCCCTTAAAAAACGGGCGACGGGATCACTTCTTTCCATCGATCGAGAGTACTTTGACTACCCCCCTCCTCCCTGCCAAGTAGGATTAGAACCCTCATACCCCTCTCCCCTAGAAGTTCTCCAATATTTTTTTTTTCCTTTTGAGCGGGACATTTGCGCTCCAGGATTTTTTTTTTTCCTTCTCCCCCATACAAGGCCAAATGATGACCATGGTGCAAGTACGTGTTTTCCTCTCCTTCAAAAGACTAAAATAGAGAAAGATTCTACCTCCCCTGTTATTTTAATCTGTGCGTCAGCAAAACCTTTTGTCCGAGAGAGCAGGGTGCTTTCCCTCCCTTATTTTGTCCCGTCCAGTGACTTCTTTCACCCTTTCGGCCAGGGTAGAGAGAAGAAAAAACCCTGTTTTGAAGCTCAAGCAGATTTCTCCCCCCCTCCGTGAAGATGGAAACCCCTTCTTTTTGAAGTAGAGGCTTTTCTCCTGTTTCCCGGATAAAAATTCGCGTATTATCCAAAAGCTTGGATTTTTTTCTCCTCCTCAGGGAAACGTTTTTCTTTCACCCCCTTTTCTGTATTGAGACGGCCCACTGGATAGTTCCCTCCTCTTTCCCTCTCCCTTGGTGTGGAAAAGGCTGGAACATCCTCCCCCCAATTCTATATGGTCAGTTGATCCAGTCATCTCTTCTTCTTTCCGAGCAAGGCAATTCCCTTCCCCCTTCATGGCAGATTCGCTTCTTCTATCGGTCTTCTTTCCCCCTCTACCCCCCGTTTCCAGGTAGCATAGCCATGTCTTTAAAAACAGATCGTGATACTTTTTCTTGGAAGAAGTAATGCCTTCCGGCTGTTTTTTCATCCTCGCTCGATTTCAATAGTCCAAGTAACTTTTCCGCTTCGTTATTCGACTCGCGCGTTAGCTATCCTTTTCCTCAAAAGTTCTTAAACTCCCCCATTCTTCTTCCCTGCTCTGCAGAGCTGAAGAAATTTTTGTCCCATCATTCTTCCACACATAGGGAGGAATCACCTGATAACTCCCTCTTTTTTTTTCCTATTAGTAGGAGAGATGGAGAAATCATCTCTCTTTCCCTCCTGTGTCTGAGAGCCTTTCCATCTCCTTCGACGTAAATTTCTCCCTTTTTTCCTCCTTCTTTTCTTATTAAGGTTGGACATGCGACACTTAATCTTTTTTTCTTCTTTTTTTTCCCAAAATGATGGCACGCTTCCTTCTTTTTTTCCCAATGTTACGCTGGGTGAGTTTCTTTTTTTTTTTCCTTCCTGATTTCCAACGCGGCGCGCTCCCCCCTCTTTTCACAAGGATTTACTTGGCTTCTCTCTTCTTCAGCCTCGAGATTGAAAAACTCTTTTTTTCTTTCTTCTCAAATGTCATCCCTCCTTAATTCACCTGTCTTTTTGCAGGGTCACGTACCTCCTTGCTGACATGGACTTGTTTCTCCTTTCTTTTCTCAGATAGAAGAGCGAATTTTCTATTTTCTTCCGTGATCGAGGCCGGTGACTACCCTTCCTTATGAGACCCACCCATGACTACTACCAAAGGTCGTCCCTTTTTTTCACGGTAAATGCGGATTTATCCCCCTTTTTCACAAATGCGAGGAAAGTCGTCTTCTACGTTGCCGCGCATACTTTTTTCTTTTGATGTTCCCTGGCGGCCCCCTCTACACGGTTTCCTTTTTGAGAATAAGGGGACGCTTCGACGTACCTCTTTTCCTCTCTGTTCCACCCTAGCGGAGTTTTGTTTATAACCCCCTCGAATCTATTGTTGCGAGGTTTTTTCCCTTTCCTTTTCTGCGACATGGAGCAACGTTTCTCTCTTTTTTACACCCGGTAGACGAACCCAATGTCTTGATCACTTCTCCTCCATTCATGAAAATGGTGCTGACGACCATTTCGTAATAATAAATAATTTTCTTAACCCCCCCTTCTCTCTCTCTTTTTATTCTTTTTGCGGAGGAAGGTTTTTTCACTTTTTTTTCCCCCCCCCTTGCCTAGGTGATATTCTGGATTCTGTGCCCTTTCTTTCCCTCATCCTTGGAGAGACAACAATGGCCGTCCCCTTCAGAAACCAAAAATAATTTGCTACACTTCTTCCCTTCTGCGGGGTCTGACTGGGTTTTTCCCTTGTCCATTTTCCGTGGCTCTCGGTTCTCCTTTCCATCTTCTATCGGATGGAGGGGGGAGAGCGTTTATCCTTTTTTATGTACGCACCGCTTTGTTCTTCTTCCGGTCCATACGATTTTTGAGCCGATCCTTTTCCTCTTCTCGAGGATTTTTTTCTCTTCTTCCCTCCTCCGGACACCGAATAACACTGTAGCCCTTTTTTCCTTCCCCCCGAGTCGCGCATCTTTTTTTTCGCCCGCATGAATGGCAGCAAACCTGGTACCCTTCCCCCCTTTCCCTGCGATAATGACTCATCTTCTCCCCGCCCTTTACCACGATTTTCCTTTCCTCAAAGAACGAAGAGATCTTACCTCCTAAAGGCCCCTCAACTTAACAACATTTTGTGCCTCTTCTCCTCTTTCCCCAAGAAGGCTCCCCGGCCTTTTTTTCCAAGGTGAGTGCAAAGCATACCTGCTTTCTTTTAGCAAAATCCTCAAACGCGAGAGGGATTTAGCTCTCTTCTCCCTCTTCCCTTGAGGTCTGCGGGGTTTCGGACCCTCTTTGGGAATTTCTCTTTTTCTTCGAGAAATGATTGGGGCGCTTCTCTTTTTCTCGAATGAATATCATGGTCCTGTTAACTGGCGACTTCAACACTTCTTTTCTCTTTTCTTCCACCGGCGATTGGATCTTGTCGGCTTTCCCCTTATCTCCCGTACCAACTTCACCAAGCTTGAGCACACTCTTTTTCCGTCTTTTTATCCCAAGGCCGAGGACGCTCTTCGTCCCCTTCCTTAGATAAGGGCCGGGTGTTATCGGTTCCTTTTTCTTCCCGCATATTATCTTAGTGGGGCATGCCCTCCTCCAGCGTGGGTAGAGTCATATTTTTCAGCCTATGTCCCCCTTCCCCTCCCCCCAAGTTTCAGGCGCTGATAGAAAAGACGTTAACAGGACTTTCCCGAGGCACCTGATGTCTAATTTTACAATTTTCTCTCCCTTTCTAGAAAACGTTCGTGTGCGAGACGTCCCCTCTCTTTTCCCTTACCTTGCAGTGGAGACCAAACCTCTCTCTCCTCCTTTTTTTTACAGAGGGTTTCCTCATTAGCTTCTCTCCGTCTGTCCGAGTGCGCTATAGGCTTCCTTCCTTCCCCCTAAATGATTTCGCATGCCTATTGTGCTTACGATGAATTTATTTCAGACAATCTCTCTTTTTTCCCTGCAGTATAAAATACAGCGCTTGGCCCCTTTTCCCCCGGTTCGTGTCCAAGGAGGCCCCCTTTCCCCCCTTAGTGGCTCGGCGATCCAATTCTGAAGGAGAAATGAGATTTTTCTGCGAATCCCCCCTCCGGATGAAAGCGCGTCCGACTCCCTTCGTTTAGTTCGAGGAAAAGCGGCCAGATTTTTTTTCCCCCAAACTGGCTAAGATCAAGTATCAAATCCCCCCTTCTTCACCCTGGCGCAGATATGCTTTCGTTACCTTCAACACCAACTTGCTATTACTTTTTTTCTTTTCTCTGGGACGAAGATTTGGGCAGCACCACCTTACTTTCATTTTGCCGAGGCTGAAGGAGGTTCTTTTCGGCCTTTTTTTCTCTAACCTTTTCCCGAGAAAGAGCAGGACTGCCCTCCCTTGGGTTTGAGCGCAGAGCCGTCGTCTGTTTTTTTCCCACTGCCCTTGACAAAAGGCCGCAAGCCTTTCCCTTTCTGTCGGCAAACGGCGAATTAGGGGTACAAAACCTTTTCCCGTGTCTCGGCCCGATAGCAAAGACCTCTTCTCTCAGTACTATGTGTGGCGGAGTCGGATTTCCTTTCCGCATCATCTGGCGCCAGAGGGTTTTGTCTCCTTTCTTAATGTACATGAGCTTAAGAAAGTTGGTTCTTCATCTCGCGGCTAATCGAATCCAAGCTCTCTTAAATCAAGTCGTAATAGATCTTCGACTCAGCCCTTCTTTCATTAAAGCACGTCTGATTCTCCGCTTACTTCGTGCATAGTGATAACTTGGGAAAACTCTCCGATACCGACGAAAGCCTCCTTCTGGATTTGTCTACTGCAGACAGGTCTTTCCTTCCTCACTATTTGGCATCGTACGCAATTTCGTATGCTAAATTCCTACTCTTCTGGCGTATTTTAGAGCATGCTCTTCCTCTTCCTTCCTAAAGTATTGACGTCTCCTTCTTCCCCCTCCAAATGCATAGAGGAAACTAGTTTTTTTTTTCTGCAGTCTGTACAGCTCTTGTCGTCGCCGCAACACGACTCTTCCCTCTGCCGATGAGTTGGATCAACTTCCTCTTTCCTCCTATGACTAAGGTTTACGGAGTGAGTTTTTCTTTTACGGTTTCTGACCCCTCTCAGCAGACTGCAACTTTGTTCTTTTTGTTGTTGTTGAAATATTGAACCTCCTCCTTTCTTCTTCTTGCCTTGCCCACAGAGAAGAATCTGTCTCCGTCAGAATTACATGCAATCCTAACACTTTTAGCCAGGGAATTTCTATCTACTCATCTTCTAGCGAGAATGAGGATGGGTCCCCTCCTCTCTTCCCAAACTCTGTGGATAAGTTTTTGGCAGGTGCCTTTCTTGGGTCTGGAAAGCGCCATACTCCCACCCTTCCTCCTTTTTTAATTAACAGAATCGAACACTTTGGTGAGGCGCCGTGTTTGCTTTTCTTCTTCAAGATAGAGGAGAGTCAACCCCCTTCCCCTTTTCTTTTTTTTCATGCTCACCCTCTTACTGAAGAGGAAGGGCATTCCTCTCCCCCTGCATACCGCAGTCGTGTTGAAATCGCTAGGGTTTCCTTGAGCTCCGTTGAGGGATTTGCTGAATCTCTTCTTAGTTTGAAATTAATGCCCTCCGCGGGGAGCGTCTTTTTGCCGTCTTCCAGCACTTCACAGAGTTGGTCATCCTCCTTTTCTTTTTAGCGATCCCTCGGACGATTCCTGGTGCTCTCCCCCCTTCCTACTTGTTGCAGGGTGCAGGTTAACATCCCTTTATTCGCCTGTAAAGGCGTCCTTTCTTTTTCATTCCTGCTGGCGACAGGCCGACGATCCGACATCGCGTTTAGGCGTCGAGAATGGGCTCCCGTTCCCTTTGTAGTAGGTTTCTCGGTCGTGCCCCCCCTTCCCCTTTTCCCTTCTCTTATCCGCTGGCAAGAGCCTTCTTCAATTTTCCCCCCCCTGTCTTAATTTTGATAGAGGATAATCCCCCCCGCGTGCTTCCCCCCCCTTTCTACGCGGATCAACCGTCTTTCTTCCCTCCACTCATCGCGGCCTTGGGAATTGGTTGGCCTCCCGACGAAAACTGAAAACCGGCCCTCCTCGTACCTTAAAATGCATTCATGGGACCCTACTTCCCCTACTTTCGCAGTTAGCCAATATTTGTTTGCGTTTCCCTTTCCTTTCTCTTGGCTCTCTTATCGTTGGCGGGGAAGGCTCCATCTCTCCTTGTCTTTTCTTTGGTCAAGAAGGGCCGGGTTTTTACCCCTTTTCCCCCAAAAGACCAAGCTGAGGGAAAAGAGTCTTCTTTTTCTTACCGTCAATGGGCAGTCATCCCTTCCTTCCCCCCCTTGTGAGGCTCGTTTTTTTTAGGGTGATAAATCTGGGCTTCCCCTTTTCCCCGAAGTTTTGAAAGTTGCGCCATGTTCGCTTTCCCTCTCTTTCCCGGGGAACGCGGCTGCCCCTTTCTTTTCTCCCCTAACGGAGAATATAGGCCCCACTTTTTTTTTCTTAGGTGTTTTCCTTTTTTTTCTGAAACTCTACTGTTCGAAGGCGTCCCTGTTTTCCACCCTCCGTGTACGATTCCCCTCCTCTCCCGTTGCAAGAATCATTACTTTCTCCACTCGTGATGAGAGGCCACACGGATCCTTTTTTCCCACAGTTTAATTGTTTCCCCTTCTTTGCATCCTATGGTACTATGCGACCACCCGTTCCCTTTCTATTGTCAGTTTGATCAGATCGTCATGATTCTTCCCTCTCCTCGGGAGAACGGCCATCAATACTCTTCCTCTCTCTCTTCCCGTATGAGAGAGACAAGTTTCTCCCCACAAGTCAGTGTTTTCCTTCTTTGGTTCGTGACTGACAAAAAGATCGTGGATTGACTCTTTTTTGTACTTCTTGAGAAAGTAATTGCTACGACGCGTTTTCCTTCTCTGCGCAACTTCAAGTAATCCTTTTTCCCCTCTCCGGGATCGCGGCGCGAGCTTTTTCTCTATTCGATCTCTCACCCGGTAGAACTCACAAAGCTTACTTTTTTTAACCCCCCTTCTCGGGAAGAGGCTGAAGCACATTTTTTTCTTTTCATAACCCCAATATTAGGGAGTGCATTTTCCCCTCTTCCTTCATGATGATGATGACGATTTTCTTCCTTTCTTTTTTTTTTCTTCTCTCTTTCCTTCAAATCTAAGTTTGTTGTTGTTGCTTTATTCCTCCAGCGACTCCGACGACTAGTACACCTAGGTCCTCTTTTTATTTTTCAAATGAGACCCAGATTTTGATATGCTGGGTTGGGTCAACACTTATTTCCTTTATTTCCGCGAATGGGGGTGCACAAGTTTTTGTGTTCTTTGGAACGGTGATCGATCTCTGTATCCTCCTCACTCGGCGCGATAAAGGAAAAGCTTTCCCCTATTCAGATTATCAGCGCGCTTGAAACACAACTTTTCTTTAGAAGGCTCAAGACTCCCTTCCCACTTTCATCACGATGTTTGGAAGGTCACTACACCGCCCATGCGATTGGAATGGACTGGTTCTATTTTCCTAACTATTCTCGACGAGCGACTTTCTTCCTCCGTATTTCAGTGATCGGCGGCCTCTTTGCCCCTCATCATGAAGATATGAAGTCCCTACCATACTCTCACTCTTTTTTTTTCAATGAGTATTTATCCCGCTTTACTCGCTGCCGTCATGGCCGATGACATACTGTTTTTTTCCTCTCCCTTTGTTCGACCGTGATGATCTTCCCTGGCTTCGTCTCTTCCATCTTTGATAACGGGAAGATGAGATCCCGGAAACCTTCTGAGATCTCAACCAAGAGCGCTTTTTCTACTTTTCCCCTCCTCTAAGGAATCTGCATTGCGCAACGGGCTTTTCTTCCCTAAGCTGACGGTTCTTGAGAGACGACACATGGGGAACGTTTTTTTCTTTAACCCTTATATGCCCAAGGCTTGATCACCCTTCCGCGTTCTTTCCATGTTGCTAGGACAGGCGGTATACCCTTTTTCTCATCAAATATATACCGCATCTTTCAGATTTTTATTCCTTTCCCTCTCTTTTTAAAAAAAAGGCTTGCCCCCATGTGCATCATCTTTTTTCCTGGAACATTTTCACCTCCTTCTAGCGAACTGGAAGTTCAATTCCTTTTCCCACCACAATCATTGTCCCCTTCTCTTACTTCCCGAGGGGGGTCTGACGGTTTCAAGCCCTTTTTTCCATTTTCAGTTTGAGATCTTTTTATGTTCCACCTTTTTTGGGATGCGATAGATTTACTGTCCTCTTTTTCTCCGTAGAAAGTTTGTTTCATTCCTCCCTTTGTTTACCCTTTTGAGCATGGAATTCTATTTTTACTTTTCTCCTTCGCTGAAAGGTCTTCCGCTTCATTCTTTTCCGACGAAACCGACTCCCCCTCTACTTCTACCCCTCCCCGTTCCCCGCGAGAGCGCATCCGTTCTCTTTTCTTCTTCTGGCTCCAAAACGGGGACCGGCTTCCTTCTTTTTCTTCCCTTCTCCTCACCTGCCAAAAGTATGGATGGCTTCACGCCCCGACCCCTTCTGGGCTATGCTCAGGACCTCGACCTCCCCCCTTTTTCTTTGCAGCCGGCCAACCATCTTCCTTTGTTATTTGCAAAGACCACTGAGGGCTGATCTTCTCCCTTCCCCGAGAGAGTGATTCGCTTTTCTCTTTTTGATTCAACACGGCGGTTACTCGTTTTTTTTTCCCCCCCTGCAGCGGCATCATTGCTCCTTCCGAAGCACGACTTGGGGAGGTGTTTTTCTCGAACATATAATGGACATCCGCTTACCCTTTACACCCAGTCGAGCCTCCTGTTTTAGAGGCTGTGATTCCCCCTTCCTCTGATATGGAGATTACGGAGACCTCTCCCCTCACCCTTTTTTCCCCCACCACGCCAGTGAGCACCGTTTTTCTATTCGATTCCAGGCTTCGCTTCTGCTTCCTTTTCTTCGATAGCATTCTGGGCGCCGGTTCCCTTCTTTTTGCTTGGACGAGCAAAGATTTTCTCTATTCCCCTTCTCTGCCTCAAAAGTGCCGGGTCGGACATATTTCCTTCCCAAGACAATGTGAGGCAGCTTATCCCTCCCTCCTTTACAACATGGAAGTGACAGATCCCCCTCTTCCCCCCCGAGGAAATGATGCTCGACTAACCTCCCAGAATCACTGCCGGATTAAAACGTCGTGTTGCTCTCACTCCTTCCATGCGTTGTACCAACCTCTTTCCTTTTGTTCTTATTTTAAAAGCGGTCCACGCAATTCTGCCCTCCCCCCTTCTTATCAGTCGGGCCGGACGCCTTTTTTTCTCCTATTCGCTATGAAGAAATTATTTCGCATACGCACACTTCTTGCGCCCCATTCAAGGCCCTGTCTTCATTTCCAAATACAGTCGCTGCAACCTCTTTCTTTTTTTTTCGTGTAAAAGGGCACTATGCTCGCCTTCTTTTTCTCTTTGCTTCAAAGTGCTGGGATTTCTTGAGTTTTGGCGAATCTCTGCTTTTGGAAAGCGGAGGGCCGAGCGTGTGCCTCTATGGCCTCCCTCGAGATTCGCGAAACACTTTTTTTCTCTTCACTGTCATTAAAAGCCCACCCCCTTTAGAAGTTTCATTGATTCGGACTTCGTCTCAGTAAAACGGCGAGTACTTCTTTATTTTCCCTTTTTTCGTGCTTCGGGCAGAAGATTGGCAGTCCCCCTTTTTTTCACTTAAGGAGAAGTCTTCGATCTGTTTCTTTTTTGGGTCAGGCCAGTATTAACTGGAACTTCCCTCCTGGAATCTAGGATATTTTACTCATACTCTTCTTTTATAAGCGATCCGGCGCTTCCTTTCCTTTACTATGAAAAAAGTTCCCCTCCCGACCTTTCAAAGATAGAAAACGTCTCGGGGACCAAAAAAGTGGTGGCCCAATCGCCCTTTTCCGCTCGCACGGAAACATTCCTTCCCTCCAAACTTTCGAAGTTGGAAGGTCTGCGATGTTTCTCTTCGTTACCGCATTCTCCGGCGCCCTCTTTTGTTTCTCCGATTTGGTTTGGCGAAGTGACCGAGCTTCCTCTTTGTTCCCGAATATGCGCATTCTTCCTCCCCCAAATTTCAGTGAACGCCGCTTCTCTTTCTTCCTGAGGATATTCTGCCACTCATCTGCTTGCCTCCAGCCCTTTAATAGACCGCGTCCCCCTTTTCGCTCCTTTGCTCCTTGGAAAAGATGCCCTACGCATTTTCTCCTTTTTTTGAGCGCTGGGGATTTTACTCGTTCCAGGGCTGGACAACTTTGCTAACCTTCATCTTCGCAATTGGTGCGTTATTCGAAATATTTCTGACATTTTTTTATAACTGATTCTTTCGTATAAGGAACCGAATTCATTCTTTCCCTGCTTTAAACAGGAGGGTAAACCTCTCTTAAAATAGTGGGTGGTTCTCAAATTTCCTTCTTCCCTAGATGGTTCCTTTAGAAGAAAAACCGACTTCTCGAAGATTGCTTACGATCATTTCCCTCTCCTCCTTGACTCGGTTTAGGATTGTTGATTTCCCCCCTTGTTCAAGGTATTTGTCGCTCCCCTTCCAATGGGTTCTACGTCCGTGTCTGTAACCCTCTCTTTCCTTCTTTGATTTTCTTTTAACCCAAGAATATGAGACGGAAGAATACATCACTTCCCACCTGGTTCCCAGGAAGGCTCTCGCGACCCCCCCGCCCGTCATGAGGGTGACTTCTTTTTCCCCACTCGTTGCTCACGCGTCTTTCTTCCTTTTTCTCGGAGAGGCTCCGGTTAATCTCTTCCCGCCCTCTTGAAAACATCTGACTGTGGACTTCCCGTTGTGTTGTAGCGTTCACTCTTAGGAGTAGATGTTCCACACCCTCCTCGCCAAGTGCTTGACTCGGCCCCTCTTCCCTCAAAATCGGGGAATGAACGCGGACTTCCTCCCCCAACTTTTTACAGCCCTCCCTTGGGTTGCACTTTTCGCCACAAATAAAGCTCCTCTTCTTTCTTAAGCTCCGAAAGGCAGGTAGGTCTGTTTTCCTTTCCTCGGTGATCTGCTTGGTGGCTCGTACCTCTTTTGGTCCGATTAAACTTAGCTCCTTTCATGCTCGATAGGGAGTGAGACATTCCTCTTTTCTTTTTCTTTAAAGAAAGATGACGATGATTCTCTAAATTTTTCTGTCCGGTTGGATCCATTGAATTCCTTGTTCCCTAGAAACGCTGCGCGGGCTACGCTGTGTCAGAGATGGGCTTCTACCTGTCGCGAAAAGGGGTCGGCTGGTTCTTTCGCTCTACCTGGCATCGAGGAAATTGCCGCGAGTAGCTTTCTCCGTCCCACAACCCGGATTTCATGGCTAGAGAGGTTACACAAAGAGGTGCTTTCCCTTCCAACAACGGGCTAAGGGAGGATCACGCTTATCTCTATCGCTTTTGACTTTGGATAAAATTTCTCCAACTTCCCCTCCTTATGAAACCCCACTTCAGGAAAACAGATCAGTCCACCCTTCCTTCCCTCCTCTCCATTGTGTGGCTGTCAATTCCTGCCCTTTCCTTTGTTCGCTCCCAGGATAGTTTGCTGCTGTAATGTTCCCCTCCCTAATAAATCCTTGCTTTTTGCAATGGGGGCAAGCCGGGTTTTTTTTTAACTTTTCAAAAGGAATACCCAACCCGAGGAAAAAGCTTGTCCCATGATTTATAAACCTATATTTATAAAGTCCCTTGCGTCATCCCCCTTCCTTTTTCTGCCTGAGAAAAACCCACCCCTCTTTTATCCCTCCTTTGGAATAAAGGTGTCAAGGCACTTTCCCTCCTTCTTTTTGTATCTATGGGACAGAAACGTTTCTTTCCCTTTCGCCCCCAAGAAGATTAGATTTCTACTGCCCTCACTCCTTTTCAAAACGCATCGCGAGTTTTACTATCTCTCATATTGAGAAGAGTTCCGGGATCAGACCCTTCCCCCTTTTGACGTGTCCATTCAAGCATCCCTTTCCCCCTTTTTTTCGAACATCTTTATTCGCCTTCCCTTCGTCAAGGGCCATCGCTCCTCCTCCCTTCCCCTTCTATAAAATAAGAATGGAATCTTCGGACCACCTTTTTCCCTGTTTGATAGTAGTAATGATTTCCTGTACATTCGCTGAGCCCACGTTCCTCGCTAGGGCATGCAGAGAGATTCTTCTATCTGATTTTAATAAGTATCAACAAAGTAAAGGGTCACTCCATTTGGCCCCTTTTTCTTCCCCTATCTTTGATGAATTGGTCGCTTTTTCTTTCCGCCCTTTCATGACTCGAGTTGTTTCATCCTGCGCTCTCTCTCCAATAGTACATTAAATTCCCGCTCGGGATTCGCGCTGCTCCCATCGATTACCCGTCCCCTCCCTCCCTCTTAAGTGGAAACCCCCCTTCTGGCAGCGCTGAAGACCATTTTTGTCCCCCAGCATATCCCAAAATATTAGGGGCGCATGTACACCTGATTTTTTCTCCAATGATTCGAATGTCG
>Ga0179593_1616378_pt1 | contig 14823 bp, 17 predicted proteins | sample CZODoug2_1_08_16_FD_185931 | JGI IMG/M metagenome (GOLD analysis project Ga0179593, IMG submission 185931) | Vadose zone soil fungal communities from Angelo Coast Range Reserve, California, USA - CZODoug2_1_08_16fungal (PacBio error correction) | ecosystem: Environmental > Terrestrial > Soil >... | reverse complement strand
ATCAGAGGCTCTTTTTTTTCCTGAAATCGCCCGCCTTCTTTTGTGGCTTTCGATGACCCCCCCTCTTCTTTTTCATCCCCTTCCGGAGGCTGATAGTTGAAGGCGCAAAAACACTTCCCATTTTTTTGAGCAAAGTTCCGGAGAAGGTCGCAATATCACAAAGGATCAGGATTTCGTTGATTCCTCTTTTTTCTTCCCCTCCAAAATTTATTCCAGTCGCAGACCTCCCCCCCCCTCCCGTATGAATTGGAAGCCAAAGCCCTCTCCCCCCCCTGCAATGGATTGCGATTCGAAGTGCAAGACTAAAACTATCTTTTCTCCTCTCCTCCCCACTTTCTAGCAGTTCCTCCTTTTTCCCTGTGTAGAGATGGCTGATGGCGGTTGTTCTCTTTTTTCTACCCCCTTTCTTTCTCTCCCTAGGCCTGCATGCATACCCCTTTTTCCCTTCTTATATGATAGAAAACCAGGTTAGTTCCCTCTTCTTTACCCCTAAATAAACCTTCGGACAAACTTTCTGATTGCTCGTGTCCATTTTCCCCCCTTTTCCTTTTTTCGATTAAAAACCCCCTTTTCCCCCAGCAAGTTTGGGCAATAGCGTACTTTTGGTACTTTTTTCCCCCTCCCCCTTTGGGGGTACGTCAAAAATGACCTATGCCTTCGGAGTGTTATCACTAGTCGCCCTTTTGTCCTGAGGGCGCCAGCTGTCTTCCCCCCCCCAGGTAACAGGTATATTTTTGCTCCATTCCGGGGCAAGGCTTTATTTTCCCCCCCCCCTTCCGGAAAGTAAGGCCCTGAGCAGGGGAACGTTCCCCTTTTGCAAATACAGTGGGGAAATCACGGCCACAGGTCTTCCAATTTCCCCCCTTTTTCCATTGTTCCCCGGAAGGATAACGAGGACTTCCAGGGAATGGAAAAGTTCGGTTCCCCCCCTTTTTGTGGAACGGAAAACGTAGCCCCCTTTCATCCTCTCTTCCCCCTTCTTGGCGCGATCCCTCCCTTTTGAAGATTTCCACCCAAAACGATTCTCAACCCTTTTCAGCCTTCTCCCTCCTTTTTCCTTTTTGCGACCTCTTCCGCGTCCCACCAACAACCCTTTTTCCAACCACGACGTAAACCTCCGGTCTTGGATAATTCCAGCTCCCCCCCTCTCCCCCCCCTCCGTTGTTGTTCGATTTGGGCCCGCAGAGGCACATTATCCAAGACTTGGGTTTCTTTTTTTTTTCTTTTGTTTTTTTTTTTTTTTTTCCCCCTCTTCCGGTTGAAATTAATTGTGACTTGTCCCCTCTTCCTCCGCGGAGTAAAACAGTTCCTTTTCTTTTTAAGGGTTAGAAGCGTTTAACCCCCCTTCCTTTTTCCTTTTTTTGGCGAAAAATAGTATGCTTTTTTCTTCTCCTTCCGTGGTGCTTCATGTAATGTGACGGTTTTTCTCCCCCTCAAAGTCACATTTTTCCCCCTCCCTCTTTTTACGTCGTTCGTGACAAATTGGCCCTGATTTCCACACTGTATTTGCTACTGGTCACATGCTTGGAAAATTGAACTTTCCTCCCTTCTGGATGGGAAAACATGGTTTTTTCTCCCTTCTCGTTGAAAAAGGAAATTTTAGCCTTCTTTTCTTCTTCTCCCTCCCCTTTGATCGCTTGATAAAGCTTTTTTTTTTAGCGGGCTCCTCTTAAGCGCTTGTGATAAATCTAAGACCCTCTCCCCCACCAAGATTTTCGATTTTGCCTCCAAAGAGCTCCTACTTGCTGAACGAGTCTCCCTTTTTTCCTTCCCCCTTAAAAGAGTATGGAGCCACCCTTCAGGAAAGAGCACCTGGGCGAAAATTTCCCTTGGAAGAGACATGTCTCTTTCATGAAGCGTTTCGTCCCACCACGATCGAATGGTCTCTTTTTCCGTCTTCCCCTTTTCGCGGCTTACAACTTTCAGCAATCAAGGCACAACCTTTTTTTTTCGTCAAACTGCGACGCCTTCACGGAGTTAATCTCTTCTCTTTCCCCTCTCCCTTTCCTCCCTTTTTTGCAAACCCTTGCGGAGCTACCCTTTTTTTTTTTCTCCAGGGAAGGACGAATATTTGTCTGCGCCTGGAAGAAATTGTTTTGATTCATCCCTCTCTTTTTTTTCCCCCGTGATCCCCACTTGTCATCCTGATCTGTGATCTTTTCTTTTCCCTAGGAGTTCGATACGAAGGAGTCTGAGTTTTTTTTCCCCTCCTGGCGTAGAAAAAACAGCCAGTCCCAGTGGTACTCCCACGCCCCTTTCCTTCCCTCACAGAAAGGCCTCTTTTCTAGAAAGCCTCTTCTTCTGTCATGCCCCCTTTTTTCCCTCCTCGTGGTAGCGCTCAAGTGACCCCTCCTGAAGCGAGAGCAAGCAATCCGAGCGTCGCCTTCGTTGTGGTCTCTCTTCCTTTTTCTCTCTCCCGTCCTTTTCGCAGCTGTATTCCCCTGTTTGGTCCTCCAAACAGCAACCTTCTGGCGGAGCCAGGATGTCGCTCGCCCAATCTTTTCTCCTCTCCCTTTTTCCCGGCTCAGGGCGATATTTCCCCCCTCCCGATGTTTACGAATGCTCTCCCTCCTCCGGCTCCCGGTAGGGCCGCCCATTGCTTCCTTGTTTTTTTCCTCCTCTCCTTCCCACGCGCTCAACCTTTTTTCTGCGAAGTCCTTCGAACGTCCCTTTTTTTCCTCCGTCAGCGACAGCATCGCATGCTTCACTGTTTTTCTTCTTTTTTTCTCCCTGATCGCTCTCTGATTAACGACTTTCCTTCTGCTGGAACTGATAAGCTTTTTTAGGCCCCTTCCTCCCCTTCCTCCCACGTCTCCTCTTCCCCCCCCGAGAAAAAAGTCGCATACCTCCCCGGATGATCCGAACAGATCTTCACATCGATTCTCTTCCCCATGTCCCTTAGAGGCTTGAGCCGACCTTTCTTTCTGGGGGTTGGAGGCAGGTCTTTCCTTCAGACGGCTTCCGCAACACGGTCTCGGGCGATTTCCTTTCCTCTCTGTTTTTCCTCCTTGCGAGGTAAGCGCGTCTCCTGGTTTTTCTGGATGAAGTATAAGGATGATCATCTTTTTTCGGAAGTCCGTCTTACGATTATAGATTTTTTTTTTTCCTCCTCTTTTTCCCTTTTCTGGTGTGAACATTTGGCCTTTTTCCATGAAAATACGACCCTTTTTCCGCGTGTGGGGCCGATGGAGCGGTTTTTTTGGATCCTTTCTCCTTTTTTTTTTCTCCTTGGTCCCCCTCCCCCTGAAATGAGAAATGCCTTTTCCCCACGTTTGGCGCTGGGGTGATCGGAGCCCTTCTTTTTTTTCCCCTTTCTCGGCCTAAAGCCTTGGACGGACCCTCCCCTAGTTTAAAGAGTGAGGCGGTCCTCTCTTTCCCTCCTCCTACGTGTTGTTTTTTCTCCTTTTTTTCCTTTTTCACGCTGGAAAATCTTTCGTCCCCCAGGAGTATTCCGCCCTCCTTCCCAAAACCCGACGTTGCGATGGTACTTTTTTGCCCCCCCCCCTCACTTTGTGTGAGAGGGGCTTTTTTATAATATGACCCCCCCCGTAGATACGGATCGGGACTCTTCCCCCTCCTCCCCCTCCCTCTTCCCCCAGGCATCCTTTTGCAAAAACGCTGAAATCCCCTCTTTCATCGATTGTCAGGAGATTATATTCGTTCTGACTTGCCCCCCCCCCAGAGAAGATTCCTACGCTTCTTCCCCCTCCTCCTCAAAAGAGAGAATTAGTTCTACTCTCCTCTTTCTCCTCCTTGAGACGGAGCCACAGGAAGTGGAGGTTTTACATATCCTCCCCCTTTCTCTCCTTTTCCCCCCTCCGGTCAACTATGAACGTTTAGTGTTGCGGAAGACGTCTGCAGATTAAGTCCTGTGCCTCCGCTTGTCCAATCATCTTCTCCAGCCTTTCCTTCTTCAGATCAGATCCTCTCTGGGCCCCCCCCCGCCAACAGAAAAGGACGGTTCTCTCCCTTTCATATTCATGAAGCGAGGCCTTTCTCCCCTTTTTCTTTTCCGTGCGAACACGATGAATCAGTCCCCTGGATGATTAAGGATATCTCTTTTCGCACTCGAAAAACAGTGGCGTTCCACTATGCTCTTTTCTTCTTTGACAAGATGACGCCTTGAAGGACGGAGAAGACTTTTTTCTCGTCACCGCTTTGGCCTTCGCGTTACTCCTCTCTTTCCCCTCCCTAGGCTAGATGTTTAGGAATTCGTTTTATAAATGAGTGTCCTTTCCCCTTCCCCCCCGTTCAATTTTGGGGAGTATCGCCCCTATCCTCTCGATGATGCTGAGAGGGAATCGGCGCCCGTTTTTCTTCGACAGAAGGATGAAACCATGGGAAGAATTTCTCCTCTTTTTTTCCCCTCCTCTTCACGACGACGATTCGTCCCCCCCTCCTAGAGAAGAAATTTGTTGATCTCTTTTATTTTACCCGCATGTAATTGGTTTATCGCGTACCACCTCTTTTTTCCTTTTTTTTTCTCCGCCTATATCAGAGGCTCGGAGAACCGCCCTTTCCCTTCTTTTGGCATTGGACGCTGACCGCTGCTTCCCCATAGTTCCCCCCTTTCAGGGAGGATGGAGGGCAGGCGACCCCCCTTCCCCTCCTCTGTGGAGCCAAGTTCACGGAGACTTTTCTCCTCCCTTCTTTTCCCCGTGTATCACGTAGGCTGGCTGCTCGTATCTGCCTCCCCCATTCGAAGAAGAAATGAGCGAAGTTTTCTTCCCTTTTTCTCCTTTGAAAGCCCAAGCCAGCGAAAACCTTCTTTTAACCCTAATTTGATTTCGATCCTTCTCCCCTCCCCCCTCTTCTTGATCTAATCGAGTCTCAATCGTTCAATTTTGAAAAGTTTAAAAATAATGTTTCCCCTTTTATCGGAAAGGTCCCATAGACTCGCCCCCCCTAGGGAATGCATGCCGGTGGTTATATTTATCGAAAACAGAGGTCCTTCATTCACCTCTTTAACAAACGAATTCCCCCAACTTTTCGACTTGCCCCCTCCCTTTTTCCGATGTGGACTCCCCTTTGGCTCCAGAAGAATGTCCTTGCTTCCCCCCGGTTTAGAACTCTCGTCAGGTTTGAATCCGTTCTTTTTCCCTTTTTGCTACTGCAAATCTTTCCCCGTAAAAAGGACCTACGGCATTTTTCTTTTCTCAATCGCGCTCTTACTCCCTCTGGAGAAAGATGGCTCCCTTCCGTTACCCCGGTTAGAGTCCAATAGGCGGTTCCCTGGCACCTGTGAAGAACTACCACGCCCGAAAAGTACCATCTGTTCTCCCCCCCGCGAGGAAACGTTCAATTTTGCCTGTTACAGAGAAATACAGACCTGCCACATTTATTGCACAAATTGTCACCGGACCAACCTTCCTCCCCCCCCCGACGGAAAGAGGACTGTCCCTTTTTCCAAGTGATTTCCCTTACATTGTGAAGTCTTACTCCACCCCTCCCCCCCCCTCCCAGGCCGAGATTTTAGAGGAGAAAGAAAGCACTTTCTTTTTCCAACCGTTCCTTTTTTTCCTTCCCCTCCCTGCTTCTAATAAGGAACTGTTTGACTCCGCCCTTTGAGGAAAAATCCCTCCAAGGCCCTCGCCCCCCCTTTTTTCCAGTTGGAAGGCGTCAACGTCCCTTCTGATAAGTGAAGATGACACAAAATCTTCTCCTCCGTTTTGTTGTGATCCCTTTTTGTCAGCGGCACATTTTATCCAGACGGATTTTGTCCAACTGAAATTGTTGTGGTTGGGACCTTTCCCCCTTCCGCGTCCCAGCGACGCGGAGTCAAACCCTTCCCCCGTCTTTTTCTCTCCCGGTTCCTTTTTTCCCGCGTTAAAAAATTAGGGTTTTTTTGAAACTTGTTTTTTCCCCCTTCTCCGGGTCGTTCCGAGTTTGGGTGCCGTAACATCCTTTCCTTCCATTTGCCAACAATAAAAGTAACATTCCGTTCTTCCCCTTTTTTTGAAAAATGACGTGTCCTTCCACCTAGGGGGCAATTTCCTTTCTTTTGCTATTCCCCTTTCTTTTTTCTTTTTCCCCCTTCAACGTCACTCGCCAGTTGTTTTACCTCTCTTGATGGTAAAAATGTTTCCCTTCGTTGCCCGGAAATTTTGCCCCTCTCCCCAGTACTGTGAGTCGCTCCTAGAAGGACAGCGTTTTTCACGAAGACGTTCTGATTCCCCCCACCTGAAGAAGAAGGGAAACTTTTCCCTCCCAAGATGAGAGGGGGATTTATTTAGAAAAATTCACCCTTTTTGGAAGAGACAAACTTGCGCGGAAGATATCTTTTTCGAACTTGGTGAATAGAATTTTCCCCAGCCAATGTTTTGTCTTTTCCCCCCCCCCCCATCAGTAAAGTTTCCGCAGTTTCTTTTTCAAAGTTTCTTCTTTCTTTTTTCTCCCCTTTTTCCGACCTGCATGACGCGTTTCGACTCTCGGATGGGTCTGAATGCCTTTCCCCCTGCGCGGGCATCAACTGACCGCCGCCTCCCTTTCCCTTTTGGGAAACTTTGACAGGAACTTTTTTGTGAGAATCGATGCTCTCTTTACGTTCGCATCGCATACAATTGGCTCCCTCTCCTTTTCTTTCCCTTCAATGCAGACAGGGGGCAGGGCTGCCTTGCGTATTCGCGACTCTTTTTTTTTTTCAGATCCCTAGCAGGCCAGCTACGTGATACCACTACATCCTTATCCTTTTTCTTTTTCCTTTTTTTCCCTTTTCTTTCCAATCGGTTGCTCGAGGCTTCCGGACACTCCTTTTAACAAACTCCCCTCTCCCATGGTTAATGCCGAAGCCTTGTCAGCTCCCCCCCCTCCCCCCCCTCTTCTCGCGGCGAGTTGTCTGGTTTTAAAACATCGGGGGAGGCCCTCGCAAGCATTTGTTGCCTCCTCTTTCCGGGTACCATCAAGGAGGTCCATGACGGAAATCACAAAAGTGCTGATCGCTTTTTTGCTCTATATCGTCGTCGATAAATATGATCTTTTATTTTCCCATCTCTTTTTTCCTATTTTTTTTTTTCGAAGCCCAACTAAACCGGCCTTTTTTTTCAGATTCCCCTTTCTCCCCTCCCCCTCACTGCGAGCGAGCAGAGAATTTTGGCACGGCTCTTTTCTTCTCCCCCAAAATGCCGATGTTTCCGCCCGTGATAGCGAGAAGCACGACTTTTCTTTTTTTGGGTCCGCCCCAGCGAGCCTCTTTCTTTTTCAAGGCTCCTCCCCTCCTCTCAAAAGCGGTGGACGGCTTCCTTCGAAAAGTATTCGGAACCTTCTTTTTTTGTCCCTCCCCTTCCGCGACCAGCTCGATGCGGCCCCTCTTCCCCCTCCTTGATGGCTATCTGAATCAGCCCAGGGTGTCGAAGCTCTCCTTTCACTGATTCCAGCGGGTTTCACCTTCCCCACTCCCCCCCTTCCGAGACCTTCCCTCCTCCTTTATTCACAGCAAGGTCCTCTTTTAAACCGTCCTTTCTCTTTTTTTATGATAGCTCCCCTGAACAGTTTCCCTTCGAGGATATGATCGATTTCCTACACAGAGGCTCCTCAACCTGAGTACCTCTTCAGGCCTTCTTGAAACCATACTCGCATCCACAAGAAGTCGCCTTTCCTTTTTCCAGTTTACAGTAGTTACTTCCTGGCTCGCGCGCTCCGTTTTTCATAAACGGCCGGGTTTTTTCTTTTCTGTATCAATATTTCGGAAGGCCGAGCAAAGTTCTTTCCCTCTTTTGTCATGTTTTCGTCAGAAGCGTAGGATTCTTTTCTTTCCTTTCCTTTCCTCCTGAACTAGAATCGCTGACAAGTTCACGACATTTCCCCTCCTTCTTTCCTCTTTTCTCTGGCGAGGCCTTAGGGAGACTTTTTCTCGCTTGAGCAGGGTTTCAGTGGGAAGATTTTCTTATTTCCGCCCCCGCAAAAAGTTGAGATTTTCTCGTGACCAGCTCCACTTTTTTTCTTCTCCAGTCTTCGAGGAAGACTCCAGTGGACGAAGATTTCCCTCTTTCTTTCTTTCCTCTTCCCGCCGTTGTTGTTGTGGATCTGTCCACGCTAACGTTTTACCTTTCGTCACCCTTGTAGTTCCCTCCTCTAGAAGAAATTCCTCCCCCCCTTCGTTGCGCTGCGTCCGCGCAGCAACGTTGTGTTCTCTTTGTCCTCCATTTCTCCTTTCCCTTTCTTTTCCTTCTCTGGCCCCCTGCTCCATCCTGCCCTTCTCTCCAGCGGCCAAACCGATGAACTCATTCTTTCCTCTTTCCCCTTCCTTGGGCGATTCTATTCCGCGAGCCGGGCCAAATGGGAAAAAGCAGACGCCTTCCCCTTCCCCCCTTCCCCTTCATCCCACTCACAACGTCCAATTTAATAAGCGAATCTTCGGCCTTCAATTTTCCCTGCGAGCAAGAAGGTCCCGAAACAGGACTTTGCTTCCATTGCGAAGCAGCCAAACTTCCCAAGAGACGCCTCATTCCCGTGCAGGTAAGTATTCTTCCTAACTGAGGAAAAACAGCGGTTGGCGAACAACCCCCACCCCGAGACCGCATTGCTTTCCCAGTTCGGCTCTCCCCCGTTTCTTTTTTTTTCCCCAAGGAAAGGCCTTTTAATAAGAGTTGTCGGGCTTCCCCTCTTTTTTTCTTCCTCAGATCCTCTCTGGGCACAAGATCTTTTCTCTGGTCTTCCGCCCCCTTCTTTCCGACGGTTGTTCAGCTAATAGGCAGGACGATGAGGACTTCTTTTCCCTTTTTCCTCCTAAACCCGCTTGAATCAGTTACTCAGAGTTAGCTTCGGTACCTTCTTTCCTTCTTGGATGTAATCGAAACAGTGTTTTGACGGATGACAAGATTCCTCTCCCTCCTGACTTCGAAAAGGAATGGAGTGACAGCCACTGCTTTTTGCGCGTTTTTTTTTTCCCCCTTGTGTCAAAGCCATAGGCTCGCTGGGGCTCTTGGGATGTTTGGCTCCTCCTTTTCCTTTTTGAACATCAGGCACGTGTATATCTGTCCCGTCCTTCAACGTAGGCTTCGGCGAGATCGATGATTTCTAGACATCATGGCTACCGGCCTTCGGATTTACGTTGAGGTTGTGGCTTCTCCTTTTTTTTTTTCCCCCCTGGAAAAGCTGCGAAGAGTTTCTCAGATGATACGACGACGCCCCCCTTCCTCCCCCTCTCCGGCGCTCGATCAGCCCTGTTGCGTGCCTTCCTTTCGAAATGATAATTGGTATTCTCCCCCTCTCCCCGTGCTTGCTTACGATGGTTTTTTTCCTTCCTTCCTCAGGCTCGGAAGAGACGGAAAACGCCCCCCTCCCTCCCCTTTCCCCCTCTCGCGTTATTTTTTGGCTTGGACTTGGACCTGCTGCTTTGAAGTTCCTCCCTACAGGAGGATGCTCTTTCCCCTGCCACCATTAGACTCCCCGTTCCCTCCCCTCAACCGATGGGAGCCGGAGACCTCCCTCTCCCATTCTCGGATTTGTTTATTCACCCTTCTTTCTCTCCTCATGGCAAGACAACGGAAGAATGAGCGGGCCTGTCTTTCTCCTTGGAAAACCAAAGCCCCGACTCCCCAACCCTCTCCTCCATGGATTGCGATTCGTCTTTTCTCAAGCGAGTATAAATCCGTTCCCTCTCCTCCCTCCAATTCCCCACATCCGTGGCCCATGGCTGCTTGCTTCCCCCTTTTCTAGACAGAGCCGGGAGCCCTGACAGGACCAGGGACCAAATTCGATCGTTGGTTAGTATCTCCTAGTAAATCTCTTTTCCTACTGTCTATTCCCCCCTCCAATTTTCGCATCCTTCTCTTGAATACCATTGCCCTTGTGTCCTCCCTCCTTTCCTTCCCCGTTTTAGAAATATCTCATCGCGTTATGGGGTGCCTTTCCCCATCTGTTTGGTTTCCCCATGAAAACAGGTCTTCAGGGCGTGTTCCCGCGATTATTACGCCCTGGCGAAAGTTTCCCGGAGCTGTCAAACTTACGGATTATTTTCCCCTCCTGGGCCCGAACATGGTTAAACTCCCCCTTACTCTCGTCGTAAACACTGGCTGGAACGTTCCTTACAGCCTGGTAACGAGCACCCCCCAGGATTTGCCAATTTGTCACGGTCCCTTCCTTTTTTTTTTCCCCCCTTCTGCAACTAGGACGTCAATGTGCTGTGTTGCAAGTTGTCCTTCCCCCCTTTTTTTCCCTTCAACGTAGAGATCGAACGGCGAGACGATTGGTCCCCTCTTCCCTTTTCTTCACCCGGAATGTTTAACGCTTCTCACCCGTATCCATACGGAAACTGTTTGTCTTTTCGGAAAAGTCACCCGGACAAGAGTACAACCACCCCCACAATTTCAATTTGTTCTTCTTTGATAAAGCAACACGACGTTAGCACCTCCCGGTCTTTTAAGGGCGTTGCCAAAATACTCTTTCCCCTCCCATTGGTAGACTTTCGCTCCCCTTCTCCAAGACCGGGAGGTTTACTTCTTTTTGCAAATTGTTGTGGGTGGGACCGCTTTCCCCTTCTTTCTTTTTCCCATCGCCGGGTGTCAAACAGTTCCTTCTTTTTTTCCCCTGTGAGAAGAGTTAAAAAATTCCTGGCCTTTCCTGTCTCCGAGGCCAATAGTCTCGAGTGAGCTATACGGTGCAGTTTCACATCCTTTCCCTTTTATTTTCCCCCCTTCCCCTTTTGACCACAACTCACCCAAAGTACTCGTTTCCGTCTTTTTTGTTGTCCGTGACAAATTTGGCAAATTCCACCCTGATTATTGATACATTCCCCTTTTTTGCCACATTGAACGTTTTCCCCAGCCCGTGGTTACGGACCTCTCTTCCCCCCCCTGTTCGTAACGACAATCGTTGCCTTTTTTTTTCTAATACCGACCTGGGATCAGCTTTCCTTTTCTTCCCTTTTTTCCCTTCCTCTGGCGTAAGACCTTCGAGGCCAACACGACGAAGACTTACTTCTTTCGTACCCCCAAGACTCACTTCACCCCAGAGACGCGCTTTTCCCCCCCCCCCTTTTTTCACCTTTTGGTGAATCTCCGTCCCCCTTCTTCTGGTTTGCCCACCCTGGCATGGGAGTTTTTTTCCTTTTCCCGAAAGTTTCAGAAGGGCGAAAATTGAGACATAGGACCCGCCTTTTTCTCCTGAGAATAACACTCTCTATGGGTCGTTGCATGTCCCTTTTTTTCTCAAATGACACAGCCAGCAGCCATCAAGGCCCCTTTTGCCAGGAAAATGAGCGCCCATTCACTGTTTTTCCTTCCTCCTCCCTCTCTTTTTTAGTCTTGCCGTAGTCCAATCCGCCATCCATTCTGTCCTCTTTTTGCTTTCCAATGAGAAAGGGCAGGGTCTTTTTTCTTCGACTGAAGAAAGTGTGGTTGTACCATGCCGATACTCTCCTTCCCCACTTGCCTGCCTTGTAGATTTCGACCGTCTCCGGAACTTTTCCCTCGACGGAGTTTATTGCGCCGAAATATCAGCCTTGTTTCCTTTAGTCCGGTACTGCCCCTCGAAGAGGTTCAGCGCCAATCCCCCCCTTAGCGGCGCTTTCTTCTGTATATAGGCGACTCATTCACGGGGTTGTATGCCTTTTTCCCCCGATAAAGACCAATTACATTGCGTTTCGCCGCGCAATGACGGCACACTCCACACTTTTTCTTCCTTTTTCTTGATCGATCTCTTCTTCCTATGTTTTAATGATATCCAGACATCTTTCCCTCTTTTCATAATCTTTCAGAAGCCCTTCTAGGCCGGGAGCCAGGATTGCTTTCTTCTCCGCGACAGAAGTTTAAATATCCGGGCGATATCCCCCCCCCCCCCTCCATGCTACAGATAATGGATATTTTTTCCGGTAGGACGCCCCATCGCTTCTTTCTTTTTCCTCGTCGCTACTTCCACTCTCCCAGAGTTTGACGGAATCTCACGCCAGTTCTTTCTTTTTAGCGTCATCTTTGTCATACGTCTCTTTTTGCGCCACTGTGTTCGATTTCTCATTTTTCTCTTTCCCTCAGCTTTAGAACGCGATCTCTGCGGAACTTCTTTTTTCCCCCCCCTCAACGCATCTGCGTCTTCCTCCTATCAACAGAAAAAGCGAAACACCGTCGCATAACCACTTTTGGGGGCGGATGAGCTCCCTTCCCAGAGGAGAGGAATCTGATCGTCCTTCCCTGAAACTCTGATGGACAGCGGAGGAAGTCCTTTCTTGAACCCCCCTCCTTCCCTCCCACGACGTCTGTAGTTGACACCGTTTTCTTTTTTTCCGCGGTAAGAGCGTATAAGGTTTTTTTCCGTGTGCTGCCGGGTCTCAGGCGGATCAATATTTGGATCTTTTTTTTTTCTTTGTTTCTTCCTGTTTTCGCATCCTGTATAGATTCTCTGATGGTGTGCCCCTTCCTCCTGGACAATCAGATTCACGACATTCTTTCTCTCTGGCCCGCGGTGCCTTTGAGGAAGTGATAAGGGGCCGGAATTCTCTTCTTTCACTAGAACTGCGGCAAATGTAATTCACCGCACCCTACGCCACCAACTTTTCCTTTTCTGGTTGGATTGCCAGTTCTTCGCGGAAGGAAGCCTGTTTTTCTTTCGTCTTGTCCGGAAAGCTCTATCTTAATCCTCTCCGTGTTGTTGTTCTTTTCTCTTTTTTTTTGTCACAGTTCGTGTCCCCCTCGGATCTTCCGCAAGAAATGCAATCCAACCAGCCCCTTTTTTTTTCAACGTGTGGAGAGGGGGAGGAATCTTATGCATTTCCCCTTGTTTACCCTGCCCCCATCTGAAAATTATCACTTCCTCAAAGGCACTCCTCTCTTCCCTCTGAATAGGCTGTCCTTCTGATTCATAGAGAGACGGGCCCACCTTTTTTTTTTCTTCCTACGCTTCTGCGAAACAGTTCCCTTCTTCTTTCGTTACTTTCTCAGGCCTTCCAACTTCTTGCTTCTTTCTTTCCTTTGAGGAAACCCTCATAACCTTGACGCGATTACCGGCCTTGCCTTTTTCACGGTGAACGCCCAGGCGACCCCCCTTTTTTTTTTCCGCCTTCTGCAGAGTATGGTTTCAATTTCCGCTGTCCCAGAGTGTCGGATAACGCCTCTTTTTCAGATTATCTAGGGAACCCCCCCTCCTTTTTTTTATCCTCCCCCACCAAGGGACGGTTTATGCCGACTTTCTTTTCTAGGTCCCCTTCTTGTCGGAGTCAGCGAACTATTTCCTAAACGCTTGAATCAGTCAGAAGAGAGTTCTTTCCCCTCCCTCTTTCTCGCCCCCAAGGAGGAGCGAATGAGAATTTCACACATTTTAATGACGAGCTGTCGATGTCCAGATGACGCGAAAGCGTACGTTCTTTTTTTCCTTCCCTTTCTTCTCTTCCGTACCAGCTTTTGTCTTTCTCCTTCCTCTTCACCGCCCAGGTTCGATGGGGCGTCTTTTCTGTCCTCGTGCTGCGCGAACCTTTCTCCCCTTTCCGTGGAAAAATAGGCACTTCTCTCGCCCTTAAAAGTAGGCTTCTGTCTTCTGCTGAGAGCATAATTTTCCCCCCTTTTCCCTATGGAAGGTGAGGTGTCTCTGATAACCCAATGGGGAAAGATGAGAAGCTTTATATAGACGAAGATCTCGATCCCGTCCCCCTTCTTCCTCTTTCAGCACTTTGTTGAGTGCCGTCCTTCTTGTCTCCCCCCCATCTTTTTCTCCCCAGAGTGATTGCATCCCCGGATGGTTTTTCGAAAACGACGAATCGCGCGAAGTATTTTTTTTTCCCTTTCCTTTCCCTTACCACTGGGGACTGGCGTGGTTCTCCGCCGTATTTTTTCCCACCTTCTCCTCGCGCGATGGGAGCCAAGTTCCGGAGCCTTTCTTATAAGGATGCCAAGTGTATAACGTATCTTCCCTCCCCTTCACACGCCAACAATTTCTCCAGTCGCCTCTTTTCGCTTCCCCTTTTTTGAGTTAATAAAAGCCCTTTCCCTGAATGAGATTGCGATTCGTCTTCCTCCCTTTCTCGCAATCGAGTCTTTCCCCCTTCTCCTCCTTTTCCAAAGTTAAACAGAATGGTGCCTTTCTAGCCGCGCAGGAGCCGCGAGGCCCCTCCTCCCCCTTTTTTTCTCCTCTGTTTTTTTTTTTTGGGATCGAAAACGCGTCCTGCCTTCCTAACCTCTTCAGCTGGGAAAATTCTGTTGCTCGTGCCCAGATATGTTACGAGATGAACCCCTTCCTTTCCTTTTTTTCTCCTCCAGTTGGGAAATCGAGTATATGGGTTTCCTTCTTCCCTCACCCTTTTTTAACACAATGAAAAGTGGATGGCAGTTTCCTCGCGTTGCTTACGACCGCTGCAGCTTTCTCCCTTTTTCCCTTAGCGACCCCCCTAAAGTCCCTTCTCCATGGCGGGCAAAACGAGGTAACATGGTTTACCAGCCAGACCTTTCCCTCCCCCCCCCTTTCTTCAGGAAACGTCCCGCCCCTTTTCGGCCGGATTGCCAAATTTCCGTTTCCCACGACGGAACCTTTTATTTTTTCTTTAGTGTTGGCCCCTTACTCAGGCACCGTAGAGATCCCCTTCCTTCCCCCCCCTCTTCCCTTCTATTGGAGAGGTATTTTCCCCTAAGTGATTTTTTAACGCTTCTTCTTTTCTTACCTTCTTTGACTAAGCAGGAGATGGGGCCTTTCCATCCCCCCCCCCTTTCTCTTACCCAAAAAAAAATGAAAGTTGGAACTTCTTCCCATACTTTTGGATAAATGTGCCTTCCCTCTTTTCCTTTTCTCATACGTTGTTGGTGTGATATATCTTTTCTTCCACGAAAGGGAGGTTTAAGTAGTTTGTCTTTCAACCTTGTTGTGGGTGGTCTTTCCCCCTAATTGTTGACTTGTTCCGAGGCA
>Ga0179593_1604146_pt1 | contig 14823 bp, 17 predicted proteins | sample CZODoug2_1_08_16_FD_185931 | JGI IMG/M metagenome (GOLD analysis project Ga0179593, IMG submission 185931) | Vadose zone soil fungal communities from Angelo Coast Range Reserve, California, USA - CZODoug2_1_08_16fungal (PacBio error correction) | ecosystem: Environmental > Terrestrial > Soil >... | reverse complement strand
GTGGAAGATCGTGCTTCCTGTACAGGGTGAAGATTTCCTTTTTTCTTGTGATTTGGCTCCGAGTCTTTTAAAGGTTTGCAAACCGTTCCCCAAACATATCCGCTGAAGGGTTGCTTCCCCCTTTCTTCGTAGACCACCCCCCCCCCCCCTGCCGCCGCAGATAGTCACTGATCAGAATGGGATAGTACTCAGGGTTTTGTACTTTTCCTATTCTTTCGAACCCCCTTGTAGCAGCTTTCCTCCATATTGCCACCTTTTGGAGCTCGACGCGCTCTTTTCCAGAACAAGACTACCACCCCTCCTTCTTTCCATTGTTGTCCCGCTTTTCGGTGCGGCCTAGTAATGACCCTTCCCCGTAAGAATCCGTCCCCATGGCTTGAACCTTGCCAGATCCTCGCTCTCTCTTTTCCTCTAGCGTTTCCGATCCCTTCCTCGGCGCGGGGCGAACCGCTGCCCGAAGGCACTTTTCTTTTCCTCTATCCTTCATCTTCCCTGCTATTTTTAGCCTCTCGTTTTTTGCGGACCCTTCCTGTCCGAAGCTTTCCTTCGGTACGGTCAAGCCCCCCCCCTCCCATAAATTAGAAAGAGAGGACTGTCTCCCGTTGTACTTCCCCCCCTTGTCCTCTTCCATTTTGGGGCGTAAAACTCCCCTTCTTCCTTCTCTCTTTTCTCCTCTCTTCTGGCTCTGTCCTGACACGTCCCACCTTTTTCTTTTTCGGAGAGGGCTATAGGACTCTGGAAAATAGAAGTATTAAACCCCCCCTTGAGGCCCACTTTCAAACCCTTCCTCTTTTGATCAAGTTCATTCTATATTACCCCCCCTTTTATTATTAGAGAGAAAGTTCTTTCTTTTCGTAGTAGAAGTGACTTTGTAAGGCTTTCTCCCCTAACACGATTTGTCCCCCGAAGCGCCCTGTTCCTTCTTCTCTGAGCGCCGGATTTATGGCGAAAGAAGCTGTCCCTTTCTCCCCCCTTTCTGGAAAAGGAAGAATAAGACATCTGATCCTCTTTTTTACATACTTCCCCCGGACCCTACCCTTTTTTACCCAACTAGAATATCTCTCCCTTCTGTCTTTCCACTGCGTTAGGCCGCAGTTAATGTTTTTTTTCAGATTGAAGGAGACTGGGCACCTCCCTCTTCTTCGACGTTTTGATCATCCTTCATTTTTTTCGAAGTATTCTCCTGACCCCTTCCTGCGCTGCGCTCTCCCCCCCCAAGTTTTTTCCCTAAAAAAAGGTGATGATAGCTACCTTCCCCCGAGAACATATTCCCCTCCCATTAGAAACCCCTTTCCCTTTCCCCAGTTGCAATCTTTCCCCCTTTCCGAGGGGGAGTCTCTTCACTGTTAAGTTAGAAGGGGCTCCCTGGACCTCTCCTTTCCCCAAGGATTACACCCCTCCTATGTGGTTTGCTTCTCCCCCGGTGTGTCGTTTACCGCACCCCCCGGGAAGACGTGAAACCAAGTTCCTAGCACCCCTCCCCACTGTTTATTTTTCCTCCTTTGAATCTCTTTGTTCCCCCCCCGCTCCCTTTGTGCCCCCCCTTCTTTTTTTGAAATGCGACGTCTTTTTTTCTTCTTTTGGAAGAAAAGAGGCATTTTTCCTCAACGGCCTCCGATCTTCCTTGGTGAGATTGATGCGGTTCTCCCACCCACGAAATCCAGGAGTGCCATCTGGCAGTCAGCTCGGAGGTGAAATTGCTTATTGTTCGTCTTCATCCACCTTTTCCTTTGCCTTGCCACGCGCCGGTGTTTTCCGACACAAAAAAGGTGGTGAAGTCACTGCTCTTCTGCAGATCCCTTTTTCAGAAAACCCCCTCCTCCGTTCCGCACCGTCGTGAGCTGTTCCCCCCTTTTTCTTTTTCCTTTCTTTTTTCCAGCCGTTCGACTCTCCTCTTCTGACTGCCCGGGCAGTTGCATTGTGTTGCTTCCTCCCGAAAGAAACATTGCCCCCCTTCCTCCGTTGGCTTCCTCAGTAGTAACTTCTGCTTCGTTTTTGTTATCTCTATGCGACCCTTCGGAAATGTTCTTCGCGGCGCATTTCAACTGAACGGTCCCTTTTCCCGGCCTACATCTAGAGAGACAGGCGAAACGGCTAAAAAAATTCCCCCCCTTACCTCCCGTTTCCCTTCTCAGGGCTTTCCCTTCTTTCCTTTTTTTTGCTCTTTCGCGGCATGCCTCAGCCCTTCCGGAACCACGGGGTGGCGGCCTTCCGAAAAAGAAAAACGGCGCGGGCCCTTCCAATTCTTAACCCCCTGGGTCTTGGCATAGAAATAGCCAACTTTCACCCTCCCCTTCCCCTTCCCTCCCTCTGGAAATCCTGGGGCCCAACGCAGTCACGAGCAACCAGGCCCTTCTTTCTTTTTTCCCAAAGATGACTATGGCTTCCCCCCCCTCCCTAGACTGGGTTTAAGACTTCCAGTAGCCTTCCCCTCCCCTCGGTCTGATGGCCACAAAGGTTTCACCGCGATCATCCTTTCTTCGGGGGTATATGGGAATCCCCCTTTGAAGGTCTTGTTGTTGTCAAATTTTTTCTTGTCTTTTCCCAGACCCACCGACTTTTTTTTCGCAGAACACACCTTCCTGGGGAGAATAGATATCCGGTGCTCCCCGTTCTACCACTGAACGCCCCTTTCCCTTCTCCCTTAACAATAGGAACTTCCCCCTTTCTTCCCCTCTTGTCACCTGGCGCCTTTTTTCCCTGAACTAGGTTGCTATGTCTCAGAATAAGGTAGATATCACAGTTGTTCTTGTTGTTCTTCGGCTCAGCAACTTTTCGTCCTTCCTAGCCGCATGGCGCGCGCTTTCTTTTCGGAACTGATAAACTCAGGTCTCCGAAGTCTTTTGCGGAACTGTGCCTCACTTTCCTTGCAAATTCTTTTCCTGCACGGATGTTCCCCTTCCTGCGTGGGCTCCCCTCCCCTTCCTTTTTTTTTATTTATCTAGTGGCAAATCCCTTTTCCATGTAAACATCGACCCCCTCTGGATGTCTGCAGTTTCTCCATTCCCCTTGTGCCAATCACTTTTCCCCATCTTTTCTCGCTAGTCCCCTCTTGAAGAAAGGCAGCAGAAGTCCTTCCCCCAATAGTGTTAGTAAGTTCCCCCTCCTTGCAGCGCCCTCTCTCTGCCCTCCCCTGAGGACTACGCCTCCCTGTGTCTCTATATCCTCCTTTTTCCCTTTTTACATGCTCCCGATGGCACCCCCCTCCTTCCAGGTTGGGTGGATACTCCTTTCCGAACATCCAGCGGTCTCTCTCCCCTCCTCCCTCAAGCTTTTCGGCATACATTCCTTAGGTTGCGGGACGTGTCCCCTTCATCTGAAGACCCTGCTAATACTTTTTGTCCTCCACAAGCTGGACCTCCCCTCCCTTTTCCTTTTTTCCCCCTTCCCCTTCTATTCATGTGCCTCCTCGGTTTTTTTTCACTCTTGTCCGCTGCCTCCTCTCATAGTCAAAGGAGGAGGAAGGAGTTTTCCAAAATTTTTCCCTTCTCTTCAACCTCGCATTTCGCATGAGGTATCTTTTTTCCTTCGGGCAAGCGTGTTAGCCCCGCGTCTACCTCTTCACGTGATCAGGAAAACGCTTCCCTTCCAGCTCTAGTCCTCGGACCTTTCCCCTTTTCCCTGTCTATATGAATCTTTCAGGCCTTCCCCTCCCGTCCCTTCCCTCACCTCCGGCTTTCATCTGGGACTTCTTTCTTCTTCTTTTTACAAATTTACTGACAACGACCCAAAAAGAAGAGCGACGTGGTAATCCCGCGTCTCCCCCTGGGTCCCCTCTTCCCCCACCCCCCCCCCCGCTCGTCCTATCACACGTTTTTACTATCTGCGGCGCATCCGTTTTTGTGCTACGAAAATTTTTTCCTCCACCCCGGCATTTTCCCTCTTTTTTTACAAGGGCCCACCTCTCCCAAATTCTAAAATCACGATGATGCCCCTTTTTTCCCCAATGTACATCAGTATCTCCCCGAATTCTTTTTCCAGAAGTAGTCGTTTCTCGATCCGAAAGTTCCTTTCCCCTCGAAGACGAGGCTACCTTTTGCGTGATGAAGCCGTTCCCTCTTTCACGATTCCTAACTTTATCTCTTCGCCAGCAAGTCGCTTCCTTCCTCTTTCTCTTTCCCTCCAACCCCTTTTTCATGTTTGCGGCGGGACTTTACAAATAAGACCAAATCCTTTCCACAGTAGTCTTCGCTCAACTTTCGTTCCAAGTTAAAACCAGGTCTTCACATTTCCCCCCTTCTCCCACCGACTGTGTGATTTCCCTTCACAGGCAGCAGGACGGAACCCCCCCCCTATTAAGAGAAAAGGAAGGATGATACACTAAACCCACCAATTCTTTTTTGTGGAGTGCTCCCCTTTCTTTTTTTTCAACTTTAATATGCGGAATCCCCCCCAGAGGGATAGGGAATTGTGCCCCTCCTTTAGCCGACTGTCCCCTATTTGAAATAATCAGTAAAATTTCCCCCTCTTTCCTCTACGCTACCAGCCTGATGTTTTTCCTCCCCTCCGACGTTGTCGGAGACGATCCTCCTGCTTTGGTAGTTCTCTTTCCTTAACATTTCTGATGACTTTGAAAAACGCCTCCTGTCTAGCTTTGTCCCCCCCCAAGCAAGAGTTTTTGGAGGTCCCAAAGGAGATCCCCTGTGCAGTCCTCCTAAGGAGCCCGCAACTCCCCCCCCCTTGAATTGTTTGTTTTCTTCTATTAATCTGGTTAGATGAGGGGATATTACTTTTTTCTTTCAATTTCTCCCCCACCCCCACCTTTTGGTATTTGCCGTTCCCTTTCCTTTTTTTTTGATTGGATTCCGCATCCTTCTTACTTCTTGGTGCGGATTTGTTACGGATCTCCCAGCAAAATGGAGTCACTTCCCCTTGTTAATGCACGTCTTCCCTTCCCTCTTTTCTGGCCATATAAGGGACTACACCTTTGAGGAAGAAAGCACTCGAGGAAGGTTCTCTCTTCGCGACCTGTAGTAGATGTTGCGGCTTCCTTTCTTGTTTTCTTCCTCCGCCAATACGTAATTCTTAGATGCGTGTGCATCGATTACATGTTTTGAACTCTCTTATTGATGGAGTTCATGATCTTGCTTGTTCCTTTTCTTTTTTCGCCGCCAAATTTCCCTCCAGAGCGATGCAGGGTTCCCCCCCCAATTTAGTAGCCCCACATTCAGCGTTAAACTCTTTCTCCTCCCTCTAGTAAATGACCGCCTTTTGATCTCCGCCTGGTTGCATTTGTTCTTCCGAGGCTATAGACGTATGCTTCCCTCAGAGGATAGTGGTCAGGAATTATAAAGCAGCCACAGATCCACCTCCCCGCTTTTTTAATACAAGATGTCTTAAAATCCTTTTTTCTTTTCCTTTTACTTTTCATTTTACTCCTCCCCCCCATAGATTGAATGCATGATCTTTTTCCTTCGAGAGTTTACCCCCCTTTCAGAGATTCCGGCCTTTTTCTCTTTGGGGATAACCTCTTTCCCCTCTCCCCCTTTCCTTTCCACTAGAGATCAGATATAAGATGATTTTCTAAGATGGATTGTGTAGTCTTCCCTCCTGTCTCTTCTTGCCTCTTATTGAGTTGATCTCGGTACTGGCACCTTCCCCCCCCTTCCTCTTTTCACGATTGTCCGCCCCCCCCCTCTTTTCTCACTGCCCCGCCGTTTCACGTGTCCTTTTTACAAAAAAGAAGAAAACCTTCCCCCTGCGGCACCTTCTTTCTCGCTGTTTCCTTCATGGATGCTCACCTCTCTGCGTCTCTTATCATTCAAAGCGGAGAGGACATTTCTCCCAACGGGAGCGACGCACCCTTGAGAAAGTGAAGTAGAGAGACCCTTCCCCCTCCTTCTGAGACCTCTTTTCTTTCAGTAGTTCTCTTCCCTCCTCTCCCCCCGTCTCTCCCCTCCGGTTCAGGTTCGTCTTTTTTTTTTTTAGAAAGGACTTCCCGGTGACCCTTGCCTCAAGACTCCTTCCTCTTTCTTTTTTCCCTATCTCCGGACGCTGTCAGGTTGATGGCAACCGTTCTCCCCATATATGATAGAGGGTACCCTCTTCCCAGACACCTGATTTTTTTCCCCTCCTCATCTCGAGACTTCCGACGCGCTTTTCCCTTCCCACCTTTCCTTGCCGGAAAGATGCAGGCGGATTTCCTCCCTACTTTAGTTTAGACAAGTTGCCTTCGGTCGACTCTCCTTCTTGTTACAAAAGAACGCGCTCTCCGGCTACCTAACACCCCCTTTTCCTTTCCTATGCCCCGCGAACCCCCCTGAGGAGTGATCGAGAACCAATCCCCCCACCGTTTTCCTCCCCCTATGTTTCATTTTCTTCCTTCTCGGATATCGAATGGAAGGACTTTTTTTTTTTCTTTCATGTGCGTTTTTTTCAGTTCTGCACCGTTGAGACGTTTCCTTACAGGACCTGCTTCTCACCACAAGGATGACCAAGAGTGGGTTATGCGTTTTTTTGCCCTCTGCTTCGTTTGTTTTCCCCTGAAAACGAATTTTGCACCCCTTCTCCGCCTTCCAGGGATTACCCCCTTCCCCCTTTTTCTTTCAGGTTTTTGAAAAAAAAGTGTGGAGATGTTCGTGAACCCCCGTCCCTTTGTTTCCACTTTCCCCTCCCCTTCGTTAGCTTGGCCTTTTTACCTTTTTCTTTCCACCAGTATTAGGCTTTCCCCCTCCCCCTGCGTTTTGCTGCACGGCTTTTCGGGGGACCCAAAGAAATCCCATCCCCATCAGGGCGGCCCCTCTCTCCTCCCGGTTGAATTGATCTTTCTTTGGGTTTTACGTCTTCTTCCTATTCAGAGAAGGTTTTGGTTGCGATGATTTTGGGTTCTTCTTTCCCCCGTTTCCTCCGCTGCTTCTTTCCTTCTTTGCAGAGAAACCTTCCCCTCGGACGCGGTCAACTTGGCTTTGAATTGTGACACTTTTTCCCTTCCTCTAAGGAAGATTAGGTCCCTTTGCGGCATTTATTCCTTTTTCTTTTTTTTCGACGTTCAGTTTCCATGCTCCTCATCCCATTTCCTTCCCTCTCCCGTGATGCCAAAAGTTCCCTTTTCCTCTTCCCTCCTCCGCCGTTGTTGTGTTTTTCTTTTTTTCCCCCCCCCTTTTCATTCAACGAGATGCGTTCGACATTTTTCTTCTTCGCCCCTTCACGTCCGCACCCCCATGCAACTGGCTTTTCCCTTCCCTATACCGGCGAACGGCTGGAAAACGACTTCACCCCTTTTTCCGGGAGGACAGGCGACGGCTTGGTTTTTTTCTTTGCGGCCCCTCCTCAGTCCCCCGTTCCTGCCCCACGGTGGTGGCGGCCTCGCCTCCCCCACTCTCCCCCCCTGGCCCCGGCGCGTCCCTCGTCGTCAAAACCACGGTTTTCTTTGGCAATTAAACGCCGAGCTGATTCTCCTCTTGGAAATCTGGGTGTTTTCAAAGAGTAAAGAGAAACTGCCCTTTCATTACTTTACGTTTTCCCCCCAAAGCTGAATATGTCTTAACCCTCCCTTTTTTCTCCGCCGTCGACTTTTTTTCCCCCCTCCCCTCGGATGGGCACAAATCTTTTGTTATAAAAACGATAAGCTTCCTCTAGTCTGCTTTTTGGTCAGGGAAACGGCGGACATTACCCTTTTTCCTTTTAGGAGTCCCCCCCTTGCCGAGGAGACACCTCCTTCATAGTAGGAAGTTTGTAAATCTTTGAGTCCCATCCCCCCCTTTCCCTCCCGTTATAAACTACACTTCCCCCTTTTTCTCCCTCCCCCCCCTCGCGACTCCCTCGAGATCACGCTGCAACTTTTTCGGTTTGCTATGTAGGTTTATCTTTCTTTTCCGAGCTCTTTTCCCCCTCCCCAGGGGGGTTCTTGTTATTCCCTCCCCCCGTTGCGAATTTCCGGGCGCGCGTGCTTTTTTTTTAAAAAGAAGATGATCCCCTGTCTCGAAGTCCCCGCGGGTCACCCCCTTCCGAAGTCGCTTCCCTCTTTTCTCCGTAGACTGGTCCACATTCCCCTTTTTCCTTTTCTAGAGTATAGGGGAAAATCAATGGGTTTTTTCCCTCCGAACCCCCCTCTCTCCGATGGATGATTTCGCCGTTTTCTCCTTTTGTTTTTTTTTTTCCCCCATCAACCTGGACAGCGTTCTTTCCTTACGCGCATCGAGGAAGACCGTTCTCAGAAGTGGCCTTTTTTCCCCGCGTGTTTAGTCAGTTTCCCCCTTCCCTCGCGCGCTTTTCTACTACGCGCGACCAAGTCTTATGGTAAAGGGTCTCTCCCGAACTTTCCTTTTTGCTCCGATTGCATTCTGTGATTTCGTCTTTTTGTTTCTTACTGATATGTCCTCCCTTTTCCGCGCCGAGATTTTCGCACCATTTTTTCCCCGCAGAAGATAGAGGCGCCCTCCTGTTTCATGTTATCCCAAGCTTCTCTCACCTTTTTTTCTCTCTCTACAGGCGGGTCATGCCATTCTCGTTTCTTTCCCCTCTTTTTTCGTCTGCCTTTGGCCTGGACCTTCTTCCCCCTTCCAAGGCGGCGGACAGGAGGTCCTTTCCCCCCCCCCTGAGAGGAGAAAATAGAAGGAGCATGCATTGTATCTCTTACTGATTTCTCTTGTCCCTTCCCTTGCATTCGTGTCCATCTTTCTCCTCCCTTCCTTCCGCCTCACTTCTTCTTCCAGTTGATTTTCAGGACAACTTTCTTTCATCTCTAGTCGATCAGCAATTAAGCTATGGGCTTTTTTCTCTCCTTCAGAAAGGAAGGAGCAAATACGGCCTTCTCTTTACAAGGAGTTTTTTTCCCCTTTTTCTGGCGATTATACACAATTTCCTTCCACCCCCCCTCTTCTCGGTCGAATCCTCCCCCAGCGCGACGTGGCAGAATATTTCCCTCCCTGGTTTAGAGATAACCACACAGGCCCGCCTCCCTTCTGCCCCCCCCAGGAGGTCAGTGAATATTTTCTTACCCCTTCCTCGCGAGATTGGGTCTAGGTGGAAGAAACACGGTTTCGCTCTGTTTCCGCACCCCCCCTGTGGCGTCCCCTCCCCCCCCATCCTCTTCTCCATCAATCTTTCCTCGAGCGTAAACCTTCCCAGATAGGCAGGTGAGCCGCCTTCTTCTCGATCCGCCCTCCTATGCGACGCAACCTTTACGGACAAATACCGTCTGTTTTTCTTCCCGCCTCATTCCCTTCTTTCTATAACGGGGATTGGCCCGCCCCTTTCCTTTTCCCCCCCGGTCAATTCCCCTTCTTTTTTGTTTGCGGCTGACATCACCATTCTTCCCCCCAAAGAAGTAAAAACTTCTCGGCTCTAATTTCTCCAGTAAACCCCTTTCCCCTAGGGACCTTCCCCCTTCCCCCCCACTGTGGCTATAAAATTGCACAGCTTTTTTCCGGCCGTAATATCACGCATCTACACCTCTTTCAGAGACTCTAAGCGCCCTCTCCCCCCAACAATTCGTTGGCTGTGGAATTTTCTTCCTTTACTTCCCAGTGGCGCTACGTTTTTTTTTTCTTGCTCTGCATTGTGTTTCACCGCCCTTTTCGGAGGAAAATAAGAAGAATTTCCGCGTCAGCTACGCTTACTGCCCGTTTTTCCTACTCTATCTCTTCCTCCTCTTCCCGTTTTTTTCTCCGTCTTCTCCCCCTTCATCAGGATTTTTTTTCTTCTTTCTCCCCTTTCTGTGATTGCCTCGATTTTTTCCCCGAAGAGGGTGAAACACAATGTCCCTTTTTCGGGCAGTATTCTGTCTTCTTCACCGGAGCTCCTCAGTCCGACCCTTTCACAGAACCAAGACTTTTTTTTCGGTTTCAGCTCCTTTGCTCTTTTTTTTTCTCTTCCCTCCGGCCTGCGGCATTTTTTTCCCCCCTTGGCATTGCCACAGTTGTCAACCATCTTTTTCATCCCGTCCTTTATCCGCCCCCTCTTCGATGGCGGACGTTTCCTTCTTACGATGTACAAGCCGACCCCTTTTTCACCTCGTCCCCTGCCCGGTCCCCTCCTCGTTTTCCCTCTACCCCCGTTTATCTCACCTTCCGTGATGCTTCTTGAGTAATCACTCCCTCACTTGTTTCTTTTTGTCGTAGACCTCGCCTCTGTTTCTTCCTACGGTCTTCCCCTTTTTCCCGTCATTCTTCACCGGAAGTCTTTCTTAGAGAGGTACTGTGGCTTCTTTTGTGAGTTCATGACTTCTTTTTTTCCCGAGTATTTTTTCTCCCGCCACGGAGTAAAAAACTTTCGGGCACGGCAAACATTTTCTTTCCTCCTCCTACAAATAGACGGCTCTTTCTTTTCCTGTAACCAAGAACCGAGAGGGTGAATTTTTCGTGCCTATCTTTCTCAAGGTTTCCTTCCCGTAGCTCTCTTTGAGCTCAGAAGCCTTGGGGAGAAGCCGCGCCCATCTCCTTTACACCAAGACTCCCCCCTCCTTCCTATGGTCCCCCTCTTTCCCCGTAGGTGCGGCCTTCTTGTTATAGGAGAGGTCCATTCCCCTTCGCCTTGCATCCTTCGCCCTTTCTTTTTTTTAGCCCCTTTCCTATGAGAAACCTTTAAGCTATTCCCTCTCCTCTTTCGCGGGCTCACTTCCCCGAAGGCCCTTTCAGTCCAGCGAGAGCAGATCTCCTCAAGTTGCCCCCTGCTAGGGTATGGTTTCTTTTGTGTAGTGGCCGGACACTCCCCTTCCTTTAATTCTTTTTTTCCTTTCGGTCCAAAGGCCAAATTCCCCTTTCTTTTTCAGAACGACATGAACCTCGAGCCCGGTTCCCCTTCCCCTTTTGAAAATTCCCTGGTGCTCTTTTTGCGTACACATCCCTTTCTTAGCCGCGATTTCTTCTGGTCTTTCCAAAAGGAATGTCCTGCGACAATCTCTTCGCGTCTTTTTTTCTTCAACGTCCTTAGGCTTCCCCTTTCAACCCAACCTTCCGCGAGCAATTAAACTCCATGCAGCCTCCCCCCTTTTCAGTCGAGAGCCCTTCCTTCTGAGCTCTTTTTTGCGGCCGTCTTCCCCCAAAGCCTCTCGCCCCCCCTCCCGGCTTCCAAGGATACTTGTTTTCCCGAAGAAGAGAATGCCCTTCTTTCTGTTTTCTTCCTATGTAGCGACTGTTCTTCTGCTAGCGAGAAGGACCCCCCGTTTTCCTTTTTGGCACCGTGCTGCGCAAATTCTCCGATGGGTAAATATTAGGCGAAAAGGAAACCTTTCTTTGCCACCCCATGTCTCTCCCTTCCGCAGATTCACTGTCTTCTCCTTTTCTTCTCTTCCTATGACAGTCCTTTTTTCCCCCTTTTTCTTCCTGTAAGAGTAAAAGACTTCTCGACATATCCCGCTCCCCCCCCCTTTTAGAATTATTCGTAGTTGCACTCCCCTTCGCGCCTGTTCCCTCTTTTCCCCTTCGCAACGTTGCTCCGCGAAAAAACAGGTTGTTATTAGAGATTCCGCTGAACAAGTAGAACCCGACCTCCACCTTTTCCCTTTCCTTGCTCCAGTGGCCCTCCTTCCGAAGGGAAAGGAAGTGAGGGTTGAGTCTCTCACTTTTGCCTTTCCCCTTCTTCTCAACGGGGAGACCGGATATTCTCCCAAGTCTTGACAAAAGGAAGATCTTCTGCATTCGTCTCTTTTAGAGGGAGGAGGGGGTGAGTTATCCCCTCCCCCCCTCTCGAAGGGTGCACCCTCTCTTCTAAGGGAAAAGGGATCCAAGATCCCCCCCCCAGAAATCGTATTTCCGTTTTCCTGCGGTGCTCTCGAGAAAAAGCCCTCTGGGTGCCAGACCTTCGTTAGTTTGCTTCATGCGCCTTTCCCTTCTTCCACCCTTCTTAGACATAGGAAGAGTTTTGGAACCATCTCTTATTGAGTCCTTTTGTCTTTTTCCTCGGGGGACAACCCCAAAGAAACTTCCACATTAAATCGGTCCTTATCCGTCCGCCTGGTGAAGTGAGATCTTCCATAAAACCGCTGGGTTACCACTTCTTTAGGCTTCCCTTCCCCTTTCTCCTTTTTAATTGAGCTTTCACAAACAGGGGTTTCGTCATTTGATCCATGCCTTTTAAGACCCCCCCCCTTTTTTCGCGGTACAGCCACTCTTCGAGGTAAAATTGTGCTGTGTTCCTTTGCTTCTCCCCAGAGTTTCGCCCTTCCCCCTCCTAATGTAGGACTTGCCTTTTTCTTGTTGTGGGAGATTTTTCAGGGGCCCGCTCCTGACCCCCCTTTTCCGAACCATCTCTTTTCTCGCCACCTTGACGAAGTCGTTTTAAGACCTACGCACGTTGTGGGGCTTGATCTCTCTATTGACGACTTCGGCACTTTTTCCCCCCCCTTTCTTTTTTCTCATTGTTCGTCTTTCCCTTTCCCCCCCTCCCAAAACAACTTTTCCTAAGGATAAATCTTCTGAGGACCCGCAACCCGTTTTTTTCCCCCCCCCCCTACTTCACAATCAAAGCCTCCCTTCTGCACCGGCGACGGCTTCAGATGGCGAGCGGCCTTTTTTCAAGGAAAACACGGTGTTTGCGGCTCGACCACCCTCCTTGGCAACCAGCACCTTTTTTCCAAGGCATCCCCTCAACCCACGGTGGATTTTTTCACCGCAAAGGGACAACGCCGAGCTGACTGCCGCCACTCTTTTGATTTCATGGTTGTCCCCCTCCCCTTCATTTTTGCGCAACCGTTCCCTTTTTTTTGCCAGCATTTTGCGGAAAAAAGCCTCCTATTGGTGAACTCTCATTTCACCCTTTCGCCGGCGGATTTTTTTTTTTTATACACAAAGCGTCTCCCCCGGTTTTATATTTGTAGTTTCTATTTGGTATTTTATGTAGTACCGGTGCCCTTCTTTCCCCTTTTTGCAACTTTTTTTTGGTAAAAGACACACCGCCTCCAGAAGAAACCCGCGGTCTGCCCCCCTGGGGCTCTTCCTATCTCCTTTTCCTTTCTAAACTGAACCCCTCCCCTCTTCACCCTCGGATCCTCCCGAGAAAGATTGAAAATGGCGCACTTTCCCAGTGAACCTGGTTTGTTTCCCTTTTCTTTTCCAGAGAATTCCCAGGTATTATCCGGTTTTCGCGGGTCATATTTTTTCTCCTCTCTGTGGAATGTTCGTCCCGCGAGTGATGGGCAAACTCCCTCGAAGTATCCCCCATGTTTCTTCATGGTCAGAAGAAGTCCTGCTCTTTTTTCCCCCTCCCGGCAGTCGAATTTGTTTCCTTTTTTCGCACAGATGGTGGTAACGCACTTTTTCTTAGGTAGAGATTCTATTTTTCCCCTCAAGGTTTTCTGTCCCTCCTCCTCTTTTTCCCCCCCCCCTATAAGATTGCTGGATTTTTTTTTCCTCCTCCCTTTTGCCATCACCTTTCTAGTACATTAGAGATATCACTTTTCCGGTAGCTCGTGACTCCCTCCCCTTTGCCTCTGAGGCAGGACACCTCTCTCAGTTCTAACGCTTCCCCTTTCCTTTTCACTGCGACTAAGCCTTTTCTTTAGAAGAGGTAAAGGTCTCCCGGATACTTTGCTACGATGCATTTCTTTTCTCTCCTTTTTTTTGATAATGATCTTTCCTCCCTTTTTTTCCTTCAGAGCCGCGCCGAGATTTCGCATCCATTCTTTTTTTCTTTCCTCTGAGGGATAAGATAATGTGATGTTCCGCCACCCACCCCTCCTTGGAAGTTTTCAACGTTTCCCTTTGTTTTTTTTCATTAGGGCGTGCCCCTTTTTTTTTTGGCCTTGACAGTACGAGATTACTCCCCCCTGAGGAGGAAAGGATGTAAGCCCCCACAAAGCAAGATTTTTCGTATCACCATTATGAATGAGGTATCTCTCTCCTTTCTTTTTCTCATGCATTTTTTCCCGTTTCCCCCTTCAATTCCGCGCGCAATATTTCCTTTTTCCTTCCCCCCTTCCCCACGCTCTCTAGATCAGGAAAATTAAATCTCTTTCTTCAGGTCTGAATTTCCTTCCCCTCCTTCCTGCCGCAACCTACGGCTTTAATCTGTGGACACCTTTTTTTTTTTTTTTCGTTTTCTGGAGGCTCCCCCCCCCTTCCCGAGGCGTCGAGCTAACCCTTTTAGTGGAAAAGTATACCGCTTCCCCCTACCCGGGTTTCTTTCTCACCCCTTTTCCACCCGCTCTGGACGATCCAATCCCTTCCTCTTCCGGAGTCTCCCCCCCTTTTTCTTGGGTGCTACGAAAATGGTTTTCATGAAGCAAAACACTTTGCATCGATTTTTTTTGATTTTCTCGCAAAAAGACGCGAGTCCCTCCTCTTTTTTTCTTAACTCCAGCAATCCTTTCTTTCCTCCATCGTATCAGCACGATCTTCTTTCCCCCTATTAGTGGAGAGATCCTCCAATCCAGAGTCCCCCCCCTCTAAGACGAGTTCTAACTTTTCCCCCCCCCTTTTCCGGTGAGGGCCTTCTTCCTCATCACGGTTTCTATAAACCTTTTTTTCCCAGAAAGAGATTATTTCACTCTTGACCCCACCCCCCCAAAGGGACTTTCCTCCCCCCCCCCCTTTTTGCGGCTGACTCCCCTCCGTACAAATCCGCACGTTTCAACGTAGCCCTCGAAGCTTCTTCTCCCAAGGAACACCAGGCTTCCCCCCTTTTTTTCCCATACCCCCCCCCCTCCTCTAAATTGCCCAGCCGGGTCACTTTTTTCTAAGATCAGAATCAGAACACAGATCTCTCCCCTGATGTCTCCCCCTCCCCCAAACAATCTTGGTTTTTTTTCCTTCGCCGGGTTTTCCCGATGCGCCTTCCCGAATCCTGAAAGAAAACAGCGGGCTTCGGGTTTTTTTTTCAACCCCCGTCACTTTTTCTTTCCCTGATGGCAATCAGCATCCTTTTCTCTTCGATACTTTCTTTCCT
>Ga0179593_1543279_pt1 | contig 14823 bp, 24 predicted proteins | sample CZODoug2_1_08_16_FD_185931 | JGI IMG/M metagenome (GOLD analysis project Ga0179593, IMG submission 185931) | Vadose zone soil fungal communities from Angelo Coast Range Reserve, California, USA - CZODoug2_1_08_16fungal (PacBio error correction) | ecosystem: Environmental > Terrestrial > Soil >... | reverse complement strand
CTGGTTTTCTCCCACGAAGCACTGGTTAGAACATTTGTAGGTCTTATTCTTCTTTTTTTGGCCCTTTTGGATATGAACATGCCTTTCTCGCGGCTATTTTGCGGACGAACCCTTTTGGGGACTTTCTTTGCCTTCCTTATGAACTGATTGTTTGTCATCGAGTTCCCCCCCCCCTGGTAGTGTTTCCTGCGACGTTTTTTAGCTTCTTGTCCAGGTCCCGGACTTCTTATCTTTTCTTTTTTCCTTTCCTGATCATTTTTTTTCCATGGGGAGGGCTTTCCCCCCGCCAGGTTTTTCTCCCGGGCAGTTTTTTTCACAATTTTTCGAAGTCCCCTTTCTCTGATCCTTAACCCCCCACCGATTTTCTACTTTTCTGTTTTGATTACACCTTGCCCTTCCTCCCCGCGGTTGCTTTTTTCTTTGTTTGTCGGTTTCCCGGGGAATCAAATACCTCCCTTTTTCTTCAAAATCTTTTATGCACATTTCCCCTTCTGATTCTGATTTTTTTTTATCTTTTCTCCGCCTGTCGGTCTTTTCCCCACCCCTACCTCAAATTCCCCCCTTCACTCCCTTTTCCTCTTTCTTCTATCTAAGGTGAATATGTCGATGCTCTGGTTGTCAATGAATTTTTTTTTCTCCTCTTTCTTCACCCTCGGATTTGTCCGTCAACTCGTGTCCCTTATATTTTTCAACCATTTTGGTTTTTTCCCTTGGGCCGATCGTTTTGGCATACTTCCTCTCCCTGTCCGGATTTCCGGCGCTCTCCGTCCTTCTTTTACCCCTCCCCTTATCGGTCAACCCCTTTGTTCTTCATCCTGACGGTTTTCTCTGCAGCCTTCCAAGCCTTTCCTTTTTTTTCATGCGTTTACATTCATCTTCCGTTGACGCTTTTTTGAATCCCTCTGGAGTTGAATTTTCCGGTATCTCATTCTCTTCACATCCTTTTCTTGTGTTAGGTGAGGCTTTCTTTACCCTCCCACTCACTTTCTCTTCCCCGATTTACTCCTATTAAACTAGCCTTTTTCCCGGGTCTTCTTTGCTTTTCGATTTCCCCCTCTCCTTCCCAGTATCTCTGAGTTTCTTTGTCTTTGTCCGACCCCCCCTCACCCCCGACGGCTCCCCAAGGTTTCCGCCTTTGCGCAATTTTTTCCTGGATCGTGTTTTTTCAAACATTCCCTCTGCGTTCCTCCTCCCACAGGTTGGTCGAGCCCTCCTTGATTTCCTCGTCACTTGGCGCGCGTGGGAAGTCTCCCTTTTCGGATCCGCCGCTCCTTTCGGATTTACGCCTTTTCCGCAGGCTGTATCTTCTCTTTGAACCCCTCTTCAGGCATCCGTTAGTCTTCCCTCCCCTTTTGTCCGGAGCCTCTTCGGGCCCCGGTTCTCCCCCCCGGCCCAGGCCAAAACACTCTTTTTTTTCTTGAAGGGCTTCTTGGAGACCCTTGACCCCCTTCCCTGAAACCTGTCTTTTTGCATGTGCCCTTGTTTTACCCCCCCTTCTGGTGAGACCACGTTCCTTTTTTTCGGAACCGCGAAATTTTTCAATCCGTCTTGCCCCACAGATTTCTTGAGCGCCCTCCTTCCTCCAGTTCATCCCTGAACTGCCTCTAGTCCCAACGGTTTTTCCCTTCAAGCCGGCCGACCCCCCCTATGCACTCCCTGCACAATTTTTCTTGGGCCCTCCGCCGACCTTTTTTTTTTTCTTCGCACCGTGTCGCCTCCCTTGCTCTAGTGAACCCTGTCCTCTTCGACTTTTTTTCATCTTTTTTTCTCCAGTTTTTGTTTTATAGTTAGATAGTATTTTGTTGTTTCGTCGTCCCCCTCTTCTCCCTCCCTGGATCCGCTGAGGATCCAGCCCCCTCGATCTTATCCGAACCCTCCCGAAGGCCTGGCTTCCCTTCAGCGAAGTCTTCTCTTTGTATTAGACCTTCTAGACCTCATGTTTCTTCCGCTTTTTCCCCTCGCGGAGGGCGGGTGCTTTTCCTGACCCCTCCAGGTTTTTCGGACCCCTTTCCAGATATTCTTCCTCCCCAAGGTTTCCTTCCTCTCAAGAAAGTGGCTTCTCTTTTGCTCAGCTGACTTTGAGAATAGCCCCCGTTGTCCCCAGCTGAGCTTGGAGTGTCCCTCTTCCCGAGCCAAGCTCCGTCCTGTTTTTTCCTAGTCAGTGCCCCCTTTTTTCTCCTCCTACGATGGGTTCTTCTTCTTTGGCCGATCGCTGTTTCCCTCGTTTTTTTCTGCGTCCTCCCGGGAATGATTCTTGGCGACAGCTCCTCGGAGATTTTTTCTGTAACCAACATTCCCTCTTTCCTCGAAGGTTTTCCATCTTACCCCAGGATCCCTCCTCTCTCCACTCTTTTCCGCCTTTCCTCTCTGAACATCCATTTCCGGCTGGCGTAATTTTTTTGCCTCACCCCCCTTTCCGTTGGTCCTGCCCGTGCCTAAATCTTTGTCTTTTTCCAAGAATTTCTTTTTTCGACACAGTCTTCTTTCTTTCGCACGGGACGGTCCTTCTCCCTTCCGCAGCGGTTTTTCCCCTAATACGTTTTTTGTCGGAAAGTCCCTTGGAGTTCTACCTTTTTTCCTTTTCTTATTTTTTGACCGTCCCCTCCGCCTCCCCTCTACTACAACGGACCCCCCCCACACTGACCCCCTACTTCACCTAAGGTCTTTCACCGTTTTTCCCGTAAATCCCATTTTCCCTTTTCGATTCTCCCTCCAGCTGGCTTCCCCCCCTCTTCTCGGGTTTTTGGAACCATTTTCCAAAACCGTTTTTTTCCCCTTTTCCAATGTTAGTTACTTTGTCGTGATCTCTTTGTAGGCTGCGCTCCGTATTCAGGCTTGAGACTAGCGGTCCCCGGCCCTCCCTTCAGCATCCTTTCTCCTCCCCCAAAAGAAAGCCTGGTTCAATATGTTTTTTGCAAGATTCTTACAGTGACTTTTTTTCTAATCCCACTTTTCCGTGGTCTCCTTTTATTGGTCCCTCTGAGCCCTTCCTCTCTTTACGAGGCCTTGCTGAAGCTGTAGCTTCGGACACCCTTTCATTCTCCTTGTCTTCCAAATTGAAGTTCCTTTTGGACCTCCTTAAGTGAGAATTGCTTCTTTGACCTCTCGTTCTCCTTGTTGATGCAGCCCCTACTGCTTTACCCATAGTCTCTTTGAGCAGCTCCAGAAGGCCTCCCCGCCCTCTCTCTTCCGGTCTCTTAGTTCCTAAGTCGTCAAGCTTCACGTTCACGCGCGCCCCGCATCCCGATATCGACTTCACTCTCCTAATTTTTAGCAGTTTTCTTCTTTTCCCGCAAGATGAAGTCTTTTTTCCGATTCGCCGACAGCTCCCCCCCTAACACTCTTATTTCCACCCCCTAGGTTTTTTTTTGAACCGTCGGGTTTCTCCTCCAAAGCCCCCCCCCAGCTTCGTTGCTTTTTTCATTTCAGGAAAACCTCTTGAAAGTTTTTTTTCCCCCACCTTTTGAACTGTATTCCTTTCCACCGCGGTTTCTCCGGCATCGACCTCTTTTTTCCCTTTCATGGCTTTAAACCAACCTTCATCGTCGCACTTCATGATCGGCTTCCCCCCCTTTATTTCACTTCCTCCTTTCCAAATTTTCTCTCCGTTTTTGAACAAACTCGCCACACTTTTCTTTTCTGCCTCTGTACCGTACCCCCCCCCCCAGCCCCACTCCTGAAGCAACCCCTTTGACATCCTTTTTCCCCTCCGCTTTATCATTCTTAGGGCCCTCTGTGCGCTCGTAAGTCTTCCCACCCGTCTCCGACCGGAATTTGGAATTCAGCTTCTCCATTGAATTTTCCACGATTTTTTTTCCTCTTTTCAGCCCCACTTTTCTCATACCTCCGCTTGAGTTTTTTTTTTTCCCTCCCTGGATCCATTGATTGACAACCCCTCACCCTCCTCCCTTCTCTCGTGGGATCCCCTTTTCTGATCCCCTGATTCGTGGCCAGCTTGCCGACTTTTTCGTCGAACCCTCCCTCCCACGCGATCGCTTTCCGCCACTGGCGCTTTTACTCCTTGTCGGGTTCTTCCAGTTCCCCTTGTCCCAGCCTTTCTTCCCAAACACGGCGTCACTCCACCAGTCCGGTGCGCATTTCCGGCCCTCTTTTATCAATTATGTATTGCTTTGTTCCTTTTCGAGTTACTGCCAAGGGACTTTTCCAGGTGCTCAGTCCCCCTTCCCCTCGGGGGCTCCCCCCATTCACTCTTCCAAGATTCCGGACTTTTTCCCAAGGAGACGTCTCTTTTCTCCCAGGAGATGTTCACCTCCCCCCCTACTTTTTTTTTCCCAGCGATGCCATATCTTCTTCATTTCACGTTCGACTAAAAAGGTTCCAAATTTGCTTTCGGCAGGCCCCTTTCCCAATCTCTCGTAGCACTTTGCGTTTCTCGTTCCTCCCAAACTCGCGAGTCCCCCAATTTCCCTTTTATAACTCTTGCTCGTGGGTTATCTCCTCTCTTTTCCTCCCCTTTTTTTTTGTTGATCCTCTGATATTTTTCCTTATCAAGGGCAAGATTCTCCGGGTTGTGTGTCCGTGTATTTTTTTTTTTTTTTAGAGTCTTCCTTTCACTTTTTTTTTTATTGACAGCCATCCTCTGTCTCTGTTAATTTTTCCATTCGCACATATGTTCCCACGATGTCTTTCTCCAGTAACCGGCTTTATCCTTTTCCCTGTACCCCCGTTTCTGTCCCCTCACGTTGGCTCCGCTTCGCTACATTGTCCTTCCCTCTTGGAAGTGATTCTTTACAATTTTACGGTTCCCTTTTCCTACCCCCCCTAGCATTTCTCGTGAGAACCTTTTTTTGCGCCCTTTCAGGTTCCGGGTATCTGATAAAAGATTTCTACTTTCCCCCAAATCTGTGTACCCCGGCCCCTCAAACCGCTGTTGCTTCGGTTCTTACGGGGTCTTTTTTTCTGCGCTATTGTAGTCATGTTTCGATTGGTAGCCCCCTTTTCCTAGATATGTTAGCGCGTTATCGATTGGTTCTCTCAAAACTTCCCATTCCCCCCCCCACCTCCCCCGAGAACCTCCCATGAACCCCTATCATTTTTTCTTCCCTGCACCGTGGAATACTTTGGTTGTCACTTATTTCCTTCTCCCCGCTCCGCAATCGGCGTTGATCTCTTCAGTGACCCTTTGATGGCGTCACTTTTTACCCACACCTCCGTCCTTTTCTTTTTGCGTCGACAGTTCTCCGTTCCAATTTTTCCCAACCTCCTTTCCAAGGGGAAGCCCTTGAAGATCTTGCACTTTTCCGGCGAGTGCCCCCCCCCCATTTCGTGAAGGCCTCCCCGGGAGAGTTCCCTTTTATGAATGCTGGTGGACTCAGTCCTGGCCGCCTCCCGTTTCCCAGACTGTTTTTTGCAGACTCCGCTTTTACCTTTTTCGCTGTCTTTTTGTGTTGTTTTTTGCGCCAGAGACTCCTTGTGCTCCTTTTTCTTTCTAATATACGCGGTATTTTTTTTCGGGGTAGCTCCCTCCCTAAGCTTTCGCTTTCTTTCCTCCTCCGGAATCCGTTTGTCTTGCTTCTTTTTTTTTCCCTTTTTAGCCCCAGAGCGACAAATTTTGAAGTTTTCTTTTTTGATACCCAACTTTCTAGTCCCATAATTTTTTCCTTGCAAAAGTTTCTGACCCCCGTCCTTTTGATTGGAGCGCCTCCCACGATTCCACACCCCCTTCGTTTCAACCAAGACTTTGGTCGGACTGTAAACTTTCATTTAGCGTCTTTTTTTTTCCTCCATACTCGTGGACGTTCCCTTGCCGTACGCCTTACCTTTTCTGAATTTAATCCGGTTTCGGGATTTGCCTGCCATTGGAATCTGCTCTTTGTTTCTGGGTCCTGCCCCCCCCTTTTTTTAAATTGAATAAGTGCCGGCGTCTTCTTTCGATTTCCTTTACTTAGTTTCTATGGCGGTTTTTTTCCAACAAGCCTCCTTATGGCAACCCTCACCGTTGCAAAAGCCGTCCGTTTCCTTCTTGCAGGTTCCTCTGTTCCCCTAGATTTGAGAATTCCCTGATGCGCCGTTTGTGCTTGCCTTTTTCAAGACTTGAGGGTCCCGCTCCCAATTCCTTTTGGGGATCTCCCCCTCCCTTTTTGTTTCATTAGTGCTGCCCTGGCATCTCCCCCCAGATCTTCTTTTAGTAGGCGTCGCAGCCTGAACGTTTTCTTCCGCGAAATTTCCCCCGTTGGACCCCTTTGATTTTGGGACTTTTTTGCCCCCTCGCCAGCTTCTCCCAAGCTACTTTTGAACTCTTCTTTCTGAACTCCCCCTTGTGTACAACAAGGTTCATTTGCCACGCCCTTAGACTTTTTTGGGTGTTTCCTTTTCTTTCCAGTTGGATGTTGTCTTCCTCTGAGGCTTTTTCGTCGGCCCTCCCCTACCGCTTGAGCTCCTTTCCCAAATTGTTTTTTTTTTCATCCATCCTTGGGGGCCCTTCCTTTTTTTCGGGTTGTCCGACATTCGCGACTCCTTTTCTTTCTCTTAGGACTTTTTATCTAGGTCGATTTTTAATTTTTCCCTTAACTTGGCCTAGTAGACTAGGAGGTTTACTTGACTTCGTTCGCAAGGCCCCCCCCTCCCGAAGCCACTTTTTCTTTTTTCAAGGCTTCCGGCTATCTCGTGCTTCTTGTTTATTTTCAGCTTGCCCTGGTAATTTTCTTGCGAATCTTGAACGATTTTTTTTCTCACTTCTCAGCTCCTTGTCTCCCTCTGCAGAGCCCCCCCTCTCGAGTCTCTTCGCAAGCCTCAGTTCCCCCTTCTTGACGATTATCTATTTCCCTTTGTTTCTAGTCTGTCCATCGTCGCGTTTACAGTCCCTTTTTTTCGTGAATTTGCAGAAGCTCCTCGGAGATTGGTTCTTTAATCTCCACCGGACCGTTTCTTCTTACCCAATCGTCTTTGTACCTTCCACGTTTTTTTTTCCTCCACTGGTCTTTTTCTCATCTTTCCCTTGAGGAAGAATATCTTCTTTGGCTGTCATTTTTTTGGCGCCCTGACTCCTATTTTTCCCCCTTCCGAAACGTGTCTTCGACGAAACATTCCTCGATTTTCGATCTAGAGGGAGGCTCCGCTATAGAACCCTTTTCTCCATACAAGAGCCCCTCCTTTTTTTATTCTCAGGAATTCTTCGTTAGGACCTCTTTTGAAGTGGTTCCCCTTTTTTCTTGTGTTTTCGATCCTCTTCCTACGCCCCCCGCTGCCTCAAACTTCCCTACCCCGATTCTCCCACTGTTTTACTTACACTTCGGCGTGTTCCTTCACATCCTAACTTCCCGAATGACCTCCGGTTGGCATTCTCCGCTTGGCGTTCTCTCCTGGGGAGGGAGTCCCCCCTCCATTTGAAAAACTTCATGGAATATTTTTTTAGAGGGGGTCTTCTTTTTCCTGTTCAACGGCGGCGTGCCCTCCCTCCCTGAGTTTTGCTTAGATCCAGTTCAGGTCCCTCCCTCTCAATCTTTCCCCATTATGCAAACTTCTTTTTGAAGCGGCCTCTTCGTTGATCGTTGCTGTTCAGACTCCCTTCCGCTTTTTTCAACTAGGTCTTGGCAAGTCGCCACTCGCCATTCCTATCAAGGCTGACCCCCTTCCCCCTGTTTTTTATGATATCCCTCTAAACCTTTTTTTCGTTATCTCTAATCCTAGACTCTCCTATTACCCCAGACGGATTAACGATTCGAGGCCCCCTCCAGAAGCGCAGCCCCCCCCTTTTCCCTCTATTTCCCTGACTGACCTTATTCTATCGGTAGGGTCCTGACGCACTTTCATCGATCTAGAAGTTTATCTACTCTCCCTTCCTGGTTCGCTTTGTTGAGAACTCCTCTTTCCATTTTTCCCCCGCTTCCCTGGCCCTTGTAAGTTCTCCCGAATCCCTTTATCCTTTTCCTGTACCATAGACCTGGGCTAACCCTTATTTCCCCCTTTTTTTTTTTGTCCATTTAAACTTCCTCTTTTCTCCCTCTTTGCATCCCGATAGAACCCCCAAAATCTGTGACCCCCCCCCTGACAAGACCCCCTCCCTTCCTCCCAGGTCTTCTTCTCCCACCCCAGCAAGTCTTCCCTTTCGTGGAGTTTCCCATACCACCCCCAGATTGCAAAGGTAGTCCATTTTTCCTTTCGACTCCGGTATTTCCCCTCCCCCCCTTCCCACCTTCACTCCCCTGGAGTTGAAAAAACATTTGCACTCTTTGCGTAATTTTTCAGTTCCCCCCAGCCCCCTTCTGCAACCCCCTTTACTAACTTCCCCCACACTTTACTTAGGCTACGATTTTCCGAGAGTTTTGAGGTGTTCATCCTTGACTGATCCCACTATTAAGATGCCCCCCTTTTCCCCGAGAATTTCCTTTTAGAACGGGCTACGATGGTGTTTTTTGGTCCTTCACCACTCTCTTCCCTAGCCGATTTCTTCCTCGGCTACTCCCCCTCCCTCAGCAAAGTCGACTTTCTAAGTTTCTTTTTTTTTCCTTGGCCGACATTGTTTTCGTTTTGACTACTTTTAAGAGGGGCGGTCGAACCTTCTTCAAGCTCTTTCTTTCCATAGCCGAGTGTCTTCCCCCAACCTTTCCTTCTTCCCAGACTGCGCCTTCCCCTCAACCCTTTTTTTCCTCAGGAAAGAAGTCCCCTTTTTTTCGGTCGCCGTGTAAATCTTTTTTCTCCCCTCGTACAGGTTTTGTAAGTTCTTTCTTCCCCTTTTTTTTTTAATTTTCATTTTTTTTTAAGCCCATGCCTCTAATCCCTTTCTCAGCTATTGTGTAGGTTTTCCCTCGACCCTCTTCAACCTCCCCAATCCCCCAATATCCTGTTCTTGTGTGACTTAGCCGCTCTAGTCACCTTAGCTGTGGCTCCGGTGGGTTCATCATGGACGTCTTACTCCCCTTGGCCATCTTTGTCCCCCAGATTTTTCTTTGAGCAGTCCACATGGACCGCATAGCCCCCCAAAGATTCTCTTGAAGCCCCCCAAACAGCCCCCCCCCCTTTTTTTTTTATTTTGCCCCCCCATCACCCCCCCCTAGTCCTTTTTGGTGGGATCTCTGAGCAAAACTCTTTTTCCTCATCCTTTTTTTTTTGATGAGAGCCCCTGGTATTCTTTCCCTCCCCAATGGTTTTTTTTCGTTTTTCTTTGGGTCCCCTTTCTCTAGACTGTCTTTTTTTTGGTGTTGCCTGACCCCCTTTAACGTTTTGTTTCTTTTCTCCCATCCGCTCTTTTTGTCCCCCTGTGATTTGGCGAAGACTTCACCGGCTTTCCGCAGTCATCTTGACCGGGTTTTTCTCACTCTACTTCCCCCAAAGTCTTATCCTACCGATGCCTGCAATACAGGAGGATCATTCTTATTTCTCTTGGTATTCGCTTTTATCATTAAGGTCTAGGGGGCCTTTTCCTCCAACCTTTTAGCTTTCTCTTACCTTCAGGTCTTGGCGACCCCCCTGGCAGGATACCCCAACCGAACCTTTCATACATTTTTGCTTTCTTCCGAATCCCCCTGTTCCTTCGTTTCGAAGTTTTTTTTGCAGATGTGGGTTCTTAGTGTACGCAACAGGTAGTCCCCCCTCTTTTGGGAGCAATCACTCGAGACGTTATCGCTTTCTCAACATCTTAAAAGGTTTTCGTTTACTTCCACGGCCAAACTTGAAACTCTCAACCCTCTTCGTGTTGAATAGTCTCTCCCCCCCCCCAATGATTTTTCTGTTTCCCATGGCCTTTTCCCCTTCCCTGGCTGGACGGTTCTTTATAATGATGGAGTCCCTCACACCATCTTTTTTTAAAGTTCCTTCTTTAGTTTTCAGAATTCCCTTTATTCTGAGTTTTCTTTTTCCCATTCCCCTTAATGTCTCACAGGGTAGCGCCTATTTTCTGCGCTTGATTTCATCAGTGGAAAAGTTTTCCCCCAACTGTTTCACCTCCTTGCTTTTTGGTTTTTGTTGCCGTTCTATTTTTGGGCCCACAATTTTCCTCTGACCTTTTCAATACGGAGCGCCGAGCATTCCCGGTAAAATTCCTTTCAAGCTGTGAGTGTTTGATTCCCTTTTCAGGAAGCTGCCTTTCCTACGCTATTTCATACAAGACTCTCCCCCCTGGATGGTCTGGTTTTTTGTTTTTCCCCACTAATGTTTTTCCTGCTGAGATACTGCCAGTTTTTTGTCCGGTGTCAAACGGGGAACTAGGTTCATTCTTTGGTTATCCCGTTCCCAATTTTCAGTTGGACGTATTGTCCTTCGGATGCACCTCCCCATGATTTACCAAACCTTCCGTTTCTTGCGTCTAACCATGCTAACTTGAGCACCATGATCTCTGCATTCTTTTTTTAGGCTTCATACTTTTCGGTTTTTTTCCCTTTCCTTCTTTAGCGGTCTTTTGTTTTTTTTTTGTCCGCGTTGTACAAGTCCCCCTTTATCCAAGTCCTTTCTGGTAGAGCGTTTCTAGTATCTTCAGGCCCCCCCCTTTATCTGCAGGCTTGCCCCTTTCCCTCTTTTTTTTGGCAGGAAAGCCCCTCTCCATCATGGTGGCAGGGACTCTCCCCTGAGTTTCTTTCTGCTTTTCCATTTCATTTTCCCAGCACCCCGAGAAAGTTTTCGGTTTCCCCATCTTCCACACCGAGTCCCCCCCATTTTTTATTTTTTTTGATCGCCTCTTCAGTTTTTTCCCTCCTCTTACTTTTCATTATCCCCACTCCTGGTGCTTTTCTTCCCGCAGCCTTTCCCCTTTTTCGTTCAGAGTAGCCGCCCGATTCCATGTCTTCTGCCAAACCGTTTTTGGGAGCCCTCTCCCTGCATTTCAACCGACCTCTTGAGTGCTCCATCCCGTCCCCTAACCCTTAGACATTTAACTCTTTGTTTCAAGTCTTCTTTTTGTTTTAGGTGTCTTGTCTCTCCGCGTTTTTTTTTTCTCCCTAGCCCGGTATCTCCCATTCCCCCAAGGGAGTAGTTTCCTCCCCCCACTAAACCCTGCCTAGGCCCCTCAGACCTGTTTCCGGATTCCTTCTTCCTTGAATCTTCTTATTTTCTCTTTTAGCGGATCTCCTGCTCTTTTCCCCCTCACTTTTTGACATGTGTTCCTTCGGATTTAGGATCCAACTCCTTCTTTTTTGAGTTCCCCTTCCAATTTTACAGCCCCCGAAGGCCCTCCTCGAGAGTCCTCGTTTTTCCAGTTCTGATGGTTCTTGACCTGGTCTGCTCTTTTCATTTGAGATTCCCGATGGGGTCCTTCGCAAGTGCTCCGGTTCTGGGGTTTCCCCTCTTCTTCTTCCCAACCTTTGCCAGAATTCCCCACTCCCTCCGTTCTGGAAAAATCGCTCGCACATTGGTTTGAGCGAGATCCTTTTTTGCGGGAGCTTTTTTTCTGAGATCTACTCTTTTTCTTTTCCCTTTGGAATCCCTCCCCCGGAGGTCTGCGCCGCTAGGAAGCGCCTCCATTCTCTCGACAATGAACTTTGCAAATCCTTCTTCCCTTAGAGTAGCGGGATTTCTTTAAGATCTTTATTTTGAAGTTTTCGGTCTCTTCCTTTCTGTGTACCCGACCGGTTATGGACTTTTGGGATTCGCCTCTCTTTCCCGCCTACGGACTTCGCCACTTCCCCCTTCAGTTCCGCAGCGTCCCTCTGCAGGATTTATCCTTTCTTTTTTTTGATTCCTTTTCCTTTCATTTTCCTTTGATCGCTGCGTTTTCAAATTCCTACCCCCCCGATTCCCGCTCCTATGCGACCATACTTCTATTCTTTTGCAACGTTCCTCCAGCTTCTTCGAATCTGTCCTTTTTTTTGTCAGCGACTGCGGCGTTTTTTTTTCCCCGTTGCCCACACTATTGCCTTCCTGCAGGGGTCCTTCGTGCTATCTCTCCCCCCCGCAGTATTTTTCAAGCCTTTTTGCCAGACCGTTTCCGGACCCTTCTCAGATGAAAGTTGGGCTGCTCCAACCCTCAACCCCCATAGTTGGCCGAGGCAGATTGAATTTTACCTCTTTTCACCCTCAAAGCGACCCCTCTTCCCCAGAGCCCTCCCTTTTTCTTCCCCCTTTCAGGATGATTTTTTTTTGAACAAAAACTTCAGGAGAATGCTACAAATTGTTCATCGACCACTTTTTTTTGTTTAGCTCCAGCTCGATTTATAAGTCCCCCCTATACTTATTAACGTAGACCCCCCTCCGCTGCGAACTCCTCCTGACTATCTCGTCTGCGTTTTTCTTCCAGTCTCCTTCGAAGAAAGCCCCGTCGAACTCTCTCCCCCCAGCCCCCTTCCCCCTACTTATGCTTTCTACGCTTGTCTGTACGGATTCGAAGATTTTTTTGGACTTGCCGAAGAGGTCTTTCTCCCCTTCTCCAAGAAGAATTATTGCGACCCGTTCCTGGGATGATTTTCGTGACAGTTTTTAGTTTTTTATCGCTTTCCAACCCCTCCTCAAACGAGGACTTTTTCGCCGTTTTCGCTTTCTCAAAAATACTGGTTCTTGGTGCATTCCCTCGAGTTTATCACTTGCAACGTAGGTTGGATGTTTCCCCATTCGAAAAAATATTCTACCAACCAAGAACGTAGGGGAGTGAAGGGATTTTCCGGTATTTCTTCCAATTCACCCCTTGACGGTCCGAAACCAAGGAGCAAAAACGACTTCAATTTTCCCCTTTTGACTTCCGTTCCTTTTTACTTTTTCATAAAAAAGGTTTGGAAAGAACCCCTTGCCCCTTCTACTTCCTCAGCTGCCTCCGAACTGCTTTCTCTTGCAATCCTCCCTCTTTTTTGCTCGGCTGCGGCCTTTTTTAGCCAACGATTCGTACCCATTTTTTTTTCCGTCGGCGCATTCCTCCTAAGTGCCCAGGATCCTTTCCCAATGGGGACGCTTCCCCCCCAGCTCTATTCCCACTCCTTACCTCCTTCTCCCTGGTTTCCCCCTTCCCTCATTGACAACCTCCCGCAATATCCCTTCTCAACGGATGACGGTTTTTCAAGACAGTTTTCTGTGGGGCAATTTCAAGCAGACAAGCCGGACGTTTTTTTGGACTCCCTCGTCTTTTCCGCTTAAAATCCCTAGTTTTGCCTTTTTTTTTGAGGCCCCCAAGATGTGAGTTCTTCAGGTTTTGCAGTGTTTTCCCTCTCCTTGACCAGCCCATCAAGGCTGCCCCAATACCCCTCGTCAGTATCTAGGAAGACACCTTTGGTTTTTTCGGCGTGCCCTTTCCCTCTCATTGGATCACCGCCTTTCCCCCGGGAGAACAGCTTTTTAAGGGCTTGATACCCTCCCTAGGCCAATGTGGGAAGCAAATTCTTTCCACCTTGCCCGATAGACGAAAGGTTATTACCTACTTCTTTTCCCGAAATGATCCCCATACAGCAAGAATTCCCCTAACCACAATGATCAGCCTGAGCTATATAGCAGTTGCCCTTAAAACACCGTCGATCCCCCATGATTCATTTCTTTCCCGTACTTTCGAACACCATTCGAACTCTTTCCCGTTGCAGGTTTTCCAATTCTAGATTCGAGCCGTTGCCCATTGCCAACCTCCAACCTCCCCCGATCGATTCTGACCACGCCCACCACCTTTCCCTTCCCCCTTCCTTTCCTTTTCCCCCCTTTTGCCCTAGTCATCCCTTTTTTTTTTGAGAGATTTTTTACTGCCCAGGACCCCTCGGTTCGACGTGTGATGCCTTGGTGTTTTTAGAAGGCTCTATTTCTTCTTTTTTTCCCTCTGGGACCCCCTACCTTCTACTTCGCGGTCTCCTTTAAGGCCCCCTCCTCCCCCTTTGGTTTTTATTTTCGGGTTTAGATCTATGGGAATCCCCTCCAAGAGGTTTTTGGAAAACTTTCTAGCGCTCTTCCTCCTTACAAGACCTTTCTCCTTCCCTCCAGGCTTTCCTTTTTTGTTTATGCATGTCTCATTACTTGTTTGAGTTCAACATACTCCTTTCTCGTCTCCCTTTCTTTGATGTTCAAACCCAGTTCCGGGAGAGATCAATTCAAAGATACAGCGTGTACTGGTCTGTTTCTTTTTCCCGACCAACGTTCTTCTTTTGAAGGGTTGTCTTTTTTGGCCTTGGATGTCGTGTCCGCCCAAATACCCCTCCCCAGATTGTTCAAATTATTTATTTTTTTTTCCTCGCTTTTATCTTAACCTTTCGTCTTCCTTTTTTGCCTAACGATACATTTTAATTACACGGCTCTTTTCCTACTCCGCTTCGTACCTCCTGCATATGTCGTTTCCCTGGTGTTAACGCAAGCGTTGTATAGGCTTCTGGGAATTTCCCTCATTTTTTTTAAACCTGTTCTTTTCCCGTCTGATTGATTTTCGTACCGCTCTTTTTGAATAAGTCTATTCCTTGTGCTACCCTCAGGCTCACCTATGCCAATCGTGGTTTGCTTGCATACTTTATTCAGGACTTTTTTCCCCACATGTATAGGGACCTTTCAAGTGATGTGTGTATTTGATTCGGCAAGCAGCTAATCCCCTCTGCCATTTATGGTTTTTAACCATCCTGAATCCTGTCCCGGATTTTTCTTTTTTTCAAGGCCCAGTTTTGATCTTGCTACCTTCTTCATATGCTTTTGCTGATAGTTTTCTTCAGCAAACCGAGATGGCTATCCACCCGGGTATAACTATCTTCTAGTTCTGTTTTTATTGTGTTCTTTAGGTGGGATCTCGGCCTCTTCGGGTTATTTTTCCAAACTCCCTCCTTTTAAGAAGTTTCAGCCCCCCCCGATGGTAACGTAACCCTTTTTTGATTAGTCTGGCGTGCAGACCGTTATTGACCCCAGCGGATTCCGGAAGTGGTTCCTATAAACATGTTCTGTTTCTAGTAGAGGACACCACCCGTATTGATGACCGTTTTTCTTGAG
>Ga0179593_1530668_pt1 | contig 14823 bp, 16 predicted proteins | sample CZODoug2_1_08_16_FD_185931 | JGI IMG/M metagenome (GOLD analysis project Ga0179593, IMG submission 185931) | Vadose zone soil fungal communities from Angelo Coast Range Reserve, California, USA - CZODoug2_1_08_16fungal (PacBio error correction) | ecosystem: Environmental > Terrestrial > Soil >... | reverse complement strand
CTCCAGAGAGCGTCTCATCTTGCGGATTCAGCTGGATAACTCGTAAGCGCCTCTTGTAGCTGTCCGGTGTTCTGCCAGTTTCTTCTCCGGTTGCTCTCGCAAACTTTCAGCCTCCACAAATCGGTGCCCCCCGAGCACTAACTAACGCGTTGTTCGTTCTTCTTCCTGATTGGAACCTATTTTCCCCTGTCTTTTTCTCTTTGGTCTGGCTCGTCACGAAGTGTTGCTACGTAAACCTTGCAGTGTTCTTTCTCGGTCCCCCCACCACCCGTTGATACCGTTGTAATGCGGCGGCATTTCTTTTTTATACGCTCTATTTCTTGTCCATTGCATTGTGATCGCCTCTCCTGGCGGCCTGGGGACCTTCGGAGTCGATCCCCCCCTTTGTCCCCAACGCTCCGAAACTCGGCTGAATGTCCTCCACCGACGTGCTTCTTTCTTGCTGTTGTGCGCTTCAAACAATCTCTCGGGGATGATGCTTCTTTTCTTCCCCCCCACTCTCCGTTTCGTGAATGCGGGCCCCCCCCGCGTTCGCAGGATGCCTTTTACACGGTCGGCGGTCCTAGATACCTATCCCCCCCGGTCTCATCCCCCTTGACGTATTTACAGTTTCAGCTTATTCTTCTTTTTCCCACCTCTCCCAGAGGCGCAAGAGCATTCTTTTCATAGACGCCCATCCCCCCTCCTCTATTTGAAGACGTTTCCCCGCTAGACCTTCCCTTTTCCCCCGAGCTCTCAGACACCGAATGTAGCCCGTTCGTTCCCTGTTTTTGGATGCCCCCCACCCCGACTTCGTCGGTCTTGATTGCGGTGACCAACATAAGGGCCGTTTGGTTTTCTTTCCTTCTTCACCTCTTTCGCATTCCTCGAAGATTAATATACTAGGTGAACCCGTGATTTGTCATCAGCTTACTCTGTGCGTCCCTTTCTGGATACCAATGGGGAGCTTAGATAATAGTTCGCGCTTTGTCCCGCTTACAGATCTGTTTTCCCCGTTTCCCCCCCTAAATTTGAGCCAGTAATTCGCACTTGGAAGATTTTTCTTCTTAATTCGAATCTCATTCGGAGGAATTTTGAATCCTCTTCCCCGTTTCAACTCTTCCAGAATGGCGCTTGCACTTTTTCTCCCCCCCGAAATTCCCAGTTCCCCATGATCATGGTGCGATAGACCCTCCGACAAACATCAATCGGAAACACTCCCCCCACCTCCCGATCCCGGTTTTTTCTTTCTGTCCACCCGGGAAACCCCCAATGTTTTTCACGACTGCTTATTGCCCCCCTCAGGTTTTTCAAGATCGCCCCCTGGAGCCATTTTTTGCCTTCCCCTCTTCCTGCGATCATTCGGTGGGCTGCGGTTGTGTCCCCGGTGAACTCCGAACGACTTTTCGGAATTCGCCAGAACCAATTACAGTCCCCCCCCACTTTTGCTCCCCTGCAGCGAGAGAGTTCTTAAATGCCCTTAACCAAGTTCGTTTGACCTATTTTTTTCAGCTTTCTTGCCCGAGAGTAATTTTATGTCCCTTAACGCGCCCCCTGAACTGCGGTTGGCGTAAATTGTCTTCTGACCCCAGTCTAAGATCTTTTTTTTTCCGTTTATATTTTTCGGTGTATCGTCAGCTCCCAAGCCGTACTCATCTCGGAAGGGAGCTCCCCTCGGCCCATTTCTTCTCTGGATATTAGTTCTTACTTGGTGAAGGAGTCCGCGAGATACACCCTCCCATTTTTGTACCAGTGTTTCTCGGGAATTTAGTCTTCTCTTTGTATAAGTCGTTGCCTGTAGTCTTGTCAATAACTTGCTCGGATTTTTCCATCCTTCTTTCCATATAGAGGGTTTTATTTTCGGCAATATCGTTCTTCTCCCTTCGCCTTATCGTCCAGGCAGATTTGAGTCCGCGAGTATCCACCTCCGAGAGTTTTATCCCTAACTCCGATAATAGGAGTTTGGTGAGTCTGCCACTTCATTCTCCCCTCTGCCTCTGTTATTGACCACTCCTAGTCCCCTGCCAGGGCTTCTACACCACTTTTTTTGCCGTGGAACCGACAAAACATTTCGTGGGTTTTCGGATATGCTCTCGGCCTGCAATTCTAAACCAGCCTCTCCGAGTATACCCGAGCCGACTCGCCCGTATCCTTCCCTCCTCCGCCCGGGAAGGTCCTTTTTTTAGCTAGAGATGTTCACCGTTTTTTTCTGGTTTCTTAGCAGGGGAAGGCCCCCCCCCAAGGTAGTAGGCCACTAGTGTAGGTTGTTGAAAGGCGCAAGCAGTTTCCAATAGTATCAATATTCCCGCTCGGTCGTGTTAATACCACAACAACCCCTCCTAGCATAGAGTCGTCTGTTTAGTTATACTTGTGGCCCACTCCTGGTCCTTATCAGTGAACAAGCGCTTCGATCCTAAACGGTGTGGAGCGTAAAAGAATTTTTCAAAACCATCACTTCGACAAGGTTGAAGATGAAATGGATAAACCGAAAAAACAATTTTTTTTGTTTTTTGTTGGGTTTACTTCTTTTTGTTTTGTTTTTTTTTGGTGTGTGTTTTTTTTGTTTTTGTTTTTTTTTTTTTTTTGGTGTTTTTTTTTTTTTTTTTTGTTTTTGTTTGTGGTTGTGTTTTTTTTTTTTTTTTTTTTTTTTTTTTTTTTTGTGTTTTTTTTGTTGTTTTGTGTTTTTTGGTTTTTTTTTTTTTTTTTTTGGGTTTTTTTTGTGTTGTTTCTTGTGTGTTTTCGATTACTTCGGAAGCCGGGGGTTGGGGCGCTGTTCCCCTCCTGCGGCGGTGGGGGGGGGTTTGAGCCAATCTGGAGACCTCCTCGTTGAGTAGAAGGTGAGAGATGAGGGTCCTTACATGGCAACCCTCGTTCTGGCATTTTCCCAATATTGACCGTCCCATTGGAGTCCGCACCGGTTTGAACCGCTGCAAGTTTGGACGAGTCTTCGAAGTCTTACAGTTGGAGTCATGCCCTCCGTAACTCTCGGGTTTCTTCCCCCGGTTTGGAAAACTCACCATCAGCAAATTTTGAACCTTGGTGACGCGTCTGTAATAAAGAGCTTCATGTTGTCAATCGGTCCCCTCTTTTTTTTTAATGAGAGGAGAGCCGTTTTTCTTAATGCTATATAGATTCCTGGAGCTCCGTCCCCCCCCCCGTGATTCCGACCTATCTTTTAAGACCCTTTTTGTTTTGTTGTTTTTTTTCTCGATCTTGGGGAAAGTCCCTTCCCCAGGACGTTTCTTTCTACGGCGCTCTTCTTCCCCAGTAAAACCCTTCCGCTTGACCCAACTGCTATTTTTCTCCATCGCGTCCACCACCATTGGAGATACTCTGACTTGATTTTCTTTCTGCACAATGAAACCTCTCGTTATTAGGCTAATCAGGACTCCAGGTACACTTTCATTTCGGATCCGCTTTTAAAACAGGCCGGGTTTTTTGCCCCCCTGTCGTCTTTAAAGAGTCATGCCCCGACATCGATTACCCCGCTCCTGTTTTCGACACCCCTTCCCGGAGGCCCCGATGCAGATGACGGTTTACCCCATCGGCAACGCCCCCCACACGGGATACAGCGATGACAAAATCCTCTCAAATATGTGTGCTGGTTTCACGGAAGATAGAACGGACTTGTTACGTTCGTAGTTTGCCAATACGTTTCAGATACTCGATCTAGGGTAACCACGGCCGAATGAACCCTTATTTTGTGAGACCCACGTTATCCCCATCCCCCCCCGAGTGGGGGGACGATACGTCTTTTGTTCCCCCCGCCCGCGAGCTTTTCCCCCCTGGCACTGACTATGTGAGCGTCTGTTGGGGAAGGATCCCCCTTACCCTCTTTCTACCTTGGCCTTCTCCTATCTCACATCCAGCGGGCAATGGGGGGTTCCGGTTAAAAGGATCTCTCCTTTTTACACCGTCCTTTTTCAGTTCTATCCGACCCGTCTAGTCGATACGTCTACGAGGAGACTGGTTATCAGTTCCTTCCTTATGCAGCCACCCCTCCGCATGCGGTCCCCGACCAATAAAGATTTCCTCACCCCTCGTGCTTTCGCTATGCCAGCGGAGGATGGTTACGTTTTCATTTACCCCCCAAAAGACGCTGATCTTAGGATCTACCCGCTGGATAGGTTCTTCCATCCCCCTTGAATCCTCCGCTTCTGATAGCGACGTGATACTGCGAATCGTGGCGCGATCTGCCGACCAAATTTCCCACCCATTCCGGATGAGTCTTTTCCCCCCACACTAGTCTCCTGTTGTGATAATCACAACTCTTACTATTCGGAAAGTACTCCCCCCCCCCCCCTTCTGTATCTGAATTTCCCTCTCCACGATGGTCACAATAAAGTGAGCCCCCTCTATTGCCTGACCTCCCTCAAGAAAAGAAGACCCTATTTCCCTTGAACTCCCCTCCTACTGCCCTGGAGGGGGCGCTTTAATGAATACCATGCGACGGAACCTAGGTTTCCTAGGCCTGATTACCCCCAGCTTCCGGATGCGAAAACGATCCTCCCCCTTGGGCCCCAATTTCCCACCCCTTCTTGGCTCACCACCGACCATGAGGATTTCGCCCCACTTTGTTAATTTACCTCCTTTTTTGACTTGACCCCCAAATCTCCCGGGCCCTCCTTGTAAGGAGGTATTCTACTATCTCGCTGCCGCCCTGTAGAGAACTCGAATTTGAAGGTTTTTGCTATTATTTCCCTTCTTTTTCACCGAAACCAAGTCCAAGACCCCTACACTTCCGAAGTTGCTTCACTGGAGTGGAGAATGTTCGCTGGCGTTACTTTCTGGGTGTGGTGCTCAATCTACGCTTCTTTTTCCAAACCCGGGCCGTTTTTGTTCGCGACTCTTTTCACTGGTTGTTTTCCTATTGCTTTTTTTCGTGGACTCCCCTCCGGCCCGATGATTTTTTTTTTCTTCGTACTATCTCTTGCTTCGCTCTTTTCTTCAAGCGCCCCCGACCCCGAAGCGTTTCTCCCCCCCATAGCGAGGCTTACAACCATCGCATGAAGATCAGTTTTCCTTTTCAGATCTTGACCTTATCCTCGGTCCCCCTTAGTAGGTAACCTCCACTTAGGTCAACCCCCCCTTAATTTGCACAGTTTTGAGCGCTTTTTCCTTTCAACCGACCGAACCGACCCGAGCTGATCGTGACTCTCCCCATTGTTTATCCCCTGGAGACCACATCCTGAGTCTTTGCCTTCACGGACTTCCCTTCCCTCTTCTGATAACTTTCTCACGGATCCCCAGAAATGTAATGGGATTTTAAATCCCCACAAGGCCCCTCCTTTTTTTCAGTGACACCCCGACGACCGTCGAAGTTTCTTTTTTTTTCCCTTAATGAATGCTTTTTCCTCAGTACCTTCCCACATCTGTTCGACGTTTTCCTTCGGTCCCCGGGCTTTTGGGAAAGAGACCTCCCCCCGTTCGATGCTTCTGGGTCCGAATGGGCCCCCCCCCCCCTGATTTTCTATCGCATTTTCTCCCTCCTGGTTCAGGACAGCCTTATCCTCCCCTTCTTTAAATCCGCCCCAGGATGCTCCCGGCATGGATAACTTTCCTTCCACCCTGACTCGCCCCCGCGCAGAATGAGCTTTTCATCCGTGGTCCTTTCTTTCATTGACGCGCCTTGTCGCCCGAGAATCATCATACCCGTACACCTCCCTTCAGCAGCTCAACAACCTTCTGCGTAGCCCACACTGGACGTCTTGTTTTCCGCAATCCTTGGAGGGCAAGCTGTTCGTCCTTTTTTTTTTTGAAGTTCGCTCGTCTTCCCCCCTTCTTGAAGTCTGCATCCCCGTTTTGGTGCGAGAGGGAGCGCCCCTGCTCCATCCCTTTTCGGTCGTTCGTTTTGAGCGAGATGACCCCTCCGTTTTTTGGCCAGAACGCCTCTTTTTTCTTTTTAGAATAAGAGGTTTCCTCCCCCTTCCCTTCGTCACACGTAGTTTTTGATTCCTCCGTTGCTGAAGCCTCCCCCGATATGTTAATTTTCAAATGAGCCACTCACCCACCTTTTCTTTTTCTGATGCCCGATTTTTTTTTTCTTCGCTTTCTGGCTTGCGCACCCTACATTAAAAGGCTCAACCGACAGATGCGAATCGCGCCTTTAAGATTTATTTTTTATCGGCTTCTCTCGCGTCAGCAAGCCCCCTGGCCCGATCGGCGTTTCATCCCTTCCGATCATCTATATGTAAACCCCTTTCTTTTTTGAGGAGCGTTTACATCACTCTGCCGATTCGACTCGGTTTGCTGCTTCTTAAAGCGCGATGTCGACCCGTTGCGACAAGGTGTAGAGTTGTTCTCCCCCCCTCAAACCCGAGTCCTTTTCCCCCCCTCGGTAATTCGTGATCCGTCTCAAATAAAGAGGTTTTTTCCCGTCCTTTATGAACTAGGTTTCTTTTCTGTAAGAAAGTGTTTTACTCCTCACTACCCCCTTCTTCAAGTCTCTGACCCCTGCTCAACTCACCATTTTCTTATTTTTCTCCACCCCCTTCCTCCTGTAATATCGCTCCCCCTGAGTGTATACGCTATTTTTTTTTTTTCCATCTCCCCCCTTTTATATGCCTCAGCTCTTGGGTACTCTTCGAGCGTAATTTCCCCCCTTCTCCTGCATCCCCCTCCTCACTAGGCTAAGAAATTTGTCTCCTTACAAAAGAAGGACACCCACTCTTCCTTTGTGTGCTTCTTTTTCCCTCATCGAGTTCGTGGCTGCTTATTTTTTCTTCTTAAATCCTTCTGGTTTCGGTGATTCCCTCCCAGCGGTACGCTCAGGTTCTCTTTTTTTTAAAGAGTAGAGTCGTGTCCCCCTCCCCCTGATCACTTCTTTCCCCCCGGGACTTCATACTGGAAGTTATGTCCCTTCTTTATTTATGTTAATTCCCAATTCTTTACACCGAGAGCTCTAGATTTCTTTTTTTCTACTTCCGCTCCCCCGACCGAATACTTGACGATAAGCCCCCGACCTTGAATCCCCCTCTCCTGTCCCCTCATTTTTAAATTAGGATCGCCCCTTCTGTTTTTAACAAAATCGCAGCGGCTTTCCCTTCCGTAGGGGAAGGTGACCCCCATCATTACTGTTTGTGTTTTTGATGCACTTCTTACAGTTTTCAAAGGATTTTAACCCGGTTTCAACGCCCTAAGCTACTCCCTTTTCCCTTTTTCCTAGGCCCACTATGAAGTAAGGGACATTCCCTCTTCCGGTGGTCTCCCCCCTTCTTCTAACATGTGCGCTTTTCAGATATTTTGCTTTTCCCCCCCCCTACGCCGCTTTGTCTCTGGCAAAGGACCTCGTGACCTGGTTTTTTTCCCCTGTTTTTTTGCCTGCATCACGATGCGATGGTTACTTTGGTCAGACTCCCCTATGATCGATTCTTTTCCCCGTTGTTGTAATTTCGTTCTTTTCATCCCCCTCATTTTCTTCGATGGCTGCTTTTGACCTACGGTGGAGCCTTTTTTTGCCCATCCCAAGAGTTTCCCCATCTGATCATTCTGAGCCATCCCCCCCCAGTCAAACCCCAACCAAACAAAATACAGTGCCCCCCCCCCCCTTTTTTATATTTCACCCGGGTAACAACTTTCATAGTTTTTGTGAAAAACCCACATCCCCTCCCGCTCCAACGACCCCCCCCCCCCCCCCAATCCGTTCACTCTTCCCCCCTAATTATTAGGTCCCTTTTTCCTGTGTAGTTTTCACAGTTTGAACACTCCGTCTAACTCCCCAGAACCAGGACCCAACGGGCATTCCCTCCCCCTTGGGCCGCGACTTCATCACTCTTCAGTGTTGTTTCCCCTGTTTGGGCTTTCTTCTTTGACCAGAGCGTTTTTGTAAAGGAACGCTGCCCCTCCCGAACTTTGTTTAGAACCTTGAACACCTCCTTTTCAACATGTTTCCTTCATAGAGAGGTTTCCCTTTGCGGCTTACCCTCTTATTTAGATGGTTTCCCCTCCTCCATTTTCCGATTCCCCTTACCCGGCGAACTTCGTCTTGGAACCTCTGACTCCCCCTTTTGCCATATTCTCTTATTTTTCATCTTGTTCTCTTTTTGGCTCTATAGTGGTGCGATATCCCCTCTTTCTTCTAAAACTCAATTCTTTGTTAATTTTTATCGAGGAACTAGATTAATTCCTGTTGATACTCGTATTTTCTTTTTTCCCCCCTGGTTTTCATAACTTCTGCTCTGGATCACTTCCTTGATCCCGATTCCGTTTTTTGCTGGTTCGGCCCAATATATCTGTAACTTTTCTTCGACCAGCCTCTCACGTCTCTGTCATCGCCTTTCTCTTTTCCCTGAGGATCCCCCTCTCGGGAGCTTTCCCTATGAAATAGATTGATTTTTGTGCTGCCAGCCCCTAACCAGGCGACTTTTTTCGAGAACAAGTCTTTTTTTCTTTTTTCAACTAAGCGTCTTTTTCGCACTTCCTTTGCTTGCCGCGTTTCCCAGCCCAAACCAATGCGGTCTTTTTTTTTTTTCCAGACTGATTTTTTGAATTCCCCTTTCCCCAATCCTCTCTTCTAAATGAGAGACTCTATGTAGTCTCGACTTCGTTTCCCTCTTTTTCCCCCAAAAGGCTTTTTTAGTAGAGATGTTTTTTTCCCCCCCTCTCCGCTGGTCTTATTTTCAGGAGGCCAGGTATATTCCTTCTTAGGTGGATCCCCATCCCCCCCTTTCCCACGGCTCCCCCTTCTACCATACTTCCCCCCCCGGGTTAAGATAGCGGTCTGATCCCCCCCCCCAAACCCCGTACAGTGTCGTCGTTTATTTAGACCCTTTTGGTACCCCCCCCAGAAGGGGCCCCCCGTATTTTCCCCCTCTCTTATGGAGTTCTCCTTTTCGTCTTTCCGAACAATCTTACTCTACGTCGATCCTGGCGAGATCCTGTGTATCACCACCAGCCCCTCTTTTGCTAGCTACTCGGGTTTTTTTCCAGAGCTTTGGTTTGCCAGGCGTGGTTTTTACAAGCCTCTTTGGACACAGATTGCATCAATTTGCCCCCTCAATTCCCCTTCCAGTTTCTTTCTGAGGTTTCCACCAATTAAAACGGGTATTGGCCCTTTCCACTCTGCCCTCTCACCATTTCTTTTCCTAAAACATTTATCCTTTCCCGATGCAACTGTGAAAGTACCTTGAGTCCTGAGTTATCCCCCGACCGACGTCTCTTTTTCTTGGAGACCCAACCTTTTTTTTTCCCCTTAACTTCGCCCCCTTTTGGTAGCGTCCCCCCCCCGAGCGAGCTTTTTCACGGAAATTATCTTTTTTCTTCTCTTCCCTCTCGCCTCTGCTGTTATCTCTCTTCTTTCGGGCCTCCGTTTACCCACGATTCGTCTTGATCTCCCTCCCCCATTTCCATCTTTTTGTGTTGATCATATAGGTAAGCCCCCCTGTGACTCCTTTTCTTCGTAACGCGCCTTTGAAGTACTCGATATCAGCTTCCTCCCGGGTTTCCTTTTAAAACAATCCCTAACCGATGGACCCCATCCCTCTTCCTGTTCATAGCGCTTTCCCCCAAATTGTCGCTCTTGCTCTTTTGAGGTTGACTCCAGTGTTTCCCCCCACGCACCTCTTTCGATACTCAGCCTCCAGTGTTACTATTGCAGAAGCTCCCTCTTTTCCTCTTTTCAAACCCCCGTCCCAGGGGTCTTGCTTTTCATCCAATGTATTTTTTTTTCCCCAGAGTTGACTGCCCCCCAGACTTGTGTTGAATTTCAGTGTCCCTAACTCTCTCCACTTCATTCCCCCCTCCTTTCCAAGGATTCCTCCAGATCATCTTCTGAAAACCCCTCTCCCCTCGCCCCCCCCGGGAAACCTTCACCCGATTCAGCTTCCGTCAAAGATGTGTTTTCCGGTTTTCCCCCCGGGGCACCCCTTAACACTGGTAGACTTTTCGTTCCCTTTTTCCCCATGTCTCCCTTCCCCCCCGATTCATCATTTTCCCTTCGCAAAGAGCTGGTCAAACCGGCTCCGCCCCCATTATTTGCCCACAAGTTAGTTTTCCCTTCAATCATCGAGCTTAGATACTTTAGTTTTTCTTGAGAGGAAAAGCATTCTTTGGAAGGTTTTTCCGAGGGATAGCATATTTTTATCCCCCCCGTGAACTTCTGCCCCCCCCAAAGAGGGCCGACATGATCCCCCCGTCTAAAGAAAGCCGATTTAATCTTTTTGGGAAGGGCCCATCCTTCCCCCCATTTCGTTTTACCCCTCGGGGGTTCGTCTTCTACGACGTGTCCTTTTTCTCCCGAATCTTCTCTCCGTTGTCTAGGCTGGTTGCGTAGGGCCGCCTCCCCCCCCTTTCCCCCTTAACACCTTTTTTTTTTTTTCCAATCCAGAGCTTCCCGCCCCTTTTTTGAGTGTCCCGAGATTTTTCTTTCTCATTTAGGCGCGGTTCCACGTGCTGGCCGATCAACAAAAAGCGCCCCCCCTCATTTTCCCGAGTACCACCAACCCAGCTACTTCTTTGTTTTCCACTGACTTACTCCCGCCCTTTTTTTCCAGGCGTCGATACGGGCTCCCCGGTCGACTTATTTCCCGCCACCAGTCCTTGCAACTTTGCCTCCTCTTTATTTTTTTTTGAAAATTCCCCGAGCCGAAGTTTTTTCTTCCGCGACACCCCACCGAGATGCTTTAACCCTCCAAAAGATAATATGACCTTTCTCGACACCCTTCTTTTAATGAGGTTCTCCTTCTTTTCGAATCTGCACACTCTTTTCCTTTTTTCCGCCAATCTCCCCCCCTCTGGAGCAGAAGACTTCCGGATTTTGTGTCGCGTTCCTGCCTCTCTCATTGTCCCCTTTACGCTTCTCGCTCGATCAGGTCCCCCCACAAGAGCCCTTTCTTCTCACCCTCGGAGATGACGGTGGCCCCATTTTCTCTTTCGGGCTCCACCAACCCGCAGTCTGACTACCCCCCCGAGGGGAATTTACTCCTTTCGACCCCAGACCAACCCCCCCCCCCCCCCTTGTCAATACGCCTCCCTCTCACCTTTCTTACCCCAAGTGATTAAGGTCCGTAAGTACGTCGCCTTATACCGAGTAAGAATGAGGCCCGTTTTTTTCAATCGGTGCTGGCTCTCTTCTCGCTTTAGCCTTTCTTCAAGCACACCCCCCACCTTTTTCCAACCGACTACAGAATCTATGCTCCCGCCCCATTTATTGTCTCCCCTGTTCGCAGGAGATTACTTCTCCTTTTGTCTCACCTATAAGCTCTTCTGGGCGGGTTTCGCCCTCCCCCCTTGAAAATTGGTCTTTAGTTTTGGTCGGGATTTTTTTTTTAGGAAGTATATCGCCTTGAAATGACCTGGGGCGCTTAGCCCCCTGTTTCCAACTATTCCATCCCGCGTCCCCCCGGCGTTTCGGCTTTCCATTCGAGGAGCCACCCCTTACTCCGATGCCTCTCCCCCCCCCCCCGGCGTCTCCCCCTCTTTCCCGGCCTTTTTCCGGCCTTCCTTGTCGCGGGGCGGCAAATCCCGGCCCCGTGTTTTTTCCTCCGACAAGGTTCGCCCTCCGTGATGGATCTCAGCCATTTCTCATAGGTGACCCCCCATTGACGTAACTTTAGCGCCACACTATGTTTTCCCCGAGTAGCTGACCCAGGTTTTTTTGTCCTTGTGTGAAATTCTACCCCAGAAGGGTCCTGTTCCTATTTAAAACAAACTTCTTGATTTCACCTTACACTCCCCCAGGCGACGAACAGTTCTACGTTTTTTTTCAAACCCCCCCAAAACCATTTTTAGCCCCCGAGAACTTCGGTCTTTTCTCGGAGGACCCCCCCGCCTTCCTCGAGTGGGAAACCGATCTTTCCCCTTTTCGATGCGTCGGAGCCCCCCCCCCCCCCCGTAGGAAACCTAATGATATTGTTTTTCTCTTTTTCTCAGAAGGGGACGGACATCCTATACCCCCCCCCTCTTTTACCCCCTATTGGGTTAGTTTGGTTCAGGATGATCCTGAATGGACTATCTGGCACGGCCACCCCTCTCTTTAAACGCTTCATCTGAGCGACTGCCTCTGCCGGGAACCCTCCTCCTCGATTGCCTCCCTCCCCCCCGGAATCTCACATACACTACCTTTTCTGAGAAGCTCACCCCCCTTCCTCTTAGAAGTTTATTCGGTGTTCCGCGATTTCAAAGGGATCGCCCCCTTTCGTTCGGTCCCCATTTCGGTCAGACTTTTCTCCCCTGCTTCGAATTTCACCTTCCCCTCTATGTCGAGTTCATATAACAATGGTTCGCCTGTCCAAGCGAAATGAGCTCTTATCCCCACGTTTTCGTGATGCGAGATTACAAACTTCTATTTCTTTTTGGAGAAGGATTGCTCATGATCTTTTCAGTCGAGCAGACTTCCCGCTGTTTGCTGTCCATCCACGGGCTGACATTCCACCATCTCTGGTCATCCCCCCCCCCCCCCCTCTTGAGCACTACCCATATCTTTTCTCTGTCCGATCAAGCCAACTTTCTCGTCTTAAGGATGATAAACATCTTACACCTTGCTTAAGAAACTTTACAGCACCCTGCCCCTTTTTCCCTCTGCTTTACATCTATCCTTGCGGCCCCCCCTCAAGAAAGATATTGATAGGCGAGTTTTGAATCTATCTCTCTCTTTATCCCGTTTGTGGATCTATGTCCATGCACTCTTTCCCCTCCCCCTCTTGACTTGCAGTTTTCCGTCTCTTTCCGGATCTCGTAAAGCGCGATGTCCACACGGTGCGGCGCCAGGTGTCTCGTAGCTTGTGCTCAGAAATATTCCCCCACACATCGTGGACGTGCCTCTCAACCTACGGTCCTTTCCACTTTATGACATCTCTGGTTATTTCTCCCTGTTGATTCACCCCGTGCGCAGTTGCCATCGTACCCCTCTGCATGTCCTACTTCCAGGTCACCCCCAACGGATGTTTTAATCGCGCGTCACCCTCGAGTTCCCAGCTCTATTTCGTTCCATAGGCATTGTGGTGGAAGCCCGCTCGTCATGGTACTCTGCGGCGCTCCCAAATTGCTCCACTGAACCTCTTGCCGTTCTTCTCAAGCTTTGAATTTGCACACCGACGGCCCTGACCTTTTCCCTGTTGGTTTTCACATCCAGTTCCGGGTGCGATTCTTCCTTAGTCGCCTTTCGGCGGGCGCGCCCCTGCATAACTTTTTCCTTTTCAGGCTGCTTTTCACGCGTCGAGTTTTCCCCCCCCCTAATATCCTTTTGTATCCCTGCCAACGCGCTTTTTTATGGGCCTCTGTAGAGAACGAGGCGATAGAGATATTTTCTTCCTCTCCCGCTCATCGTTAGCCTTTCCGCTTGAGATTCCCCCCCCCTGCCTACCTTTCTCTGTTCCGAGCACTTTCCCCCCGCCTCTTCGTAGTCGTCCTTCCTTTTTTTGGCTTTGACAAACTCGTCGAGTCGGTTTTTCAGTTTTCACATAGGGCCGTTTTTTTTTTTTCTTCCTTCTTCCTTCCTTGGTAATCCGTTTCCGCCTTCATAGCCTTTCATCTCGGTTAATCTTTTTTCCAGTCAGTGCCCTTCCGATCAGTCCCCCTTATCTACTGGGAGCGTCGATAAGCTCAGCGGCGCTTCTTTGCCCGTACCGCGCTCCCTTGTGTTCCCCTTCTCTCCCCCCCCCCCCCCCCCCTTTTCTTCATCCCTTGGTCTTTTGCATGGTCATGCTAGCTCTGATCGCTTTTTCAGTGCGTTCGTGGTTTTTGGCCTCCGAGTCCCCTTCCTTCGAAGATTATTTCCTGGTGCTTGAAGAAGTTTGACTAAAGACGTGATCAGCCCCATGATCGTCCTGGCTCTTCTAATACTCCCCCTTTGCAATCCGGCACCCAAATCCCTTCAGACTTTTTCCGTAAAACGTTCCCCCCATTTTTCAATAGCTTGATCAAACACACTAGTGAAACTCCTGTTTTTTCCCCAATGAGAACACCTGTCCCCCCCGGGCTCGATTTCCCTTCTGTCAATTTGTCGTTTGCCCCCCAAGACCTCTTCAAATCGCAAGCCCCACCTTCCCCTTTCGTTAAACCTTTGCTAGAAAGTTCGGAATCTGCTTTCCCCTCTGATTAACCCGTTTTTTTCGTTGCCGATTGGCTGGCCAGCTCTTTCCTGATTTCCCTACCAGATTTTTGCCCTTCTTATAGGTTGGTGCCCGTCCCATTGAGATTGCCCCCCTTGTCTTCACGAGCTTTTTTCTCTTAATCCATTCTTTTTCATTTGTCACCCTTCTCAGTTCCAGCCAGCTCCGTCCATGGTTTTTATTCACTGAACGCCTACTCACCTGCAGTGTCTTTCTTTCTGCCCCCTTGGATTTCGTGGCTTCCGTCAGGGGGAATGATGTGCCGCCCCCACCTACCCCCCGAAGTTTAGATTTACATTAAGCTTAATGCCCCTTGTATACTCTTCATTTTTTTGTGTACTTTGCTCGGACCATCAACCCCCCCCCCCCGGTCTCGGAGTTTCCCCGAATGTACCCGCGCTCCGGGGGTGGGGGGTGTTTGGTTTGTTGTCCCTTTGTGTTACTAAGGGCCTGAAATCTTTTCCCAATCCTCCCCCCTTATCCTTTTCTCCCCTAGCTTCTGACGTAAGTTAAGATTGTCTCAAAACGCCGCGTTAGACCCTATTTCGCGTTGGTTTTAGTTGCCCTAGCCCACCAGCGAAGCTTCCTTTTTCAACACATCGCGTTCCACTTCCATATGTAGTAAAACCGTTTTTTCTTTTTGGTAAGCAACCCCACCTGCGGATTTTTGTTCAGGATCCATGATATGCGTTCCTTTTGATGCGCCAACCGCCTCTACTCGACGGTTGAAGACCTTTTTTTCTTCTCTCCTTTTCGTCGCCCTCAGAAAAACAAGGAGGTGTTTTACATCTCTTTC
>Ga0179593_1418985_pt1 | contig 14823 bp, 20 predicted proteins | sample CZODoug2_1_08_16_FD_185931 | JGI IMG/M metagenome (GOLD analysis project Ga0179593, IMG submission 185931) | Vadose zone soil fungal communities from Angelo Coast Range Reserve, California, USA - CZODoug2_1_08_16fungal (PacBio error correction) | ecosystem: Environmental > Terrestrial > Soil >... | reverse complement strand
TTATGAACATTGTGTTTGCCAGCAGGTACCCCCTTTTTCGTTGCGTTGTTTCTTGAAACTCCCCCCTGTCTCCTCCGCCCCCGTCAACCTCATTGCCCTGCTGAGTTTTCGTCCCCCCCTCCATGCAGGGACTAGAAATTCCCTTATTCTTCTAAGGATGAGGTACGATTCTCTTCTTTTACATCCCCGGTCACCGACTCCATCTTTTTTTTATCATGGCTCTCCCACTCCCCCTGTCTTTGTGCGAACTAGTTGTTAGAGAATTCCGGAGTTGTGGCCGCCCCGGATTCATCATTCGCCAGAGCCGAAGGGGGAAGCTCGATAGGGTTCTCATCATTCTCTGATCAGCACCTTTTTTTTGCCTCGCCTTGACGGCATCACAAAGAATACTTGCACCGCCCCGTTTTTTTATCCCTTGGTTTTCGAAAAGCCCCCGGCCTCTGGTGCCCAGTGCCCCCAACCCCCTATGTGCCCCTCCCCTTTCCCCGCCTTTCCGTCATTCATTGCCCTCCTGGAAAGCGCCACCCAGAGCTTTTTGCGCCTGCATTTTTTGTCTGCTCATGACCTGAGCCTTGAAGCCCTTTCCCAATGTTGTTTTTTTTCGATGACTCTCACCCCGCGTCCGAGAGATGTAGGAGGCGTTGTTTGCCCACTTAACGTCACCTGGGTCCGTCAAACATGGACCCGCCTCTAGATTCTGACGTGTTCCCGTTTCTACGCGTCCAATCAGAACCCTTTTTTTGTGTTCCTTCAAAGGTGACCTGGACCCCTTCAGCGCCTGATCGCCTCCGCGAAATACCCCGTCCCCCCCTCTCTGAGGCCGATTTTAATCCCGGGCCTTTCAGTATCACTTCCGGCCCTCCCATGCCGAAAATTGTATGGCCATGGCGTCAAGCCCCGTTACCGCTAAATATAACTTTTCTTTTTTGCCAGTTCATCTCGCCCTACCCCGATCCTGCTTTGCCTTTAGGATCGTCCTTTTGCACTGCGATGTGGTGTTTGGGTTTCCTCTCCCAGTCTCCGCCCAGCAATCGATAGGTCCTCCTCGTACCCCTTGTCCAGTCAACCAGAAGGTCGCCCCCAGACAGCTCAGACTACTAGGAAGAAGATAGATTTCTTTTTTTTCTTTGTTTGACTTTTTTTCTACCGAATTAGCAGATATTTCAATCATCACCCCCCTTCCATGTTTGACCTCGTCTTCGAACAGCGTGTTTGAGCTTACAAGCTACAGAACCCCCCCTCCTCCCGAGGATTTTCAGCCACATTTTTTACCTTCATTACACTTTGAAAGCCGATCCTTTTCCCGCCGCTTTCCGCCTTGAGAACCTTTCTCCTTTCGTGATCCTTTTCGACCGACGCCACCCCCTCATCAAGAGTCGGCTTCCCCGACCCTTCAGCTTGTCCCCCGCTCAGCGGCCACATAGAAACCATTCGCTTTCTGCCCACCCTTCTTTGTTTTGCGCGTGAGCTTTCACGCGTTTCTGAGCCTTCCCGTTTCTTTTCGGCGCCGAAAACCCCTTGCGTGTAGCGTGGCTCATTGTCAGGAGAAGAAGTCCTTCCCCCCTCCCCCCCAGGTTACGTTCAGAAAAGGCGTAAATGGAAACGCGTTGTCCAGCTTTGGGGCTTCCAAAGAAAAGTCACCCGTCCCCCCTCCTCCTTTCCAGACTGTTTTCATTTTTTTTTTAATTTTTACTTGTTGCCCTCTTTTTTTTCATTGGGGATTTTCTTTTCGAATCTCACGGTCCTTGTCGAACGGTCAGAGTTCCGAGATGTGCGCTAGATATTCATTTTTTTTCCTTTGATTTGATAGAATACCTCCTCTTTTTCCTCTCCTCCAGTTTTTTTTTTTTGTTTTCGTTTCTCTATAACTTCGTAAGGACTTCCTGTCTCTCCTTCCTTTTTCCTCTCTCTTCCACTAGCAACACTTTCTTGTCAATTATAGGCTTTTTTTATTTTGATAAACGGTCACTGAGGATCTGTAGCTTTTTCAGCCCGATCACTTTGCTGATGCGTAAACGTTTTCACAGGATTATTTTCCTCCTTGATGACTCCTTTCCTTCGTTTTTCTGATCCCTTGCGCGTTTTTGGACGGTTCAGTTTGTGTTCAAATTCTCCCTTTTTTTCGTAGTTTCCCTGCGGTTCCTTTCTCCTTTTTGTGGCGTTGGGGGCCCCAGCCCTCTCGCCTCTCAATATAAAGTCCCCCCCCCAAGTTTTGCATTTACGTCTTTGACGATGAACTCGTCCCGTTGACCGCACGTTGCCCCACTTTTTATACATTGGCTGAAACCACCTCCCATTGTTTTTTTTTTAGCTTTCCCCAGTTCCAGCTTTATGGCCCGCTGTCTCCTTCCCCAACTGATTTTTCTTCCTCCACCGCGTTGTCTTTTATGGTTTTGGTTGACTGTATCGCAAACTACGTTAGTGTTTTTCTTTCCCTTTTCTCTTGAATCTATTGGCATTCCTGATCGTTCTTTTGCGTGTACTTTGCGTTGATTAGAGACTTTTTTCGGTTGGCTGCGAGTCCTTGCGCTTTTACCAAGAGTTCTTGCTCCCCCCCCGCGCACCCCCCATTGCTTTAGATTTCAGTTTTCTTTGGTCTGTTTTATTGAGCGGGACCTCTCGTCTCGGCCATTACCATCCACACATTTTTTTTTCCTACTTAGCCCGTCATTCCTACGCCCCCTTATGGAATGGTCTGAGCTGGTTTGTTCTGATTTGAATTCCCTGTGGTTAGTTTCTTCCTTCTCCGCAGTTCTGGTTTTTTTTCGTCGGTTTTTGCTTTCTGATGTGTTGCCCCCCAACGCCACTAGAAGCCCCAACTTTCACCCCTCCCCCTTAGCCTTCCCCATTGGTCCTGCGTTTAGTGTCCTTTATTGATTGATCTTTTTACCGCACATTCTTTCCCATTGTTTTTACGTGCTTGTGACGCCTCTGGTTTAGCCCCCCCCGTGACCATCCTTTTTACGTCCTTTGGCGGGTCTTTTGTTCTCGCCCCCTTTAATTTCCTAGTGACGTCCTTGGGGTTTCCGGTATTTTTTTAATTTTTTTTTTTTTTTCTCTCTTTTTGCAGTTGCGCAGGCCTTTGTCAAGTATTTTTTTTTTTCTTTTTCCGGTTCTTTTAGATCCCCATGTTCCTATGGAAGGTCCCTTCTTCCTTTTTGACCCCCTAACTGTTTTGGCGCTTAGCAAGTTGCCCAGGTGAATCATTCTCTTTTCTTTCTTTTGTACCCATGTTTTTTTCGCCCTGTTCGTTTTTGCTATGGCACTTACCTTTTTATAGAGGTCTTTCGTCCAGTCTGTGTTGTTTTTTGATCCTCTCTGTGCCACATTCTTTTTTGTTTAGCTTCTTCCCTTTAGTTGTATGTGTCCTTACCCACCAGCCACTTGCTCTTTTATATTTAAACTTTTCCGGCACCCTTTTACGATTTGTGGTTTTTTTCGGGATGTACGCCGATCCTAGTTGGATTTCAATTGGGACACTTGTCCCATCGATGCTTTTCTGACCATGATTAAAGATCCTTATACCCTGCCCCCCTTTTGCCGACTCGTTTTGATATCATTATGTCTGTCCCCAGTCTTCTTTTTCCACCCCGGTTCTTTTAAGAGGTTCTCACATTTCCTCCCGACAGCTGCTGATCACCGCCCCTTTGGCTACCTAGTCATTTCCCTCTTTTTTTTTTTCTCGGTTTCCCCCCACGTTTTTTTTGAAGTTTGATGGTCCCCCCATCCTTTAGTGTCGATCCCTTTCTAAACCGTCCCCTATGTTTTATCGTGTCGATATCTCCTCCCCCCCCCTCCCTTCCGATCCTCATTTATCCTTTTCTAGAACTCCGTCATTGACCCCCCCATATCCCCTCTTGAGATCCCTGCTTTTCTCAAGATGGCCCCCAGATTTTCGTCATTCTTCGGTTTGGCCCTTGAGGTTTTTTTCGTAGACAAGGTCTTTCCCGCAAAGTAAGACCGGGTTGTTTTTTTGTAAATTTTATGGGCGGCCCACACCTGGTTCGTTTTTCCAGGAACCTGGCATCTCTCCTTTTTTTTTTTTTTTTCCCCTCCTCCCAGTTGTTCGTTGTCTTGCTGTTCTCCAGATTTTTTAACCTCAGCCCCTCCCTTTCAGGTCTCCTTGTTTTTTCTTGACCTTTCACTTTTTCTTTTTTTTTCCCCCATCATTCTCCCAACCTCAGCCCTCTCTTTTTCTTTTTCTTCCGACCTGCCAGGATATAGAATATTCATCCTTCGTCTCGACCGGTGGCGGTCTCTAGGATCTTATCCTCTTCTCGCTTAGACTTTCCCTTAGACCCTTTTTCTCCCCCTTTCCCCCCTAGGCCTGTTGTCCCTTCGTCCTAGAAGCCTGGCGGTGTGCCGTACAGATAAATCTTAAGAGATTGACTGCCGTCGCTGCGGTTTGTTCTCCTCTAGACGTGCTTCGCCCCAGTGAGCACCGCGCGAACGGCAAACACCCCCTCGTCCTTTTCCCCTCAAAAGAGCGACCTGCTTTTCAGGGTCGACCGAAACTCCCCCCCCGTTTTGTTTCCTTTGAACCCATGCCATCCTTTCTCCATACTCCCCCCTACGCGGAAGTGAGCTCCAAGTGGGACACTCGTTCGATAGGTTCCTCCCTCCCTTCCCTTTTCCTTATGTTGTCTATGCCCCGTCTCCTCTTTTCATGCACCACTTGGCCCGTATGATCTTCCCACCCCCAAGCGACCCCTCAACGGAAGAGCTGATTTCCGTTCTCCGTTCCTCCCCTAACCATGGTACACCGAGAAGACTTCCTCCTGATCGCCGGCGATTCTACGATTCACCCCACAAGGGTTTCCTTTTTCATGGTGCACATTCTTGAATCCTCCTACGACCTCATCGCCTTCAGGTCCCCCACCTGCGGGAGTGTCAAAAAAGCTGTCCTGCCCGATGGCAGGTTCCCCGTCAGAACTTGAAATTTATTGACCTTTTTTCTCAGAAGGCGGTCATCCACAACCGAGGAAGTTTGGCGTTTCGCTCAGCAGCTCGCGTGTCCCCTCCTCCTCAGGATACCGTCCCCGACAATGTTTCTCCCGATTTTTTTTTTTCCCTTCCCCGCCCCAGCTACCAGCCCCCCAGCAGACCGGCGATCCTCCTTAAGATGAAGACACCAGTCCCCCCGCAACTCCTACGCCACCCCTTCCCGAGGCTCCAGCCCTGACCGGGAGTGGACCAACTCGGGTTTCTGCGTTCACCTTCTTCGGATCCAATCTCATTTTCACACTGGGCATCTCTGTGGTTTATCTGTAAGGCCAACGCGTTGGTGTAGATAAACGGATCCCCACAGTTTATTTAGCGGCTGCTCACGTCCCTGCAGTGGCCCAAGCAGCCCGACGGATGAAGATCTGAGTCCTGCGAGTGATGGTCGTTTGGGTTTGAGCACCTTTTCCCCCCATCTTTTCGTGGATTCCAGCCACTTTTTTCTTTTTTCAACACAAACCAGCCAATCCCCGTTCTTTCCGGCCGCCACAGCCCCGGTTTTTTTTACCTTTAAGAGAATTTGAACACTTTGGCTCAGAATGCCACCTTTTACCCCCTCCTTGGTGTCGATTGTTTGCGATTACACGTCCTTTTCCTATATAGGGCAGAACGGGTTCAGGACAAGTTTACGGTACATTAACAGAGTTGTAGTCCTGCCATGTACTGGAAGACTTCCCCCCCGCAAACCACCCTTTTTGATCCCTCCGTCCCTTATGAAAAGTTGCCCGCTTGTAAGGGTCTTTTCCCCCTCCCCTTACCAAGCAATACCCAAGACTGCTTTTTCCTTTGCATCCCTCCCTGCTTTTTTACGAGTATCTTGGATAGTCTTTTCGTTACGTCGCACAGAGATTAGTACGAATTTTTTCCTTCCCCCTAAAAAGAGGAATCCATAGTTTCCGCGGCCTGCCATAGACCCTGACTTCTCTAGAGGAGGGAATACCCCCTCCCTTTTTTTGTTTTTCGTTTGATAGTTTCTCGTATCATTTCGTTCTTTCCTTGCGGAGACCCCCCTTGAGATGCCCTATCTCCCCCATATAGCCCCGGATCTTTCTTTCTCACCTTTTCCCGGTTTCCGACGAGATCCTCGTTTCCTTCCATAATCTTCCGTCGCCTTTTCACATTATGAGAGTGCCATAGGAACTTGCAACCCGTTTATGGGTTGAGATATTCTTGCGGGCTGGACTCCACCCCTTAGTTCACTTTTTTCCCGAGTGTAGAAGTGTTTTTCTTTACCGCGCACTTTACCTGTTTCCTTCGCAGTTTGGGCAGGCACAGCTAGCTCAATCATCAAGCTTTTTTTGATAACATTCACCGTAGGATGTCCACTCCACCGTTTTGTTTACTGACTTCTTCTCCCGACTCGTCCTTCGGCTACCAGCACCCAGCCACCTCGGAAGCTCCCGCTCACCACAGAATTTTGGTCTTTACCTCCTTTTTTTTCTTCTTCACCAGGTCTCGGTTCCCCCCCTAGATCTCCCCTACCTGGCCTCAGCCGGGTGCTTCAGGGGATGGTGTTTTGTTTCGGCTGATTTAACGACCCGTTTCCGCTTGTTTCCTCAGAAAAGCGACTTACGAAGCCGGCCGCTTGACGTCAGTTTATGGGCAGCGCCCCATCCTGATCCCCGGTTTTTGTTTCCGGTTATTGTCTGCTTTTTTTCTGGGTTTCCTTTTCTTTTATCGCTGATCTCACATAGATCCTTTTCACTCGATAGGATTTCCCCTCGTTTTTCTGAGGTTCATCCTTTTCTCATGGCCATTCGCACTTCTTCAGACTGCACCACAATCTCACAATCAAGGTTTTTTTACGATATATGGGGAAGCGGAGAATGTTATCGTGCCCTTGAGTTATGTTTATGTCGTGCCGGTGCATCTTCCTCTTCTTTGTTTGTCCTTTCTCTTTTTGCTTTGGGAAACAAAACCGAAATCAGACCTCTTTGAATTCTTCTCGGGCCCCTGATTACGACTTGTATTCTGTCCGATGTCCTGCAATTCGCGAAAGACCCTTTATTTTTTACTGTTCTTTCTTCTCTCTACACCCCTCCCCTTTTCTGTCCCCTGTGGTCCGGTGTCCGCATTCAGTGCAGATTGTTTTTTCGGGGCGTCTAGAATTCCTTGGTTTTTGTATGCCTGATTTCGCTGTGATGCAGCAGGGAGAATTCATACCTTTTAAGACTGGCTTTAGGTTGGTTTTTTTTTTTCGTTTTTTTTTGTTTTCTTTTATTTATCTTTTTTTTTTTTTGTGGTTTTTTGTTTCACCTCTTCTCCACCTGAGAGGCAAAGAAGCCTCCCTTTTGTTTTTTACCCTTTTGTTTCGAACTGGTAGTTGTGTTCTGGTTTCTGCTATCGGTTGATTTTTCCGTGGTGGCCTTGATATCTATCAAACACTTTACTGATTTCGTCTTCTTGCATGGACACTGCCCCCAACATGCCAATGAAGGCCCTTGCTATTCAGGTCTTTTTTTTCCCTTTCGATAATAGTTTCTTGTTCTTTCCGCGGGCAGAGTTTCACTGGTCCATTTCCCCATTTTTCAGCGGGGCGTTGTTTGGATGACCCAATTTTTCCCGTTGCCTCCCGATTTCTTTTTTCGCCAAATCTCGGTGTGTCTCCTTTTTTGTGATGCTGTTGCCGCTGCGCCACAGGTGGATGATCTCTACTGATTTCGCCACGCCGCGGCTCATGTCACCGGATATCGACCTATGTTTTTTGTCGGACACAAATTTTAGTCTCCGGCCGGAGTTCCCCCGGCTTTTGATTTGAGATCCCCTTATCTTTTCCGCGGCTTTTCTATGAGATACTGTTTCTCTCGCCCGCCTCTTCGCGGCTTCTTCAGAGTCGCCTTAAATTGAAATGCGATTATCAACTGAATTACCTGCCGTTAGCCACATATCCCAGAAGTTGGTCTTCGTTGTGTTTTGGGGTTTGCGCATGACCAAGTTCCTCTCTTTCCCCTCCCCAGTATCGCCATTTCTCTGTTGGTGCGGAGGTCAATTTATTTTTGACTGTCTCTCTTTCTCCTCCTATGTGTCGTTGTTTTGGAGTCTATCCTGCCTTTTTCAAGGCCCCTGTTTTCTATAACAAGTCCTTTTTTGTAGAGGGAAACTCAAGGACCTCCTGCCCTGCCCTTTTTGGATCCCTGGCAGAAATGAAGGACTCTCATCTTTTCCAATTCCGTCTCCTTTTCTCCCTGGTATGTACCCCGAGCGGAGAGTTCTCTAATTCCACGATACTCAGTCGTTTTCCGACGGGCTATTGAACCTACCCCCTTTCTTTTTTCCTATGTTTCCGCTCCGAATGGGTCGTTGATGTGACCGACCTGTCCCCTCAAGTCGCGAGATTTTCTTTTCAGCTTACTGTTGGGGCGAGAAGGGGTACTGGCCTCATCACCAGATTTTTTTAGAAGTGTACTGCATTCCAGGGCACCCTTTGCCTTGCGATTTTTAGAGGAGCCAGCAGTAGTTTTAAGACTCACCTCCCGCGAGTTGTGTCCAGCTGCCCACCCATTTTTACCTCTGCTAAAACCCCCGACACCACTGCCTTGGCTCCATGTAGCCTGGTCCTTTTTCTGAAATGTCTGCACTCAAAGGACACCTCCCGATCCGACCCCTCCTACGCCAACGACCCCCCCCCCCTCTTTTTAACCCCCCTACCCCAAGTCACCCGTCCCCCACCCTCTAACCCAGAAGGTTACCCGACTGCCCATCTTCCAACTCCGTCATGCGCCCCCCCCTCAAAACGCAGGATTTTTTCCCGAGTTCCACTCTGAGAAAGTAGCCCCAAGTCCCCGTAGGCCAAGACTCAGGGTGGCTGAACCCCCCAATCCCCACAATTTCCTGCTAACTTCGAAAGACCCAAACCCTATCAGACAGATAAAATTTAGAGCTCATGACCCCTCTCATAGACAATTGCCCAACCGACCCAGACACGACGGGAGAACCCAATCGGTAGGCCTGTAAGATAACTTGATTCCAAACCCCTTTGTGAGAGACCCCGGTGCCTCTTCCCAAAGGCTTCCCCCAAACGACTCCTCCTTCATCCCAACGGGTCAACTCCTTTTCCACGATTCCCCCAGCAAACCCAAAGCTCCCTCTCCCGAGGCCACCTCCAATTTACCAGCAACCCCGGGCACAGACTGTTTGGGTTTGGTAAAACAGGCTGAGCCCCACCCCCCAAAATGCGATGTCCGGACCCCATTCTTTTTTCATTTTTTTTTGGGACACCACCTCCTTCTGTTCCTACCTTTCAGAACTTCCACTCATGAATTCCGGACATCTCCCCTTCCCCACCCCCCCCCACGAGCCCTGACACCCCCCCCCTTGGGATGATTCGGGGAGTTTGTTTGAGCGTATCACTGACCACCAGTTGGAGACCTGTTCACCCTGGACACCCAGAACCCAGCAGACAAGTCCTGCATCTGCCCGCGTCCTCCCCGCTTTTTGAAACCCCCCTGGTTTTTTTTAGGAGTTTTGTATGTTTTTAAAAAAACTTTTGTTTTTGCCGGAAGTTTTGGACATCCCTCCTTTTGGATTTTGGTTTCCCCAACGCCTCAGTGATAACGCTCTCACCCCCAAGACCAAAATTTCCTCCCCCATTCCCTTTGAGGAGAGGTTTGGGAACCCAAAAGGCTGTGTGGGGTCAAACATCCAAAGACCGGGGCCGTAAGGAATCTTTTTGAACTCCCCCCCATTCGCCCGCACCCGGAATCTGCCCCCCCCCCCGAACAAATCAAACTACCCCACCCCGCCCAGTTATGTTGCCCCCCCTTTTTTCGGGGAAAGCCTGCTTCTCAGTCACGCCCCTTAGGTGCGGGGAAGTTGGCGCCTTCCGAGTTGGGTTTTCTTTTTTTTTTTTTTCATTCGGTTTGGGGAGTCTTGGAAACATAAAATTTCTTCGCCTTCTTAGAAATTCTAGCACACACCTCACATCTCAGGTATGTTCTTTGAACGGACCGATGTCCCCCTTTTGCAGACTTTCGGTTTTCCCCCTCTTTTGAGGTTTTGTTTTTTTGGTCTTTTTGTTCCCTTTTCTGTTTTTTTTTGGGTTTTTTTTTCCCCAGCCCACGCTTTCCTACCCCCCATTCCAGCAGGACGATGGCCGCCTCGCCGTCCAACACAGAGGGCCTCTCATACAGAATGCTTTGTTTTTCTAGGGTTCGCCCTGCCCACAGTTCCACTTTCGTTCCCCCCCCGGTGGGGACGGGCGCAAACGCCCCGCCGGTCCTGTCCCCCGTTCGGGGTCCCTACTTCGTGGCTGTATGGTTTTTGCTTGATCTTGTTTTCCGAGGTTGGGTCACTCTCTTCAACCCCCCCTGGGTTATACCCCAATTTCTTCGTATTTGTTTTTCCTCCTAAATGTTCCCCCCCCTTCTTCCTCATATCCCGCTCTTACCTCGGTGAAAGTTGGGCTTCTTTCTGAATTTTCTCATGTCGAGGCCGCATTTCCATCCTCATAAAGGCCCCAGATTGCGGGACGCCTTTGAAGTCACTTGACCACTTTTGGGACGATTCAGGCTTTGGATTTTTCCCCCCCTTCTAGATGTGTCCGTTGAGCGAGTATGTCTTCCTTAGCCCCGAATTGGTCGACGCTGGGGGTGTCTGTACGTCTTTAGGCGTTCTGCCGTTGAGTCTTTTTTTTTTTCCCCCAAGAGATCACCGGCTCTCTTGTTAAGACTAGGAGACCACTCGAAAGTCCCGCAGCTTTTTTGAGGTCTATGAGCTCCCAGGAGGTGTAAAAACCTTCCCGCGGGTTGCTTAGAGCTTTTTCCAAGAACAAATTCTGACCCCCAGCATTAAACGTGGTCTCGACAGATAGAGTTTTCGTATCTCTTTTTCCTGTGGAGATCTGTTTTGTCCTTTCCCTGACTTTTTTTTCTGTTTTTTTTAAGGAAAGCCTCACACTCCCCCTATTGAACTCACTCTGAAGATTTCTGTCCCCCGCAAATTGATGAGACCCCCCCCTTTAGCTTCCCTTGAGAAGACAAGTCCCGCCTTTTTTTCCATTGTGCTCCTTGTCATTTGTTGGGCAAACATTTTGCCACACGTTCCACCGCAGATTTTTTTGAGTCCCAGTCACCTTTATAGTACGCACCTCCCTCGAAGCGTTGTTCCCTGCGGATTCCTGGTTTTTCCCCTCCTCATAGAGATCTTCAGAACTTCATTTTTCCGCCATTTGTTAGATGCTCCCCTGAGATTTTTTCCCGATCTGGTAGAGAGGTTGAAATTCTCCCCCCCTTTTCCGTTTTTATCCGATTTTTGTAATGGTGGTTTTTGTGATGGAGCTTTTTTCCTTCTTTAGATGAAACTGGATTGCTTCTTTGCTGGAACCCGTCCCCCACCCCCCAGCCTCGTCACCCCAGAAAACCCACTCCCTGCATAAACATTGGTTCTTTCTACGTCCACCGCCTGACAATATTGACCCCAGCGAGGGTTTTTGTTGTTTTTAGCATAATCCCGTTTTTGGCCATTTCTCTACCACCACCCCATGTGCAAGACTGTGCCTGAGCAGAGTCATCCTTTTTTCTTTGTTTTCTGTTGTTTCTCTTTTTTGTACTTTTTCCAAGATGTTTTTTGTCCCTGTCTCCCCTCGTTTAGGAGAGCCCCCGAACATTCTCCCCCGGGGTTTCTCCGACTCATTTGCATTTGAAATGTTACCCGACAGCTCGTAAACAGGCCTTTCCCCCCCCCCCTTCCACCCCCAAGGACACAGTTAAATCTCGGGAGGGTTGAAGGAAAACGTGCGGCCCCCCTTGGAACCTAGGGTTCACCTCGGGTTTTTTCCCCCCCAACATGCCCGTGTGTTTGCCCCCCCACCCCTCACAAATACCACCCCCCCCCCTCCTTGGAGATTCTGTTATCGTTTTTGAAAACTCTCCTCCTCGTGCGCGTTTTTTTCATCATGTTTTTCCCCTAGTTTTTTTCTGATGACGGCCTTCCCCGTCCCGAAGCATCTTTTCCTTCCCCCCTTTCGTTCGAATTGTGGATGTCGTTAAACCTGGCGCCCCCGTTCTTTATAGCGGCTGATCGGAATAATTCCACTTTTTTGTTTTTTTTTTAGCACTTCCCGCCCCGCCTTTTTTGGTTCATCCCCCTTTTGATGATAGGACATGATATATCTTTTTTCTTTTTTCCCCATAACAATTTTCGATTTTTTTTTTTTTTTTTTCTGTTTTTTTTTTGTGCAACCAGCTTTTTTCTTCCAGTTCTTTTTGCAATCTTTTGTTGCATTGTTACCAGTTGTTTCTTGGTGTTCGCCTTGGATGGCGCGTGCATGCCTCTCTTGGTCTCTTGGGGGGGGGTTCGCGGCACGGAGGCATTTTGGATCGTGGCGAACTATTGATTTTGGGGGGGGGGGGGGCGGTGGGGGGGGGGGGTTGGGAACCCATACCGTTTGGGTGGGTCGGGGGGGGGGGTTTGAGTGAGATTTGGGATTTGGCAGAACCGGCAGCCAAACTTTTTGACTGGTGATCTTTATGTTGGTCTGGACGGGCGAAGGGCCGAATGTGTGTTTTTTTTTCTGTGGGTTTGGTTTTGGTTGATGGACGAATCGGCGGAGGGTTCTTTTCCCAGAGTGTGCTTCGTGGCCGTGCAGGTTGGCGAGTTGGGTGCGGCTGTTTTCGTTGCGTGGTTCTCTCTTTGGGTTTTTCAGGTCCGGTCGGTTGTGCTAGGTCGCCCCGATCCGATTCGGCATGTTCTTGTGTGGCTCTGTCGTGGCCCCGCTTGGGCTCTAAGTGACGTGGGTGTTTTCAAGGTTCTCGTGGTTTGTTCCCCTTAGGGCGTTTCTTTTGGAGGTGGAGACTAGTTGTGAGGTTTTGAGTGCCCTGGGGGAGTTTTTTTTTAGCGATTATACTTAAGACGCTTTTAGGTTTTTTTATTATCGGAGTTATCTGGTACGGAAGTGTTTGACCTGACCCAGGCCGCCCGACTTTCTTAAACCAGCTACTTTCAGCCCCTTTCGCGGCTTATTTGTTTCCTCCACATTAAAAGTTTGTAGGACGTATAACACGTTTTGACTCGGTTCAGTTCATTCCCCCCCCCTCTCTCGTTTTTTTTGGTTTCCTTTTCCCTCTTCCGCCTCTCTTTTCCCCAGGGTTGAGATGCCCTCTTCACTCCCCTCTGTTTGGCGTTTTTGGATTCCTTTTTCTGCCCCTTCGCAATGGTGCGTTTGACAGGTTCCCCCACGTTTTTCCCCTTCTGCTGGGAATATGTTCGAAGGCCCGGTCTAGCGAGAGTGGTTCAAAGTGTTTGCCTTTGGTTTAACCGCGGGCTTAAGTTCCACCCACCCCGCAGTTCAGCATTTGTGCGACAAGACCGCAAGTTCAGAGCGGGACCGCGCCCCCCCAAAGGCGTTGAAAGAAGGTGGATCCGGAAATTTTCATGGACAACCCACACCCAGAGCTACGGCCAGAAGTTGAAAAAACGAACACCCGCCTCAACAGTTTCGTGCCTACTATAGTCCCCCGACCAGTAGAAAACCTCCTACCAGTAAGACATGACTTGTGACCCCGAACTTCGTTTAAGAGAACAATCCCCCCTTCACTCCCCCTCCGTTCGTCCGTTCCTCCTCGTTTGTTTTTTGTTTTTGCGTCGTTTTTTTTGTGTTGCCATTTGAGCCAGTTTTTTCTTTTTAATCTTCACCCCCTGTTTTTTTGTGATTTTTTCCGTGGTTCATCCTGTTCAATCGACATCGGCGCCTTTCAGAGGCACCCCCCCTCACACTCCCACACCCCCCCCTCCCCGCCCCCCCCCCATCCCACTCTCCCCCCCCCCCCCGTCCTCTACTCCACCACCACAAGAGTGACCCCCCACTAACACCCCCCCAGACATTTGCCAAAGCTACCCTCCCGTAAGGGACCCCGACAGACCCTAGAATTCTTTCCACCTGTCACCACAAGGAACCCCACAGCCCCCCCCAACCCCCCCTGACCACCCCCCCCGTTCCAGTCCCTGGACACCCCCCCCCACCCAGCCCGTGCATGAAAATTTGTTTTGCGGGACCTGTTTTTTTTTTCCTTTACCACTCCCCCCCCCACCCCCCCCACCCACCCCGCACTCCCCGGCCCCCCCCCCCCCCCTGCGCTCCGTTTTTAGTTTTTCTCGTTTTTTTTGCAGCAGTTGCTCGTCCCGCAGATCTACAACGCCCTCAGAAACAGCCCCCCACAGTACGACACCCCACACGCCCCCCACGGCCCCATCTCCCCAGACACCCCCCCCCACCCGGCCAGGGAATAAAATACCCATCAGCCACACAACCCCCCCCAGCAACAAATCTCTGACCCACCACAACCCGAACAAGCCACCAGAAGGCACTCCACAGACCCGCCCCCTACCGACCGCCGACCCCCCCCGCCCCCCCCCCCCCCCCCCTGCCACCCCCCCCGCCCCCCCCAGCTTCCCCCCCCCCCCCGCCCATTGCGTTTTTTTGAGTTTTTTTTTTGTTTCTCCCCTGGTGCGTGACCGGTTTTTTGGTTCTCTCTGTGTGTGACAAGCTGCTGAACCATGCTTGGAAAGTTCTTTTTTGCCTTTTGATGGCTGTTTCACTTTGTTGTGTTTGTATGTCTTTTTCTGGCAGTTGTGTCATTTTGACCTGTGGTACATGTTTTTGGTTATGCCTTGTTGGCTATTCTGTCCCCCCCACCGGTTTGTGCACACTGCTTTTGAAGCTACTTTTTCTCTTTTGTCCCCCGTCTTTAGCTTTATTCGTTCTTGGTGACGAATGTGTTTTTTTTGGTTATTTTTTTTTTCTGTTAATTTTTTGTTGCACTATTTGGTTGTTGTTTCATTGATTACTTGACCCCTCAGACACGTAGGCCCGTGAATGTGGCTGAA
>Ga0179593_1609681_pt1 | contig 14825 bp, 16 predicted proteins | sample CZODoug2_1_08_16_FD_185931 | JGI IMG/M metagenome (GOLD analysis project Ga0179593, IMG submission 185931) | Vadose zone soil fungal communities from Angelo Coast Range Reserve, California, USA - CZODoug2_1_08_16fungal (PacBio error correction) | ecosystem: Environmental > Terrestrial > Soil >... | reverse complement strand
ACCACCCCCCCCAGACCTCTTTATGAACATACGATTCCCGCTTATTATGCTTTTTTTTCCCGGAGAGCCGTGACTGAGCGCATACATTAACCAGGCTTCGTTCTTTTTTTCCAACCAACGACGCCCCTATTCGATCACAAACACTCACTCCCCTACTTTCATATGAAACGCCAGACCCCCCCCCCCCCTCTCTTTACCTACTGAATGATTTTAATGATACGCAGTTTCGGCTGGACCTTCTTTCCCCCCTCAGCCGACGAAGGGAGTACTTATTCAAGGAAGCTTGCCTTCCCCCCCCGTTCACCCAGAACGTCATGACGCCAATAGGCCCTTCCAGGTACTTCGGGGGCATAAGAAAAATCCGGACCATTATTGGATGCAAGAAAGAAGCGAGGCTCTTCTTTTCCATTTTTCTCCGAGGAGAAGCTAGGATACGCCCTCGAGCTGCGATGAATAACGGCTGCGAGCACATCGGTGCCCAGAACCAGAGAAAAGGTTACCCTTCTTTGTATGCAGAAGAGACGGCTTTTGCCCGAATGAGCGCCAAAGCTGACGACACGCCCGCAAGAAAGAACGATGCGCGCGAGCCCTGCTTACGTTGCCGACGCCGGCAGCGACAAGGGCCATTCTAATTCCTCTTCCCTGGTTTTCTCGTCCCATCACGAAGTAGAGCCTTGACAGCGAGAAGGGTAGGCGAGAGGAAGCAGACTACGTTTGGGATGGAAATCATGCGCCTCCGTCTGCAAGGAGTATTGATTTCCCCCCTTATTGTGATGCTTTTTCCCCTCCTCAATGTAGAGGATGGACTTGAACGCCGACGACTTGCCTTCCCTGGTTCTGGGAGGTTCTGACAGTCATTTCCCCGATCTCTCTCTTTTACTACTCATCAGTGATTGTTTTTTCCCGACTGATCTAACTCCGCCACGACGAATGATACCAATCAATTTGCATAGTCTGCCGTCCGTTCTTCCTCCCTTGCCCTCCCCCCCCCCACCGAAGTTGCCAACTCAAGAATTTTAGACGGAGCCGCCATGTTGAAAAGCATCTAATGAAAGTCTTCGCGTTTTTTCTGCGGCTCTTCGCGTGATGGAATAAACCGTTGCCCCCCCACCCCCCCCCCCCCCCCCCCCCACCCCCCCCCCCCCACGCACCAGTCGTATTAAGAATTCCCTTGCGCTGCAAAGAGACGGCCCCCTTACCTCTTTTTTCCCCCTCCAGGGCTCGTGGCGGGCGTGTCGTAAGATTTAGGCCGATCCACTTTTTTCCTTCCTCATCCCATGTCCTTTAAAATTGGCGCTGGCCCCCAGCAATTGACCTCGTTGCCTGCTGAAGAAGGCTCCATTTCCCCTTTCCTTCCCATGGAAAGATCTTGACGTTACGATTCCCCGCTTTTCTCGGCCGATAAGAATAGCAGCCCTCCTTGGGTCCATATTGAACCGCAGTTATTTTAATTTTTATGGACCGGGCCTGACACGTCCCTCCCCCTTCGTCGGCGGCCACTAAGAATCTGATACTTGAGAGGACGTCCTTTTACCCTCCTCATAGCGTCCTCATAGTAACGGCAAGAGCTTTAGGTCGCCTTTATCCCGTGGTCTTTTATCCATGATCCGGAGCGTGCGATGTATTGAGCGACTCATTTTTTTCCCTCGCGGGAGCGGCGAGCCCGCGCCAGCCTGGAATATAAGGTATCGCCTTCCCGTTCCGGCCAGGAAGCCGAAGTGAATGTCATACAGATAGCGGCGACTCCTCTTGCTGCTTGTGTCGACTTCGCCCAATAGAACTAAATACAATTGAGCGCGCGTATGTTGCAAGAAACCCCGAACAACTGCGATCGCTCTACTTCCCCCTCTCAGTAGCAGGAATCGACGGCCAAAAGATTGGAAACCGATTTTTCCCGGCCTTTGGAAGAAGCCTAAGAGCTCCCGCAAAAAAAAAGAGCAAGGCGCAAGGCGGCCGCTTCAGGCGCAGTCAATAGAGCGACGACGGTTCCTCCCTTTCTTTCCCGTCCCTTTCCCCCCCCCCCCCCCCCCCCCCCCCCCCAAACCCCCCCCCCCCCCCCCCCTTTTTCCGAAGAATTGCTTCTGCAGCCATTTGTGACCCGATGTCGCATCCCCCTTTTTACCTCCCACTCAGTACCAGATTGAGGTGCTTTCGTGGCCAAGGCCCAGCAACAAAGTGAGAGTCTCTTCTGGCTCCTCCCTTCTCCGATCTGATGGGACTAAGTGACCCGGCCGAATGTCTCCATACTTCTTTTGCTCCGCTTTGGCCGCGATGGGCTCTCTCAACCCCGCGAACAGTTGTGCGACGAGATCGTCGCCGTGCTCTCTTTTTCTACTGAAGATGGAGTTGGCAGAGAGGTGCCGATATTTCTTTTCTGCCCTGTACCAGGAGATGCGACAGACGCTAAGACAGACCCACCCTTCCTTCGCGCTAGGCGGAGGGAACGAAACGTCTGCGCGGGTTTTTCCTTTCTTTTTTTTTTTTTTGGCAGCAGATCATGGCAGAAGTCGGCCCTACCTCTTTCCCTCCGAGAAATGTAACTCTATAGTGGGTACGCCCGCTGCCTTCCCTTCGCTCACTCCCTTTTCCACCGCCTCTCCTAAGGGGAAAACAACCTTCGAAGCTTACTCAATCAAGAAAGGAGAAAGCAAGACCAGCCCAGGACAACCGGTCCTCCTTCCCTGTCCCGCGCCTGGGACATAATCAAGCAAGACGAGGGCCACCGCCCATCGGCCCTTGTTTCCTTTCCTTCCTCGTACTCCTCCCTGGGCCCAGAACGGTACACCACCAAAGAGGCCAAAAGCGCACAGCGAAGAATCATCGCCCCCCCTTTCGAACCACCAAATACTCAGCCCAGCCAGCCCCCTCCCCTCCCTTTTCTCCCTAACATGACCGAGTGCCCCCTTAGCGCTACCGACGTGCCCCCTGTCACCTTGGATGACAGGTTCCCGTCGTTGCCGACTGTTTCCTCCTCGACAGTCGAGAGTTCGGATCAAGTAATGTCACGCCAGTCGAGCCAGATGCGCGGAAGAAGCCTTCTCCCCCCCCCCACCCCCCCCCCCACCCCCCCCCCCCCCCCCAAAAAACCAACTAAGCCGCGACCCATCGAGTGACGGTGTCTCGTGCTCTTTTTCTGCTTGGGTGATAGCCAGAAAGAATGAAATTCGGACCAGTCATTCCCTTTCCCTCCTTTTTCCGTATTGTAACAGTACGCTTCGTTCGCAAGTGCTGCAGAACGTCAGATGTCAGTCCGTGCTTTTCGTGACGGCAGGTCACACCAATCGGGGGGGGGCTTTTTTCCGCTCACAAACCCACAACCCCCCCCCCCCCCCCCCCCCTTTTTGCATTGACCGTGTAGGGCTCGTGCCCCATAGTTCTTTTTCTTTTAGAGGCCTGAATTCTTCTGAAAGCAGCCACTTAACGTCAGGCTGACCCTTCCAAAGCCTTCAAGACGTAAAGTAATTCCTTTCCGTCGGGGCGTAGATAGTTGAAGGTCGCTTGTAATAGTGGAGTTGAATTAGCCGGTCACAGGCAAGTGCCTCCTGATGAGCAGAAAAGCGTGAAGACGAAGGATGACCGCCTTTCCCTCTTTTTTTTTGGTCTCCTTCCCTCCTCCCCCCTAAATTCTGTTTCCTGATCGCTGAAGCAATGTTTCCTTTGTTCTTCTCCCCGCCAAGTGAGCCGAGAGGCCCTTTCTCATCATCGTTGTATGAATTGGGAGCAGAGAATAGCCTTCTCTTTGGGACGTTACCCAGGCCGAACAGAGAGAACTCTTTCTTTCCCGCAGAAAATCCCCAACCTTCAGCTGGAAAGGTCACCTTCGGCTCTCTGCCATCCAGGCGCGAGTGCAAGCCTTCAATCCTCCCCTTCTCCCCGCGAAACTCAAGATTCCGAATAACCACGTAACATAGAACGCCCGCCGTGGACCCCCCCTGGAACGTCGGGAAAGATTGTCTCCCTCTTTCTTTCTTTCTTTCCGCCAGAACTTAAGAAATCTCTCCCATCCAGACATGAAGATAAAAAAGCGAGCACCTAGTTGCCCTTTCCATCAGCAGCAGAGACAGGTGAGGGGAGCTTCCTCTTTTTGCCTTACCCCGTAGTTAACCAAGCAAAGCACGACGCCCCCCCCCTCGAGACAGACAAGGATTTCCCTTCGGCCCCGTCGGGCTTTATTACTACAACCACAATGGCCCGACGTTAATCTGTTTTTTTTTCCATCACCCAACAGACCTTTCACTTTCCTCCTGGCCACATCCCCACCGTCAACCAGATGCGCGGCTTCACTGTCCCCTCCGCGTCCAGTCTGAAGATGGCGTGAACAATCCTTTCCATCCCGAAATATTCGCCCCTTACCGAGTACGTTGACCGTGACGGCCGCTCGGAGAACCTTAGAGTGAGGTCAGGGGTCCCTTGTTTCCGGCCCAAAACTCGTTCATCTTTTTCTCGAAAATCAATGAGCTGTGATGCGCGGGGCTGATCTTCTACTCGGCCTTAGAAGCTTGGAGGGCTGCCAGCACCCTGTGAGATTTTGCCTCGATTGTTTGGTTCTCACGAGCCTCACTCGGGACAAGGATCACCAGTCCTTTTTTTCCCTTTCGCGGATTTTCAGAGCTTAATTATGATAAAAGGTCCCTTTTCCTTTGCGATACACAGCACTATTCTTACATTTGCGTACTAGGTCTTGAGTTCGCAGCAATTGGATTGCAGTAAGCGTCGCATTCCGAGTGACTGTAGTTTTAAGCATGACGACTATCGTCGTCGCCCCTTTCCCCCTCCCCCCACGAGGAGCAGACATTTTTCGCGGGAAAAAGGGTCCGCCTTTCCCAGACTTCTGCCAATGATATGCCAATGAAGCGCATGCTCCCCCCTCCGCTCTCCTTCCTCCTGGTAGCCCTTTTACAGGCTAGCGCAATCTCATGTCCAGGTTCTTCGATCAATGAAAACTACCTCCAACGCCCTTTCTCTTCCCCTTCCGTCACAGGCGAGAAGCGCGTTCTCCAAACTGCTTCCGGCGTGGCGCGCAGCGACCAATCCGCCTCAAAGACTTCAATCCCTTCCCGGCTGATGCGCTTCAGCCATTAGCCGGGAAATGAAGGCCTTCATCCTCCTCCTGGCAACTTGATATGGACTCTATACAGAAGCAGAATCCCCCTTGGTTTCTTTCCCTTCCCTCAAATGGCTAAATTCTTGTGCGTTCCCTCTTCCCTCCCTCGCCTGGGGCCCCCCCCAGAATCAGCCTTCCTTAGCAGGCCACAGCAGATTCCCCAACCCCCCCCCCCCCCCCCCCACGTTCGTTCGGCATCCGGGAAATCCCCCCTTCTTTGCCCGATTGCACGATGCGCTAGGCGCAGATGCCAGGTTCTCGCTTTCTCGCGTAGCGGCACTGCCAATACCCTTTCCAGCGCTCCCTCTATTCCATGATACTGCCTCTCCTCTAATGCCTCGATCAACCATGCAGCGATCCTTTCGGTTGCCTGCCAAACATACGCCGCTCCACTGTTTTTTCCGCGTCAGACACAAGCCACTTTTCAGTATGAACACGATTCCCGCTATTCTGTAAGCGACATCACTTCCTCCTTTCCCACCCCCCCCCCCCCGCAGCCCCCCCCCGCCTGCCGCGCCCCCATTTTTACTAGACTTAACCAGGCCCTCGGCCGGGCTATCTCCCCCCTTTTCCCAACAACGACGCCCAATTATGAGCTCCCCCCCTCCCTTCCCTTCTCAGACAGAGTACATTCGACTTCTCCACTGATAAACGCGACCTCACTCCTTTACGATCTTACCTACTGCCATGATTTTCATGAGCGTTTCCTACTCTTCTTCACGCCGGCCGACGAAGGGCGGTCTTTTGACCCTAGCCTGTACACAGTCCCGACCCTGCCCCTTTTGCGCAATAGGCGGAAAGCGTCTTATTCGCGGAGGCCTATCGGTCTTTCCCCCTCCCTCCTCCCCTATTTATTAGCCTAACGCAAGATCTTTGGTAGAGGCCGGCTGGCCTCGCAAGGAGCGGCTCGCCGTGCGCGCACAGCACGAGCGGCACAGTGCCGGCCCTAGTTTCCACGCGATCATGAGGAATCGAGCAGACCCCTAGAGCTGGCTTTGAGAACAACGAAGGCTGGAGCCCGCCAAGCTGACTTCCCCTTTTACAGAGCCGCAGAAGACTTAGCGCTCCCACTTTTTTCCGATTTTCCGTTTTTCCCGCCGGGAACCAGAGCCACCCCCATTAGTATGCCGACTTCGCAGGAGCTGCGTTTTCCCGTAGAGCCAGATGAACGCCCCGAAGAAGGCGTGGCGCAGGAAGGCCTTCTCTTTCTTTCTTTCTTAGCACTTAGGTGCGTGCCTCCCTAAATGGGCGAGATTCGAAATCCATTGTCGCGACTCTTTCGAACGGACGGAATACCCCTTTCTTACAGTCATTTCCCAGATATCTCTATTTTCCTCCCTCTCTCTCTTCTTCACTTCCCTTTCTACCTCACGCAACACGACGCTCCAATACCCCCCAATTGATGGCTGCCGCTCCGTTGAAAGTGCCAGACATGTCGAATTCTCCCCTCCTCAACTCCCTTTCGACGGAGAAGAATGATTGCAAAGCCTCTCCCGCCTTTCCTTCCTGCTCTACGCGTGATGGCTAAACCGTTTCCAACGAACCCGCGAAGTCGGCATGCGAATGGAGGGACTTGCGCGCTGCCGACTTCAACCCCCCCCCCCCCCCCCCACCCCCCCATCCTTTTGTACTCGCGAAGCCTGCGCTCGATCGCCAATCGGCGTCGTGTCTTGGCGTGTCCTCTTTGCGCGCTTCACGCGACGTTGTAACAAAGCCAGCTCTTCGGCCTCAGTTTTCCTTTTTCTTTTTTCCCCCTCCGCAATCTGCCCTCTCTGCCGAAGGATACATCCACGCCTTGCGAGACCAGCCTGTATGCGTTAAGAATAAGACTAACGCTTCTTTTTTTTCCTCATCCCTCATTTTCCTCCTATTGAAGAGGACTTCTTTTTATGTTCCCGGGCCGGGACAAGGCAAGAATTCCCTTGACAATCACCCCCCCTCCTCTGTCCTGAGGCCAGGACGGACAGCGAAACATAATGACCCCCCCTTCCCCTTCCCTGAGAGTGATTTTCGCGCTCATTTATCAGTTCGCATCTTGTCTTCCTCCGCGCGCGTGCGAGCTTTGAGCGAATAATTTTTTTCCCTTTTTCTGCGGCGATAGCCGCTCTGCGGTTAAGGTATCCGCAGCACTCCCCTCTCCGAAGTGATGTACTAAAGAATAGACGGCGAATCGCTTCCCTTTTCCTTTTTGGCTTTCTGACGTCGACCCAGCGAATACCAATTGAGAGGCGTATGTTTGGCAGCCCGAACAACTGCAGATAGCTCTTTTCTCTCCCAGGCCGAAGGAAGCTTTTCTGCATCGACGGCCAAATATGGAAACTCGTGTGTTTCCATCCGGGATTGCCGAAGCCGCCCTACGCTACTTCCGGCAAGGACGCCGCGTTCCGGCACGTTGAATTGGAGCAGGCCCGTCGGGACGCCCAAGAGCGATTTCCCGGATGCCTCCCCCTTTTTTCTCCGCGAATTGATCGATTTAGCTGCCGATGTAGAGCAACGTTTTCCTGCACCAAGACTTTCCCCTTCGGTGCTGACAGAAAAAAGATGACGAGTCTCCTCTCTCAATTTGCTCACAGATTCTTTTCTCTCCGATATGATGGGCCTAAGTGCACGGCTCCCCTTTTCTACGCAAGGGGAAAACAACACAGCGCTCCCTTTTTTTCTTATTTTCGCTGAGCGAACCTTCAGCGAACAGTTGTGCGACGCGCCTCCCCCTTTTTCATCCCTGCCGTCTACCGGAGGACTACTTGACTTTCCTTTGATAGACGAATTTTATGCGAACCTGGGAAAAGGAGATGGCATCCCTTTTTCCAGTCGAGGGACTTGTCAGGAAGGTGACCCCTTTTCCGTCCCTCCCCTATTTCATTAGACAAGTCGGCCCCTATCACCTTTCCACTCCGAGAAATGTCTCTCCTTTTGTTCTTAACGAGAGGAAGGAGGTAAACTCTCCTTTCCTTTTCCTCCTTGCAAAAGACAACATTCTTTTTGTTGGGGGGGGGGGGGACCTCCGCCTTCTTTTCCTCACCTCCCGACCAAGCAAGAAGATCCTCTTTCCCCTCTCCTTTGGCCGAACATAAGCCTTCTATTGCGACGCCCCACATCGACAGTGTCGACTGTCTTTTCTTCTAGCTTACGAAGAAACGGGGACCAGCCGGATCACCCCCCCCCCCTCTCCCCCTCTCTCCTCATCATGCCAAACTTTTCCCCATTTCGCGCTACCGCGATCGAAAAACCCAATCTCAGCCCCTCCCCCAGTTGATTTTAGAGCAGCGATTATCAAAAGACTTTCCTAATAATGCGCTCAGCTAGATGATAAAGCCTTCCCTAGACCCTCAAGCTGAAGACATGTTAAGTCTGATGCCTGAACTGCCTTCCCCTCCCCTTCCCAGAATGTCGAAGAGTCTGCGGCCTTCTTGAGGTCGTAAAGCCAAGTAGGTCCAGAATGCGATCTTTTACCGTGCCAGTGAGCGAGAATCGGCGTGACGGCCCCCCCCCCCAGTGCATAGTGGATGTGCCTGTGCTTCCCCGCCTGGCCACCTTCTTTCCCGACTGCAAATTCGAGAACACAGATAACGGCACGTCAGTGCACTCTCCCTCCTACAGCTGCCTGTAATTGTCCCCAAGCTTCCGGTGACGCCGTGCATGAATCGAAGTCAGTTTTTTTCCTGCTGCGATGCAAAGACGGGAAGTCAACCCACTCTTCTTCCCCCTTCCTCTCCCGCCAAAGCGCTCTGCGATCCCCCGTTATGTGCTCGTGCCAATAGTTCCCTGGCGTGTCGTTTTTTTCTTTTTACGGAGAGAGCTGAAGTTCTCTGCCAGTCCCCTTTTCTCGGCTGAGACACTCTCCCGACGTTCCAAGTAACCGTGATAGTGTAAGTTCCTTTTCCGTGCGTACGAGTCATCGTGCGCAGTTTCCTTTCCTCCTCCGGATTGACAATCTTCCAGTCGCGCCGGATGGCAGAACCCGATGTGACTCTGAAGTGATTCTGAACGGAGTGACCCTTTTTCCCTTTTTTCCCAGTCCACGATAGCACTTCTGACGAGAGGACTTATATAGTATCTTTTCCTCCTCCTCGGTTTTTTTTTTTCTCTCGGCAAGAACCGTGGCCCTTTCCTTTTTCCAGGAAACAGCGGCCACGCAGCACGAATCACGGTCATTTTTGGCAACGGTCACTTTTTTTTCTGCCCCTCTTTACGCAGGAGTGCCAGCGTACAATCCGGACCTTCTGTACCCCACGATGACCTCCCCTTCTCCTCAGCCGGACAATATCACGGTACGGGAAACGTCGGGAAGCTTGGTCTCTTTTTGACGCCGTAAGTGCCTGCATGCGCCAGAAGAACGTCAGCTCCCCTGACCGATCACCCATGGTAAAACTAGATGCGCACCCGATCACGAGTAAATCGACGAGAGGCTTTGCAGTTTTTTTCCCTATCTTGTTGACCACCGTAGTTACAATCCGACACGACGGGCAAGTAGCACGACTGAAACTGAACTTTTTCACAACAGTAACCCTTTTCTCCCCCTCTTACCGGCCACAGGATGAACCGGACGGTATAGGACATAAAACCCCCCTCCTGCAACGTAATTAATCTGTTTCAGCATTTCAGCTTTCGGATCACCCCCCCTTTGCAAGGGGAAGAAAAAAGGCACATACCCCTTCCCCCCGGAGGAGAGGAACCCTCATGGACCCCACGCGTCAGATTATCCGTTCGACTGGCCGAAAGGACAGACCCCTTCCCCGACCTTTCGACTTCCGCCACAAAAGGAGTACGTTGAAGATTGACGGTCCTTTCCCTTCAGCGTGAGAAGAGTCAGAGGGCAACGTCGCTCCCCCCCTTCTTACGCTCTCAGCGAGTCTTTTCTTTTTTGGAAATCCTGCGCTTGTGCTTGGAATGAGGCTGTGCGTTCGATCGACGTAGAATGAGGCCTTTTCTCCTTTGGCCCTTATTTTGATTCTCGCTGCTGCTTTTCCTCGATTGTTTTGGTTGACCGCTGGCCCCGTTTCTTTTCCCCCTGGTGCCAGGATCAAAAAGAATCAGTCGACACTGTCGCCTTTTTTTTTCTTTTCTTCTTTCCCAGGAGCGGACCGAGGACCGAACGGCGATTACAGTATCTCGAAGATTTTCTTTTTCCCTCTTTTATGTGAGTAAGCGTCGAACTGTGGAGAGTTGCCCTCTCTCCTTCTTTTCCCCTCTCGTCGTCGCCAGATTGGCAGGCAACGAAAAACGAGTCTAGACATTTCTCGGTTTTCCTTTCCCCCCCCCTGAGCCAGTAGGGACAGACGTCTTCTTCCCTTCCCCTCCCAGACCAGAACGGACCTCAGCCGCTCGAACGGGAAAATCTGAGTGATTAGCAAGGTGGACACAGCTCCGAGTACAGTTCTCTCCCTCGCAATCCTCCCCCATCTAGTAGCCGGGATATGACGGCGTTCCCCTTCACTCCGAGCGCGTCGCTTTTCTCTCCCAAGAGCCCATCCTCTACCCCTTCAGCCAGAGAAGACTGGTTGTTTTTTTCCTTTCTTTTCGCTTCACTGCAGGCCCAGAGATAGCAAGCACGAGATTCTTTTTTTCCCGAGCAGATCCCCCCCCGTGGTTCTGACAGCCGCCAAAAGATCGCAACTCAACTTTCTTACGACCACAAAAGTATGATAGACCTTCTCTTTCTCCTCCCTTTCTAGGGCCACGCAGCGTAAACAGGAGTTAGGAAATCCCCTCTTGAGTCCCAGTAGCTAAGAGACCCTTCTCCTCGCAAGATTTAGACGGACCTAAGAATGCAGCCCCTTTCTTTTCCCGTCCAATACACTTTAAAGAAGTTCTTTTTTTCCCATGTGACAAGGACAGATACTTCATGAATAACTTAATAGGACAACTCTTTCCCTCCAGAGAGCCAGATAGAAAGTTGTGAGGGGATGCGAGCCCCCCCCCCCCCCTTTCTTCCCCTCCCCTTTCGATTTCGCTTAGACACAAAAAATGCCAAGGCCCAATCTTTTTCCGAATTACCGACATAGTAATGCTAGAGAATTCCTCCTTGTAAGGAACGGCAGTAGCTTTTTTGAGGCCTAAATTACCCCTTCCCCCCCTCCCCTTTACCTATTATTCTCTCCCTCCCTTCTCCTTTCTACCTTTCCGGTCCCTCCCCCTCCCTCGCTCTCCCCGTCCATCTGTCCCCCCCCTCCCTTCTTCCCTTTCACCGGTTCCTTTCCTCACCCTGAAACCAGGCTCGCGGGCTTTGGAAAACAATCCTCCCCTCCCAACAACGACGATCCCCAGCTTAACCCAGCTTCGCACTTCTCCACGGATAAACGCAGACCCCCCTTCCGCTCTTACATCAGAAGGATTTTCATGAGAGTTTTTCTCTTTTTTCCCTCTTTTTCCTGACGCCGACGACGGTCTTCAAGGCGAAGCTTTGAACGTCTTGTCCCCTTCCCTGGAAAAGAACCTGCGCAATAGGCGCGCCAAGCAGTTTCGGGCTTTTTCCTCCCGCCTGCCCAGAAAGCCCTCTTGCATTCGTAACGAAGAGCGGCCATGCGGATCGAAGGCGGCTGTCCCTTTCTGCCGGCCCAGGCAACGAGAGGGAAGTGCGGCCCCCCCGGGGCGGCCCTCTCCGTAAGGATCATGCGCGACTGAGCGCCGAAGAGCTGGCTGTTTATCGCCAAGCATGACGAAACGCCCGACACGACGCCTTCTCCCCTCCTCCTCCATCCAGATTACGCTTGCGCCTTTCCATTGGCCATTCGAATGCGACTTCGCTGGGTGCTTTTTTTTTTCGTCGTCGAGACGATGACCGCGAAGAAGGGTTGGCGCAGGACTCCTTCCCCCTTTTTTTTTTTCCTTGCCCCTCCCCCCCCCGTCGGAAAGGGCGCGTTATTTTCCCTTTAGTTTTGCGCACATGGCGTAAATGCAGCAGCGAGATATCGCAATCCATGTTCGCCTCTCCGGCCGCATCAGCGCGCATGGTGCGCGAGGTAGACAGTCACTTCCCCCTTCTTTTTTTTTTTATAGAGATCGTCGAGAAATGACTGTCTACTCCCGAACTATGATCCCCAATCAATTGATGTATGAACAGTCCGTTCGAAAGTCCGCGACATGGATTCCTCCTTCACTTTTTTTTCCCCCAATAACTTTTTTCCCCAACACAAAACAAACCACTTTCCGACTTCTTTTCTTCTTTTTTCCTCTCCCCCCTTCTCTCGGTCATCGGTCAGTCAGCTATGGCCTCCCGTATGCCCAACGACCCCCCGCGAAGTCTTCCCCTCTGCAAGTAATCTGGATGGTCATGCGCGTCTTTTCCTTTTTCTTTCTTGTCGTCAGCTTTGGCCCCTATGACCAGCCGTTGTCCAAAGCCAACTCTTCTCTCCTTTCCCCTTTAACCTTGGCGCTGAAAGCCACCGCCCGCACCCTTTTTCCCTTCCCCTTTCCCCTTCTCGCCAGACGCCTTGATCCCATGCCCCGCCTTCTGCGTTTTTCCTTCTTTATGCGGCACGACGTACTCGCAGGACGATAGCCGCCCCGACTCCGCTTTTTTTTTCCCCCTTTTTTGATGGACAGGGCCGGTCAGGCCCAGCTTCCCTTGAAAGAAACTTCGTCGGCTTTTTTTCCTCCTTGATGCCGAGGACGCAAAGCGACCCTTCCTCTTCTCCTCTTCGTAAAGACCGTAGCGGTGATTTTTTCTCAGATGGAGATTAGAAGCTGTGACGATGTCTGTCATTCCTTTGTGAGCGAATACATTGTTTCCACCGCGAGAGAGCGAGATACTCCCAGGTAGCTATCCGCCAGCCCCCCCCTTTCTTTTTCTCCCCCCCCCTTTCCCCCAGAATAGCGCTTTTTTTAATCGCTGTTCATAAAAGAATGTGGCCATTCTTGAACGTCGAATCGAAAGCTCCCCCCCCCCCTTTTATCGGGCGTATGTTAGGCAGCAACCCCCTCCCCCCTCGCCTGCCAGGTTGATCGCAGCCAAGCATCCTGGACATTTTTTTCATGGAATCGACGTTCTATATGCAGAAACCGTTTTTCTTTTCCTCACGGTATTGGACTGCTACGAGAGAATTCTTGCACGACAAGGCCGGAGGTCCTTTTTTTTTTTCTCCCTTCTGGCAGTCAAATCTCGACGCCGGGAAGACAAGAGCAGGATTTCCCTTGATTTTTCTTTGGTCGGCCGAGAATTGCATTCTGAGATTTGTGACCGAGGTCTGCAGCGAACGTTTTTTTCTTTCCCTTTCTTTTCCCGATCCTGTTGCGCATGCACAACCAAGTTTTTTCTTTGCGAGAGGCCCATATCAAGTTGTCAGCTTCGTCTACGCATCTGCCTGCCGGCCCCCCTCTCCGGGCATCGCTGAGGGGCACCCAGCGAGATCTGGCCGCTTTTTTTTTTTCTTGGCACCTTGCGCCGACCACGCCGGAACAGTGTGCGACGCGTCTTTCCTGCCGTTACCAGGGCGTGGAATACTGGAAGATGCGCGTTGGAGGAGTTTTTTTCTCTTCCTCCCCTTCTCCACTTCAGATGGCATGCTCAGCCAGCCACCACAGGATGCACAGTCGAGCGGCTTTTTCTCCGCCGCAGCCGATAATTGACGAAGTCGCGCCCCCCTTTTCACTTCTCTTTCCCCCTCTTTGAGTAGGTGCATGCCCCGGGCCCCTCCGGGTCTCTAAACTACAGTAAACGCTCTACTAAGAGTCCCCCCCCCTCTCTGCCGCCGCAGAAAGGAAACACCAGACAAGTCGAGATAGTGTATCGAAGTTACGAGTACGCACATGACGGACCTACTTCAATCTTCGAATGATATGGTTGAATCAAAGGAAAAAGAGAGAGCTAGTTACGAAGAACTTTTTTCTCTTCAAATCGCCCCCTCGTAGAATAATAGAAACTGACTCGCGATCGAGATAGAACACACAAATAATGAGAAAAAAGAAAAGAAAAAGCAGCAAGTGATCCCCAGTTTTCTTTTTTTCTTTTTTTTTGCGAGCCGGATTATCAAAGACCGTGAGACTAATCCTCGACCGTAGCTTTTTCTCACGCTGAGTTCCCGCTAATTTGACGAAATGCCCTGACTTTCCGTCTTTCTGTCCCTGAAAGTGGCTGTCACGCCATTTGGTTCAGCCAGACTAGGACGCGGAGAAGCATACGACCGTGCCATTTTTTTTTGAGATTATCGTGGATGTGAAAATGTAGCTTCCACGTGACCCCCTTCTTTTTGGGTGATTTTCCATACTGAAATTCGGACCCAGATTAACGGTCCGCGGCCCCCCCGCCCCTCCGGGCCGGATAAGTGTCACAGTGAAGACTTCCTTTTTTCCCCCCCCCCCTTTTCTTTCTCGTGCCATAGTCGTGCTGTTTTTCTTAACTCTAGGGCGTCACCACCAATCGGCCTTCAAACTGACGCCCAATAACGCCAAAGCCCTCCCTTCCTTCTGACGTGATCGTGTTGACACTAGTTCCCTGGGTGATCGTCATGCCGGCCCGCGGCTGAAGTTTTTTTTTTTTTCCTTCCCTCCTGCTGACGGTCGTCGCGTTTTTACCGTTCCCGACGTTCCAGTAACCGTGATAGTGTCCGTTCTCCGTGGTTCCTTTCATCGGGAGTTTCCGGGGTTTTTGGGGAGCCTTAGACTCCGGTTGAAGCTAGGCCACTCGCGCCGGATGGCCTCCCCTTTCTTGCCACTTGAAGGTGTTATGAGGCGGACCGTTCTTTTTTTCACCCTTTTTTTCCCGCTGACAGGTGATGCCTCT
>Ga0179593_1277656_pt1 | contig 14825 bp, 18 predicted proteins | sample CZODoug2_1_08_16_FD_185931 | JGI IMG/M metagenome (GOLD analysis project Ga0179593, IMG submission 185931) | Vadose zone soil fungal communities from Angelo Coast Range Reserve, California, USA - CZODoug2_1_08_16fungal (PacBio error correction) | ecosystem: Environmental > Terrestrial > Soil >... | reverse complement strand
CTTGCTTTTTTTTTAGTTTTCCTTCGACGAGCCGTTCCACCTCTACCCTTTTTTTTCGTCTTTTGTTCTGTTCTTCCCCTTTTTTTTCTCATCTGCGTATTCGTCTTGATCATCGCCTCCGAGAGAGCAAGCACAGTCCCCGCGCTCTTCCCCCTTTCCGCCCTACAACGTCGAGAGTGTGAAGCCGGTCATGGACCGGATTCCTTTCTGCATCCTCGTCCTTTTCGAGTGCTCACGATGGCTGAGCCAGGCGCTGTAGTTGGGAAGCTGTTTTTTTGATCCCGATAAAGTGATGGGTCCCCTGACGACTGTTTTCCTGCCTCCCGTCCCCGTTTATGGTTCTTCCCCTGATCCTTTTCCCTCCGAGAGATCCTCGACCTTTTTCTATTTTCTTTTTTTTCTTCTTCCATCGATACCCGCCACAGGAATTTTTTGCTTTCTTCGCGTTTCCTCTCTCAGTTTCCTCTTTCACGGTTCTTTCCCCCTCCTAAAGCGGAACCAGGTCGCTTCCCCGTCTTTCTGGATTATTCAGTCCTTTTGTACATACATTCTTACAGGCAGCGTTTGAGGTAAATATTTCCGCTCGTCTAGGAGGAAGCTTTTTTTTGGAGATCTCTACCGTCTCAGTTTGAGACCCAATTTTCCCCCCCCTTCTTCCAGGCGTCGATGACGAAGGAAATTTGCAGTCTCCTATTTTGTTTTCGTTCCCGGTTCTCCCTCTCTGCGTTTGCTGTCGTTTTTGGACTTTCTTGATTTGGTTCTGAGGCTGCCGGGGGTGACTTCCTGAAAAACCTTGGAGATGAGGAATATGCAAACGGTTGTTTTTTTTTGTGCGCTCACGGACAATTATCGAGCCTCCCCAGTGATTTCTTTACGTCCACTGATCCCTCGGTTCCTTTCTATCGTTTCAAGCCACCACCCCGAAATAGCTACCCTCCCCTCCCCCCCCCAAGTCCACTCTTCAGCCACTTTCTCAATTTCCTTTGAGCATTTCCCCAAAAGTAGGGCCGAACCCCTCTTGACCACAAGAGGTTTCTTTTGATCGTCCAACTCATCACCTCCCACTGAATGTCACTCGCCCCTATCTCTCCGGGGTCATCTTAGTACTAAGGAGCCTTTCTTAATCTTTTTGTTTTCTTGTATATTATCATAGTTTGGGTACTCTCCCTATGGATACGGATACGGATTTCCAAACTATGTGTTTTAGGTCCGTGCTTTTTTTTTGGTTTTGCCAGGCGCGTTCTTGGCAGCATTTTTCATTCTTACCCAACCTGACAGATTAATTAGTCTCCATAGTCGCCCCCCCTCTTGTCAGCCTCTCGTTTTTGTTTTTTTTTCTTTTTCGGGATCAGCATTCATCTATTTCGACCCCCCCCTCACACCCCTATCGGTGCGGTTTTTTTGTCACGCACCCCTAGTCTTCACCAACGCGCGTTTGTGCTCCCCTTCTTTTTGCCACCTTCCCTCCCGTCTCCCTTAATAAAGACCCCCTCCTTTTTTCACCCACTTTCCTTCCCTTCCTTTGTTGTGTTCCACGGGGAGAACGGTGGAGGACTGTTCCCCCTTGGAAGGACTATCCTTTCCTTCCCCCACTGCCGAGCTTTTCCCACCTTTGTTCTTTTCTTTCAATAGGCTCATGATGACGGTCCTTCTTCTTGGGCCGACCCCCCAGCTCCGAGTGACTTCTTGCTCCTTGCCCTGATCGAGAAGCTGCCGGTGCTCTGAGCAAGCTACTCTAGGCTGATCTTTTCGGCGATTTTTTCGACAAGTTGCCCCACCACGATGGCCCACTGTCTAAGGCGCTACAGTAGATTCCCTCCAACTCCCTTCGCGTGCCCCCCCACACCAGCCGGGCACCGTCATGCCCCCCACTTTCCTGTCGCTGCGGAATTTTTCCGTCCTTGCGGGGTCTTTTGGCGTGTTTTGCCGCCCTTAATTATCATTGCATCTTTGTCCGAGCCGTAGTCTTCTGACTTGCCTTTTCTTTTCATCTACCTTCTTCTCTTCCTTTTCTCCTTTCCCCTTTGTTTTTTCTCGTTTTGATCCGTAGATGAAAAGACCATTGTCACTCCGGCTCGGCTAATGATTTAAGTTCTGTTTTTCCCCGTTTTAGCCTGGGAACCCTCTGCCTTCTTGACACTCGCCATAGAGAGTTGATTTTAACCTTCCTTTTTCCCGCGGTTTTTTTTGGTGGTAAGGCGTGACGGGCTTGTTTCTTGCGGCGAGCCTCGTTCTTTTTCGTGATGTTTTTCTTTCCCTCTTCTACTGAAGCCTAGTTCTTTTGTCTTCCTCCCCGGAAGCTAGAGAGCCTTTCCCCTCGAAAATAGTTAGTTCCTTTTCCGCGTTTTTTCTTCCCAAGATGAATTCCCGTCTCGATCCCGTCTTTTTCCCACCTCGAACGGGGTGTAGAATCCAGCTGGCTTCCTTCTTTTCTGGGAGAGGAGTCTCCTTCTCGATGTGCTATTTTCCCACCGAATTTCGCCCGTGGTCACCCACTCCTTTTTACGGCGAAATTGCGTGACTTCCAGTCCAGTGTCTTTATCCTGATTTTTTTTTGGCCGGCGCTCTTTATTCGTAGTTTAACTTTCCCCCTCGCGTCGGTGAGTGATCTTCTCCCTCCAATGCGTACTGCCCCCTTTGATGGTAAGCCCCTCTCTTCTTACACCTAATATATGAGGCGCTCCGAAGAACCCCGCACACTGTCGCTCGGGTCTTCGACGAGGTTTCTCCTTCCTTTCTCTTTTCAAGTTTCTCTCGGGAAAGAGCCATTCTGACCGCACGAGAGGGTTTTTCCCACAACCCCGTCTGACTATTCAGCTGTTCGTTTCCCCCAAAATACGTTCTTTTCCTTATCTCAAGTATCCATAGGGATGTCCCGTCCCAAGGAATAATGGTCACGCTTGATGTTCCACTTTTCCTTATTTTTTCTTTCTCGGGCAGTAGAATCGTGTAGGCGCGGTTGATTCTTGGTGTTTCCGAGTATTTCGAATCCTTCCTTTGTTCTTCTTCGTTTTTTCGGCCCTGAAATGTTTGTTGAATTCCTTTGTTCTTCGCATTGCATTGATACCCTTTTTTTTTTTCCGAATTTCTTTGGGAGTTTTTTCTGATGTTTGAGCGAGGGCGATGTGGCTGGAGTTCGAATTCTCAGCTTTGCTATCCCACCCCCTGTTTAATGACTGACTTTTTTGTCTCCTTGTCGTCCTCTTTTTTCCTTGGACTATTTTTTATTGGCGGCACGATTTTTCAAAAACGACCGCGCCGTTTCTCGCTGCCCTTTTTTTCTCCGCTACCTGTCCTCTCAGACCCACTCCTCTGCCCCACCTCCTACGTCAATGTTTTTTTTCTCCCCCAGGAAATCCCTTCCCCAAAAGTCTCCGTTCGTCCGAATTCCCCTTAGTAAGCGATCTTTTTCCAGGGGCCCCTTCTCTCGTATTGAAGCCTGAGACTTGGGTATGTCCTTCCATACCGGATTCCTCTTCTCTCGGGGTAAGAATTCTTTTCCCTTTACTTCCACCCTGCTTTTCAGCTGTAAGATCCTTTTTTCTTTTTTTTTTCCTCGGTCTTAAGAAGCCTCACATGTTGCCTTTAAATTCGCCGCTTCTCTGCCCCGTTCCTGGCCCCAATTCTTTGCTCTTCCCCTGCAGCGTCCTCTCAAGAAAACCGTACTGTTTGGCCGGGCTCGATTTCTCTTCGTGACCCCTGCCTTTATGAACATCGAAACCAAGGTCGATCTTGCGGTCGTATTGATTTTTCTTTGACCACTTTGGCGTTTTGCCGTGAATCGTTAACCACTCGTCTGTCCCATCCTCCTCTTCCTCTGTCCAAGACCCCATTTCCCACGCCCCCGACCAAAATCGGTTTTACCCCACTCTTCCTTTCCCAAACTGAAGAGCGGATGAGGGCCCAAAGTCTCGGTCATGGTCCGTGCTTTTTCCCCCGTCTCTCTTGGTGCAGCTTTCCTCGGTTTTTGATAGGGCGATTTGGGCTCCTTTGCTCTCTTCTTTTCTCCTCCGGACGAATACTCCTCTGAAAAGGTTAGAGGTGCAGGAGCGGGGTATGTGGACGTTTTTCCCATCCCGGAACACAGTTCTCCCTTGTTGTAGCGAAGGTGGCAGGGTTTTACGTCCCTCGTCCCCCTCTCGTCTTAGTGTTCCAGAAATATCTTTTTCCCCTATATATTTCTACTTTCCTTGTGTTGTTTTCTCTATTGAAGTTGTTTTTCAACGCAGAACGAGCCGGGTCGCTGGGCCTTCTATCTGCACTTTTTCTCTTCTTTTATGTTCCGGAGGTTCGCGTCACATGCCGCTCGTGCACCACCCTTTTTTTCTTGCTCTCTTTTCTTAGTTCGTTCTCTCTTTAAAAAGTCCTTTCTGAGCACCTGGCTCCCCCCCGCCTATCCATTATCAAACCGCTCCCGCGTCCACTTCTTAGCCGGTAATTTTTTTTTTTACTGTGCACCGGATCTTTTTTTCTAGTTCTGCATGTACGCACCTTTTGACTACTCCCTGATTTTAGATGTTCTTTTCCGGATGGTTCTTGTACCTCTTAATTCAAGTTCGGGTAAAGCGAGGGTTCCGTTTAAGCACCCGGAACCGTCTTTCCTCGTTCAGCGATTCTCTACGTCACCGCTGATCGCTTAATTTTTCTTTTTTCTTTTTTCCTTTTTTTTTTTTTTATTCTACCTTTCTCTTTTTCCTTAAGGGTGCTCCCGAGACATAGCTCACAAGACCACAAATTCCTTTTCTTAGTTCTTCTTTCGGAGGGCATCGCGCCGCTCTTTTGTGGCAAAGGGTTACCCTTTTCTCCGCGGTCCCTTTCGCTGCTTTATTGTTTTTTTCCGATTTCCAACCCCTGCTCTTTAAAGACGCTTTGAGGGACCTTTCCCCATCAGTTGGTCCCCCCCCGTCTCTTTATTCCTTCATCCCCTGGATTTCGGATTTTTTTTTTTTTTTTTTGGTGTGTTTTTTTCTCAGGCTCTATTTATCCGACCTCAATTTTTTGCCCCTTATATACGGAGTTCGTCCTCAGGTTCCCTTTTAGGCCAGAAAGACTTTTTTGTCTTTTGACAGTTTGAGTACACGAGAGAGTGACGAGTCGTCTTGGATGCTGAGTTTCGATGGTGACAGTTTCTTAGCTGCGACCCCCCCTGGCGATCGTTTCTATGAAAAGGCAGCGTTTCTTTTTTTGTGCCGCTTTAATTTCCCCCTCTTAAGATCCCCCCTTAGCAAACATGAGTATTCCCCCCCTTGATTTCTAGCTTTAACGTTTCCTTCTCAGCTACCCATCACACCGCATAGCTCACGACGGTCCCCACTACCCCTTTTTTTCCGTCTTCGCCACTTTCTCCATTTCGTTGGCACTCGTTGAAACAAACCCTTTACTGGTTCCTCCACAGAAGAAGGCAACGATGATTTTTTCTTTTTTCAAATTCAAGACACCAAGAATCACCGCGCCCCCTTTTTCTCCCTGGGCAATTTTCAAATCGGCTCTTTCACCTATATGTTGGCTAAGGTCTATTTTCTCGGGGGTAGCGATCCCCCTTTCCTTCTATAAGGGCTTTCTCTCTTTTTTGTCCTTCCCCTTTGACTAGCAGTGCGGTGTTTGGGTGCCCAGGCGCGCGGTCTTTGTTTTGCCACTCGATAAACCAAAGGGAAATTTCCCGTATCGCAACTTGCGCCCCGACAAGACTTTTTCTTCTGCGGTATCGCAGTCACTATTTCGTTTTCTTCCCATAGGTTGCTTCCCCTCCTCATTGTGGTCCCCCTGTCAAGCAGTATTAGGACAAAGCTCGGATCTCCTTAACGATGTGACATTTTTCACGCCGTTCCTCCCTATCATTAACTTATCTGGCCTTTCGTCACGCCTCTTTTAGCATTTCTTTTGTTTCCCCAAGGGGAGCTCGTGTCGTAGTCGCTTCTCCTCTAGTCATTCCCCTATTTTTAAGTCAGCAACGACAAATCTGGCGTGTGTTTTTCCTTTTGTTTTAGGTAAGACTTCTTTTCGTCTGAAGTGCATTTCTTGGTCCTCCCCCCTCTTCTCGATCTTTTCCCTCTTGTCGCCACTTTCCCGTTCCCTTTTCCGTTGATGACCGAGCAAGACTCCTAGTTTTTTCTGAGGACGGTTTATCTTGGCCATTTTTTGCTTTTTGGCCGAGATGGCGCCCAGCCCCTCCCCGCCTTAACACCAACCCCCACCAAAAAGACCTTTCCACCCCCCTTCCCCTGTCACCCCCAAAGCCCCGTCGTGGCAGTTCATGGGCAATCCTCTTCCTTTTTCGCATTTTCTTTTTCACAGCAGCTTTCCCTCCTTTACCTTAATGTCTTTTCTGAAATTGTTATGGAGAGGCTCTTTTCTTCTTTTTTCTTTATTTACTCTTTTTTTATTTTTAGATCGTTCTTTTCCCCCAGTCGCATAGAATAATTTCTCGGAAACGGAAATGAAATGTCGATCGCCTTCCCACCTTTCGTATTTTTTTTTTTTCACCACCAGTCCTGGATTGAAAAAAGAGGCATTTTCGCAATTTCGTACTTCCTTTTTTGATGTGGGTTCCCCTTTTAACCCTTTACTGCGGTGAGGAGTTTCTTTCGGGTTTTCCTTATGGAAGAGGCACGGTGCTCCATCTCTGGCTGCGGCTTTTTTTTCTGTGCCGGCCGTGTTTCTTTCGCCGAGATCTCCTATCGGAGCTTGCTCGGGCATCCATTTCCTTCTCGACAGTGGACCGTCGCCCATAGTCTCGTCTTTCCTTGGGTAGAACCGCAGGCATTCCGTCATATTCACAGTGTTTCCTATGAACAAACTCGACCTTTTTTTGCAAGCCTTGTCTCGGGTCTTATTTGCGGCGCTTCCTCCTTTTAAGCGATTTTCGCTAGCTCCACACTTCCTCTTTTCACAAAACAGCAATGCTACGGCGACCTGCTTTCCCTACTTAGGATTTTTTTTTTGTAAAGTTTTGATTCTATTGCCGGTTTGCCCCGCTCTTTGTCCTCAGTTTTTTGACCTTTTCTTCTATCTGTGCTCCTTTTTTTCTCCTCGCCAATTCCGCCAAGGCGGATGGTCCGCACCGATCTATCGTTCACCAGAATAGTCTATGAGGCTTCCCTTCCCCCTTCCGAAGACACGAGCAATCGTTTTCGCTCGGGTAGCGACGAGTTGTTTCGCATCCTTTGTTTCCGGTGTTAGCGCTTCCCGCTCGGCTCTGTCACGTCGCCTGGGCACACCACAACCTTTGCTCCACAGCCGTACCACCATCGAGTCTATCCCGTATATGTATCCTATTTCTTCTCCCCCTGTCCCCTGGACTCCCCTTTCACATGATGTGCCCGTGAAGGATTTTTTCTGATGCGAATTCCCTTTTTTTCCGCTTTTATTGCGGTGCCATTCGGTTTTCTTGTTATTCCTTCCTCGTGTTTTTGTCTTTTCATGAACCCCGTTTGGAAACTCTTTTTTTTCTGATTGCGAAAGTTTTTCATCCTTCTTTTTTAGTGGTCTTCTTATTGTCCGCGAGGGCGATTGTGGCTGGCGTGCGAACCTTGCAGCGTTACCTTATTGACCTTTCTTCATGGTCGCTCCTTTTCACTTCCTGGCCGTGCTTTTCCGTCTGAAAACGCCAACTTTCCGTTTTTTAAGAGTACCGTCCTCCTTTAGCCCCCTTTTTTTTTCTGACTCTCGGGCCGCCCATCAGAACCCCTTTTTCCTGCCAAAAGATGTTCTCTGCCCTCGTGTTCCGTCCACGTTCCCCCCCAGCGGCTTTGTTTCCCTTTCCAGTAGTAAGTCGACGTCCGACCTCAGTTCAATCGGGCTGCTTTTCTCTAAGCTTTGAGTCCTGGTTACTCGATCTCCGACCATCCCAGGCTCCGCCTCTTTTTTGGTCCCCCCGTGATTTTTTTGTCTTTCAAATCTTGCTGTAAGATCTTTTGTATTTGTTTTTGAGCGTTAAGCCCACAACACGGGTCCGAGACTCCCTTTCCCTGTTCTCACCCATTTTTTACCCCCCCTTGCCCTTTCCAAAAAAGAGCGGCCGCGTAGGCCTCGACTTTCTAGAAGACAATTTGGTTTTGGGCTTCTGCGCCTTTTAACATCGAGAAAAAAGTGTAGTCTCTTCTCCGCTGTCTTTCGTCTTACACCTCGTGAGAAAGTCAATCGTACGGTTTTTTTGTTCTTTTGGAAACCCTCGGTTTTTCCCTAACCTCTAACGCGTCCCGACCCAAGTCCCGGACAGCGTCCCCCCTGCTGCATCCTGTCTTCCCCTCGAACTGAGATTCTTCCTTGACAAAAAAAGATGCAGAATTTCCATGACAGTCGAACCGTCCTTTTCCTTTGGCCTTAGGTTGATCGGCGCGTCCTGGAGCCTTTTTCGTTGCATACCTGACGCCCATTAAGCCCGCAGGCTTAAGTCGGAGGGTAAGGTCTTCCTCCGTCCTTCCGATCCATTTTTTTAGAGACGGTTTTCTTTCAGGAAAAGAGTCCTTGTAGTAGTCCATGTTTTCCCATTAAGCTCACTGCTCCTTCTCTCTGTTAATCATCATACTTTGGGGTTTCTATAGATTTCCTTTTTTTTGTTTCCGCCGACGACCCGCTTCTTTGGCCCCAATAGCCCCTTCTCTACACGGTTTTTGTGGGCATGTTTTTCTTTCAGGACTGCTCACCCTTTTTCTTCGAGATATGCGTATTTCAGTATTTCTTCTCTACCCTCGTCCCCTCTCCCTCCCTGATTCTGAGCCCTTGAAACCTTTCCGCATCCCACTCCTCGTCTTTCAGAAGGTCATGTTTTTTATTTGTTTTCACTTTTCAGTTTGAGGTCAGCCGATGGCTTTTGATGGTCGGGGGTCCCCCTTTTTTGTCGGGTCCGATACCTCAGTTCTTGGTAAAGTCGTTGGGTTCCTCCTTCCTAAAGTAACCTCTTTCCTTCCCCCGCCGTCTTCATCGCGACCTGCGCGGATCTCCCGCTTGCACCCTTTTCGAGTTTTGGTTGGCCGACATCCTTACCCGCCCCCCAGGAATTTTTTCTAGGCTTTGGGCATAGGCCGATCTTTTCATTCCCCTGGTCCAACGTTTTATGTTTTCCCTCCCTCCTAGGCCCTTTTCTGCCCCCGGTTTGAGGATTTTACTGACCCCCTGACTCTTTCCCCCTCTTCTTACATTTGTCAATCTTTACAGCTTTTCCCCCGTCGTTTTTAGCGGGCTTTCTGATCTCGATAACGGCTCCTCTTATCTAATCTCTCGACCCTTAAAGTTGCCCCTTATATCTGCCCGTTCTTGCTAACGTTTCCGGGTCCCATCGGCCTTTTTCGCCTCTTTTCCGGCGTCGGTGAGAACACTTGGCGTGCGCGTTTTGGTTTACTTCGTCTTTTTTTCTGACGGAGGTCCCGGGGATCTATTCTCCCACCTGTCTCCGACCCTTGATATTTAACCCCCGTCTCGTTTAGTTTTTATTCTTCGCTCAAACTTCCTACCTATCCTCAAGGTTTTTTTTTTCAAACCCGTAAGTGCAATGATAAGAGAGGGAATGTCTCTTTTTCAGATACAGACACCTCTTCCCGTCTTCCCTATAATGCCAACTACCGACGTTTTTCCGCCCCCCGGTCTCACGCGTTTCGTTCGTCCCGAAGAGAACACTTTCTTGTTTAAAATACTAAAGACCCACCCCCTCCTTTTCCCCCCCCTCTCTCACCTCATGCTTACGGGGCCTCCATCAGTGACCCTCCGGCTTAATTTGCCCTAATCGTGGTATACGTTATTCGTTTTTTTCTCCCTATTTGTTCTCCCGTATGTTTTTTCCTTTGCTTGTTGAAATAGAAGGCGTGGTGTGGGTTCCCTGCGAGCGTGAGTCCTCCCGAGAGTTCCCCCTCCTTTCAACCCCTTAAAACGCTAAGTATGAGCACAATCGTCTCTCTCTTTTCTCCATTTTGTATAGTGTTCTTTTTTTCCTCATCTTGTGCTACTATATCGGTGCGGTCTGCGCATTGGGCAGTTTTGCTCTCGTACCAGAGAGCCAATCTTTTTTCCTATCCATTTTACTGATAGTGATCAGATTTCAAATCCTCCCTTTATCATCCCGACACCCATCCTTTCCGGCCTTTTCAAGTATTTGTTTTTTATCATGAGGTTTGCCACGGGGCGACGGGTTTTGGAGAGAGGGTTACACTCGTTTTTTCAGCTTCTCGCTCCCGTCCCCCTTATGGACCCCTTCTACGGATGGCTTATCCCCAGGTTCTTTTCTTTCTACTTAAAGGGCAACGGGCTCCTTTTTCCTTTTTTCGTTTGCGTGGGTTAGCGACTTCTTTTTCTTGGGGTTCTTTTCCCCTTTTTCCTCTAAAGCGTCCTGGGTTACCTCTTCAAGACTACTCATATGGCTGATCTTCTGCAGCGTTCGGGACCCTGCTGCCCATAACGTGCTCCGATTTTTCATTTTCCCGCCTCAATAGATTTTCTCCACCTCCCTCAACATAGGCACACCCAACCCTCCGGGCACGTCATTTCACAGCCCGTGGAGGGTTTCCTTTGGCAATAGAAGGCATAGGGGTTCATAGGGCTGTGTTGTGGACCCCTAGCCATTTGCACTTATATTTTAACTTCCTGGCGTGTTGTTGAGCCGTCTTATGGTCTTGCATGTCCTTTTCTAGCGACCTGTCTAGAGAGATTGTCAATCCTTTCCTAGTTTTGTTGTGAGTTAGCCGATACGAGATTAACCAGAACAGGCGCCTCCCTCCGGATTCCCACGAAATGAAATGATTCCCTCATTCCAAGGATGCCTTTCCCCCCCGCCATGCGGAACCACCCTCTTTTTCCGCTTGCAACATTTCCTTTTTGTTGTTTTGGTCAATGTCCGTGCACGTGGTTTTTTGGTCTTTAACTTACGGGCGGTTGAGCCCTCTCTTTCCTTTTTATCCTTTCCTTTGAAGCTTTCTCCGGCCTTCCCTAGCTCTAAGAGATAGCTTCGAGTATTCTTTCTCGGTTCCTCCCCCGTCTTCTCCGATAAGTGAGCAACTTCCTCCCCTACTTTTCCTTCTGTTCGGTCTTGCCTCCTTTAATCCTGATCCGTGAGTGCCATATCCAAAACCCCTCGCCTTGGTGTAGTACAGGCCCTTTTTTCCTTCCCTGGGTCCCATCCCATTTTGGCTCCGTTTTTCGATTTCCTTCGCGATTATTGTCCACGAATGGGAGACCCGTTTGCAAAACCCCAATGCCGGTTTTCCCTGCGTGACGCTTCCCAGTGATAACTATTTTATCGCTTCCCCTTTGGGTTGATGATGTAAACGATTCGTGTTCCATTTTAATAGAGCTGAGTTTCTGCTTTTCTCCGATCAATCGGACTCACCCTTTTTTTGTTCCCTTGCCATCTATTTAGTTTAGCCCAGAAACTCTTTTAGACGATCCCCGCGAAGACACGAGCCAGCCTTTTTTTCTTTTCGTCTCAGCCGGGTTCCGAGCGTTTCGTTTCCGAGGGCAAGCTCCTTCTGACCGCACGCGAGCCTTGGAAAAACCCAACAAGCTGATTTCGCGGCTCACCCGCCCCTATTCGTAATATCCCGTATATAAGTCTCCATCGGGAGAGTCCCCCCCTTATACGTTAATTCCCCCTTCGCCAACGCTGATCGTTCCCGTTTTCGTCTTATGGAATTCCCTTTTTTTTCTCTAGTTTTCCCCGGTGCCATGTTGTTTTTTTTTATTTGTCATCCTTACTAGTGTGCTTTATTATTTCTCCATGAAAATGTTGGTGGAACCTCTTTTCCCAATTTCTTGATATTGGCTTGTTTGAAGGAAGTCTTGGTATTTTTTGATCTGTATTTTAAAGCGATTGATTTGATGTGGCTGGTTTTTGCGTTCATGCAGCGCATAGAGTTAGCCTTTCAATTCATACTTGTTTTTCTCTACTTGGAAGGATCGGCTAATTTGTATATTAGCGGCTTGAAAAAGAAACTCTGTTTTTCATTCCGTGCTTTTTGCCTCTGGGGTTCCCCCGCCATCAGACACCAACGTTAATGCACACAAAGAAGTACTCGCCCTCCTTTCGTGTTTCTTCCCACAGGAATGCGACAAACTGGCGGTTGGCCTGCGGACTCTCCGGACCTTTTTCTCGATATAAGGGGTCCAATTCGGTCGAGCTTCGTACGAAGCCTAGTACCGGTTTATCTATCTCCGACCTCAGGCGCCGAGCAGATCTGTTTCCATCTTTTCCCTTTTCCATCCCTGAGGCTTGTAGATCACTTTTGTCCTCCTTGATTCGGAAGAAGCTCCAAACCTTTGGCAGCGAAATGCCTTTTTACATAACCCTGCCCCTGGCCCCTTCAAGATCTTTTCTCTCCTCGTCAGCCGAGCGCAGGCCACTTCTTTGTGGGTCTGGGTTTCCGATGTTTTGCTTCCCCCCTTTGAAACAGACCACTGGTCAGATGGCGCGCGCGCGAGGCACTCGTTGCTTTTTGACCTTGCTTTTGGACCTTTTTGACCCAGACAAGTCTTTTAATATTTTCCCTCCCAAGACTTCCCCTCCCAGCCCTCCCCTTCTTTTTAAGGCCATCGGTTGCGGCCCTTAATGCTTATGATCTGTTTTCACCCCCCCGATCATCCTTTTTCTTTTTGGAACAAAGCTGTTTTTTTGCTCGGGTCGCGGGCGGTGGCCTTTGGCTCGCGGCATTCCCCGACCGAGACCGAAGCATACGTGTGCCAGTTACTCCTTCAGGTTCCCAGGAAAGAGGTTTCGGAGCTGTTTTCATGTGACGCTAATTGATCGACTCCATGTTTTGAATGGCAGTGGACTTCCGTTTCACGGCTAGTACTGCTTTGACAAGAAAGTTCAGCCTTATCCTTCCTTTTTTCTCAGAACCGTGTGGTTTCTCTCTCTATTGGCTAGGTCAAATCCGTATATCTGGCCTTGTTCCTTCCCTGTTGGCCAACCCACATGGAAGTTTGTCATGTTCAGGGAGGTTTTCCATTCCCGACTGCACCTCCCTCATGCCTCTGCGTAGGTTTTTTGAAAGTTCCGCGTGCACATTCTCCTCCGCTCCCGCCCCCCGCTTCCCGACGGAACATGCGAGCTTTAAGTTTCTTCTTAGTATCTTTGCACGGATCTAGATAAGTCGAGTTCCTCACCGCTTTGCTTCTTTTGTGTCTTACTTGGTCCTTGGCGTCGTTTTGGTTCCCATTACGCAAGTTCTGGGTCAAGTATTGGTCCATCAGCTCCCAGTGATGAAGTTACTCCATCCTTCCCTCCCTAATCTCTCTTTCGTCCCTTTTTCTATTTTAAGTCGGTTGCGCATTCGACCGCTACCGTTCAAATTTGATGCGTCCGTTTCTAGGGCTTTTTAATTATTTTAGCAGCGGCCATTTTTTTTTTCTTCCCGTTTTAGTCTACTCCCCTGCTGAAAATAAACTGCTTTTCCTCTCCTTTTTAACCTCCCCCAGAAAGTCGTTTCCCCCCTCTCTTCTCGTCTTCTCCGGTATTTTTGAGCTTCTTTTTTTAGATTAGATACGAATTTTTCCCCCCAGTTTCCTTATCGGTCGTTTTGAAGGGAACTTTGCGCTATGTCGGCGGGCGGTAGAACACTGATTTGTCTTCGAGTCGCTTTTTGGTCTTTCCCCTTCTTGGTCTTCTTTTTGATGGAGTAGTGCGCAAACCCCATTTGGCGATCTCTTTAATATGAAACCCCTTCAAGCGTTGTCTTCTCGTTTGCTGCTAATCTCAATATACGAGCCTCAAGGTATTTCCATGCGTCTTTCTTTTCATTGGGAAAGGGCCTTTCTCCTTCCCCCCCCTCTCCCTCGCTCCCAGCCCCATCCCCCATTCCCCAGACGTCGACAATTTCTCACTTCCTGCGGATCCCCTTTCCCCTTTTTTTGACGAACACGATTAGCACCGTTTTTATGGATTTTTAACTCTTTCACCAACCCAGACATGTGACACAGCGCCTTTCGTCGCCTCCCTTTCCTTCACCCTCCCAGTGACCCTCCCTTTTCTTTTACTTTTCTCCTGTGGCTCCTTTTTTCCGTTTTTCGTGTTTGTATACGTGAATACTTTTATTCTCCGGGTTACGGCGCTGAATTTTTTGGTGTGTTTTTTTCCAGGCTCGCGTGCGGTGAATGCTGCGTGCCCCCCGCTTACAAACGGTTCCCGCTAGTATCACCCTAGTCTCGACCCTCTCCCTTTTCTATTTCTTTTCGTGGTCGGTTCTCCTTCTCTATTTGGTTCCTACTATTCCCAGACGTTTTTTTTCGTCACGCATTGGATATTATCCGCGCGTTTCAATCGCTATCTCCCATTTCCACCTTTTTTTTCCATTGCGTCCCCGCCGGACTAGATTTTCCTCCGACCGTATCCTTTGCCCTTTTTTCACGTTTCCTTCGTTTATTGCGTTGTGTGCCACGTTTTCGTGGTGGAGCTCTTTTTTTTTCGGTGACATCGCGAAGGACCCTCCGCGACCCCCCATTTTTCTCATTCACTCTTTCTCTCACCTTTTTTTGATTTGTTCTTTCATGCATGTCTCATTCTTAACGGCTGTTGGCCTTTTCCCCTTCCGTTACGAATCCTTGGCGACTTTAGCAATGACGGTCAGAATGCAAGGGGATGACGTCTACTACCTGGTGACCTCGTCGGAGAGAGTGTCCGGCCTTCCCCCATAACTCTTCTCTTTTCAGCACTCTTTTAGGGGCTTCAAACGCCCGTCACTCTGCCAACACCCTTTTCCCCCTCACCCCAACGCCCGTCGAGTTTCGGTCATGGGGGCAAATAGATGCTCTGTTTTTTCCGCTGTCCTTTTGTTCAACTTCCGCATTAACTATATTACTCCATTCCTTTCTTTCCTGTTTATTGCTTTTTTCTGTTTTTTTTC
>Ga0179593_1353415_pt1 | contig 14826 bp, 24 predicted proteins | sample CZODoug2_1_08_16_FD_185931 | JGI IMG/M metagenome (GOLD analysis project Ga0179593, IMG submission 185931) | Vadose zone soil fungal communities from Angelo Coast Range Reserve, California, USA - CZODoug2_1_08_16fungal (PacBio error correction) | ecosystem: Environmental > Terrestrial > Soil >... | reverse complement strand
GTCATCTACCTTCCTCTCCCCATGCTTCAGGAACTGGATATTGAGATTCCCTCTCTCTCGAGGCCGTCCTTTTGTTTTCTAAAGGTTGGGGCACACACAAAACATCCATGAATACAAGCCCTCTCCGTCCCGGCTTGACTTCTTATCCGGAGCCATATCTCTCTGGATTTGAGAGCTTCCCCTATTTTCTTCTTCAGCTTCTAGTTTCCTTTGATTTAATCAGATTTTACTGGCATGCTCCTTACCAGCCCACTCATCTCCGGGTTTGAAGGAAGGAACAGGGTTTCTTTTCTCCAGAAGAAATTCCTTTGCCCTGCCTCTTTCCTTCTTTCAAAATGCTTTCAGGAGTTCCGTTCCCCTTCTTCTTATCCCAATATTTTTGGCTTTCCCTCTACAGCCTCTTTTCCTTCCCCAATTGTACCTTTCCGTTTTCCCTCTCGTCTGTCTAGAGATGGTTTATCCCTCGCCTTCTCCCAGTCTTGACAAGGTCCCCCTCACGGTACCGATCGCTAAGCTTCTGGTCACGTAACGGCTCTCCTTTCCGTTGCGCCCTAGACTGACTCCCCTTTTTCTTCAAAAAAGTACTGAAAACCCCAACCGCGCTCATCATCCTCTCCCCCATTTAGTTTCCTAGCGCCCCCGCGATACTTCGGACTCATGTTCCCTCTCCCCACCAGCACCAACCAGTTTCCTCCCCCCAGACTCCCCCCCCCTCCCTCCCCCCGAAACGCGTTTACTCCGATGGAAGAAGAAGCAAGACCCACTTTCCTCTTTCTTTTCGCGCCGGAATAAGATCCCCCGTCGCCGCCACATCACCCTCTCTCTTTTCGCCTATTTCCTCTCCCGATTTCTCAGCCGTTCTTCCTTGCCTCCGAGACGGGATGAGCCTAACTACCACGGAATTCCTTCATCTTTTTTTTTTTTTTTTTGGGGCCGCCGTTTTCATGCTCGGTCTTTTCCTTTCCAGCCGAATCCGCTCGCTCCCCTTTCTCTAAGGCATCGTGCCCCTTTGTTAAATGGCCGAAAACTTTTGAGAGCACGAATTCCCTCCCCCTCTTTCCTTTAGACGGGCGAAAAGGGCATACGCCTAGTTACTACAACATCCCCAGATCCTCTTTGAACTTTCGGTAACCGCGCTCTAACCGGCCCCCCCTACCATCTCTACTTATCGCCATCTCGCCACGTTTTCACACTGACCTCCTCCCCCTGCCCTGCCAAGGCAGCACCTGATCGAAAGTGGAGCTATAGCCCTAGCTTTGCGCATGGTTCTACCACGGTATTTTTCATATGCGTCACTTCTGCGTGGGCCACCCCCCCCCCCCCTGCCACCATCTTCGCTTTCGTCTTGTCCCGGCACCTGCATCTGGCACGCTGGTTCTACTCAAACAACCCCACTGTTGGTGACGCCCTGACAACTGGCCTTCCGTGTTGACACTCTCTAACCCCTTACGCTGATTTCTCTGCGTGCTGTCTCCCCTCTTCGTTGCCACCCCTTTTTTCGTTGGCTCTTCTCCCCTCCTTCCTCGGTTAAAACCCTTACCTCTGAAACGACATCCAGACTTTCACCCGTGGCTTTCCGAGTTGCACTGCGCTTTTTGGTCTCTCTTTCCTAAGGGATAGGCACCCGGTAAAGACTTTTCTTCCCTCCCCCCCCCTTTTGGCCGCCGGGGGTTATAGCATGCGCTGGCCTTTATGTCACGTCCCTGGCCCGAATCGAACCCCCGTGGCTACGTGGTTTTTTGAAAAAGCTGACCTTTCCTTTTTTTTTTTTTTTTTTTTTCAGTCCCCGTTCTTTTTGGTGGCTCCTTTTTTACTCTTCCCCTCGGTCTAGGTAATTGCAGCCGGTTTCTTTTCTACTTGATTAGTCTTCCGTCGGCCTTTTTTTCCTTTTGCGGGCCTTCCTATCCATGAGTGCGGAGAAGGTCCCTTCCTCATCATTGACCAAGACGTATTTGTCTTTCTTTTCTTTAGATGAGGATGGCACGGCTCTAGTTCCTGAAGAACTATCTGGTCAAGAACAGTGTTTCTGATATTTTCTTTCCTCGGTGATTTCTCCCTTACCCTCGATGCCCACAGCCGACTTTCTTTCCCTTCTGTTCGATAGGTAATAGTTCGGGTTCTTCTTTTCTCCCATGCGAAGCCGTTTTAGCAACCCCCTTTTGAGGCTGTGTTTTTCCGAAAATCCCCGTGGCCCCCTTCACTGGCAGGCCCGGATTGCTTCTTTCCCCGGTGCGGAGTTGTGGGTTATTGATGGCCGGGAGTGGCCGAGTTCCCCCTTTACCATGTGACCTCCTTCGTTATAAGTCCAGTTTGCATCTTTTTTGCTCACCAATTTTTCAGAGTTTAACTACTTATGGACCCTTTTTTCTAAGTAGAATTCTCCAGGCTCCTTTTTTGAAGGGAGCTGGTCTCCCTTACGTATACGTCCTTCCGCAGTTTCCCCTCTTCCAGAGTGTTTCCATAGGCAGGCGACCCCGGTTATAATCGGTGACCCGGTCCGATAAATGGCCGGGCGGCGTGTTCACTTAGGATTCGCGCATCTCTGTTTCTTGAGGCGACTTGGTTGGTTGACTTTCCTTCACTCCATCCTTCTTCTTTTCAGTTAAACTTCTAACCCCAACCCCTTTCTCTCGGGCATTTTCTATCCCCCCTCTCCGTCCTCCTTTTTTTCAATTTTTTTGTTCGTCGATTATAAGATTGCCGTTCTACCTACTGAGTCGGTACCGACCGGTCCCTGACTAACCCGACTCTCCGTGCTCACTGAGAGGAGTCAATCTTTCCCTGTGATAAGTGGTCTTGATGTGTCCCCTTTTTTCCCCATGCCACTTCACCGCTCGTGGTCCCGCTTTTCTTTTCCTCTCACTCCGGACCCGGTCCCTCACTTTTAGGACGTCCCCCTCCCCTCTTCGCTTACGGCGGGTGGTAGATCTTCACTTATTATTTTTTTTAGTCGGCGTCTTCTTTTTCGCGCGTTCCCTCCTCCCCCCCCCGCCCGCCTGCACACGGTCCCTTGCCTTTTTTTGCAGGGACAGAGAGAGCCCTTCCGGGCGCCCCGGTCGTCTCCTTCCCTTTCCTGGCAGGACACGGTTTTCACCCCCTATCCTTACATAGCCCTGATGTTCTTTTCTTGAAGTCATCGGTGGCTTTGACCTCGGCCCGTCTGACACGAGGTTCCAGGTCGCCGTTAGCCCGCTTCCCAGCCCTTTGGCCCCCCCCATCGTCACCCCTCCAACCAAGGTCTGTGATCTGACGCTTTTTGTTTTTGGGGACTCCCTGTTTCCTCTTTTATGCCCGGTTTTTTTTCTTTAGCAAGACGCACCCAGCCAGAATTGTTTTGAGGACCGGTTTTTTCCATGAATCCCTCTCTTCTTTCTTTATTCCTCTTCTGCCGGGTGGATGAAGTTCTCTCTCCTCTTTCTCCCCCTTTCGCCCCTTGATCGCGGAAGGCGGTGCTCCTTTTCTTTCCTTTGGGAGATGGGCTGAACCTGATCTCCCTGTTTAGGTTCGCCCCTTAAGTTCGTTTTTTCCCTCGTTGTAATTTCCCTTCTGTGCTTCCCTCTGATAAGCTAAGATTCTGGCCCGCCAATACGACCCGCCCTCCTCGACCCGAATCCTTCTTTTCCTCATTTCTTTTTTTTCGATCGATCTCTGGTCGCTTTGGAGGGTCAGTGGCTTCCCGATCTTCCGGGTATCCTATTACGGTTACCTTTCAATTTCTGACAGCCGCGTCGCTCGACGGAAGGGACCTCCTGCCGGATGATAAGGTAGAACCTCTCCCGCCTTCCATCAACCCTTTGAACGTGGGGAAAAAGTACTTGAAGGACTCACAGTCCGTCTCCTTCTTCTCCCGTAAGTAAAACGGCAGGCAAGGAGTAAAGAAATCCATCTCGTCTTGCCCCGTCTTTTTTTCTTCCCCGGTTTCCCCCCCATTCTCGTGCTGTTTCCTCTTACGAAATCCCCCAACCCTCGGCAAGCGATGAAACGGTTCTTTCACCTCACCCTTCGTAAAGATCAACAGGCCGTTGTTTTCTTGGACATATGGTGCCACCATTGGCTGGGTGTCTTTTCTCCCTTGTACCTGGAGACTAGTTCATTCCTTTCCTTCTGTTTATCCCACCCTCCATTTTTTTCCACGTAACTCCGTATTTCCGGCTATGGTAAAAACCCGGGTCCTCGTTTTTTTTTTCCTGTGCTCTCAGACGGCAGACCCTTTTCCTCGTTCCGTCGATCTTGCTGTTTACCTGCCACCGGTCGGCACCGTTAGTTCTTTTGGTCGGTTTTTGTGCGATGCCCCCTTTCCCTACCCATACAGTTCCTGTCCTCCCAAAGACTAATTAAGTCCAAACGACTCATAGGAAGGAGCTTTGTCGCGGTTCCCTTTTCTGGCTGGAAAGGGACGTCTGGTGAGGTCTTTCCTTCCAGTCGCAGAAAAGATCGGTTTTTCCTTTTTCCCCCCCTTTTTTAACCGACACTGTCGCCTGCATCTTTCGCGTCGCGCCCTTACAGAGGGGTAGGGTGCTCCGCACCTTGTCGTGGGCGAAAAGTATTTCGAGCTTCCTTACTGACTCTTCTTACGACAACCTGACCCGCAGCCGGCGGGACGGCGCTTTTGAAGCCTTATCAAGACTATCAAGCTTTACCGTGACCTTGACCCTCCCGCTATGTAGTTCTCAAACCGGGGTCTCAACTCCCACGCCTTTGCCTCGGGGCGCAGGGCCTCCTTTCCTGTATATCATGGTAAAACGAGGAATAATGTTTTTCCTCCTTCCCTTCACCAGGGGCCAGCCCTTCGACGCATCACTCGTCGAAAGTGAATGCCATGGTTTTTTTCTTCCGTGCCCGGACCAAGCTTTTCTGTTCCTTCGACTTCTACACGTTTTTCCCTCTTGTCTGAAACCGCCCTTTTTCTCCCACTTCGTAACCATGGACTTTTTTTCCTCTCGAAGCCCTTTGGCCAACATTTCGTGTACTAGAAACGCCCGGCCCCTTGTCAATGTGACCCAACCTTGCCCACTGACTTTAAATCCTTGCTGCCTCGGCCGTGGAACAGTTTTATTTAGAACCCGCCCCAGTTTATGACAGGGACAGCGGCGGTCCCCCAGGAAGAAGGAAAAATCAGTCCTATCCGCCTTTTCCTGGACAGTCCCCCCCCTCTTTTTGGTCCGTCCTCCTTCTGGTACCTTCCCCTTCTCTCCCTCATCAGCCCCCATGTTCTTAACTTCGTCCATTTTCTCTACAGTTGCCATTCCATAATCTCACGTACAACCCCTCACGTCTGGCAGCGGTTGGTCGATTTCTCGGCTTCCCTTCTAACCCTTTTTCTTCCCTACATCCCCTTATCGGACCGAATTTCCCCCCCCTCCCTCCTTCCATCGACATAACCTTGGCTCAAATTACCCGGTCATGAAAGAGAACTCGGAAGATTAACATAGGACCCCCGCCCCCCCATTCTCCCCCACCACCCCCACCCCCCCTTCTCTGTTAATTTAAACCCTTTCGTTCAAAGTGTTCATACTTAGGCCTGACGGTTCACCGAAAGGTCACTCCTGATCCTCCCCCCCTTCTTCCCCCCCTTTTTTTTGCCCTCCGCTTCCCTCGGACTGTCTTCTTCCGTCAAAGGCTCTAAGACCTGCGGCAGGTTCCCCACAACCTTCCCTCTTGCTGAGACCTGCTCTTTTTTCGCTGTACGTTCCCAGAGTTTCTCCCCTTCCTCCCACCTAAGATCTTGCCCCCTAAGAGAGCATTCCCCTTTCTCTTGCCTTTTTGAAGTCTCCTTTCCATTCCGTTTCTTCTAGTGTCCCCCACCCCTTTTTTTTGAAAATCCTTTTTTTCATGGAGGTCACCTCCCTGGTTGTTTGAGTAGCATCAGCTTTTCTTCCTACCGGCTCCCCTTCTTGTTCTTCCAGCGCATCTGTGGACTTTCCCCCCCCTCACAGCTTCAGATATGCCAATGCTCTCAGCCATTGATGAAGGGATCGGCTCTTTCTCTATAAATGGTCTCTGACGTTTGGCTGGCCTTTCCTTCCTGCTCTTCTCTACGTGATGTCGTCAGGGTCCATGATGAGATCCATTCTCTTCTGGTCGGTTCACCTGGAGAAGCGTCGGTTCCATGGGTACAGTCCCCCCCTCTCTCTTTTGTTGATGTGGTCTTAGATCTGGAGATGTGCACTGTTTTACCGGGATACAGCGAGTTTTAGTTCACTTCTTTTATTTTTCGCGTTCCCCGAGACGTTCCTCGTTTCGCGATGATTCTATTGATTGTCCTTGAGGATTTTTTTCCCCCCCCTTCTTGATTTAATGAAAGAAGATCAATTGATCTCTCAGTCCCCCCCCAATGAATTAATTAATTTTATTATCTCATCCAAGTTTATTGAAGGAGAAGGTCGGGCTGAAATTTTTCTCGTTTGGCTAGGGGTAAAGTAATTTTAAGTAAAATGAGAGATTTTCAGGTGGTTTTCCTTCTGTGTGACGCTATGATGCGAGGGCTTTTTTGGGCATACCTTCCTGTGTAGTTCCTTCCCGCCTTAACATTAGATTGAGTAGATTTTCCTTTTTGAGGGATGCGTTACGGTGGTAGGGGGGGTTGGGTGTGGTTTACGGGGGGTTGTTGGGGGTTTTTTTGTTTGGGGTTGGTTGGGTGGGGGTTTGGGTGGGGGTGTCGGGGGGGGTGGGGGGGGGGGGTTGGGGGGTTTTGGGGTTTTGGGGTGTGGGGGGGGGTAGTGGGGGGGGGAGGGTGTGGGGGTTGGTGGGTTGGGGGGGGGGGGGTGATGAGGGGGGGTTTTTTTTGGGGGTTTTGGGTGTTTTTGTTGGGGGGGTCGGTGGTGGTGGGGGGGGTGGGGATGTGGGGGGGGGGGGGGGGGTTATGGCTCTAACTGTTTTGTGTGGTTGGGGGGCGTTTTTGGTGTGTGGGGGGGGGTGGGTTGTTTTTTGTTTGAGCGCGTTCAGTGCCGGTAGATTTCCTTTTTGAGGTTTCGCGGACGACCGTGCTTTTCTTCTGCGGTTTTTGTGCCGTCGTGGTTTGATAGGCTCGCTCCCCCTCGTTCGTGTCCGCAATTCCCTCCTATCTCCCCTTTTTGTTCCCTGAAGCAGTTTTTTTCCTCCCCCCTTCTCTTTCTTCTCCCTGGAATGGCAGCGCTCGGCTTCGGAGAACACAATCTTCCTAAGCCGACCGTCCCCTCGCCGATGAAAGCCGCCCTTCTGCGGGAGGCATCCCGTCTTCTTATGGAAGAACATGAGTCACATTCCCTCTTTTTCTCCCTTGGAAAGACGGTACTCCTGAGTAAGTCTCCCTTTAAGGTCTTAGTTCCTCTCCCCGGATACCTTCACCTTTTTCCTGACTGCCCCTTTTTTTTCGGCTAGGAGTTCTAATGTCGCAAGCGCACAGAGACCTTGCCTGCACTAGAATCGGCTGTCATTTTCCTTCCCAAGCTTCTTCCAGAGAAAAGTCTCTTATTCCCATCCCCTCTCCCGTATTCCGAATAGCAGCAGTCGAAGCGGCTTGATGACTTTGTTTTTCCGACGATTCGACACCACTCCCCCCCCAGCGCCGCTATCTTTCGGTCCTAGTCAACGCAGTCCTTTCCGCAATCGGGATGGGATGAGTATCCCCCGCATCTTACCCCTCTCCCCTCAGGGTTTGATCTCGATGAGAATACCCACCCCCGTCCCTTTAGGAAGTGACTGTTCTCGGATGACCCGGAACGTCCGAGGATCTGTCGTTTCTCCAGCCACCCGCTTTTCCGACCAGTCCCCCCACCGTAGCGCCGGTAGATCGGATTATTCCCGGACCCAGATGATAGAGATGGTTGATCCTTTTATAATCTGTTATGTCCTCAAGCAGTCCTAGGGGACCGTCCTGTCCTGTGATATTTGCCATTTCCTTCCATGACCTAAGTCTTTTGAACTGGGTAGCCCCCTTCCAGGTCTGTAGTACGTTAAGGCCCTAACGAAGACCTTCCTTTTCGCTGAATAAGCTTCCTTTCTGTCAACTATCATTGCGCCTTTTCCTAAGGGATTCATCCAAAGTTCGGATGCCTTTACACTCAGAATATTTCGGATTGTCACCTCTTCTCCCTGAGTCTTTTTATTAGGAGATTGTTTTCTCTTTCTCTCCCAGTAGCAGCTGCCCTGGCCCACACTTCCCAGTAACTATACATAGAAGACCCTTGACTTTGTCCCCCTGACCCTGAGATTTTTTTCGCTCTGACGTCTCGAGAGCTACCTTTGCTGTCACCTCGATCACCCACGTCCGGCCCCCACCACCGCGATCCTAATCCTCGCCCCTTCGTCACTAGACTCCCGCCTACTAATACTGATCTGTTAACGCTCCCCCCCCCTCACCCCCCCAATTAGCAATCCCCGTCCTCAAGAAAGACCACGGCAAACGCGTAATACCTTCTACCGGGCGCCGTTTCCCGAAACAGCGTATCGATTTTCTTTTGCTCCTTCTAATCTTCACCCCCTCCCGCCCCGCCAATCCAAAAGAGTCTCATTTTTCCGCCTAGGCGCCCCTAACACTCTCGAGCAGAGACGGATGCGTCCCATACCCTTTTCTTTCATTTGCATGACGCATTGCTCGTTTTTTCAGTCCTCCCTGCCGCAAGCCCACTTCTCCCTCTTCACAAAGCAATATAAGCATCGCTAAAGATTCGTCCGGCTCTCCCCCCTTTAGGATCATCCGTCAAGGAACGTTTCACCACACCTCGGCTGTATCCTGTGTTCCCCCAGTCTCCTCCCCCGAGTCTACTACAATTACCAGATTGGCAAGCCACCTTTTTTGTCAAAGCGCTCGCAGTTCCCCCGACCAGCATCCCTCCTGTATTCGCCCCATTTTTCCGATCCCTCCCGACGCCGCTTTTTTCATTTCCCAGGCAATCCCGTTGCATCGCCAGGGATTTTTCCCCGAGGCCTAGAATGTCTCCCTTGATGCTACACTTGCCTTTGTAAGATTTTCAATTCGAGTTTTTTCCCCCCACTTCCCCAAGATGAGTTTTTCCGCAGCGGCCCCTGTCACTGGATATTTCCCTGATGATGCTACTCCCCCCACACCCCCCCTTCCCCCGGTTGAAGCCTTTCCCCCCCCCATTTCAACCACTTTGTTCACTAGCCTCCCAAACGTAAGTGTAGGATCCTGCTTTTTGTTGGTCGGATCCGCTGATTTTTTTTTCATATCTTTTCTTGGACCTTCTGAGGAACGCTGTCTTGGCACTTCCCCTCATCACTTCTGCAGTCCATCCATGCAGTGCCGAGTGCCATGAACCTCCTTAGGGCGCCTAGTTGCCTTTCTCTGCTCCCAAAACAAAGGTTCCCCTCCTTCTTGTTCGCCCCCACACCCTTGCCCTCCGGTGGTTTTATAGATATCTTCGAGCATTTGAACGTGCCGATATTACCCTGGCTCCCTGGTTTTGCCCCAGCTGACCCCTGACGTTTGTTTTTTTTTCTCCCTTTTTTTTTGTTTACGCGGGGTCCGCCGGCCCTTCGGTCCTTGCGAACTGTAGATGTCTCCTTTTCGGGCCGGATTCCCCGTCGTGCGCGTTTTTGACTCGCCGGTTCGCTCATTTTAGGCGGCGACGGTGTCCTTTTCTCCCCCGCCTCCCTAGCCCAGCTTTCGACGGTCCTTGTTCCTTGACTCTGCTTCTCCCTTTCGCTTTTTTTGACGTATATGTGAAGAAATTGGTTTTCGGTGCTTCGGGCCGAACTTTCCGGGTCGCGACCTTCGTTCCGAGGAAAAACAGCACCCTCCCCTCCAGCGGGTGGGCCAGGAGGGTCGCGTCCCTTTCCCTTGAGTTTTCAGTTCTGTTGGTCCTTACGCTCTCCTTCGACCCCCTTCTCTTTTCTGGGAGGTTCTCTGCGCCCTTGGACCCCTGTCTTGTACTGCAGGACAGGATGTCTATTCCCTTTGGCGAGGGGTGTTCTCTCCCTTTTCCGTTTTCCTCTAAGCTTTGCACCAAGATTCCCTCTTGAGTTTAGTCACCCAGGGTGAAGCGGTTGGTGACCCCTGCAACCTCCTCTCCCCCCCCCCCCCCCCCCCCCCCCCCCCCCCCCCCCCCCCCCCCCCCCCCCCCCCCCCCCCCCCCCCCCCCCCCCCCCCTCCCCCCCCCCCCCCCCCCCCCCCCCCCCCCCCCCCCCCCCCCCCCCCCCCCCCCCCCCCCCCTCCCCCCCCCCCCCCCCCCCCCCCCCCCCCCCCCCCCCCCCCCCCCCCCCCCCCCCCCCCCCCCCCCCCCCCCCTCCCCCCCCCCCCCCCCCCCCCCCCCCCCCCCCCCCCCCCCCCACAGGTTTTCGCGCCTCCCGTTCGGCGTTTTTCTTAAATGTCTACTTCCTAAAGTCTTGTGTTTTTGAGAGCTGGGCATACACACCCCCCAACACCGGGATCATTTCCGCGTGGGGTCTTTTTCTAGCTGCTTCTCCTTTTTTTTTCTTTTTCGAAAGGTTTCATAGTGTGCCTTACTCTTGCTTTTCCACATGGCTTCCCGCGCACGGCGGAGTCGCTCTCTTTTTTCTTTTTTCTGCGCTTTTGTTTCCCTTTCTCGCGTTCGGTAAGGGACCGTCTAGATTGCATTAATCTGCCCCCTCGCAGTCTTTTCCCTCAGGATGCTGTCATGTTTCGTCGATCTTTTTCGTGCTCTGACTCCGTTCATTCCCTCCGGGCTTAGCCCCCCCGACCCTCTGCCATTGAAGAGTCAGGATTGCCTCCTACTGTTGCTCCGTCTTTCGGGCTTGTCACCTGGGCAAAGGACCAGTTCACCTCTCGTTTGGTAGTGCTATTTTTGCAACGCAGCACCAGGCCGGAAACTTTCCGCCGGCCGACCGATTTTTCCTCTAGCGGCGCTACGGTCGGTTTTTCTGGTTACGATCAGTAAGTATTCTTTTTAGTCATTGCTTATTAGGGTAGCTTGGCAGCCGAAACCAATACCGCAAACCTTCTTCCGGTTTTCTGTGGCAGTTTCCCTCATCGCTTGCCCGGTGAAAGTCTGATTCCGGTCGGGCCGGCTCCTTCCTAAGAGCAGGCTCCCACCGTTTTTTTTGTTCTGTCCCAGAGACGTCATCTTGTTTGGCTCTTCAAGTCATCTGGTATTAGTCCCTTGCCGGCAGGAACCTTCGTTTTCTCAAGGTAGCCTTCTCCCTTGATCCCCAAAGAAAACCTTTGGACCCCTTCTTCCAACGAAACCCGGCACGGTGTCCTTTCCCGACTTTTGGTTGACGAACCGGTCTTGTCATGACTTGGGTTTTGAGTTCTTCGCGCTACTCCACTGGGGTTCGTAATTGTTTTCCCTTTCCCCATGAAGAGAATGGAGTGGACTTTTTCGCTGACTGCGGGTGTGGCCCCCTTGCCGTTTTCGTGCGATCTTCCTGAGTGATCGCGTCCGGCCGTTTCTTTCTTTTCTGGCCGGTGTGGCGTGTCCTGATTTAGCTTATGCCGTTCCGCGTGCGAGCGGATCCGACCCTCGGATGTAGGGCAATTATTGCCGACGTTCCCGTCAAGAGTATCTGCCTTTGAAAGATCTGGCCGCCACTTACCGCCCTGAAGACGACGACCCATCTCGCTCCTTTTAATAAGAATAAGTTGTTGTTGTGAGAGTATATTCGTTTTTTGGTTGTTTTTGGGTTTCCCGTTGGCCGGTAAGTGGCGGCCAGATTTTTTACTCCCCTCTTGAAGGCCCCCCTTTCCTTCCTGTTTCCTCCGCGTCGATCGCCGGTCATTTCCCGGCCTTTTTCTTCTTGGCAGCCATCCCGCCATGCTGAAATTTTTCCCCCAGTTTCAAAGGGCAAACTTCCGGCCGCTTGATTCCATGCTGCACGGATACGGCAGGCGCACCGTCAGGTCCACCCTTTCCTTTCCCTCGAGACGCACGCCAATTATCGTCATTTCCTTTCCGGTCCCCAGTCTTTCCTAGTTACGCGCCCTCATACCCAAAACACCCCCCCAAACACACCCCCACAACCATGCCTGACAGCGGATGAACCACGTTTGAGTTCACCCGCACACGTCGATTACCGTTGACTCCCAAAGGACCCGTGGGTCTTTTTGACGATGTTGTAAAAAGTCTGGTGTTTGAGCGGTTTTCCCTTTTCCGGTTCTTTCCAGACGTTTCTAATTCTCGGGCCGTGCGGTAGCCTCCCCCTATTCAATTTCCCCCCCGAACAGCTTGAGGGACGCTCTGGTCAACAAAAGGCCCGCCCTGGCGCTGTGGATGCTTTCCTTTGGGCAAGTCAGACAGGATCGCGCGGACCCTGGAGCTCCGTTCCTGCTGTAACTGCACCACCTGGTCGCACCTTTAGGTAAGGGGTGGATGATTTTCGGGCTTCTTCCCGCGACCCCAGTTCCTGGACAACGGAATACACCCCCGTTCCACAAGCCCTGTCATCGGAAGGAGAGTCCCTCTCTCTGTTCTCGGGATGGACCGGGTTGAATTTTTGAGGCGGTCATTTCCTTCTCCGACCAAATACCCCCCCCCCTTTCGGTCCTGCCCCCTTTAACCCAGACCCCCTGAGAACAGAGGCCGCTGCTTTTCCCTCTGATCCTGTCATCTTTTCGGGTCCTCACGTCGGGCCTTCCCCCTTCTTTACGGTCTGACATCGAAGCAGTGAGCGTCACTTAAACCCCTTTACCGCCAGCCGTCTTCTCCTGGAGATTGGCAGCATGATGCCCGACTCGACTCCCCTTGTCCATTGCCCTGCCGCCTCTTCTTTCGTTTCAACCCTTTCTCTCCCAAGCCCCCCCAGCGCTGCTTCGCCCCGCGTTTCTGTCGCCCGTTGTCAGGGAAGAGTCATGGTCACACGCTTAATAACCTGTTACTCATGACTTTCCCCAGGGAGTTCCGCCGCGAGCCTCTCCACTTTGGCGCATTCCGGATCTTTGCTTTCCCTTTCTTCTAATTCCCGCCCATGATCAGTTCTTCCTTTTTCAGAATTAGCCCCACTCTGGGCTGCACCTCTCCGGTCGCCACCCTAGGCCCCCTTTCCTTCATTTCTAGAAGTTCCCCCCTAGTGTTCCCCTCGGGCCCGCCCAGTAACTGCAAACAGTCCCCCCTAGAAACGTCCTCTCCATCCGGTCCTGCAGGTCCTGTCAACGTTTCCAGTTCGCCCACGACTCCATTTTCGTAGAAGTCTCAGAGTCCGCCGCAGCAGTGTCCCCCAAACTACAGGCCGAGTCTCCCTTTTTCTCTACCCGCTGTTTTTAATCTCCGAAGTTGCCTTCCCTTACTCTCCCTCAGCCGCCAAACTTTTTTTTCCCAGCTCTCTACGGCCATTTTTAGGGCAAGCCTTCATCCTTCACGTCCAAATCTTCTGCCTCTGGTTTCTCAGGTTCGCGAAGACCCAACCGTACAGCTCCCGCCAGCCGACGCATCGTACCAACACTCCCTCTTTTTCATCTCCTCAAAGGTATTCCCCTCTTCCCGGCATTAAGGACCGAGAACCTTACGTACCAGCGGCCACCACCCTACCCCCTTGAGAAACAACAACAAACCCCCCCGTTCGAGGGTTCCTTTCCCCCGTCGCCAACTTTTTTTGAATTCGGCTACGTTTCCTAAAGGCTCTGACCTATACCTACCCCCCCTGTCTTCTCCCCCAGGTGGGCGGCGCTCAGCACCTGCTTTCTCATCCTCTGAGGCACAGGATTTCCCGAAAAAAGAGGTCCCTTTCCCCCCCTCCAACACTGGCTGAGACCTGTATGCTGCTGGCAGCTTCACGTCCGATGTCCCTGCCGTTCCTCACGCACACCGAAGACTTTGTTGTCCCCCCTCCTCTCCTCTCACAGAACGCCCCTCGCAGTTACTACTCAGCTACGTTGGTTTCTAGTGGCCCCCACGTTTGCCAATTCCAGTTTCAGTGATTCAAGTTACATTGGTGGGACTTAGTCCTAGCAGTGCCCTCTCTCCCATGTGCCATTGGGCCGCTTCTTCCATCGCCTCTTTTGACTTGGTTGACAAAGCAAGACTTCTCCTCTTCCCAAGGCCGTTTCTCGACCAGTTTCCCGTTGCTCGTGAGCGGATCCCGCTTCCACTGGGCGTTGATAAGTTTCTTTTTACTTCTTCGTGGCCTGGAATTCTTTTCGCGTTGATGCATCCCTTGTTCAAAGAAATGGCGATCCTGTCGCTGCTTGTATGTGTCCCTTTCTGCTTCCATTTTACCCTGCCCATGTTCTGCAGAGATATGGTTCTGTTCGAGACACGGGCGCTGTTATGCCCTGTCCTTTCTCCCTCATCTTGTTCGTTCTTCTTCTCTTTTCGTGCCGTTTTAGAGCCGTTTTCCTTCCCTTGTAGAGCTTTATATTGCATTTTCGTCCGGAGTATTCTGTCTTGCTGGAATGAACCCCTCCCCTCTCCCTTCTCCTGCAAAATGACTCCCCATTATGGTATCTTTCTCCTTTCCATACAGTCTCGGATCTAGTTCTTCGTCTCTTCATTGGTCGGCTGCTAGGGACATTATCTCTTTTCTTTTTCTTAGTCCCTTTTGGTCCGCTGATTCCGGCTCTGAGGGGATCTCCTTTTTCTTTCCTTCCTTAGGACATGAGCTTGCCGCCTTTTGGTCCCTTCTGGAGTGAGGCGTCGGTGTTTTCTGGCCTGTTTTTTTCGTGTTTGCGCGTCAAGAGCAGGTCTACTTATTCTCTTCTTGCCTTCGAGGACGAAATTTCCCCTTCCTTAGGAGCGCGGCGGGTTGTTCCTGAAGGGGTGATTTGCTCGCCAGACTCGGTTCGCGCTCTCTTCCTAAGTCATCCGCTTTCTTTTCCAGGCAGGTCTTCTCGATCTTTAAGTAAGGGTATTTCCCCCTCTTTCCCCTTGCAGCGTAGAACCCCCGAAGCCGTCCTCGAAGAAGACTATGACA
>Ga0179593_1309460_pt1 | contig 14826 bp, 19 predicted proteins | sample CZODoug2_1_08_16_FD_185931 | JGI IMG/M metagenome (GOLD analysis project Ga0179593, IMG submission 185931) | Vadose zone soil fungal communities from Angelo Coast Range Reserve, California, USA - CZODoug2_1_08_16fungal (PacBio error correction) | ecosystem: Environmental > Terrestrial > Soil >... | reverse complement strand
TCAAAGCTTCTCCGTTATTCACCCCATTCCGAACTACACCCCTTTTGTCCAGATACTAACAGGTATTTCTTCCTATTCTCGGCAACCTTTTCACGCGCCCTGCCCTCTTGTACGCCACGGCAACAGTGTTCCTTCTGTGCTCATTCTTTCCAGGCTGAAACTGTCTGGACGGATCCTGAGAAGTTCTCCCCCTCGGCGTCGGCACTTTTCCTTCATTTCATTATCCTTTTTCGCACGTGTTTTTTCCCCACCAGTTGCTTGAACAATTCGAAGCACTTTTCTTGCTAAATTATCAGGACGTATTCTTCTGTGCTGAGAACAAAAAAAGCCCCCTTTCCGAATTCCCACACCTATTTTTTCTCATCAACTAATTTCTCCCTTTGGAGCAAACTTTCCCTTCCTGCACCCCACCTGTTCCCTTTTTGATTGAATAGCAGCATTTTCGCCGCTTTCTGGGAGATCAACACTATTTCCACGAGCTTCTTCAATGCGGCAGTCCTTCAAAGTTTCTCCCTTCGTACATCCCTTTCTCTCTTCGTACTTTTTTTCATTTAGATTCTTCCAAATAGAGGCCCACTTTCCTTTTGTATGTTTCCCCCTCCCTTCCTCTCTCGACAATATCCGCCTTCAGAATTTTCTCGCTGTCATTCCAATTATGCGTGGTTTAACTGCTATCTCTTTATATCATTAATTTAGCACAACTACAATTTGTTCAGATCCCCCGAACCCAACTTTCAAACCCACTACCTACAATCTCTCGTCCTTCTCTTTTACAGATTGTCCAGGTGTTCCTTCAACCCCCTATTCCAATTTGTTCTTTGCCCTTCCATTCTTTGCACCTTGATCGGTTGAACTTTTTTTTACCCCCTTTACCGGCCCAAATCTAGGAATATTCCCTTTTCCTATACACCCCAAAGATAAGCGACCCCTTCTATGCTACATCTGACTCCCATACCCCAAGACCTTTCCAATGAGGGTGGCCCCTCACTGTGTGATCTTGGTCCTTTTTATATCCGGTCAACTCCCCACAGAACTACTCAACCGCCCATAGGTTTTCTCCCGCCTTGTCCTCCTCGTGTCCCTCTCCCTTCCCTAGACACCTTGCTCGGCTTCTGATATAGATTCCTGTGCGGAAATTACCCTTTTTTTTTTTTTCCTTCAGAATCCCCTCTGTTCCTCACCCACCCTCCAGTTCGCGTAATTTTATCTTCTGTTTCCGTTGCAACCTACCCCCTCACACCTCCTCCCCCTACGCGAATGTTCGCCGTCCTTGTTTTTTCTTTTGGATTTACATCGCTTCGGCACTGCGCGTTCTTCTTCCACTCAATGCATCCACTTTTTCCTCCCGACCAACAAAATTATTTTTGTTTCCCTGATTATCTAATTACCTGTATTAGTGGCCTGACCATTTTTAGTCCGAAATTCTCTCTCTTTGTTTGATTCTTTCTTTTTCCCACTTTTAGTCCCTTAGTAATCCTTCCCCCTTGCTGCGTTCCGGTCTATTCCTCTCCGCACGTCCCACTTCCCCCTTCCGCTTTCCTAATTCTAACCTCAACCTTTTTTTTTTGTAGTCGAGGAATCTCCCGTCGTGAATTGGTTTAGTGCCCCTTCGTCTCTGTTCCTAGACGAAATTTGTTTTTGCATTTTCTTCTTGCCTGGAAATTTGGAGTGTATCCATCTTTTGTGATCAACATTGACTCAACAAGTCTCCCTCTCGGTGGTCTTTACCCCCCCATAGGTTTCAGCTTCGATATGTCCGGAAATGATATCGGCCACTCCCCTTTCTGGAGCCTTATTTTTTTCTTCAAATCTGGCTCTTGGGATCGATTGAAACGCTTTCTTCCCCTGTCCTGTAATCCTGGGTGCGGCCCTTCTTGCCTTCCTCCCCAAGGCGTGCTGTCTTTTTTTCATAGGTGGCTTGTGCACCTAAAACTTCTCTTTCCCAGTCCGACTTGTAGCTGGTGTTTCTTCCCTCGGGTATTCTTTCCTTCGACCTTCTTTACAGGTTTCTTTTACCCCTTATGTATGGAAATCGAAACCTTTCCAATCTCCGGGTATATTTCTGCAGAAGTCTCCCGTTGCACTTGCCAAGTCGTTACTGAACAGAGCTATGTTTTCAGTTCTGATGTTTACTCTTTCCAACACCGCCAGAACTGACGATATCAATACTTCCCCCTCTGCGTCCCAAGTGTATTTTATGTTGATTCCGCATTGATTGAAAGGTCTTCTTTGGATTTAGCTTCAATCTCTTTTTTAAGCTTGAAAATGCAGTAGTTTTTTCAAGTGGTTGTGTAGCAGGTTCACCTACTGTACGCCTCTTGTTTTTCGCTCCAAAATCTTTTGCGGTTCCTGCACACAAAAAAAGAGGTTCGTCGTTCCTTTCATACTGCCCCTCTGTCCCTCTCCCCTTTCCAGCGTTTTTTTTCTTTGTTTCCTACCCTTGTTTTCTTTGTTGCTTTTTTCCCCCCATGCCTTTGGCAGCTTCCCCCGGTTTTTACTTTGAGCGAAGCATTAAAACCCTCCTATGTGACGTGGGACCCGCTAAGCAACATGGTTCTGTCCGGCAGGGCAACTGAAGATTTCCTTTTCGTTGTCAGGGGAAAAGAACTACTAACTAACAGTCTGTTCCCCCCTCTTGAACCATTATAACTTTATTCTCATTTTATCATCCCATAGGGATGTAGCCTCCTTGGCTTTTATTATTTTCTTTTCAATTTTTGCATATCCCTTTCATAAAAGTATATGATGTACATAGGGTTCTCTTTCTTTTTTCTCCATACCCCTCCGTTGTACGACACTCTTTTCCTTCCCGAGAATTACTTTTTGAGGAGATAGCTCTTTGATCGCAAAGGAACTGTTCTACCGAGTTGAGGTCTTGTCTATCGTTGTTGTTCTTCTGCCAGCGGCTTTTTTGTGTCCCCCCTTCCGTCCGTACCACGTCGCTCAATTTTCCATTTCGACTTCATGGTTTCCACAATTCTCCCATCGTGAAGTTCTTTCTCCTATTCTGTGTTGGCCAAGGTCGTCATTCTTTACCCTTTCACGTTTTTTTGACTCCAAAAGCGAACCTTGCCGGTGCCTTCCCAGTATGTCTTTTGCGCGGGCCCAGAATTTTTCACTAGGACTCCCTAACCACTTAATTCACGCTTTTGCCCCCAGAGTTAATTGAGTATGTTCTTACCAGGGTCTTCATACATATCTATGCTCCCCTTCCCTCTCCTTTGTTGGTGCTCGATCTCTCCTTCTTCACCAAATCTTTTCAATTCCCCGTCCCGATCGGACAGGTCGTTCCGATGTCCCCCCGTCCCCTCTTTGGCCGTTCTCACATATGGGCGCCCCTCGGCGGTAGCTTTGTTATCCCCCTTTCCACGCTTATAATGGTCCTTCCCTCTCCCCTTCGCCCCTCAGACTGGCACGTATGACTCCCTTTCAGAGGCTTCCCTCATTATTGACAACCCTTTGAGAACAGGTGCTTTCCCTTTGGCTCTGAACGTAGTACGTCTTCATTCCCTCTAACAAGCATCTTCCTACCCAACAACGAAGTTGTTTTTTTCACACTCCCTCTCCCCTCTTTTCTTGAGAAACCCACTCAGGTTCATATTCTCCTCCCTAGAATTGACCCGTTCCCATGACCTCTCCTCCTCATTGTCTTAATGTTTATTTGAACGTGACCCGGACTATCCCTATGGACCGGAGACTTCGGTCCTGTCTCTTTCCCCCGCCGAAAACCTTCTTTTTCCCTCCTAGAGGCCCCTCTTTTAAATTTAGTAACTCATTTTCTAGATGCCCCCCCATGGCCAACCCCTTTTGTATCTTGTCAGAACCAACGACCTTCTCCTTCCCCATATCACTCTCCTGTGTCACTAAAAAAACGACTACCCCCCCCATTGCTCTTTGCCGCCCCCTCCCACTTGCGTGTTTAATGCTTCTCTAATCCTGTGAAACCCCACACCCCCTTTTAATTTCGTCCCACGCCCCCCAGGTCCAACCCTACTAATTTCTAGTAAGTTCATGTGTCCTGAAACCCCCAAATTTTTGTTGTTGCCCCCGCCCGCTTGTTTTGGCCTTCCCACCTCTCGCCGTTGCTGTCAACTTTCACTTAAAACTCAATCCTCGTTGCACTCTCTTTTCTTTTTCCACCCAAAGATCTCTACAACTTGCCTTTAAATACATTTTCCCTCCCTATGACCACTCTCTGCCAGTGCTTTTGGAAATATGCGTCCTTTGCTTTTGCTTTGAGAACAAAAAAGCTTTAAGCCCCAGATTTTCCGCCCCGTGGCCTCGCGTCTACTACTCCTCCACTCCCCCTTGTTTCTTTGACGACACACCTTGATACCATATTGATGCCCCCCTCCATTCTACTACCCCTTTCTGACTTCTCAGTTTAAGGGTACGCGCTCTTTCTTTTTCCTTTCGATGTTTTCATGTTTCCCATTACATCCCCCCTTCCACATTCAATTTTATTTAGACAGCAAGAACTTTTCCCAGGATTCCTTCCTCTTTTCCTGCGTTTTAGCCCCCCCCGATCCCCCCCATGACACTTCGGGGGCCTTAGACGTTCCGTCCTACCCTGATTTTCTATTTGCGGCTTCCCGATTATTGTTAGAAGCACTTCCACCATATTTAGGGGAATAGCCGCACTGAGTCGTCGTAGGTGTGATTTCAATTTGTCTTCCACCACTCGGTTCCCTCCCTTCCCCTCCCACTCCTCGCTCCTCCTGGCTGAGTCTCTCCCTTTCAGCCCCGAACAATTCTTTTCCTCTCCCCCTCCCTTTTTTCATACTCCGAACTTTTTTTTATTTTTTATCGCTCATCACCTCCGGCACGGCTTTTTTTCTTCTCTTACTAGCCCCTTAACCCTCTCCTAAGGTTTCCTTCTTTGTTTTTTGCTAGTTTCTTTCCTGGGTGGGCCTCCAATTGACGATCACCCCCCACCTTACTATTTTTGGTTCGGCCTAACCCTTTTTTGCGCCCGTTCCCAGGCAATGCTCTCACTCCCCCCTCAAAAAATTGCTCCTTCCCTTCCCTGCCTACCCTGGGAGTCATTTTTTGTATCTGATCCCGACTTTCCATTCCCCTTCCGGATCGCTTTCCCTTTGATGTTTTACATGTCGTGTCTTGATGTTGAATGTTCCGGTTCCATGCACATCTAAATGCCAAGGACGATTGCTCCCAAAGTTGGGTGGCTACTTGGATTCCCCTCCCAGTCCTCCCTTCCTTACACTGGGTTTCTTCCATACAAACTGCATTGGAGCCTTGTAGTATTTTTAATGCCTGGTGTGGTCCTTTCTTTCTTCATTTTTATCCGCTAGAGGCACTGCGGTGCTCCACTCTTGCTTTTTCTCCTATGTGTTGGATGTTGTTCGCCCAGCTCCACGTGCCGCCTTCAGACGTTGCGACGACATGCGATAGTGTCTTTCCTGTTTTTCTCTTCTCCTGGGCCTTTTGAGTTTTGTAGAGTGTTTTCTTGATCCGCTTGAAATCCTAGTTCTGTTGACTGCAATTTTCCTCTTGTTCTCACCATCTACATGCCCCGGCGATCAGTTTTTTTCAAAACATTTTCCGGTGATGCGCACACAACACCGAGTTCGTAATAGGTTCTCCACTCCTAGAACTCTCTCTGCATTTAGGTATTGTTACATGGACTTTTCTTTCTGGGTCTCGGACCCTGCGTGGTTTCCCGGTCTAATCCTCTCCGCCTTCCCCCCTCTATAGTGAGGCGTGCCTGATACTTTAAGAGTAAATTATTTTTTCTCATATGAATCTTTGCATTTCGGTTGATGAAACACAATAGTCCCCCCCCTTCATTCCCCCCCATACTTCCTACTCTTCCCACTTATTCACAAAGTCGATCCGCTCTTCATTTATGTGAATACCTTACTTGCTGGTTTTCCTGTGTCTTTCCTACTCTATCCTCCTTTCTTCTTTTCCCTACTACTTATCGTTTTTCATATCCCCATCCTTTTTTACCTCAAATGCTTCGGTATTTCGTAGATTTAAATCATGTTGGTTGATTCGCAACCTCTCCTTTAGTTTCTGCCAAATGAAAATTTATTCTGAGTTTTAAGCCCACCGTTTTCGCTCTTGTTTTTCCCTCCCCCCGCGGACTCTCTTTTTTTGTCTTCTCCCCGACCTAAGTCCTGATCCTTGAGCCCAATTCAAGCAGTCCTTTTTGGTTTTAATTTTGTTCCCACCCGTTCCATACTCCTTTGAAAGTAGTTTTCTTTACGATTCCTGCTGGAGAGTCACCGGTTTTTCCATCTCGTCCCCATTCCCCCCTTTTCCGTCAACAAAAGCGCATTCCCCGGCGTTTCGCCCCGGAGGTAAAGTGTTCTCATCACATTTTTTTTTATTGACTCTCGCTTCTACCCCGGGCAGTTTTACCCAAGCTGAATTGAGGATGTGGTTTTACACCCCACGTTGCCTTCATTGTGTTTTCACATTTGCCTATCCTTTTAAGGTTTTTGAGAGCGCTCTTGTCAACCCTCACTGTCATCAAGCCTTGCACCCTTCCTCTCGTCCCGCTTGTCCCTATCGGAAAGGTAGTTGAGTCGATTTTTGTTTTCCCCTTCTGGCCTTTGTCCCCTGGACTATTGTCCGTCGCAGGAAGTCGCTTTTTTTTCCCCCGTGCAACGTGTTAATTTTCAGTGCTGAGACCTTTGCAGATTACTTCCTTCTCCTCCTGCGGCTTGCACGTGTGGCCAACTTGTGCTACCTTCCTGAATCCTTTTCTTATTCTTACCTATCTCTCCTCCAGTCGGTACGTTCCTTCCCACTCAATGTACTATTCTCCTCCCAATCAACGATTTTTTTCCCCACTCATCGCGTTACTTAGGCGAACATCCAGGTGTTGACTTGATCATCCCCCCAACAATTCTTTCCCCTGTTCTCGTTCACCTCCCGCCAAGAATTTATCGTCCTCCTAGTAGGGGATGAGCCTGACTATCCAACAGTTTGCCCTTATACTTCTTGATCCGCTATGCAAGCATTCAAACTCTCCAAGGGAACCCGGGCCGCTCTCTCTTTCCTGCATCCCATTACTGCAATGGCACAAAATCGGGAAAACTTTGTCTTAGGTTATCCCACTACCCTGAAAACTTCCCCTCTCATCCATACGATCCCCTGCCGGACTAAACACAAAAAACACAAACCAATTTGAGGCGTGGACCACGTTCCACTCTTTTTATTCATGCTTCGCTAACTTCGTGTCTCCCCTTCCCCTTCAGCCATACTTCCACCGCCCCCCGGTTAATAAAACCCCAGCTTGAGTAAGTTCTCGTTCCCCTCTCGTCTTCCTGAACATCTTCCCCTTTTTTTATGTTTTGCGAGCGGCTTTTTGGGAGTCCACGGCTTCATTTTTACATTCGGTTTTTTAAACCCATTCTACCGGCCCAAATTCCCCCCCCCGATGTCAACTCAGTTTCAATCTTTCAAAACCTTCTCACTACAAATCCAATCACTCTGCTCTCATCGGCAGAACATAAATGTTACAAATAGAATTATTTTGCCCCCATCTGGTCCCTTCTTTTTCCTTCGTTTTTTCGCATGCGAAACCCCAAACATTTTCCAGAAGAGTTTATCCGTGCCTCAGACGGCTACCCTCCCCATAGCCCGTCCTTTACTGCTTATGACCACACTTTCCATAGGTGTGAAAGTTTCCTTTTTTTTCCTCGGTTGTAAGCTCCCTCCCCTCACTTTGTCCCGAACCCACCATTTACTTCCTGTACCTGGTACTTAGATTTTCGTCCCAGTTCCCCTCCCCCCACATCGCCCTTTCCTCATATTTTTGCCTCCCCTCCCGCGTCGCCATCCAGTATTTCCTTTCCTGTTCCTTTAGCGCCTTGCTCGCATGCCAATCAAAGGATCCCGCGTTGGCCGCCGAATGCGTTCTCCGGTTTGCCCGTGGTTGATCATTGCATGGTTTCAGCGAGCTCCCTGTCAAATATTTTTCTCTTACCAGAGTCTCCGGTTGATTGTTCACCTTATATCCTGCGGGGGGTTGCCGACCCTTTTCCGCCCTACTCGATAAACTTCTGTTGTTTCCGGTCTATTCCGCCTGCCGCCTGCCGTTTCAACGCCCCCCCCTTTCTTTCTGATCATCTCTATCCATTTCCCTCTCCTTTTTTTTTTGCGCTCGGCATCTTTGCACTTGTGGAGTTTGTGCGGGCACTCGTTTGCCTTTTTAAATGAGAAAGTTACCTGCAGCCGTTCTGTCTCGCGGATTCCCCCCGTGAGGTAGGTCTTTCCTTCCCAAATTTGACCGATCCATTCTCCTGGCATTGCTCTTCCCCTTTTTTTTTTTCCCGGCCTTTCCCGAACTTGATTTTCCGGGCACCCCTTGCGCCCATTCGCAGTTGTCGTCTTGTTGACGTTTTTTTATTGTGTGATCCCCTTGATTGGGACTCGCGCCACTTAGCCAGGCAGTAAGGATAACCCTTGCTTTGCCCGGCTGCCTTTCTGTCCCAATTTCGTGCGTTTTGATTCATTTGTTAATGTTGTACCTGGTTTAACGAAACCCCTGTGATGAAAGTCCATCAAGTCAGAAAAACGTTTTGTTTTTACCCCACTTTACGGGGATATTTTCCTTATACCGACCAGTTTCTTGAATACCTGTCCTCATCCTGGTTGTCTGCCTCAGACTCCTCTTCTCATTATTTTCTATTCTACCCCGTTCCCTCACCCACCTTTCTTCTTCGTTCAAAGCAACGAGGCTGTAACTCGAACTCGCTATGTGTTTTGAGAGTTTCCTTCTTCCCCCCCAACGCAAGAAGGCCTCCCTATTGCAAAACGAAATGTAGCATTTTTCTTTTTCTTTTCTGCGTGTTCTATGCTTTCAGGTTTTCTAGTTCTTTTTAAGCTATCCCTTCCCGATTCACTGTGGCCGGTATTGGCGTGTTCAATACCCTTCAAGGTAACGCGGCCCCTGTTGGCTCCCCTAAATCTGTGCTTCGCACACCCCACAGAGTGTTCTTTTCAAATAATTTACCATTGCATCCCCCCTCATACTTCCCTAGCGCTTTTTTTCATTGTTTTGTTAAGGAACTTGGTTCTTTTTTGGCATGCATACATCCGTGTGTCTAAAATAATTTAGCGAAGCATTTACCCACACGCATCTTGGACGTTGTTACCTACCCTACCAATGGTTGTTTCCGGCCTGTTTCTATTTCTGTTTTTACCCTTTCCACATATCGTTTTGATTGAAACCCATTGCAAAGGAAGTGGCCTCTTTCAGATTTTTGCTTTCTGAAATTATACGAACTTGTCAGTCTACATCATTTTTTTCCATGCTGTTTGACTTTTTTAGATCCGGATCCGACGTATAAGGTTTTTTGTTACAGGGATTACCTCCCGCGGCCTCAATTCTTTCGGCATTCTCTCCAATTTTACTCGTCTGGGGGCTTTATTACTACTCCCGGTTTCGACCCTTCCCATTTTTGCTGGTGAGTGATGCTCCCCCTTGTCTCGTTGTTTATTTCCCAGTTCACAATTTTTTTCTTTTTCGGTGGGCCCGAATTCTGGACCTCATTATTTATTTTTCAGTCTTAACCAAATCCTCGCTTTTTATTATCCACCTGTTTCACCACCCCACGATGCTAACTGAGCCATTCAAGGTTTCTAGTCCGAGTCTGCTGGGCAGGAAAATTTTTTTTTCCCCTTTCACCTCCTCTTGACCCATTATCACGTTCCTTTATTACAAAAAAAAAAATATAGACAAATTTACGGACGTCCGATTCACACGTTATGTAATTTGAATTCTAGAAAAAAATACATGGTGGAGGGAGTTGTGTGTTTAGGGTATATAGCAAAAGCATTTTGGAGATGTGCAATAACAGAGTTGTTGGAAGGTGACGGCACAAAAAGATGTTCGGAGGGCCAGATTTTGCAGATATTCCTACCCTGTTTCCAACGCGTGGATTGGAGTCTGTTTTGTGAACACCAAGTCTTCTTTTCAGCTTTCATACCCTGTTGTTTTTTTGATGATTCTTCCCTACTTCCAGTTTTATACCACCTACCCAAAAGTAAGATAGGCCCTTTAGTCTCTAGTCCTATCGGCCACAACTTCCTTACCGTCTCTTCCCGCCAACCCTTTGACTTCTCTTGCCATTTTTGGGTTCCTCAACGTGTCACTTGGATCATCTGAGCACTTTCCAGTCTTAGACCTTTTTCCCACCTATAGACTTTTCATTTTTCTCGGAACTTCGCAAAATTTTTTTCACCCAGTTTCCTCCCCCTGTCTCCTGTTTACTGCTCAAGTTGATCAGGAAGTCGTTCGTGATGCAAGACCTTTGCTTGCCTCACTCCCCCCTCCCTCTTTTTCCCCACTCCCCCCCACATGCTTCCTTGTTTGCGGCCCCCTACACCTTGCCCTCATCCTCGCAACAACTTAGTCCCATGTATATCATCCGAAGAAGTTATCTAACCGTGTCTGTTCTCTCCCCTGATATCCCCTATTGGACCAGTTTCCTTTAGTTCCTTCTCTCTAAATTTCCCCAACCCATTCCCTTCCCCCTTCCTTTCCAAAACCCTCGTCGGGCGAGATCTGCTTCTTCCCATCATTTCTAGATTGACCACTGCCCACTTTCCTTTTTTGTCTATTGTTGCACTCAAGTAAATTCCTCTTCAGTTTTTTTGAACTCTCTTGTAAGACCCCTTTTTAGAGGCCCACCCACCATGGCGTTTTAATGCTTTTACAATAGTCTTCCCCGTCCATTTCGTTAAACCTAACCCCCCTGTATTCACACACCACCTCCCCCGCCCGAGAGGAGTTCTATTTTACAGACTCAATGAAACTTAAGCACTCATTTTTGTTGTCTTTCCAAAGACTTTTGGGACGACACCTCCTTGATCGACGGCTTTCCATTATTTATTATTCAACCTTGCATAACCCTCTAATTTCATTTCTTTTTTACCACCAAACGATTACTTTCTAACACCCCAGGACACATGTATTCATCGGCATCATTTCCCCCTGACCCCTAGAATTGCGTTTGTGCAATCACTCGCCCATGGAGTTGGGAGATAAATCACATAACAACCCCGCCGACCCATGAATCGGTTGACTATCTCTTCCCCCCTTTTTGCGAACTACGGACCGGCTCTTTTCCTCACACTCCCCTCCGGTGATTGACCCTCATGACAGGCTGTCAATGTGATTATTAAAGGGTCCTCCCCCCCAGCGGTCGCCTTCTTATTTGTCCTTCCTCTTCGTTTGGGCACCAGACCTCCCCAGACAGCGAGCCTTTTATGCCAAGGCCCCAGCCGGTCTGCCAGTTATTTTAAGTACTGACTTCTTCTTTTTTTTGTTATCGATCAAGCACTAGATACCCCCTCGATTTTCCTTTTCCGTATTCCTGATTCGGCGAACGCAAGGTTTCTATCATTGCTCAGGTTAGCCGGCGTCAACCGATTTTTAGAGCCCCAGATCTTGATAGCCCCCATTTTCTCCCACCTTCTGCTACATCCTCCAATACTGCTAACTAGTCCCGGCTTTTAGGTCTACTTTTGAACGAACAACTTAAGCGGGGCTCGACTAACGGTCCTCCCCTTCTCCTTTTGGTTGTTTAGAGAGATAGCCATCAACCGTTTACTCCCGGCCCTTCCTCGGAATAAGAACTATGAAAAGCAGCGACAATTTTTCTTTCATTGATTTTCCACATACCATTTGGCCGGTTTGTCCAAACTTCCCGATTCAAAACGTGTTAGGTCGATGTTACGTCCTACCCCTAGGTTTCGGCGCAGCCTCCTTGAACGTGCAATGTCGCCCCCAATGACCCGCCCAGGGAGCTTTTCACCGTGGATCCTTCTTTTGGACTCGAGACATACTGTGCCAGAAAGTCACTCACTCACTTTTCGCGGACGGCTTGCGTTCTCCCCAACTTCTCTCGAGGGCGTTTTATCTAGGCTTTTTGCACGGTTTTCCTGTGGGTTAGAAACATGCGGAATGACCTTCTTCCTTCGTTCCAAAGCTTTGTTTTGTGACACTGTTGTTGCTTCCGGCAGTCTGACTTCTTTTTTTTTTTTTCAGCCCAGCCCCCTGCAATGTTCATCATGTGCTTTCCCCCTGACCATTCGTCCTGTGTAAAGCCTTGTATTTCCTCCTCTAATGCCACGGCTTCTCAACATATGTTTTTCTGATTCGGCCTGTAGCTGGTTATTTTCCCTTTTCCATCCAAGAAGACGAGCATATTGCAACTCCATGAGACATTTGGTTTCTTTCCCTGGTCTTAAGCATATTTACCATTGTCTTTTGCTCAACTTTTTCCACCAGCGAAGTCATTGTTTTTGTGCATAAGGTAGCGGTTTCACCCTTCAGGTTTTTTTATCCCAGTTCGCTTTCCATGTTTCAAGTCCCTCAACTCTTTGGCAAACCCCCACCACAGGTTTTTTCCTTTTTTACATACAGCACCCATTTAAACTAAGAACTAATAGACATAATAGGTATTTGGCCTTTACCTTTTTCTGTTGGCCTCCCCCCATTGCCGTTGATTCCCTTCTTTATTCTCTCAGTATGAATTATTTTTGTTTTGCCGTCCCCATTTTATGTTCCGTTCTTGGATTTCTGCCCACTCTGGCTTTTGCAACAAACAGTGAAACCGACTTTCTATTTTTTGTTCCCCCAAATTCTCTCCCTATTATGTCGAAAGTTCGCTCGCCTCTCTCTTCTTTTTTCAGTTTTCTTGTTTTGACCTGCTGGCATACTCGATCAAGTATAAGGGTCATATTAGCAGGGGATCCCTTCCCATACTCGCGTTAGTCACCTGACATGCTTCCCGAGCCAGTTATATTTGAGTTGCTGTCTATCCCGTCTTTTGCCCCCAAGGAACCTTTTTTTCTGATGTGGAGACCCTGTGACGTTTGTCGTACCGGCCCTTTTTTTCTTTGTTTTTTCTTCCATAGTCATCTGACTTCCACTAACTTGTCCTTCTCCCACTTGAGTTGAAATCCTCCTTTCGCCCCTGTTTTCCACAACATTTCTCCCGCGAATTACTGTTCTCCTTTCGTCGTCTTGGGCGGGCCACTGTATCATTAATCCAACTTTTACCCTTTGCATGTTCATCCCAACAATTTTTTCTCCCAAACATTACCGGAATTTATATGCACCCATTTCCTTCAGGTACGCGCGCCCCCCCAGAATTTGAAGATGACCCTCGTTACCCTGTCTATCTGGAACACTATTAATTGAGGAGTGATTTTTCCCCCCTTTAGTCAGTCGTGTCTTCTCCTAATACTCTTTCCGTGTGTGTCTGAGATCTGAACAAATCCTTCCATTCTCACCCCCACATCCTCAATGCTTTGTCCAGTTTGTACATTAGTATCGCTGTGATCGTCCCCAAAATTTTGTTCGTCGCTCGGACACTGCGAGCTAACCGACGTCCCCGAGGTCGTTTATGCTTCCCTGCCACGTGACCATTTAGCTCCTTGATCCACCAGACGTTTCTAAAGTTAGTGTGAATTTTGCAGGCTACCTTAGCAAGATTTGGGGAAAAAAAACCTTTTGCGACCCTGTGACATGCTTGTATCCACCCGTTTCAGTTCACAACGTAGTTGAAGTTGAATGCCCTACCCAATCCCTTGTCCGACCCCCACAACGAGTCCAGGTACCAGCAACGTATGCCATTCTTCGGTGTTTAGCCCTCCCGGGACGTGACTATGCTCCATCCACCATCTGGCCACTTTGAGCTAATTCAGACTCCAGGTCGTGACCACGACGACTCAGTCTCCCCTTACGCCCCATTTTGACGATCACGATACGGCCGTGTATCGGATGCCAGACACTGGCAACGAAAAGACCCACGCCAACCGGCTTCAAAACCCCACAGCATCAGGATACGCCAGCGCAAGTGATCCATTTATGCGATGCAAATCGTTCCCCCTTCTTTTGTTTGTACTATTTTTGCCACCTTTCATTATATCTACGACCCAGATCCATGCTTCCCATTATTGCCTTTAGCCAGGCCCCGTCCATAATGCGTGTTTTTCATGCTTCGCACTAGTTTTAGCCACGTCCTTCTGCCAATCCGCACCAATTTAAACAATCCTAAAGTTTTTGCCTATTGTAAGTCTTTTAACTTTTTTTTATTAATGAACAATTACTCACTCATTTTGTTGTTGCGCATCACCTATATTGGGGGTTCTCAATGGATCGCCGCTTTTCTTTGACACAATGCTACCGTTCAAATGTCCTGGATTTCACGCATACCCCTTAGATACAAAGCACAGTCTTTTTCTTCCTCGGCAGCCCAAGAACATTCCAATACACCTCGATTGCTTTCCATATTGCGTATTTCCTGTGGAGTGCGACAATCCACACCCGTCTCCTTCCCCTTAAAGGTGATACTTTTTCACCTAGGGCGACCTATCCTCCATAGAAACTTCTTCGTAGGCTCCAATCCTCCCTTCAAGGTGATGCAAGAACTGTAACCCTCCCTTTTATGACTGTCTTTTTTCCTCAAGTTTGTCGCCACCCCAGCCGGTCGCCTTTTTCCCTTTGGTCTTTCGATGGTTTTTTTTCCCCCCCAGTTTCCCCCCTTCCTCCGCACCGACGTCCAATGGATCGACCACGGAAAGCGGTCCGGCCTTCCCACTCCTGGCTCCTCTTGTCTCGAATCCAAGCCCTTCTTCCCGGTTTTCCTCGACTGCGATGATTTCCTTGTTTCCGGTCGCTCATTGCCTCTTTCCTCCGTTTGCGCCTCAAAAATAGGTGTCTTCGACGACTTTTTGATCTGTCAATTTGTAGTCCCAAACCTTCGGCCTATGCCGATCGCGCCCGAGGCTCGTTTAAGGTATTACCCTATGCGCCGCATCACCCACATTCGCTTTTCAGAG
>Ga0179593_1544027_pt1 | contig 14827 bp, 17 predicted proteins | sample CZODoug2_1_08_16_FD_185931 | JGI IMG/M metagenome (GOLD analysis project Ga0179593, IMG submission 185931) | Vadose zone soil fungal communities from Angelo Coast Range Reserve, California, USA - CZODoug2_1_08_16fungal (PacBio error correction) | ecosystem: Environmental > Terrestrial > Soil >... | reverse complement strand
CCGTCTTTTCTTTTTTCAAGAACTTATATATATTTTCTCCTTTTGTGATGATGCGATGGATCTCCATCCCTGGAGCCTTTTTCTGACTTTTTGGTGCTGTTTCTCTATACTGAGGCGTTTTTGCTGTAAGCAATATCCCCTCCACTTGGGAATTTGAGTTATTGCCCGTACTTTTTTGAATCCCCCGCTTCTACTCGTCCAGGATTATACCCTTCCTGTCTTTTAAGTCATGCGGCGGGCAGGCTTTTTTATTCCCTTCTCCTTGCATGAATACAGCCATCCTGGCAGAGTTCCTCCGTCTTTTTCCCCGTGTTTTTTTAAAATTCAATAGTTCAGAGCTTCTTCCGGTTTTAACCTTTTTCAACCCTCGGAAAGCTTCTTCGTCCTTTTCTCCAGGATTTAGTTCCTGGAGGGAATTCAACGTTACTCCCAACTCTTTTTTCTTCCCACCACTTCCCCACCTGTCTTTTTTCGAGTTCCCGCAGTTTCTATTTTAGAGAATTGATCTCAGAATTCTTGATTAATGAGAGCTCTTCCCTTTTTGGTCAAAGATTCATTTTCCGGTTCCCGTATTTCTACATTGTAGAGATTTTTGATCGACGAAAGTTTCCCCTGTCCTCCCCCCCAGGATCCCCCTTTTACCCCGGCTTTCTCCTTTTATCCCCTACCCTCCTAAATCCCAAGAACCACACCCCCTCGTCCTCCTCTTTTTGTGGGGAAGGTTCTCTTCCATCTTGGTTTTCTTCCTTGCATCCTCCGAAAGGATGTCCCCCAGCCCCCTCCCCTTCCCCCGAGAAGTCCCTCTGGGGCGCTGGAAAGGTTCCTTCCTCACTTTCCGCCCCCCCCCTACGAGCGTTTTATTGAGCTGAACAGCCTCCCTTCCGCCCTAATTTCCTTCCCAAACTCCTCGTGGACCCCGGAGTGTCCCTATTTTTCCCCCCTGTAGCGAAGCTTCCCAGTTTTTTTTGTTTTGAGGCCTTTGCCTTGTTTTCCAATCTGTTCTATAGTCATTTCGCACCCCCCTCCGGGAGAACCCTCGCTCTGTTCTGGCCTTGCACCTGTTTTACAACCTTGCTTTGGCGGCGCGCGTCTGAGGCCCACTTTGACTTTCTCCTAGAAGGGCGGGCCTTTCTTTGGCTGTTTTGGCTTTTTTTTTTGGAGTCGTCCTCACCTTCCCCTTTTAGAAGGTACGAGCGGAGTCTTCCAAAAGACTCCGTTTTTTTTTCGAGATCCCCTCCCGTCCCCATTCCCAAGATTTATTAACCCCCCAAAGACCCTCTGAGATCACGCTCAACTCTTAACCTCCTCACTCCCCCTCCGACTGCCGTCTTTTTTTTTTCCCCCCTTAACTGGACGCCGACTTTTTCTGCCCCAAGCAGTGAAGCCTCCTTACTCTTTTTTCTCTTAGACCTCTTCTCTGTCGCCTATTTGTTTTCGTTTCCCCCCACGGTTGAAGGTCGTCTCCCCGTTCTTTATCCGTGGCATACGTAGCTCCCCTGTGTCTTTCGTATTGTCGAGAGGGACCTAGGCACAGCTCCTATTGTCTTCTTTGAATTACCCTTTGTTTCCTTGTCCGAAGGCCTTTGATTTTCCCCGTCAGGACGTTTTCTCCCAAATTCAAACCTTTTTTTGTTTCCGTCCCCCCCCTTACCAAAGCTTTTCCAATAGGCTTTTTTTTTGCTTTTTTTTTTGTCCCCCGACCAAAGTCTGAGTGCGCTAAGTGGAGATGGTGAGCGGCTATTTTTTGACATCCCGAGTACCCATCCTTTTTCCTCTAGCATTTTTTGTTTTTTTAGTTTTTTTTTTCCCCCATGTTTGATGGCTTTTTCCCTCGGCAGCGAAGCACTTTCCTGTTAGCCCCTGTTGGTTCGGCGCTCTTCTTTTCTTTTTTTAAAAAGCGGCGGGTTCTAGTTCTTCTACTCCCCGAATCAGTCAGAGTTACTCGCATTCCCTGATTTCCACCCTCTCGTCTCACCTGCGTCACCCCCCTTCCTTCACTCCTCAATCCAGGAGAGCGGCCGAGTTCTTCCTGCCTTGTGTGCTTTTAAGGAAGAGTCACCCCGATCATTCTTCTCATTTTATCGTGAGCTCAGTCTCTTCCTTTTCCCGAGCGGACTTTCTCTTCTTTTTTGCCTCCGTTTCTGCGACCTTCCTTCTTGGTCCCCAGATCTGTCCGCTTTCTTCTACTTTCCGACCCGGGCACTTCTGCATTTTTTTGCCCCCTTAACCCCTCCCTTCCACCTTTTCTGGTTGCGATGGAAGCGGTCCCCTTCCAGACTTCAACCCTGTCTTGTTGAGTTCCAGGTGGCCCCCCCTTCCTCTTCTTTTCCAGTTTTCTCTCCGTCCGTTCTCGCATTTCTTGTTACTTCGGTCTTGGGCATCGGTTTTGCAGGTTCGGCGCAATTCCTTTGACGGTTCTTTTTTTGGCCGGCTTTCTTCGTCACTTTTTTTCGTCCTCCCAAACCCTTTTACGCCCGCCGCCGGCCGCTTCGCCCTTCCCCCCGCCGCGAGCTGCTCCCTTTTTTGTTTTTGTACGAAGACCGAAGCCTCGCCCCTCTTGGAGGATCTTGGTATGATTTTCCTTTTTTTGACTAAAGTCGGACCTTTTTTTTTCCGGCTCATTGATTCCCTTTAACGGAGTTTCTCGATTTGTGATGCCGGTTATGAGGTCTTTGCGTGTTTCGCTGCGTCCCTGTCGTCGGAGATTTTCTTTTTTCTCCCCGACGGATTGGGCGACATTTTTTTTTCCACGGGGAGGCGAGGATTTCATCCACCTCCAATCAATTTTTAATCTACAGTTGCGTCCTTTTTTGCATCCGCTTTTTCTTCTTTTTTTGTTTTTGAATTTCGTTCCCCGATCCGATTGGGACTTCACCTTTCCCTTCTTCGTTGGTCCCACAGCCGTGGAGGCGTGCGGTGCCTTCCTTACTTTTTCTTTTCAGTTTAAGCGGATGCCTTGGCCCGAAGAGGTCTTTTTCACTTGCGCCCCACCACTCGGTAAAATGCTCCTCTAGCTCCCCCCTCTTGTGTTTGGGGGGTTTTTTTTGTGGTGGGGGGGTGTGGGTTGGGTGGGGTGGTGTTTGTGGGGTGGGGGGTTTGTTGGTTTGGTTTCTCCCCGCCGACAGTTTTTTTTCCTCTCCTCGCCCTCGTTCCTTTCACCCCCTCCCCCCCACGCCGGATCTGCCCCCCCCCCCAACCTTCCCCGGAAACGGCAGAGCTCTCGATTTACTTCGACTTCTTGCCTGAAACTGGTAAACGGATCTATCTCTTTTACCCCTCTTTTTTCGATAACCCTTGAACCTTGAGACGCTAGGGTTAGTCGATTTCGCGTTCTTCTCGGGTGAGGGTGGGAATTGTTTGGACCCTATACTTTTTTTTTAGTTTTTTTTTTTTTATTTTATTTCGATCCCCTTTGTCATCTGGCTCCACGTTGAAAATACAAACCTTTTCCTTGGCCTTGTTTTGAGAGCATCCCCGGAGTGGGGTTTTCTTGGTTTTTTCCCCCCCCACACCCCCCCAGTACTTTTTCCACGCTTGTCCCTTTTTTCTCGCCTGACGTTTCCCGAACACCCGTCTTCACCCCGCGACGGCTCGATTAGTCCTTTGCTCCCATTTTGAGATTTAACTCTTCAGTTCCCGTTTTTGACAACCCCGCCGAGGAAGGTCTTCAGTCTTCCCGTTTGTCCGATGTGGGTTCAGGTGGTGTTTTCTCCTCCTTTTCCCCTTGGTCATATAGCGAACAAGTCCGGTCCTTTCATCCCCTTCTTTTGACGGCTTTGCGAAACTCCAACTCGTAGCCTATCCCCCCGTCTCAGCCGAAAAACCGGTTCCTACCTCCGCGAACTTCCACTCCTTCCTTGTTTCAATAGCTGCAATCCTTGCCCACCGATCAGCTTCTTTCGGCGTTTTTTCTACCCTCCTTTTGCGCGTCATGAAGGTTAAGTTCGAGGATTTTGAGTAGGCCGTTTGAGGAGACCGAATTCTCTGCCGATCCTTTCACTTTTTGTCTTCCTTCAAGCCCTTGCAGTCCATCCCCCTTCCCCCTCCCCGCCCCAGTCCTTTTGCTAGCTATCTCTTTCCTTCCCTTCTCCTCCTTCCTTCCACCTTCATCGCCGGGATGCCGCAGGTGTTCTCCCCTATTTCCTTTCGTGCCCCAGTAGAGCTGCCGCTCCCTGCGCTTTTGCCGTCGGAGTTATGACTGATTATGGGAGAAGTCCTCCACCTTCCTTTTTTTTTTTTTCTTCTTTCTCGACTTTTTTTCAGGTCTGACTGGCTCGGCCAACCTTCCCCGCCCGTTGCCCGCATCATCCAACTCGAGACTAGGTTCTTGCCGACTCCTTCCCCTCTCCCCTTAGAAAGTCCTTCCGAGCGGTCCTTTCTGACCTGCGCGTCGCTTCTCGTCGATTCTTTCTACTGAGGATTTATGGTGTTGCCGAACTGGTCTCTCTCTTTTTAACTCACCGCTCGTCACTCTTTCTTCTTTATCCTCTAAAGACGGCGGTGGTCGTTTTTCCTCGGCCCTTTCTTCGCCTCGCTGCCTTCCGTTTTCTTTCACCCCTCCTTTCGTGGAGGTGGACTTTTTCATTGCTTTCCCGCCCCCCTTCGCCACGTCGCCCTCCCCTCCCCTTTTCGCCCTTCTTTGTGACCCTATAAGCCCTAGACCCTTGCCCTTGCTCTTTCTTGTCGTACAAGTCGAGTTGCATTCTTTGCTGCAGTCCCGTCGACCATACATGCTGACCACCTGTATTTTCAAGAGTTCTCCTATCTTCCCGTTAGTAGCTCGCTTTTTCTGGCCACGTCTAGGACACGCACCTCTTCCTCCCTCCTTTCCTTTGTAGCTTGCGCGCCAGTCTACTTCCCCGTACCATTCTTTTTTTTGACCCTCCCGCCCCCCCCCGTCCCTTTTTCTGCCCTCTTCCTTCTTCATGCCGATCTGCACGCGTTTCGTCCTTTCCGCCCGCGTCAGTGATTATCGAATGCGACTCTTTTCCGTCCCTTTCCCCCGCCGGTTTGGCTATCAAGCGCCTAGAGGTTTTTTTGCGATCGTTTCGGTTGTGCTTATGACCTTTTCATTTGGTTTCGAGTCCCTGTTGCCGCTTATACGGTCCCCGGCGTTCGTTTTAAGTTTGGAAGGTGAGGCTCCTTTTTCCCCTTTTTAATCATTTTTTTCTTTCATTTTGGACGCCTGCCGTAGCGCGTCTTAACTCGTGGTTTTCAGAAGGTGCACTTTCTTTTCTGAACCGCCCTCTTATATGGTTCTCGGACTGACGTTATGTTGGAATATGTCTTAAACTGGCTTTGAGTCGCCTGAATCAGACTTTTTTTTTTTTATGAGTTTCTTGGTTTCATGGAATTTTCCCGCTTGTGGTGAATTCCGGACGTAGACGCTTTTCATTTGACAGGAACCCTCCTTTCGACTTTCTTTTTCTTATCCTTTCGTTCCAGAGAAAACTTTTTTTCGTCTGTGGGTCCGCGTCGCTCGTTCAAGTAAATCTTGTACGATGACATTCCTTGTAAGCTCAGGAGCATGTTTGTCTTCCTCCTCGCCCTTTCTTTTTAGGTTTCTCTTTTTACAAGTTGCCCTTAGGATTTTTAAGGTCTTTTTCCACGGTCTCGTAGAACCAGTTCTACTGAACAACGTTTACTAGACCCTTTTATTTTTTCCTCAACTTTTTGAGGGAGGGAGAGTATTTTACTCGTCCCCCCCCCAGTAGTTTTCTTCCCGCCCTTAGGTTGTCCTACCTTGGTTCGGTATTTCAAGTTTTTATGATTGTAAGGTCCCTTTTCATTTCAGCAAATGTTTGGCGTATTTTCAGGTTTCTCATTTCTATGGTTTGCTTCTAGCGTTTCTCTGTGTTCTTTAAAACAGGACCCTTCCACCCTCCGGCTTTAGGTTTTACCCTTTCACGCCCGCCGGTTTCTCATCACATCGTGACCGCCCTCCGCTTTTTGAGCCGGAATTTGCCCTGCCGACTAACCTCCCTGGCCCCTCTTTCCATATCGGTGACGACCTTGCCTTTTTAGTCTTCCGCGTCGGGGGCGCACTCCTACGGCATAACTCCCCTCTCTTTGCAATTCCATTACTTCCATTGTTTGCAAGTCACCCCGCTGCGCAATTCCCTTTCGTCGTCGAAACCAAGCGCCTCTGCTCTCTCCCCTTTTTGCTCCTCCCCCATACCTACCTACCCCTTTTTGTTGATCTTTCATCAAGCAACGGTTTCCCTTTTTCGAAGGGGCGATTTGTTTAGAAGTTTTTTAATCCATTCTTGTCGGTTGGAGAAGCCCTGGAGCGGGAGCGTTCCCGCTGAGAGTTCTTCTGCGTTTCCAGACTCTTTCTTCCTTGATGATACACCAAGGTCGGCCTTGTTACCTTGAGTAGGTTGAAGTATCTTTTTACGTTTCCCGCTAACCGCCAATTTCCTCGTTTTTGTCTTTTCCCATCCAGTAACAGTCGAGGCTTCCTTCCGTTCTTCCCTTTCCTCCCCCTTGACGGCTATTTTAGTGCGGAGACCCAACTTGTCGGCACGATGGAATTCACATTGCATCTAAATCTTTCTTCGGGATTCCTTCCTGCCCCCTGCGATTCCGGACGTGTTTCCTTCGCCCCTTTTTCCTTCGAAGCCGAGAACGACCTTTTTTCCTCGACGTGGATAGACTTCCCCCTTTTCCTTGTACCTTTCAGTATTAGATATTTGGATTTCGTCGTGGGGCATGGGCGCTCCGATTAGACTCCTCCTATCCAGAACCACGTCCATTCTGCTCGACGACACCCCCCCCCACCCTTTCCCCGAGCCTTTGTTTTCGGTGTGCGTTTCTCCTCGTGCTTTCCAAGCTGCCCCGCTTCTTGGAAACAAAGTTTACCCTCACCCCGCGACCGGGAAGGTCCCTCTCCCTTTTCTTTTTTAAGAACCCAGCGCCCAATCGAGTTTTTTTTGATTTTCTCCAGCTTTTTTTAAGTACGTCCCCCACCGACGTGTGTAGTAAAATTCCTCCCAACCCGTCGCCGAGAATTGGGTATGCTTGACGGCTTCCTAAGCGCCCGAGGTGTTCATTCGAACGAGATCCCCCCCTTCGCTCCGTAAAGTTTCTTTACTCTTTTTTTATGGCCCCCCCTTCATAAGTGGCCAACCCGACAGAGCTCTGGCTCTTCCGCAAACGACGCCCTTTAACCCAGAAGGGTAGGGGCCTTATTTTTGTTCCTTCCTCTCCCCGACTCAACGACCCTTCTTTCAGAGATGGCCCCTTACCATCGTGCTTGCTGCAAGCCCCCATACGGCATATAACCCGACCCTTTACTTTATGAAGCTCTGAATTCCTCCAAGCACTCCAGAAGAAATGGCACGTCGTATTGAGGATCGTAATCCCCCTTACTTCTAATTTCTTATAAGTTTAGTCGATCGTCGGCCTACGCGGAAGAGATGCGACGCCGAGTTGCACCTCTAGTGCGGTCCCCACCCGGTTTTAGTTCAGCCGTTCCTTCTTTCCAAGTCGCGTGAGACCCGGTGCCCTTGCTGGGCTTCTTTTTTTCGAATTAACGAGGCTTCCCCGCACTCCTTATGCTGATATTAGGAGCGTCTTAAGAGTGATTGTTAGCCTTCCCTTTTTTTGGCGACGGCCGGCGTCACACAAGCCTTTACCCCCTCTTTTCCTTTCTTCAATTTTTTTTTGAAGACCCCTCTCATCCTGATGGATGGCTGGAGGCCTTCCCACCAGCGAAGTAGTGAGCAGTGATTTTTCCTTGCTTCGGTTTCTCTTGTCGCTATAAGCTCTTCCTAGAGGCGGCGCGTGACGCTGGCAACGGCTTTTCGGTGGAGCGCGTTCTTAGGTGATTGATTCTTCTTTACGAGCTCTTGACGTACGTTGGAGGAGCAGGTCCTCCCGATCCTGACAGTTATAGCGGTGATGGCCCCTTCATCCGCTCGCAACCGTGAGGCAACCCCTCCCTTTTTTCCGAGAGTAAGAGGTAGTCTCGTAGTGTAAGGTCTCCTCCCCCCCCGCACGGATCGTGGAATCTTTCAGAGTAAGGATCTTCCTACCCCATTTTTTTCTCTTTTTATGATCTTATTATCCGTTTGGCGGGCTGCGAGGAGAAAGTCAGGTTTTTGGCCTCCCCTGCCCACTTAGGTTCCCTTCCCTGTCGATATACGTCCGATACGACACCGGCAGGAAGAAGGTTTTTCCCCGATAAATGAAGGCCAACAATTCCCCCTGACGAAGTGATTTTGTGAGCATTTGTGGGGTGGGGGTCCGTTCCCCCTGGTCCTCATGGTCTTTTTTTCTTTTTTGAAAAACCTGGTCTTGCCTTTTTTTCGGCGACTTTTTTTTTTGAGGTTTTCTGAAGTTCGCGCAGTCTGGAACGCTTTTGGACATGGCATTTGATCTCTTGCTTGTTAGTTATGGTAGGGCCCCCCGGATTCGAGTCCCCAAGCTACGTTGCGGGCAACTTCCCCCCCTTTTCTTCCATTTTCTTCCCAACGGCGACTCACGCCCTCCTGCTCTTCTGGCCGGACGAGCCGGCGGTTTGGTTGGTGCCGACTCCCCTTTCCCTCTTTTTTCTCAGCTCGAAGATTTGCGTCTATGTTTGATCTAGCGAGTGAACGACCCCGCCCCCTTCACCTTGTGTCAGAGTTTTTTTTGCAATTCCTGTCAGACCTGGGAGCGGGTCTGATCCTCTGATGTGGCGTCTTTCTGTTCGAGAATTATTAAAGGCCCTTTTTGGCTTCCCCCCTTTTTTGGGTTTTGAGGACGAATTGCCTCCCCAGAGGAGTGCTTCTCCACTGTCCAAGGGCCTGCCCCCCCTGCGTCGGGTATTGGCCCTGTCCTCCCCTATTTTTTTTTTTTAGGATTTCGAGGAGTGTTCCTTTCTTTCCAGATAAGATTTTAACCACACTTTTTCGAGAAGCTCAGATTCGCGTTCCCCAACATCCGTGGGGCTTTTTTCTTTCGCTGCAGATTCATAAGTGACCTCCTCTGTATTCTTTGTCACCTTTTCTTTTGTCCAACCAGACACGTCTCTACCAATTCCTTAAAAGGCTCCTCCACCGCGCCCGTCCCGCTCCCTTTTTTAGGGAAGCGCCGCGTCCCCAGGAGTTTTTTTTTTCCCAATGTCAATCCCGAATCGAGTCCCACCCACTTCCAAACTTTCCCCGCGCGATTTTCAGAGGGCATCGGACTCCTCTTCCCCCATCCGATTCGAGCCCAGTCATTCTCTAGATACGTTGCCTCCTCCTCCTTTTTTGATCTTTTTCTCCCCCTTGACGCGATCGTCCTGGAGGCGCTGCCGCTTCCGCACGTCGCGCTAGGGGGACTTTTGGACGACCGTCGGGAGTTGGAGGGTGATTCACCGAGGTGCTCCTTGGAACGCGGGCGGCCGGAACATCCCCCTTGGTTCCTGCGTCGCCTTTTTTTTTCTTTTCTTTGTTCGCACGGGGCTTTTCACCCTACCGCTCCTCCCCTTTTCCCCCCAGCTCAGATTGGGAATCCTTGCTGTCCCCCCCGTCGCAGCCCCTGCGACTCCTTTCCTTTTTGCACGAAGAGTTCGGACCCCGTTGTTCAAATTCCTCGAAGGTACGTTCAGCAGCGACCATCCTCCACACCCGCCGGAAGGTCCCACTGGTGCCGCAACTTTTTCGATTTTGGCTTGCTTTCTTTTTTTTCCATTTTGAGGTCGCCGTTAGTACTTCCGAGCACCGCTTGAAGGTTCCGTAGCCTTCTACTCGAGCAGCTAGACACGCCGCTAATCCGCATCACCCTCGAGCAGCCTCGAGTCTCCCCCCTCAAAAGGTCCTCCTGGCTTATCAGCCTGCACAAAGAATGGGCCCCAGCCGAAAGTGTAGCAATTGTTCTGTCCCTTTCCTGGTTTTATGAAAACACCAATGATTGTAGGTCCGTTATGAAGTCTGACCATCTTTGGGCGTCGCCTGGGAGGGTACGACTTCTTCCGTCTTCCGCCCGAGTTCTCGACAACGTCCCGCCTTAGCCACGCCCATTTTTCATTGCACAGTCCTGGTCTCGTCAAGCGTGTCCACGTCCGAACTTCTTTCGACAAAAAATTTCCCCGCTCAATAGACGGGATGAACGACGCTTGTCGCCCTCTCCCCATTTCGTAGTCGGGGCCTCTTCAAGGCGTCCCAGGCATGAGTTTACGCGATATGGATGTTCGCCCTATCCCTTTTTGTAGGCTCGACGTAGAGACACCCCGCGGTCCCTTCCCCGAGATCGTGAGGTCCCTTGAAGCGGCAGGGTCGCCTCTTTACCCTTCCCTTTGACGCCGACGCCCCCCCGTCGCCGCTGTTCCTCCTTGACTTGCCGCGGCTCTTTTCACGCCCCGCATCAAGGTTCCTTTTTTTTTGTTTTGGCGGCCGTTCCCTCATAGTCTCCCCGAGCTCCGGGTGTCGCTGACGCGTCTTAGTTGTGCCTCATGCGCGATTTCGCATGCTCGTGGCCAGCGCCCGAGGAAACTTTCTTTAAGGATCTCTCCTAACAGCATTGTGGTCTTTCCCCCCGACTGCGCTCCTATCCACAAGCTTCCCTCTCTTTTTTTTTCGTTGATACTGCCGGACCTGCAGGAAATCGCAGCAGGGCTTCCTTAACTCACCTAGCAAGTAGCTCCCGTTTATCCAGCCGGTAAACGCGCCGCGCACGTCTCTGGTGGCAGTAATCCAGCCAGGGGGGTTTCCCTCGCGGCCCTATTGTCTCTGCCGTTGTCGTTATCCAAGTAGAGGTTGAAGTTTTTGTCTCGCCGGCGTCGCCTTCACATGCTTAGGTCTCCTGTAGCTCCTCGCTCCCCCTTTGCTCCTGCTGGGTGCGCTCGGTCACGGCTCCTCCCTGATGAGCCCTCACTTTTTGCCCCGGTCGCGCGGCGGCTTGGAACCAGGAACGTGGCGAGACTCGCCCGTCCCTAGAGTCAACTCGGTCGTCGCGCTCGAGGTCGCCTGGCCCCGCATCGGCACTGCGGCTCCGGGCCCCCCTCCGCCTTAGCTTCCTCATCGGGAGGGGCCGTTTGGTTTAGGTTTTCGAGGTGGTAGAGTTGGTATTGGTGGAGATAGGGTCGGGAGTGCTTTCAGCCTTCCTTCTGCGTCCGGGGTTGGTGGGGGCTGCTGTCGGGGGGGTGGGGGCTGGGTGGTTGGTTAGCGTTGAAGCCGACGGGCTTAGGTGAGGAAGGTGATTCCCCCTACCTTTCCCCCTCATTCCCGTTTGTGGTTCCGTCGTTTAATGGCACTGCTGCCGTACGGCGATCAGGTCCCCTTTTGGCCAGCCTTGCCTTGGAGCCCAGAAAAATCCCGGTTATGGCCTCTCTGCGCTTGACGATGCGACCCCCTGCCCCTCTGCCGGCTCCCGCCCTCGTTCCAGGTGAGTCGCTTCGGCCTGTTTAAGGTGACGACGTCTGCACTTTCGGTGACGAGGCGTCGCCGACTGGGCATGTCGCGGACCCAACTCGATGGAGCTTTAGTAGTTCTTACTAGGGTGAGTCGCGGTGACGCGCTCCTTTTGATGAGCTCGAGGGCTGGATAACGGGTGGGCAGGGCAGCCTTCTGAAGTTCCCTTTCACCTTACACTCCACGCGGTAAGCGGCGGCTCTTTGTTGTAGCGAGCGTCGTGGGCTTGAGAGAGATACCGGTTTTTTTCCGCCCTTGCCAGGGAGGGACTTCTCTTATAACCAGGCGGATCCCCCCCCCCTCACCAACCCCCCTCCACCCCTTTTTTTCTGGTTTTTTTTTTTCCTTTGCGGCGCCCGCCTCTCCCGACCTTGCAGGCAGGTGAGCCACGTTTCGAGGCGCCGTGCTTCGCGGCGGCGACGCCCCCCCTCCGAGCGAACTTTCACACGTCGGTGATCTGAATGGGGAATCTCTAGGTGTAGAGTAAGTTGTAGCGGCCGTTCGTCGTAGCTGCTCCGCGTGACGGGGTTTTCTTCTCCGCGTCATGAGCCTAGCTCCTTAGCCGAAAAGGAAGTCCCCCAGCTTATAGTTGACGAGGAAGTTTGAACCTTTCTGCAATCGGCCCTGCGATTCGGATCGTCTACGCGCGGAATTAGCGTTCGCCTCCTCCCTCTGCATTGCACATCCTCGTTCCTGGTAGCGTCAGGTCACAGTTAGTTCTTGCGTCCCCCTCCCTTCATAACTCCAGCGGCTACGTTCCTCCCCTCCAGGGCGCGAACAAACGACCAGCCGAATAGGCACAACAGAGCCCCGCAAAGCGCAGCCCGCCCGTTGCTTTCGGCACCAATTCTCTCTTTCCTCAATTTTTTTGTTTAGTATGACATAGAAAAGGTCCTTCGCTGAGCGTGCTGTGTTATTCTTTAATATTCGCGAGGTGGGCTTTCCTCCTGTTGCCTGATTTCTTCCTGATGTGGGCGCCTCTTATTTATGACTGAGGATTTGACGACCCATTTCCTCTCAGGTGACCTGGGCCAGCTTCCAATCAGGTGGGCAAATTAGTAAGGCGTTCGTCCTTGTTGTAGGTGTCGCATACGCCTTCCGAAATTCGCTGCCCCTAGCGATCAGGGGTTTCCTACCAATTCACCGCGCTCCGAGGCGTGACGGTTTTCGACCGCGCCGAGGCTCTCCGGCAGTAATCCGAGGATTGGCCCACCGCCGTTCGCAAGCGGCCGTTCGATCTGAAAAGGAAGACCATCCCTCAAACATAGAGGATTTCAACCATCATTCCCCCACCTTCCATGAGCGAGAGATTAGTTTAGCCATCGACTGTGGGTAAGTTAGAAGATCTCCCAGTCCTTCTGCCTCCGAAATAGTAAACTCGGCAACCTCGCTTAGGTATTAGAGATTTCCGACCGCGCCGCTGGAGGCGCACAGTGGCTCGCCTTTCTCCAAAGACGCCCCGGCTCCCTCCCTTTAACCCCTTCCTCACGCCCGAAGTCCCCGGCACGCCAACAAGGAATCTCTTGAAAGAGTGGAGTGTTCAGCCCGTGGTCGGCGCGCTCTCTGAATAGCTAGCGCTCTCCGCCGAAGATCCATCCAGACCGCAGCCTAGGAACGATGAAGAGAGGGGTTATTTTTTGGGCCATCCTCCAGAAGCCCCCCCGTTTTAACCCCTAGAGGCAGGTCTTTTTCGCCCCCTAAGTCAAAATTTCCCCATGACCACTCTGTGGCGACTTACCTTTCCCTGCCGCCTGCCTTTTCTTCTCGTCACTGAGGTTTGTCTTTTTTTCCCCGGATTGCCCCCACCGGTACGAGAGGCTTGGTTTCTTCACCGGAGGCGAAACACTCCATTCGAGAGTCTGGGTTGGTGGTGGTGTGTTTCTTCTTTTGTGTGAGTATTTGTATTTTAGTTTTTTATGTCTTTTTGGTTTAAATCGACAGTTCCCCCCCCTTGTGATGAGTGTTCTTGTTTTGTTTTTTTTTTTTTAGCTTCGGAGGGAGTCACTCTACACGACGTAACCTCCCTCTCCTATGGATTCGGTATTAGCTATTCCCCTCTCTATTGGTTTATGATCCTCTTAATAATAGAGGTTTCCTCAAATCATTAAACACGACTTTCCCGGATCTAAAGCTATTGAAAACTTTTAAAACACCGACCTGACTTTTTTCCCCCCCTCTTCTGTCTCCGGGTGATCTCTCCGCATCTCACTTTCCCCCGATCTTTGATCGGCTTCTCGTTGTACCTTCGCTTCGGTTGACTTCCAATCTTCGAACACTTTCTGAGGTCCACGTCTGCCTTCCGATGTAATGAGTGCCCAATTCCCCGGCTCCGACGACCTCACCTCTGTCTTAATAGGCATTACTTTCGTTGACCGAGAGTCCTCCATTAGATAATTCTCTGCTTCTCGTCTCTTTTATCTACATCAGTGTGTCTGGTTCTGAAGGCCTTCTTATGTGATGGCTGGCCCCATACTTCCAAATCCCTCCTGTCCACATCGTCCAAGGACTAAACTTCCTTTCTTCCCTGCAGGAGGCTTTGGTCGTTAAAACCCCCTACCGATTTTCTTCGTTCAGAGGCTGGGGTCGATACGTTTTTGCGTCCTTTTCGAGTTCAGCTCCCCCCCCGCCTGCGGCTTTCGTTTTCTTTGCCCCGGGCCGTCCTCCCCTGCCCTTGCTTGGTCGGTCCGCTTTTTCTCTCTGCGTTTTGGCCTCCACGTCATGTTTGCCTTTGAGGCCTGACCGCCCTCCTAAGATTTTCCTAGAGGTTTTGGCCCACGAACCATAGCGCCTGCACTCCAAATCCCAGCGTCCTCGTACTCCTACCGAGAGGCTTGAGTTTGGCTGTACGGTCCAACACAGTGTTGGCTTCCAGGTCGGGACGAATTTCCTCCTTCTGGACTTAATTTCTAGCACTTGATTTTCCCGAGCGTCGACCGCGGGGGTTTCCGTCTAGTCTCCCCGTCTTGCTTCCTTGGGCCACGAATTCGCGGTTTCCCGCGGAGTCTTTTCTTACGAGCCCCCGGCGGCGCAGGTGCTGGCGTTCCAGAACGCTGCTTACAGCGAGCTTAGGTTTCGCCTGGCTAACGGACCAGAGACGGGCAACGGTCTGCGAGTGAGCGCCCAGGAGTTTGCATAACTCTGTGCTTCTCGGTGTCCGAGCAGGTCGCGAACACGTTGGGGGCTGGGTTTTTGGACCCGCCAGGGCGCACTTGGAAGGGCAAGCTGTCGGTCATGGTAGGGTCTTAAAGGAGGTTTTAGCTCACCCAGCGACGTGGAAGGACACTGATCATTTCAATTCCAGGTTTAATCAACCCAGCCCTTCTATTTCCTCGAAGGGAAAGGAAAGATCACCCTGCGGGCGGTTTTTCCGCCAAAGTTCTTAAGTGGCCCTCCTCTTTTCTTGCGACGGCTCTTGCGGATGACATGAGTTGTGACTCAGGAAAGTAGGC
>Ga0179593_1324382_pt1 | contig 14827 bp, 21 predicted proteins | sample CZODoug2_1_08_16_FD_185931 | JGI IMG/M metagenome (GOLD analysis project Ga0179593, IMG submission 185931) | Vadose zone soil fungal communities from Angelo Coast Range Reserve, California, USA - CZODoug2_1_08_16fungal (PacBio error correction) | ecosystem: Environmental > Terrestrial > Soil >... | reverse complement strand
TAACTACAAACCCCCGTCCCCCATGCCTCTTCCCTTTTATTCCTTCCTTTCCCTCTAGTGAGTTGGGTGATTCTTTAAATTCCGGAGTTTTCCTAAATCGATCCCTTTCCTTTTCGAGCCTTTCTCCCTCCCCCCTTCTCGTAAAATTAATATGACACTCTTTCACCCCTTTATCCTTCTTGCGTTGACTCTCTTCCCCTGCCCCTTCCAAACGGAACTCGTTTTGCTCCTTTTTTTTTTTGCGTTGTGGCAATCCCCTTCGTATCTAGCCCCCAAGAGATAAAGGGAAAGCGCACTCCTCTTCGTGTGAAAGAGCTTTTCTCAAGTCTCGCACAATTTCGATCCTCGAGCTCTTCGCTTTTCCTTTTCTTTTTAAATGTGTACCGCCATTCTTTTCTCCCTTATCCCCCCTCCGTTCCTTCCCTCTCCCTTATTTCCCAACAGACAAACGTTTTGATTTCTTAATGACAACAGTTTCCTTCATCAACACACGTTGCAAGATCGACCCCATGGTTTAATTTGGAAAAGGTCTCCCCCCCTCACACCATCCCGTCCCCTTTTTTCCCCTCTTTCCTTGGTCCTTTCCCTTTCCTCCTCCCCCTAGCAGAGATGATGGAGGAAGGCAAACGCCCCCTTGCTACCATGTCCGTTTTCACCCTTGAAGGAAAGGGGGCGGCAGATCGGCCTCATTCCAGCCATTTGATCTTGCCCCCCTTTTTCTTCCTCTGCCCCATCTTCCCACCTACCACGGAGCTGTCGAAAAAACCCCATTTCAGATCTATACAATCATTTTCCCCCTCTGTTGGGGGAGGAACTTTTCTTTGTTCTCCCCCACCATGAGTGGCATTTTCAGGAGGACTCAGATAGAATTTTCCTCACAACTCTTTTAGGGCTTCCCATCCCTTTTCCCTTCGTCTTTTTTCGGATTTGAAAGCCCCAGCTTTTGACACTTTGATTATTTCATCCCCCCCCGAAACAGTCGCTCTTCTGAGTTTCTTCTTTAAAGGCTCTCCCTCAAGTTTTCCCCCCCTTTTTTCCTCCAAGGTTTTACTGCGGTTTTTCACCCCCTACTCCAATTTAAAGTGCCCGTTTCTCCCCGAAGTATGCATTCCTATAAAATAATTCATCAAGTCTCTTTTTCCCCCTCTCTTGTCTCCCTTGGCGAGTCATTTTCCGCTCCCCCTTATTCCCTGACGCGACCCCCCCTCATAGACCTGTCTCTTCTTGCAACGCTTCTAGCCTTTTTGTCTCCTCCCTCTCACGTTCCTACTTGCACAGAGCAAGCAGTCCCGTATCAATCCCGCTCCTTCCTCCCCGCGCTCGCTTTTGAAGACTTGTGAGTTCCTCTTTCTAGTGATCGTTCATGGGACCCCCTCTTTCTTTACCCCTTTATCTTTTTTCGATCTGCACCCCGGAACCAACCCATGTGAGACGCATAGACACTTTTCTTCTATTTTTTTGTACACTCCTACAGGCCCTGGTCTCCTCCTGATCGTTTTTTCTCCCCTGCTGTGTCTTAGCTTAAGCCCAGCAAGGCCCCTAAAACCGATTTTATTGTCGTCTATTTTTTTCAGAAGTATCCTCATACAGAGAGAAGTCTCCTTTTGCCTTCCTCCCCCGTCCCGCTTTTCCCTTTTTCCTGATTGTCTTTTTTAGCGAAACCTGGTCCCTTTTCCTCCTTAGAAATAAGGTGATTCCCGAACATTATGGTAATAGTAATCCCCCCCTCCCCAGTCCGGCAGGCCTCCCCTCTTCCTGCGCAAGCGAATTCGGCCTCTGGGTAGAGCTTTCTTCTGTTTGGTCCTCTCCGATTAAGTTTTTTGAAGTTCATTATCTACCAAACCCTCGGTCCCTTTTTTTTTTCCCCCCTAAATATGTCGGATTTCTCCTTTTCCTCATCACTTCCTCCCCCTTTCCCCCAGGTGTGGTCCCAATATTGTCTCCCACTCCCTTCCTGTTGGCGAGGAAGAAGCCGCACACCTATTCCCGCCTCTCTCCCTCCTCGTTGTTTTATCTCTTCTTTACTTTCTCGTCTTTCCTCAAAATGAAGCGCAAAATTATTCGGCCACGCGGGGCACTTTTTGCCTGATTATAGAGTGTGCCCGCGAAGATACGTTCTTTCCTTCTTCCCCTCTTTTTTCTTGCTCAACGCGGTTCTCTTTCGTTCGCCCCCTGATTCCCCGATTGACCCGGCGTTCCTCCATTTTTCTTTTTCGCATGAACTTTTTCAGTGACGCATTTCCCTTGTCTTTCCCTGCTACCCTATTCTCCCTTTTTCCTCCCCCGGACCTCCTCTCGTTTACTTGAGTTTCTTTCGAATGACACGTTCCAGCTTTCCCGTCAATTTGGAGAGTGGCAACTCTCCACTTTTTTTATCGAGAAACTGTTGCCCCCCCTCCCTTCTCTGTTTTGCTTTTTCTCCCACCTCCTTTCTGGCGATACCCCTGCTCGCCATCACGATTTTTGGGTTTTTTTTTTTTGTTGTGTTTTTTCTTTTACCTTTCTTTCTTTGCTCTGACGTTTTTCCCCCCCGAACTATCCTCTTCTAGTCCCTTTGGGATTCGTTTAGCCAGCCCCTCTCCATCGACTTTTCTTTTCTCCCCTTCTTGCTAGTATTCCCCCCCTTCATCCGCCTTTGCCCTCCTTTCCCCGGTCTTCTCGAAATCCCGATGCCCCCAAGCGGAATCCATTCAGAGTTCCCCCATTCCCCTTTTCGCTCCCCTTGAGCGCTTCCGGATATCTTTTCCTTTGCCGAGTTCCCTCAAGTTTCGGCCTGCTCCTTCACAACCCCTTTTCCTGTTCACCCCGATAGACTTCTATTTCCACCGTGTAGAGTAGGTTCCCGGTTTTTGAGAAACTTTAGATCAGTCCCCGCTACATTTTTCCCCTCCTCTTCCTTTCCCTTGAGCTTCTCTCCCTCTTCTATTTTTTTTATTGAGTGTTGACCCCACAACCCCCCCCCTATCTTACCAACCTTGCAGAATGATTGTCACCCTTCTTGCCCTAATTTTTAACGAATCACTCTTTTCCTCTCCCTCTCCCCTTTCTCCCTAGCATAAACTTGTCCCCTCTCTGTGAGTGCTTTCCCCCCCTCCTAAAGCTTCAATTTCTAGACTTCCCTTTTCCTCTTTTATGGGACCCTCGCCCCTCTCTATCGCCCTCCTTTTCCCCCTCAACCTCCTTAGGACCACTTGAGAGCCCAGCCCCCCCCATGACCGTCCTTATTGATCTTTTTTTGACCCCCATTTTGTTTTTTGCGCCTTTTAACTGGAATTCCTTCTTTTTTCCCCTCTTTCCCCCCCGAAGTTTGAAATTTCAATTTCAGTTCTGCCCACGCCTCTTGAAACTTTTTCCTTATTTTTCTCCAAAACCCTTCATGTTCCTACCCCTTCCTTTCTTTTTTGGGAAGCCCTCTTCTTTCTCTTTCTTTCTCTGCATTTTGAAAGTCCCATTACCTGAGTGCCCCCCAGACATTAAGGATGTCCTGTGTTATTTCCGTAAAATTTTTATTTTTTCCCCTATTATGGATTTTGTTCTTTCCCTCCCAGTTGGATCTCCCCTTTTTTCCCTCCTTTTTTTTGACCATCTAGAAAATTAAGGTGATCCGATACCCCCCCCCTTCAGCTTTCGAAACTTTTTTAAAGATAGACGAGTCGGTTCTCCAATGTTTTGTCTCCCCCTCCTCTGACGACTACTCTTCATTCTACTTCCTGTACTTCTATTTTCCCCTCTCGTTGACGGTCCCCCTCGATAGATTTTTCAAAACAGCACCCCCCTTCAGCAAGAGTTTTCTTCCCGGTCTCCCCCCTTGCTTTTCCCCTCTTCCATTTCCCCCCTTTGTTTCAACTGCGTTCATCTGAGTTTTTCCTTTACCGGCGCGTGCGACGGGGAGAATCTTTTCCCGACTTTTGTCTGAACTATTTTCGATTTAGCTCCCTCCTTCCTTCCCTTCATCGCAATACCTTCTTCTCTGATTCCTTATCTGCCTTACGGTTCGACGTCTTTATTAATTCTATCCTTTTCCTTCCTCATTGGTGTGTTTTTTAGTTCGTTCTTTTTCCTTTTCCCCATCCGTCTCCCACTTTCTCCTGTCTAAATGCCCTCCTCCTCTCCTTTCTTCTTCTGAAGGTCCTAATCCTTTTCGGCTTTTGCACTTTTGACACCCCCACCCTTCCTCGCCCTGTTCGCAAGCGCCCTCGCGTTTTCAACTTCCTGCGTTATGTCGTCTTCCCGGCCCCCCCTTCATCCGCCTTTACCAAATCTTCCGCCCTCCCCCCCAAAACACGCCTTGCTTTGTGCGTGGCCCCTTTTCAACCTCTCTTCTTTCTGTCCCACCCCTATTTTTTCCCACTTTCTTTCCCCCTCCAGCAAGTAGAATTTCCTTGACCTCTCCCCTTTCTTCCAAGTCCTCTGCCCCCCCCTTTGCCCCTCCTTCCCTCTTTTTCTTTCTTAACGTTCCTGCAGTTACTCCCCTTCAGTGTCCTGACTTTTTCTTTCCCAAGACCGGCTATTCTATCCTGTCCCCCCCTTTTCCTGCATCACCCTTCCCCTTTTTACTCGAGACTTCTCCCTCCCTCACCCCCCCCCCTTCCGGTTGCGGACTTTCTTTCCCCCCCTTTTTCGCGCCATAAAGTCAGAAGCGTATGCGCCAGCACAATTTCTGCAACTAACGGGCCTAACCCGTTCCTTTTTTCATTCGATGGCAATCCCTTTCCCTTCTCTTTCTTTCCCCTACTGCATTAATGTTTTTTGCTTCTATTTCCACCCCATCTAAGTCGATTCCATTTGTTTTTCGTCTGGTTTTTTTTTTGTGTTCCCAACCCCCCCCCCACCCCCCCCCCCCAATTTTTTTCCCTTCTCGTCCCCTCCCTTTTGGTCTTCTTTTCGCATTCCCTTCTTTTTCTGCCCCCCCCCCTAGGGGGAGGGGACTATATAGCTCTCATTAGCGTTTTTCCACTGACTTTCCCTTTTCTCTTGATACCCCCCCCCCTCTTCTCTCTGCTGGATTCTCCTTTAATCAATGCGCCACTTTGATTCTTCCCCCTCCCTGCAAAGGCGCTCGATTGTTTTGCTTTTTTTTTCCCTGTCATTCCTCCAGCAGTTGGACACCTTCCTTCTAGTTGTCTTTTTTTTTTCCCCCCCCCCCGAGTACCCCCCCATACCTTACGACCGCCTCTACAATAATCTCCTTTTTCCACGCAGATTTGTCGCGATGATCGAATTTCTCCGTTACTTGTGACCCCCTGACCGCGACCTCACTCTTCCCTAGTATATCTTTTCCCCTTCGAGTACCCTGCGTTTTTTACTAGAACCTTTATCTCGATATTACACTGAGAAAGCCGATTCTCACTTTCTTCTCCCTGCCCTGTCCTCCTCCGTGATGTCCGGACTTTCATTTTTTCAGATGGCCCCCTTCTGCTTAGCTGGATTCCAAACCTTACTCTTACCCCCTGCTTTGTTGTCTGGATATTTTTTTCCCCCCCCCTCCCCCTTTTTCCTACTCCTCTCACAGGTGTTTTTCTGCGCCCCTCTCCCTACAGGAGACATCTTTCTCCTACTTTCTTTCGTCCCTCGATTTGCTCCTTTCCCGCACCGCCTTCCCCTTCCACCCGCTTCCCTTGGCTCTATTTTTAGCGCTTCCTTTGAATTCGGCGAACAACGCTGTCTTCCCAAACCCCTTTTTCTCTATCCCCCCTTTTCCCGTACCGTTTTTTTCCTTTCACAGCTGCGTTGAACCTTTTTTTTCCCCTCTTGTGAATGGGCGGCAGACCCTTTTTCTCTCTCCTCTTTTCACCTCACCATTTTGCCGGAAACTGCTCCCTTTTCCCCTGCTGAGAAATATTTCTTGATTTCCCCGGTCGATCCTTCTTCGTGGTTCAAAGCCGGCTGTTTCATCCCTGACCCCCAAAACATCCCCTGCGCCTTTTTTTTTTCCCCCCGAAACCTCTTTAGTCTGCTTCTTCCCCCTCTTTGCCCAACGGCCTAATGACAAAGCCCCCGTTTCCGAACTAATTTGGAGAACTGAGCCGGTTTTGGCTATAATTTAGCACCTCCGATCCTTTTCACCCCCTCTTCTTTTTTTTTCTCGATCAGACGTTTTGCGGTTTCCCCACCCACGAATGCGTCTTTTTCTCAAAATTTATGTCCGACACATTCGCGTTTTGTTTTTGACTTTTTCCCTTCGCTGAGTGGGTCAACTCCCTTCGATTTTTCCGGTCTCCCGTATGTTTTTTGGGTTCGCTCGGCCCTCGGTAGCTATCCGCTGAGTCCACGAATTATTCTCCCCCTAAGTCTCCCTTTTCCTCCTTTCTTCTCGGACCTGAGTCCCCCAGCAGTCATCTGGCTCCTGGGCTGCGCGGAACTTCTTTTTCCTTGTCTCCCCGGAATAAGAGAGCAGAGTTTTCCTGTCTCGGACCCACGCCACGTCTTCCACGGCTCTTTTTTTTTTTTTCCCCTCGTCACCTGCGTGCCTTTAGTCTTAAAAAAGGTTGACATTGAGCTTGCGCGCTTTTCTCCCTTCATCGAGAGAGGACCCCGATCGTCCCCCCCCCGCTCCGTTGTTCCGGTACATTTGCTTCTTGCGCACTCGCGTGCAAAATCACCGTATGATCATTTCTCTTCCCCTTTTCCTTTTCATTTTCCAAAATTCTTCCTTCCTACCCCCTCTCTTTCTTCTTCTGCAAATTTTTCTAGCCCCGACGCCAACCCCGGAAGCCACCAGAATTCCCGGTACTTTTTTCCCTCCCCCCCTTTCTCCTTCGCGTGTTTTGGAAACAGTCCCTTCTCTACCACCTCCCGTTAGGAAAGGACAGCGATTCCCCCCTCGTCCCGGGTCTTTTTTTCTTGATCGCTGTCCTCTCGCGATCACTGTCTTTCCTGCGCATTTCTAGACTGCAAGATCGACATCTTTTCCTATGGCCAAACATGGTCGGTCTGTTTCGTCCGTAGACTCCCTTCTCTCAGCGCCAAGTGCGCCGGTGACCCCAGATATTCCCAGCTCCGACCGCTGCTGGAGCTGCCCTATTTGTTAGGAGGGGAACAGACGCTACCCCCCCTTTTGAATGGAATTGTTTCCCCCTTTTTCGTAATCTCCTGTTTCCCCCCTTTCCAAGACGCTCATCCGTTTTACGTTGAGTGTTTGAGCATTTCAAAGTGGGCGCGCTTCGGTGCGTTTTGAAAACCCGAAATCCCCGCTTCCCTCGTTGTACTAGCTCCGCACGCCGTTTTTTTTTCCCGTTCGTAGTTATCCCCTCCGTCGCCCCCTGCATCTTTTTTTTGTTCCTCAAAAGCCTGGCTTCCCGAACTACCTTTCCCCTCCTTCTTTTCGCTGATTTAGTTGAACACCCCCCCTTTTTTTTCCTTTCCTCCCAGGTAATCTCAGTAGGATTTTCTCCTACGAGTCCCAAAGTTGTTCGTCCCCAAGTTTTCCATCCTCTTTCTCCCCTTGTTTCCAAATAGATCTGAACCCCCTTGAAAGGTTTCCGCCCGTTGCGTTGGCAATGTTTTCCGCCCCGTCGCGTCTCCGTTACCCTTCGCCTACAGGTTCCCGTCCCTATACCGAATTCCGTATTGTCCTTTTTTTCGGGAACGTAAAACTTCTTGATCCTTGAACGTCTTCTTTTTTTCAGGCCAATTGTTTTATTCTAATTTTTTTTTTTCTTCAAGAGGAGCATCTCTTGTCAGACCTATACAACATAAGCTTTTCCCCCCGCTTCAATAATCGAGAGATTATTGCGTACCACTTTTGCTAGACTTTTATCTACGGAATACCTAGTTTCAATTCTCCCCGCTCTTTCGATTTTGCACCGTTGCCTGCGCCTAGATAGCTTTGACATTTCACGTGCTCAACAAAGGAGAACCTTTTTCGATAGCTATTTTTTCCTATTCCTAAATGGGTGAAGAGAGCAATGATCAGTGAGTGTTAATCACCATTTTTTAAATTTTTGTGTTTTTTATTTTTTTTTTAGTTTCCATTTTTTTTTTTAAATTTTTTTTCCTTTTTTTTTTTTATGGTATTTTTTTTTCCCTCCTTTTCTTTTCTCGAGGTCGCTTCATCAGGTCTTTCAGTGCAACTCTCCCTGTATCTCTTGACGTCACACTTTCGTCAGTGGCGAGTTGCGAATCTCCTCTTTTTTTTTCCTCCTTTTGTTTTTGTTGATTGCTCCCGTCCTGCCACCTTTCCTCTCAGTAATGAGTCCATCCTGACAGTTTTTCTTGGTTGACCCCTCCCCCTTTGGACGCGACCTCGAGTTATCTTCGACAAAACGGCGCTTCCTTTCCCTCTCACCCTCTCCTGGTAAACTTCATCCTCTTTCCCCCTTTTTTCTTCTCCTCTCTTTTTCCCCACATCAGCGCCTCAAAGATTTTTGTGCTCATTTGTTTTCCCCATTTCAAATTTCAACCTCGATGCAGGCCGTGAGCCTTCCCCCCTCTTCCTTTAGAGGCAACAAGTCGCATTCTGTCAAATTTTAGAGCGGTCTGCACCAGAGAGAAAACAATTGGGCTCCCGCCTCTCTCTTCTTCCTCTTGAACCATTTGTGTCGCTTTTTTTTTTTTCCATTTTACTTCCCTTTTTCCGTGGCCGAGCTTTTTTAAACCCTCCCTCTTCGTCTCCCTCAGTGGCCCTACCCAATATGTTGCACGCTTTACCATTGGTTTTAATTTTACTCCCCCCACCTACCTCCGAATTTTTTTTCCTCTTTTATTCACGTTCCTTTCGCCACAGACGTCTTTCTTGGCCCCTTGCCCGCACCACTGGATTCTAAAAGGGAGTCCTCCTTTTTCAATCCTCATGGACTCCCTGGCGTCCTTTTGGTGCCCTGAAATTTCTGATGGCAAAAAAGTTGTCTTTCTGAGGGACAAAAAATCCAGTAGTAGATTCTGCTCTTTTCTCAACCCCCCCAACCCCTTTTCAACTCCATCTTTCCCACCTGGCATTCCTGTTCCCTTTTCCTCCCTGGGGCGAACCATTGCTTGGCAGGATGCCCCTGATTCGAATCGCGTTTCCGCAACCCTTGGTCTTTCCTGATGATCAACATCCCCCCTCGCTTGCTGCGCTCTCCAAACTTAACCATCTCCTCCCCCTTATAAAAGCAAAGATATCGATTGAGCTTTTATTTCAGGCTTTCGACCACCGCCCCTGTGAAAATTTCTTTCCGGTTTTGCGGGTTGTCAACCCCCGCCGTCCCCCATCAATAGGCGCTCTCTCGAGATTTTTCACAATAATTTCAGATAAAGACTCGAAGGCGCAAGTGGCCTCTGATCCTTTCTTCCTCGACCCACTTTTTTGAACTCTTGCGACCCCTTTTTTCTAGAAGATTTGATCCTTCTTGAGCAAGGCGGCTCAAGAGAAAAGTGACTCTGCTATCCGAGCCCCTCGCTACGCTCCGATTCGCTTCCCCGCATGATTTTCGCGCACGATGTCTTCCTGGACTCGATTCGAGAATTGAATTGTTTGGAACCCCTTCCCATTCGTCTCTTTTTCAGGTTTTTCGATCGGATGCCCCCGCCATGCGATAATAGACAAGATCCTTTTCCCCACTAACCCTTGGCCAGGACAACTATGTCGTTTTGAGTCGCACTCCCTCTGTTTGCAGCGCAGCAATGTGAACTCACCCCCCCCCCTGATCGTGATTGTCTTGGCGAGTGCATCTCCCCCTTTTTTTGCAGCGAAACTTTTTTTTCTTTCAAACGGCCCCCGTCGAGTTTCCACTCGCCGTTCCGAAAAGAGCGTCGCCACGGAAACTCTTCTGACTTTCGACGACCTTCGATTCTCTCACCAGCACCATCCCCGTCACGTCCGCAAATCTGAGCGCATAGCACGTGAGTGACGCTTTCTATTGCATTCCTCGTGGCGTTTCCCCTTGCCTTTCCCCCCCTCGTGGCTTTAACCACGATCTATAACATCTTATCCTCAACGGCATTTTCAAATGCACCGCGATGTTTGCAAATTGAGGCAAGCTAGGTTTTGGCGACCTCCCTGCAGCCGATTCGATCCTTTCCTCTCGCCGTTTTGGTGTGAGATCTTTAAATAGTTTTATTGGGATCTCGCACCAACTGAAGCCTTCAGTTGCTCCACATTTATCCACAATAGCGGTCGTTGGCTTGCCGTTGATTCGATTGTCCCTTGACCGAGTTTCGGTTATTTTCTCCCCCCTCTTGTTTTGCGTCTTCACGCGGCGTATAGTTCTGCCACGGGAAGATAGAAAGCGTCAAGCACTTGCTCGTGTTCGGTCATCTTTTCTTGCCGTCATTGATCGTGACGCTTACAGATTAGCTCCCCCTCCCCCAGCATCCGCTCGAGAGTTTCAGTTTGCACGCAGCTTCTTCAAAGGCCGTGGCAAACTAGTACAGCTCAAGTTGATTATGCCCAAAAGGTGCCCCCGCGTTGAGTATTTTTCATTCACTCGAGCTATCCATATCGCCACCTCAGTACGGGTGACTGCCTGTTCTGTGACCACTCCCCTTCTCGAACTCAAGATAGATCACGTTCCCCCTTGCCTTTTTCGTTTCGCCACAAAACGTTTTATGGTCCTCTCCTTGAGCGAAACCGACGGGAATTTCCAGTAAGGTTCCAATTACCTTCTCGCGCCCGAGCCATACCCCCGCGCCCCCTCCCGGCTTCATTCCGGAGAAGCGAGAGAAAGGGGCTCAGCCGGCGTGCTCGTGGACTGGAGCGACTCCCTCGTCCCGCTGAGAGCTGATCAGTTACGCTTGCAAGATCGACAGAGTCGCGGTCCCACTGGTCCGGTGTTCCAAAGTGGGGCTACATTCGATAAGGCGCAAAGTGCGACCGCAAGCTGCGGCTTGGATTTTGTCGGGCGCCCGCTTTTTTTTATGCGCGCTTTCGGTGCCCAACCTCGCTACATCTTTCTCATTGTCCACATTTGAGACTCGCTGTAAAAGTACCGACGCTAACACGTTGCCTTTTCGAGAAGAACCCAAATTGGCGGCTTTGAGTTTCATTGTCGTCCCATCAGCCGCCCAGCCGAAGTCTTTTTTATCGATCCCTTCTCGCTGTGTGACTGACGATCCCGCTCGCGCGTCCCCGGACCACTAGGGGTCCCCCCCCCTGAATCGCGCGCCACCTGACGGGAAAGCGGCCGCCGAGTTTCCCCCAACCCCCTTGGTTTGCGATCCATTTTCTCCCCTCGCACACGTTTACCCGGCAAATTTTTCAGTCCGAAGCCTTCCGCCCCTTCGTCCAAGAGTGAAAAATGTGACTTTCGTCCCCCCTTCCGTTGCCCCGTGTGCCGCCAGCGAGGCATTCGTGCTACCGATTCAAGTGACAACAAGGAATCCCTTTCTTTTGTGCGGAGACCGTACGAACTGGTCTTGCAACGGATCTTTGTGGTTGTCCTGGAAGTTCTACCTCTTTTGTTGATACCCTCACTTCGGAGTGCCTCGCGGAAAATCCTCGTTTCGCCCTCTTTCCGAGAGGCTTCGCGGGTCGAAAAATTGACTTATCTTATGCCTGACCTCTCTTTCAAGTCGACGGCGGACTTCTATTGATTTCGTTGAGCGCGCTTCTTAATTGCGGAAAAAAAAGGAGCACAGGCTCCGGGTTTTTTTCGGCGTTCGTGATTTGGTATAGAGCCGAAATGTCCCTTTTGCACGCTTAAGTTCGGGCGCGTGCTCGTGCCGGCTCCGGGGTTTTGCAATATTAGAGGTCGAGTCCCGCCATTAATGACGGTCCTCCCTCCACCCCGCCGTATGCTTGGACGTCATTAATAGTGTCGCCTTTTGTTCGAAGTGGAGGTCTCTCTTTCCTCCTCCTCCGTTGTGTGACACTCCGTCTCCACTTTTCTAGAGACTGTCCGACCAGGCGAGTACTCCCCAATCCCCCGGACATACCTATTTCGACAAACCGGCCGAGCCCGTCGCTCCCGCGCCTTGTAAACCTCATGTCTTGCCGCTGGCACCCTCTCATTCGCGGACCTATCGCAGCAAACACGACGGTTTTGCGCGAATTCAAAGCGAGCTGCGACAGAGAGCACACCCGACCCTACCGAAGAACGTCGGGCACACTTACCCTCTCTAGCTTTAAACTGACAAGGATCGCAAAGCACGCCTCACGAATGGAAACGAACGACCCTTCGGCCGCCTCGCACCTAGAGGACAACCAAAGCTGACGAAGCCCCCCTCATCCATCCTACTCCCTACAGGCTATGGGCCCCCCCCCAGCAGAAATCCCCTCGCATTGCAACCCACGTCCCCTCTACCCCCTCACGCCCTTCCCTAAACCGACGTCTATCGTATCGCCGGTCCTCACCCTTACACCCCCCGCCCCTGGTCCTCCGGGGACTCCTTCCTTGACATTCCGGCCATCAGGCCGCCTCTAATGGTCAAGGCTTCTGATGCCTCCCTCCCCCCACTCCCCGGCAGTACAACTAAGACTCACTCCACACCTCAATCCCTTGTTGACCCACCCCTCCCCTCCCCTATGCCCAGGCTGAACCCCATTTTCCAGACAGGAGCTATTCCCAACACTCCCCCCCCCCACCCAAATCTCTCTGAGAGGCAGACGTTCGCCTCCCCTCCCCCCCACCCCCCTCATCCCCCCCCCCCTCCATCCCTCCCTCACCACAACCTAGTAGAAGATTACTGTCTCTGATAACCCCATTAGGGACATTCCCACTCCCCTCACCCACGAACACCACATTATACATTTACCCGAGACCAACGCACGGCCACTTAGACGTCGAAGTAATTCACCCCCAGATCGGGTCTCTTCCCCCCTGCGGACCCACCATCCCGATCCTACCGTAGAAAGTTTGAACAGCCTAAATGATTCCCCCCCACTCGCCCCAGAAGGTTCCCCCTGGGGTAGGGCTTTGCGGTTTGAACTCCCGCCCACCCTCTCACGGGTCCCTCCAGGTCCCCCGTGCCCCCTTGAACCCAACCCTTGGCACCACCCGCCCCCCCACGCTATCTCACGCACCTCGACACCTCGGCTTCTGTCTACCCCCCCCCTTCTGCATCCACGTGAGCTGGCTATCGACACTCCACTCCCCTCCTCCTTACTCTTAACCCCACACTCCACTTATACAGCGGTTTGCCTCATAAATAACCTTTATCTACATTATATCTGGTCCCGTGGCCAAATTCTCCCCTCCGCCTCCGAGTCTCTAACCCCCCCGCCCTCCTGGTAAACGGCGGGCTATTTCCTTCTTACTCGATACGGACCACCCCCTTCCCTTGCGTGCCACGGGAAGCATCCCAGCTCCGGATGTTCCTTCTACTACACTCGGGAATTAGGACCGCTTCCTGCTCCACTAACTTGCCGGAGGTACAAAAACGGAGTAAGCTCCTTTTCTTTTTCTGTTCTCGAGGTATCAGTCAATACTCGCCACAGTAGAGAACATAGCGATGAAAACCCCCACGGCGTCAACCTTCGCTCTCGCCCGACCTGGTGCCCTTCTTACTTCCATTTGAGCCAATACCACAACCCCAAAACCGTTTCGGGGGCAAACTCTCGAGTCCGCAGCCCCCGAGGGTAACCGTCCAAGGGGGAGTTCCCCTTTCTTTCCGAAATGACGGGGGACAGCCCATAAAGCACCCGACGTCGTTATTTCCGTGATGACCAGCGAAGATCTATTTTTGACAAGAGACCGGTTCTATACAAAGCGGAAGGGCGATACTACCACATTCGAGTTATTTTATGTTTGCGGTGTTGCTTTTTTTCCTGGACACGCACCAGAGTGGCACTTTGATTCTGCGACAACGCTATTTACAGGACTTGCCGGTTGGACCAATTAAAGGTGGCGGCGGTTGTGTCAACCTCCTACCCCATAAAGACTGCCTCCTTTTGCTCGGCGTCGCCTCTCCAATTAATTCAGCTTTCGAGAAGGGCTCAGTTGGCGCGTGCTCGTCATTTATCAGAAACCTTGTGACCAGCGCCAGTTTCCCGAGACGGATGCGATTTTCCTTCACCCGAGCGCACGCGAGAGCAAGCACGTGACTGAGATCGGCATAGCCCGCTTCTTCATTCCCGTTCTGATCGCTCCGGAATGCAGCTGCCCTGTTTCTGCGCATTTGGTCTCCCCCCTCCCCCCCCGCTTAGCTTGTGAACTCTTCACGTCGCGTTCGTTGTTTCCACGCTCGGAAGAAAGTGCGACGCCCTCCCCCGTTCGAGGAATTTTCCTGACGGAATCCGGCAAAGGAGATCGCTCTCTCTCCTTTGCCGTTCTCCCGCTATCCTCCATCTCCCGCGTCAACCGATATGTAGTTGGCCGAGCTGAATCGGTCTTTTTCACAGCCCTCCTCCCGCCCGCTGCGAACTTTTTCTCGAGCCTCCTTTTACTATTTCACTCCTTCCCGCTGTCGCGAACGGAAACCTTGGCGGAATTCAAGCGACCTCTATTGTCTAAGCCAAGAGCCATGATCTTTCTCAACCTCTTTCCGAGCGCCGCGTGCTGACGAGGTTCATCCCCTTTCCCTGTGTGTCGAGCGATTCCGCCCGTGTTATACGACCCCCCCAAAAATCCTGAAACGAAACTCGTGTTTCTCCCCGCTCGACTCCAGCAGCAAATGCCACAGAGATGTTCCTAACTAAATGTGGTGCCTCCCCGCTTGTTTTTTCTCTCTCCGTCAGCAACTAGCTCTCTTTCTCTCCCCGTGGAGTTATGAAGGTTGCTGCTTCTCTGCCAAACACCGCCCCCCTCTGGGCCCAGTGAGCACATTATTCTTCTCCCCCTTTCGCTGCCCTCCCTTTCCCTTTATTCGCTTTTAATCCGCTTCTGTTTCTCGCCGATTTGGTCTATATGAACAAGCGGTTCTCCTGTAGCGCCACGGACTTGAAATGCGACGCGTCAAGCACGTGTTTTCT
>Ga0179593_1397122_pt1 | contig 14830 bp, 22 predicted proteins | sample CZODoug2_1_08_16_FD_185931 | JGI IMG/M metagenome (GOLD analysis project Ga0179593, IMG submission 185931) | Vadose zone soil fungal communities from Angelo Coast Range Reserve, California, USA - CZODoug2_1_08_16fungal (PacBio error correction) | ecosystem: Environmental > Terrestrial > Soil >... | reverse complement strand
TTCTCTCTCTCTTGCTAACTCCCTAATGCGGTGGATAACTTCTTTTCTTTCCCCGACTAAGATTAGCTGAAGCCCCTTTCGCACTGCCTTTTCCGCAATCCCTTTCTCTCCCCCCGGCGTATTCTTTTTATCTAATCCTCCGGATCTGCCAATCAAGCCCTTCCTCCCCCGGCGTTGCTCGCTTTCACTTCCTGTGCCGAAGCAACGGGAGTATACCGACCGCTTTTTTTCGTATCTCCTGGGGTCTGCCATCCGAGCCTTGGTGGTCCTTGTAACCCCAGCGAATGCACCCCTTTTTGGTGTCCCCCCATTTTAAAGCCGCGAATTTCCCCCAACATACGACGCATACTTAAACGTATTACCCATCTCCCCCACTACTCTTTCCCTTTATTCCCTTCCTCCCTTTTTCAATACTCCATTAGAAATCGCCAGCTCCCCCGGATTTTAGGGTATGACCCCTTCCTGTCGAATTGGGCAGCTCCGATTCGGCTGGTGTTGTCGGCAACCCTCAAACCTTTTTCCCCGGTTGTTTTTTTCCTTTGTCCACCCAGCTGAGTTTGACCGAGTTCATTCCGCATCTAACGCCACCCTTGAGGGCCCTCATAATGCTCGTTAGTCGATTTATCCCTCAGGTCAAGTGATAGAGGTGCCCCTGACCGTTTTTTTTCCCCCCCTCGTTTGGTCAGTCAACGAGTTTTACTACTCGAACAACCCTTTGTTAAAAAAAGGTTTCAACTTTATTAACAATGCGTTTTTACCGTTCTTTCCCCCCCTGAAACGGTTTTTGGTCGAAAGTGGTTTACTTCTTGTCCCCCCCATCATGGTTTTCTGCCTTTCCATCGCTACCCTGCCGACATAAGATCATGTTATCCAAATCCACCCTGAATGCTTAACTCTAGTCCTTTCTTACCCCGGGGTAAAACCCCTATCTTGTCGGACTGCTCCCTTTTTTCAACGGGCTTTCCCCGTCTCCCCCACCTCCCCAGACCTTGACCGTTAGCTTCCTTCTTAATTCAGGTCTGCATGGATTTTCTTTTCCGCTTTTACCCCTCCGCTGAGATCTTTTTTCCTTGATTGGTAAAGAAGTAATTCATTTAAGCGTCCTGTCCTGGGATAACATGTGTTTTTTCTATCCAGGCGAAGATGTGGTCTCACCTTTTTCTCCGTTCAGCGTCTTTAGGTCGAGTTTTTTTCAGGTCATGCTCTCCTATTACCCGCTTCAAGTATTCTTTGCGCGATTTTTTACTTATCTTTTTCCTCCAATTCAACCTCTCTGCATTTGTCTTTTTTCCCCATGGCACCCTCCCCGAGTTTCAGTCAACTCAACCTCCTCTATGTTCGATCGTTTTTCCAGTGCTGACCCCCCGTCTTGAATCTTTCGAGACAGAGATTAATACTTCCCTCGAAACACTCAAGTCATTCGACCTCCTCCCCATCCAGTTTTCCTTCTTCTCTTCTGGATTTTTTGTTAGAAATGCTTTCTGGACGGAGCATCAAGACGCAACCCTCTTTGAACCTTTCCCATTTCCCCCCCTGCTTAATGCTTTCGCTGTATTTTGGCCTCCCAACACCCCGGAGACAGATTCCTTTGCCGTCAGACCCAACCCCCCAAGGATCCTTGTGTTATGTCTCCCAGACCCCCCATACTCAACACTTCGGTACCCCCGAGATGCAGTTGTCCCCATCCGTTCTCCCTTTTTTTGGGGACCTCTTCATGACCCTTTTGCAGTATAATTTTGGTCCCCCCCCCCTTTTTGCTTTTTCTATCCCCCCCGGCTCTTTGTTTTTTTAGGACTGAATATTTTTTCCTTTTATCCCCAATACCGCTCAGCTTTCCTTGTTTTTTCAACCTTTCAATTGGCAACTCGTGTGTGTTTTTATTTTTCCTTGGGCAAAAGCCACTCCGTTTTCTTTCGACCACCCCTGAATCCCATCCATCAACGACAACTCTGGATTTCTTCTCCTCGTCCATGTGGAAGTTTGGCTTTTTTTTCTAAACTTTGTGAGGGAGAGCTAATTTTTTTTTTTTGACCGCAATGCTAACCCCTTTTCCCCTCTATCGGCTTCTCATAGGATTTCTCCAACTTCGGTCTAGGTGGTAAGTGATGACCCTAAAAACGGTTCCCTATTCTGATTTCGCCTCCCTCACTCCTCCAACCTGCCGCGTCCAAGTTTCTTGGGACGCTAGGGTCAGCGTTGAGGACTTTCGCTTGGCGCCTCCCCACTCTCATTCTCCCTCCTTGCAATTGTGAAAGATTCCCCCCCATCTAAGCTTAGTGGAGCTTTCCTTCCCCCCCCGCCCTCCTCTTTCTTATAAAGGCACGCACTGTACCACTGCGCCTCCGGGTTAAAGGTATTCCGTTCAATCCCTGACCCCCACCCTTTTCTCCCCCGCGGTACCGGACCACAGGACCGAACCCCCCCCCAAACGGACTGGGTCCTTTTCCCCCTCCTCCCTTTTTTCCATGTTAATGTTTTCCCTTTTATCAAGTTTTTCCTTTCCGACTTTGTCCCCAACATTTGTTTCCCCCCCCCCTTTTCCCCCTCTTCCCTCTACACTCCGTTTTTTTTCTGTGCCCAATTCCCAACTTCAACTCACGCCTCAGGACTTTTAGTGGAGCTTCCTTCCTCAACCCTCTTGCTTTTGCAATCTTTTTTTTGACCCGAACGGTATCGGCTTCACACCACCGGCCTATTCGGTTCCTCCCCCCTGCCCCCCTGTTTTTCGGTCTGATCAATCTTGCTTAACGAAATCTGGGTTCCTTCTTCTCGCTAACCGTTTGGTTTTTACCCCCCTCCTCCCACCTTGAACGCTTTTTCCAGACGTTAATGTTCCTAAATACGATCCTTCTCCCCCTTTTTTGCCTCTGTCAGAAAATATGCTTTCCTCAACCTCCAGTTCCCTAAAAGATTTTGTTAACCGTTTTCCCCCCCCCACTCAACCCTCTTCCCCTTGTTTTTCTTGGGCGTTGCACAGCCCTTTCTTAAACCACGCGAACTTAGCTCAATATGCAGTGAGCCCCCCTCCCTTTATTTTCCTTCAAAACGTCTTGCCCGACTTCCGAGAAAATGTTTAGTTAACTTTCGTCACGCTCCTTGGATACCTTTCCCAAGATTAGTTTTGTCTTTTGATTCCTTACGTTGATAAATAAAGAGATTTGCCGGTGTGTCAAGATGCATTCCTTTCTACACTTTTTCCCCTTTCCTCTTCCCTCCCCCCATTCCAACGATCCTCTTTATTACAGCGATACAGAAAACGGTTTATTCTTTCATGAACCAACTTTTTTTTCCCCGTCTTTACCAGTCACCTTGCTTCTTGCAATATAATTTTTTGTTCAGACTGTTCATGATTAAGAGCTCCTCCCTCCTCTTTTTGACACACCCTACTATTCATCTCACCTCTCGGTTCCCGCTTTTCCATTTCTAGATTCGCTGCCGACCGGAAGTTTCTTCCCTGGCTTTAGCTAACGCAATTGTTATTCGACGCGTTCCTTTCCCCCCTGACCGGTTTCCCCTTGAATCTACCCTCCCTCCTCTTCACTGAATGATGTAACCCAGGGCGTTCCCCGTCGTGTTCCCTCCACTTTTTTCCTCCCCTTTTTTTCTTTTCTTTAAACCATCAAGCACTACTTTCGCGGTCCAACTTGATCGGGTGCTTAATTTTTCTTCCTTGTTTCCCCCCCCCCCCTTTATCCCCCGGCTCTATTTGGTCGCCCTTAGTGTGCCCTCCCCCCAAGGATAGCTGCCCGGCCTTTTTTGGCCCACCCCCTATCTTAAAAACAGTCTTCTTTTAGCCCTGTCCCTTTTTTTCATTCATTTCGGTCTGGCAATGCCCTTCGCCAAAACCCCCCCTTTTTTCCCCCCCCCCTTTTTCTTTTCATTTTTCTTTTATGCCTTTTGCAAATCAAGCCTTATATTTCGTCCCTGAGTCTTACCCCCAACAATTTTCCTTCACACCGACCGAATTTACGTACCTCCGTTCCCGGTGGCCACACACTTTCAAAACCAAACTTTTTCCCCTTTCCCACGACCACCTTGGTTCTCCATCTTTCTTCACATCGATCTCCTATGCCTCAGCACGAAAGCCTTTCTGGATGCTTCTATTCTTTATCTTTCTACCGCAGGCGCTTTAATTACACACCACCAACCCCCTAATCCAACCTCTCTCTATATTTTCCCCTATCAGTTTTCTTTCTTGTGAGTCCGATATTTGGAAGTTTTTCGTAATGCCACCCCCTTTCCAGAGGGCTCCCCGGCGCATCTCCTAATCCAGATGTTCTTAATTGGATTTTCTTCCTTTCCTTTCCTTCCGGCCCAATGTTACATAGGTATCCTCTTTTGCATGACCATTTTTGCGTTATTTTTTACCCACCAAAACCCCCCTTCCTGTTCGTATTGTTTGAGGATTGTGACCTGCGGGGAGCCTCACCCGGGATGACGTATCACGCTAGATAAGGGGGGGTTACCTCTTTGTTAAAAACCATGAGACACCTTTTTTGAACTTTTTTTTTTTTTGTTTTGGGGGGTCTTTTGGGTGGGCCTTTATCTTCTCTCCTGACTTGAGTGCAATTACTCCCACCTATGAGGACGCTTCTCACATTCTCCCTTTTTTGAGACTTTGTTCACGTTCCCCACCCCCCCCAGGACTTCTATGTTAAATGGGTCTCAACCCTTCCCTGTCCATTCTCTAAGCATTTGAAAAAAGGTTTCTTGTGAGAAACCAAGCCACGAGGATCATCCTCACAGCGCTTTTCCAAGTTTAGTTCCTCCCTAAAAGTAGGAGGGACGTATCGCGGAAGTGTCTCTTCGTGTCAACAACCCTTTTTTTTTGAACATTTCGAATGTATCATTCCCCCTTCCGAGATTTTTTTTCTTTCCTCCTTTGCCCCTGTTTCCTTTTTCGTAGGAAGCCGGATCTCCCTAATGTTGAGAATGAAGCCTGCTTGAGGCAGTCCCCCTCCTGTCAATCCTGCCATCGACATGGACCTGCTCAGTCGACTAGCCATGGACCTGTGAAGAAACTCCCTATCCTCCTCTTCCCATCATAGAACCTTTTTTTTTTTCTATAACAACAATGTTTCTGTTCACACTCCCCCTTTTTCTTGCACATTTCACCCATCTGCCTGCTACCCCCAGTCCCCTCCCCTCTTTTTACCGTCTTTTCGAGCCTGCTTTGTGCACTTTGTTGGTAAAGCCCACTTTTTCTTCGCTGTGCAAACTTTTTCCCATAGTCAGCATTCCATGCGAACCCCCCCCCAACACCATGGAAATGTTTTTAACTCCACTTAGTTCCCCCTCCTCCCCCCCTTTAAATCTGGTAAAAATCCTTCCCCTTTGGCCGTTGGATGAATTTTCTCCTTTTTCATCGCCTCTTTCAACGTACGTTTCCTGCCCCCCTTCCCTTTCCTACTTGGCGCAGTATTGCACGGATTCCTCTTTGATGTGTGTGCTTTCCCTTCATCCCCACACCTCTTCTTCGTTTTCTGATGTTTCCCTTTTGAACCCCAGCTTGTCCGGGCGAGTAGAACAATAAAACCACACTATTAGCTGCTCCTCCTTTTCCTGCCTGACCGCGCGATGTAAGCCGCAGGTCGCCGCGCTCCAGCTGATTCCCCCTGTGGTCGATTTGTGAAAAAGAGTTACTTCCCAAGCGTCTTTCGACCCTTTCCCCCCCCTCTGCTTTTTCTTCTGTGTCAATCAAGTTGTCACATGATATCCGTAGGAGTTTTTTTTTCCCCATGCCCTATTCACTTTTTTTTTCTCCGATACGGCCTGATTTTTTTTCTCCCTTATAGGGCCAATATATTTTTGATGCCCCTATATCTACCCTTCATCCCTATTCTTGTATTTGCTGGGTTCTTCCCGAAGCGCCCGTCTTCATCATCTCTCCTTTGGCCCCGTTTTTTGTAACTCTTGTTCGGAAGTAGCTTCCTGCAACTCGTTCACCCACCTGATTTTCCTCCATGAAACACCCGTCATGACAGTAGCGAGTACGTCCCTTCCTGTTTTTTTTTTCTGCACGCCCCAAATGTTTCTTGGCCGGATCCCAGGTGGCAGTTTTTTTTTTTATTTTCTTGGCGTCCCTTCAGCGCATTTCATTAACCGCGGGCATTTAGACCCAGTTTGCTGTGATATCGTTGGTGTGGCTTCCTTGTCTTCCCTTTCGTTCAGCTTTTTTCTTGTTATAACATGTTGAATGAGCCTGGGGCTGCGAGTTGTTGTTCCATCCTCCTATATTCCCTCTTCACCTTCTTAAGTCTTTTCTTTTTGAGCGAGGTGGTTATTATTCGTCCCAGTTATGGTAAAGCACAACCCCCTCCTAGGTTTGAGAATGTACCTTCCCCTTCCCCCTTCCTCCTTTCATCGGAGGTTTTACCCCCCATGTTCATTTGACTTTTTTTCCTCACGCTAGTCTATTTTTTTGACCTCCTTCTTCTCCCCCTCCCGCCCCAGCCCCTTCCGTCTCAAGAAACCAGTTTTTTTTGACTCTTCTCCATGCTGGTTTCTTTCTTTCTTCGCTCACCCGTACCGCCACAACCCCGAGTGTTCAAAATTACCCAATTAAGCTTGCGCTTTATAAACTCCCCCTCTACCCCCTCTTCTGCCTTTTAATTCGACCACAACCCTCCCAATGCCGGTAACTCCTTTCCAGAAGAGGCTCTATCTGTTAACCTCTTTGTTTCCCCTCTTTTTTTTCAATCCTTTCCTACTTGTCTTTTTGTTCGAGATCTATTCGAAACCCCTTTCCCTGGGTTCACCTCCTTCACGAGCTTCATCACCTTTTGTGCTTCCTTTCTGCACCGGCCCTCCTCTTTTTATCTGTTTATTTAAAACCCAGCGCCCCCTTTTCTTTTTGGTCCAATTCCCCTTTGTTTCTATGGTTCTTTATCCCTTTCCCCATCCCCCCCTCCCTTCAAAGCCTTGCGACCCTCCCCGAATCCAGTCTATAAGACAATTGATCTTTCTCTCCTGCCTTCTTTTCGGTGTTTTCTCCTTTCAAGCTTACTTTTTCCTTGCTCTGTCGCCCCACTTCAAGCACTTCCTCCCCTTAACCCCCTTAGCTCTGTATTTCCTCTGTGCTCCAACCTAAGATTCTGGCATGCTTCCCAAGACAAACCTTTCCTTTTTCTTTTTTTCCTTTTCGCTCCCTCTGAAATTTCCAAATTTCGCGAAACTCCTTAAGCTTGCCTCTTGATTTCATTCTTCTGCCCCCCCCCGGATCATAAGTCAGCCGCCCCTTGTACTTTCTATCAACCCTTTTCCTCTTCCTTCCCACTCCCCCTCTAGATAAAGCGGCAATTCTAATCCCCCAGGATCTTCATAACCAATACCCTCTTACCTAATCCCGCTCCTCGTGACGGATCTATTCTCGAAATCTGACCCCCCCCCACAACCTTAGCGTTTTCCACGGTCCCTTCTGGTTGAATTGTATCTTTCTGTCCATTTCCAGGTTGTTTATCGAGATCTGCCTTCCTGCTACTCCAGACCCTATTCTTTTTTCGACCACGGTCCCCTACCCTAGGTACCTTGCTTATGGGTCTACCCTCGCCCTTTGCCGTCAAGGAAAGCCGGCCCATGAGGAATGAGCCCAGTGACACACTCAACCAGCAGCTTTGTAGAAACGCTTAATCTCCCACCCGGAGACCTTCTACCCCCCCAAACTTTAATCTTTAAGAGTAACCCAGAACTGCCAGAAGGCCGGTTTCGTTCTAATGTGTGACGAACCCCCCTTTGCCCACTAAAATTTCCTATTTTCTTTTTCCTTTTCTTTTTCCCTCTTCACTGCCGCGTTGCGTACCGTCGTTTACACGGTAAAGCGTGTCCCGGCTTTTCATTCATCCGCTTGCCTCTGTCCCTTTCGCCTCCGTTCGCTTGCGTTTCCTAACTAACCTGGCACCTTGGCACTACCCCCCCACACCCCCCCCCCGATTTTCCTCCTTTTTTTTTGATGGTATTTCACCTGATACCTGATTGCTCCCCCCCTCGTCCTTCTTTTTCATTCACTCAAAAAGTCTGTAGCGGAGGCAAGTATAATTACTTCGTTTTTTTTCTCTGCCCTGCGTCCCTTTCCTCAATTTTAAAGATTTTTTTTGAGAGCCTAACCAGTTCTCACTTTTTTCAAATTACCCGATCTTCTTCCTTTTTCAATTGTTACCGTTTTCGATTAGAATATTTTTGGTTTTCAAGGGCTCTTTACGCCTACCCTACCCCCCAACGCCACCTTCTCATCCGTCAAAAGCGTACCGTTAGATATACTATTTTTGCCAATTGTTGACAATGATCAAGACCTTTTCTTTCTTTGTTAAATTGTCTTTGTAGACTAGCCTCTCTCCTTGTCTCCTTCTTTTTGCACCTCCCTTTCCATCCTCTCTGAACAAGATCTTACCTCTCCGTAATGCGAGCTTCTGTGACTACGTCCTCCCTGTTCTTCCTAGGCGAACCCAGGCCGGAGCTATCCCCTCTCTTTTCTCCCATTCCCGGGGTCCAAGCAGAAATTCCAATCGCCCCTTTGTCCGGATGACATTACCCTTTTCTTGTCCCCCCCGTTGGCTGCCAACCCCCCCCCAGCAGGGGTTTCACTGCCACTCCGCCCCTCTCCCTTTCAGGCACCCTTCAAAGCACTCAGGGTTTCGCAACGGGCTAAATATCGTCGAATCGCCTCTCGATGGTATCCCGTTTCCTTTGGTAAGGGGTCCACACCCTCACCTGTTTGCTGGTGAAGGATTGGACCTTTACCGTAGGGGAAGCCAAGACACTGGTACTTTTCAGGTCAACAAAGTCCCCCACTTTTCCCCATTCGTGTCCTGGATTCTCCTTTCTCCCTTTGTTCTTATCTTCCGTTACCACCTAACAAACCAGTGGTAGGCTTTCTTTATCCGTGTGCACCCCCCCGCTTCGTAACCTCTTTCCCTTGTTAGTCTTTCAACAACCCCCCCATTTCTTCACAGAACGACCCTTACGTCACATGGTTTTTGCACCAACTCAACCAACCCCGTCCTTTTCATTCCTAATAGCCAACGAGGGTATCTCTTGGTTTCGTCATTTATAGATCCAGCGATAAGGAAGGCGAGAATTCTGGAGTTCTTTTGCCCCTCGCACTGCGACCCTTGATATTTCAGAGCTGGATTTCCACCCATAAACCACCCCGACCCTCCCCCCCTTCCTTTCTACTTTCCTCTCTCTTTGTTTGGAGCCGAGAGGGTGTAGTCTTTTTTCCTTCCCTTCCCGTCTTTGTCTTTTCACCGATTTCTCCCTTGCGCTTTCATTCCGCAACCAGATTCTTTGGATTAGGTTTTTGTTTTTCATGAGACTGGATCCCCATCTTTCGCATGCCCGTGGTTTTTGCATTTTTCCACAAACCTTAACGTTTCATAATGGCGTTTTTTGGTTTCGCTCAAATGTTTGGTTGGTTTTCTCCCCACCCCAATCACACTGTTAATAAATGAGTTTGGTCTTAATTTATGAATTACATTCACTCACAATGCAGTGGGCCGTTTGCGTTTTTTTTTATAATGATCCTCCTGCCTCCCAATGTCTCCCCATTTCCTTCCTCCCTTCAACTGGACTACCTGACAGAATTTTCCAGTTGCCAGTTCTCCAATGTTGCTCAAACCCATGGTCCTATATCCTCCTTTTGGATTCCCCCCAGTGGGTTGTGAAAATTAGCTTATCCCCCTCCCGTTTCACCTATGATCCCCCTCTCTTTTTACCAGTTTCTTGCTTGTGCAGGGTTAATCCGACTGAATTTTGAGTGACACGACTATGTGTTTCCTCCCAAATATCTAAAGCATACCCCCAATTTCATTAATTACCTCAGAGGGTATCGGGGATTTCTGCCCCGGTCATGCATCAGCCATACCCGCATTACAGTCAGTGTGTTTGCGATCGCTGACTTCCCCGGCAATTCATGACTACTTGATTTCCCTTTTCAAGCGAACTCATGTAAGGGACAGTTGCAAAGTTTTTCCTCGGGACATGACGGCGTTTTGGGCCAATGCAACTACCGCTCCCCAAGTGCTTTTTCCATAACAAGCCTCCTGAGAATCACCACCCCTTCTACGGGATGACAAATTCTACGCCCCGACATATGTTATGTCCATGTGTTATGTATACAGGTTGTTAAGCTAGGGATTAATGCGTTTTTTTTCCTTCTGTTTGTGCTCAGCATAGACCTTTTTCTGTGTCTTTTTTTGCTTTTTCCCTCTCAGCCCCCAATATCCTCCATGACCTCCCCCTAGCAAGAATTCTGGTAACACTTCCCTCTCCCTTTTGCCCATTCCCCTACTTCCCTTAGTTATAACATCACTATACCCCCGAGGCCCCCCCCTAATCTTGAAATTATTTGCCTTTCGCTTGCTTTCCAGCAACGAAATCTTTTTTTTCTATCTGTGGATTTCGGCAAGTCTTCCTGAACCTTAAGGGCCTATTGGCGTCTGCCTTCTTCTTCTACTCTTGCTGGTTTCGTGGCTGTCCCTCTTTTTTACAACAGTGGCGGTTCTCGCGTCGTTTGTTCTGGCTGTTGGGGCCCCCCTGCTTTCGATGTTTCGCTAAAGATCGCCTTAGAATGCCGACATAGAAAGCCTCCCTTCATTCCTTCTTCAGCGGTTTCGTCCCCCGTGAACAGCCGGGAATTCTCTGGACCCTTTGCCGCCGCTCGCTTTTCCCTTTGTGTCTCTCGGGGTTCCCACGCGCTGGCAGTTTACACCTTCTACTCTAAATTAAATCTCATCGGAGTTTTTGTCCCAAAATGTTCTCAAAATTTCAAAAGGATTTTGTTAGGACCCACATTGTTTTTTATCCAGTACTCTGCTTATTTATCCGAGAGCTTACCAATCTATGATTTCCCGGTATTGATTTTGTTACCATGAAGATTTTCCTCCCATTGTAGTTGCGTATTTTTTCTCATTTATTTTCTTCATTTGATTATTGCCCCACGGTCAGACTCGACGTGGCAGTTGAGCGAGCGAACCTTTGACCATTGGGAAACAGCTGGAGCTGACCCCAAACGGAGACAGCTTGCCAAAATCGTCCCCCCCCCCCAAAAACAAGGACTGCTAGATATTGTCCCCCAACCCCCAGAAGTTGCTCCAGTGATTTCAGTACACACTTCGAACGGTGTTGGTCTGTTCCAACACTGGATCTGGCTACCAGTTCCTGACCCTTCGCGTGGTGTGTGTGTGCCTTGGGTGGGGTAGTTTTTTTTTTTTTTGCCCATGAGAATTCATTCCACCCGTTTCTGGGTAACAATTGAGGCTATTCTCTCGGTTTTTCGGTGAATTCGACCGCCAGGTGTTAAGCATGGTGTCCAAATGAGATGGAACCGCCGAACGATAGTTGTAGGCAACAGACGATATTTAAATATTAAGTATTAGAGATTGTTTTCTTTTTTTTTGGTTGTTGTGTCCGGATTGTTGTTATGTGGCTTGGGGTTTTTTTGTTTTGGTAGTAGGTTTTGGGTGGTTGAGTGTGTGGTGTTGTCCCCCCCCCCCCCCCTCACAGTTGATTTTTTCCGACACCCCACCCCTCCCGCCACCTTACTCAGTGTAGAGTTTTGTGACCCCACCAGCCCCCCAGACAGGTATCTAAGAGTATTCAGACAACACAAACAGGCACCTTCATCACCCTTGCCACCCCAGGTTCCCCTGTGCGTACACCCCTTTTTTTTTTGCTCCCACGTGTGACCATTCCTTTTCCCCTGTTTCAAACTTCACAAGAGTTGTAGCCTTTCCTTCTTCAGCGATGATCATTAGCAACATCATTCTCCCACAACCTCCTTCCACGTCCGCACTGTTCCGTGTAGTTTCGATCGCTCTCACAGAATCGGAGTGATTTAGGGTATCCCTTTGATGGGGATCTCAATTACGGGCGAGGTCTTTGATTGGATAAAGTCGGCCTATTAACCCTCTTTTTTATTATACACCAATTCTATGCACTTGCCTTTACCTTTTTTTTTAACCTCTTTTCCTGTACTGTATGTTTCATGACACTTCCCCACCTTGCCCACCTTTAGTCCCCCATAGTATTCTTGGTAATCCGTAAGCCTAAACTCGTTCCCTTGTTTCAGGGATCCTCCAATCAGCCACACATTATCCCCCAGATAGGGTGTAAGGTTTCTAGATGATCTTTTACTAATAGTTTTTCGTTTCTAGTGTGAACCAAGGTCATCTAAATTTGTGTGTTTGGGCTCCTACTTCTATTCTCACACCCCCATCCCTTCCTCTTTTTTGGTCTCAGCTTGTTTTCAAGAGCGGCATATTTTTTATCTTTGTTTTTTAGGCAAATAAATTTTTCCTCCAACGATTGTCCAATATTGTCCCCCATCTGCGTTTTCTTTGTGTACATCCCCCCATCCCCAGTCCAACCCGTCTGCCAAGTTCGACAGCCTGCAAGCCTCTTGCTTTGCTTCGCATGGAAATATGGGGCGGGTCTTTTTGGGATACATTTTTTTTATTCGTTGAAATTCCAGATCTACGTTTTCTTCAAAGTCACTGTCTACCACAGCTTTTTTTGACTTCTTCAGCCCTCTGGAGATTTGTTTTGCTTCACCCCAAGTTCTTGCAGTCACCATATTTCAGTATGGATTTTTCGCGCCATGACTCAGTCACCCCGGAGAGCCCCCTATGATAAGCGTTGCCTGAAGGAATTCGATCTCGAACCAACACCTTACCTTAATGTTCCCCCCTTTCCCCTTAAACTTATCGCCACTTCCTACTGGCGCTCCTTCCCCCCCCCCCATCATGTCCCAACGACTAATTCCTCAGCAGGGGGGTGTTTAACTTTTCTTGAACAACGCCTGAGCCACCCTTCCTTCCCTTTGGGTTTCCTCCCTTTCCAATCGCGTTCGTCCACACAACCGGTACGGCGCCCCCTTCCTCCTTCTTCCTTCCATTGGGAGGAAGCCTTTCCTCAATCTGCCCCCCCCAGTCATAGTTTTCGATTTCGGTTTTGTGGTCACTGTTTTGAAAGTCCAGCAACCAGAGTCCCCCCCCACTTACCACTGTATCTACTGCCCTTTAGTGATTCTACCTCACAGTCTCCCACTTCCATCTAGCAGGCGATTTACTTCCCGCTAGCTATGAATCAAACCCTTGAGGTTCTTCCCCCGTCTGTGTCAATCCCCCGGTTTATGCTTTAAAACAACGGCCTATAAAGTTCACCTTACGTGTAGCTGTCTTTTCCCCTCTTTTATGTGTCTCCCTTGATTTGGCCACCTCCAATCGCCATTGGGGCTTCCCATTTATTTATATCCCTGCGCTTCCCCCTTCCCCCTACCCTTCAGTTGGGTAACCCACCGCGCCCCACCGAACATTGCGCCGCCCCCCCTGCTTTCCCTTTTCTTTTCCATCCCTCCTTCCTTTTTCGCAGCGCACATTAGCTCATCATTGCTATACTACCCCTCCGTTCCCCCTAAATCTTTGTTCACCCGTGACCACGGACGTGGATTTAGCCCTTTTTGGATCACGCTTTTGGTTCCCCCCCTCTCCAGCTTTTTTTACCCGCCCCTGATTTTAAACATGAAAGATGTGCACTAACCTCATGTTCCTTCCTTTTCCCGTCTTTCCCATAGACGTCTCGACAAATGTTTTCACAATAACCGTGTCCCCAGAGCCTCAAATCGATTTTTCCTTTTTTGCTGCTTCTTTGGTCAATACGATTACATAAACGATGTGGTTGTTTTTCCAGTTACCTTCCAGCATTTGTTTTTATGTGCCTTTAACCTTTTTTCCCCCTAACTATTGGAGGGAAATCTCTTCCCCCCCCCAACCAAGCATCCCTCCTGTTTCGCCCCCATCAAATCACTGCAATAGAATGTGATCCCCTCTCCAGGCCACCTTTGCTTTTTTTTCCATGTGAAAGACAGTTACAGCCAGTTGATTCCTGAAAATTGTCCGGTGGGTTTTCCTCCTCTACGTTTAGCTTTCCCTCTCCTCTATAACTTGTTTGGAGAGGGCCCCATTTTCCGCATTCAGTCCGACTCGAACCTCGCGGTCCCGCTCCGCTGAATTTCGTGTTCTTAATCCTTCCAGTTCCCCCGTGTCCCTTCTTTTTCTTCTTTTCCCTTCCTAAGCGCAATGACTGGAGCAGAGCTCGCTACCCCTGTAACCTTTGGCCTCCTCCCCTCCAATCAAGCCTATATGATTCTTTTTTAAACCATTCTGGTCGAACATTTTCCAACTACGTCCTTTTTTCTCCCTCATCTTCGTAATTCCCTCGAAACTCAAGTACCCTACTTTTCGCGGCCAGGCGAAATCGAGTTGTTGTTCAACCCTTTTTTTTTTTTTTCACACAACACCACCTTTGGTCGAAGTTCACTGCACTTTTAGTCCATTTTTTTCCCTTCCGCGTAAGTGACTATCCGGATTGGTATTTTACACCCCGTCCCAACAAAGGACTTTTCGCCGCTTTTCTGTCCCATTCCTGTCTCGCGTTTTCTTTTCCCTGTAGCGTTCAGATTATAACTTCCTCTTGTAACGAAATACTTCGAAGCGTCACACGTTTTCATTGTGGAGTTCTCCTTGGCGATGTCCCCCGAGTAGCTTAGACGTCATGTCCATGGCCCCTAGCAAATCAAATTGCCCTTCCACGAGTCCTCCTAGTTTTCCCAATGGCTTCCTAATCTTCCTTGTTGGTGACCGGAACCCCCGATAACCAATTCGAAACGACTTGTTTTTTGTTTTAGTACCCCTCTGGCCTTTCCCTTCTCTCGCTCCAGGTGCGACAGGAAGACGAGCACAATGGCTTTTCTTTTTGGACCCTTGCACGCGCCAGCTCCGTCCTCTTAGAACCAGAGTTAGCTGAAACAATACCACAAACCACGCCCCCCCACAAT
>Ga0179593_1633529_pt1 | contig 14831 bp, 27 predicted proteins | sample CZODoug2_1_08_16_FD_185931 | JGI IMG/M metagenome (GOLD analysis project Ga0179593, IMG submission 185931) | Vadose zone soil fungal communities from Angelo Coast Range Reserve, California, USA - CZODoug2_1_08_16fungal (PacBio error correction) | ecosystem: Environmental > Terrestrial > Soil >... | reverse complement strand
TTCGATTCTACTTTTTTCTTCCCTTCCCCTCTCCGAGATTGTTATAAATACTGTTGTCTTTTTCTCTTCACTTTATGAAGAAAAATGGCACCCTCCTCACCCTTCCTTCATCCAATAAGCTTCACCCCAGACCCCCATTTCCCTCTCAGGAGTAACTTCTCTCTTTTTTTTTTGGAAAAAAGTCTACTTCTCCCCTTTCCTCCCACAGAGCTCTTCGTTCTTTTCTCAAATAAAGGCTCCCTCCCCCCTTTCCCGCGGTCTTAACGTTCACACTCGAAATCTCCCCCTTCCTTCCGTTCGTCGAAGATTTCACATCGTTTTTTCCCTTTTCCTCCGGAGAAACTTGAATCAGCGGAGCGTTTCATCCCCCTCTTTCCCCCCCCCCCCGTTCGGACTCACCTCCCCCTCCCCTTCTCGCTTCCCCCCCCCTTTTCTACGCCCATTCGAATACACCGGCTTTTCTCCCCCTCTTCCCTCCCCGTACACACGGAAAATCCAGTCGGATTCCTTTCTTCCCCTCCCCCCTCCTTTGAGCCTTTCTTCGCGCCCGATAGTTAAAACGATTTTTTCTCTTCTCTTCTTTACCAACCTGGAAAATTGTTTCCCCCCTCTTCCCCCCCCTTTTCCCCCATCAAGCCCTACTCCTTTCCCTCCCTCTTTTTCCGGTGAAGAGGCGCCCCTTTCCCTCCTTATCATTCCCTAGTCATGAAAAGTTGAGACCGCCATGTTCCCCCTTTTCTCTTTATGTTGCCCCCCCCCTTTCCTTTTGAAGAAGTAAGAGGTGGAGGTAGCAGTTTTTCCTTTTTTTCTTTTTTTCCTTCCTCTTGATGGAGAGAGATAAAGCACGTGCAGCATCCCCCTCCCCCCTTCCTTCTTTTCCCTCCTCCCTCTTCTTTTACTAGTCTAATTTTCCACCCCCCCCCTTTTCCTACAAAATAAGTAAATACAATACGCGCCCCCTTTCTTTTTTTCTCTTTTCAAGGGAAGAGAGAAGAGACTTCTTCCCCCCTTTCCTTCCACTTCCTATTGTGTCTAGCTGTTTCCTCGGCGGAAGAAAAACCCCCCCTTTTTTCCCCCTTCTCTCCCTTTTCGGAAAAGCAGGAAATGTTCCCTTCTCCTCACGAATTCATGGGCCCTTACTTTCTTCCACGTCAGTAAAGATAGAAAGAGAATCACCTCTCTTCCCCCTTTTTTCCTCGCTTGCGAATCAGACGCTTTCCCCTCCCCCCTTTCCCTCTTATTTCCACCCCTTCCCCTCCCCGCCGAAACAGCGGGAATCTTCTTTCCTTTTTTTTCCTCCCTTCTTCGGACGAAAAGAACCAAATCCGTCCCTCTCTCTGTTCTCCTTCGTCTTAAAATTTTTTAAAAATATTCCCATTCCCCCCTTTTTTTTTCATTCCCCCTCCCTTTTCTTAACCTTGTTTTCCTCCTTCTCTCTGTTAAAAAGAAATCTCCACTTTTTCTTCTTTTCCAGAGTGGAAGAAAGCCAACACTTTCCTTTCCTCTTCTTCGTCTTCAATCCCGTCTTCTCCTTTTTTATTTCGTAAGAGGATGTGTGATGATCCACCCTCTTTTCTCTCAAGGTATATCTCCCTTCCCTTCCCGGCCGGTCCCCTCCCTCGGCTCCCCCCCCCTTTCCCCCTTCTCGTATGACTTTCCCCTCTCCCCCCTTCCGCCAAAAGATCTTTTTTTTCGCGTATCCCACTTGCCTTTTCCCTTCTTTTGGATCCGTCTTGCCCACCCCCCTTCCTCTTTTTTTCCCCCTCCCGTTTTCCGTCCGAATCGAAATTCTCCAGTGGGTTTTGAGGCCTCCCATTTTTTCCCCTCCTACTTCCACCTAGGAGGATTGGGAGAAAAGGACTCCCCTTTCCTCCTTTCCTCCCTCCTCATCCGAATCGTCCCCTTCTTATTTGAGTCCTTCCTTTTTCCCCCCTTACCTCAGATGAAAAAGTTCTTTCTCTCCTTTCCCCCCTGCAAACGGGCTCCTCCCCCCCCCTCCCCCAAATGTTTCCCCCCCCCCCCCCCCCCCCCATCCTTTTCGTGCAATAAAAATTTCTCTCCCCTTCCCTTCCCTCCCCATCGCAAGGGATGAAAGTCTCACCTTCTTTTCTTTTTTTTTCTAGATGTTCTTTCAGTATTCCTCTTCCTCCCCTGATGACATCGGTGAGAGACTTGTTTTCTTTTCCTTCCTCTTTTTGGGGCCAAGTTTGGGAGGTAGTTGTGGCCTTCCTTCTCTTTCCTTACGTGCTCGTCTACTTTTTCTTTCTGATGTTTGGATAGTTAGACCGGAGCCCCTTTTCTCTTTTCCCTCTCCTGCCACGCCAGTGCCAATGGATGAGTCCTTTTTTTTCCTTTTTTTTCTCTTTGCTTATTCTTGAATTCCGGCCCCCTTCCCTGGAAAATTTTCGATTCGGAAGGCCCCTTCTTTTTTCTTGCTGAGGTTTTGCGCAGACGGATCCAACCCCCTCCCTTTTCTTTTTTTTTTTTTTTTTTTTTTTCCCCCCAAAAAGTTGTTTTATCGCCTCCCCCGCGTTGGGGAAGCGGGGCCTCCCTCTTTTTTCCCCCCCTTCATTACGCGCCGCCCAGGCTTTCTTCCTTTTCCTTGCCCCAGGAATTGGCGTTTCTTTCCTTTTCTCCCTGCGAACGGAAAGAGCAGCCCCTTCTCCCCCCCTTTATCGGGTTAAGCCTGCAAAACAATCTCCCCCTTTTTGCGGAAGTTGGCTGGTTCCCTCCCTTTCTTCCCTTTTCCAGAAGTGTAGATTGCTTTTTCCACCCTCCCCCCTTCCCTCCTATTTGAGCTCCCATAATGCTTTTTTCTTCCCAAAGCTAGGTAATAGCGGACCTTTTCTTTTTTCCCCTTTGAATAGGATATGGAAACGGATAGAGATGGCGGATTTTTTTTCTCTGCCCTTTCCCCTTCTCCCTTAGCCTCTCCCTTTTATTTTCCTTTTTTCTTTCTGGAAGAATCGTGGCCTTTTCCTCTTCTTTTTTTCTCCTTTCTGCCTGCAGAGAGAGCGCGCCAGTGGGAATCTTTCCTTTTTTTTCCCCCCCCTCTTTTCGGAGTTTCAGATGATGCTTTTTTTTCCTTCTTTTTGATTGAAAAATCTCCCTTCCCTCCTTTTCCCCTCTTTTCCGGCAAAGAGCTAGTTTTTCCCCTCCAGGGGACTTCCCCAGCTCTTTTCTCTGCAAGATAAAGAAAAAAGTAGTCTTTCTTCCTCCTTTCCTCTTCCGCGTAGATTGCTCGCTTCCTTTTCCTTCTTTTTCCTTCTTTTTTTGTAGCTTGTAGTTTCAATACTCAGAGCCCCCTTTTTTCTTTTCTGCTCTAAGGAGAGATTTTTCCCCCCCCCTTTCCAGAAGATAATCAAGATCCTCCCCCCCCTTTTTTTTTCCCCTCCCTTCTCCCCAAAGATGAATTATTAAACTCACGTTATTCTTTCTTCTCCCCCCCTTTCAACATGGCGGCTCCCCGTTTCCCGATCTTGCTCCCCCCTTTTTTTCCTACCCGGGGGAGAGAGGCAAACGTTTCTCCTCCCTTTCCTTTTTTCTTTCCCATTGAAGTAAGGCGTGAGAATGGTCTCCCCCCCCCTTTATCCCCCTCCTCCTTCCACTGGGAATGAAGACCCTTTGACCCTCCCCCTTCCCTCGGAAATGCGAAAAGCGGTTCTTTTTTTTCACATTTAATCGACGGGATTTCTTCCCTTTCTCCCAGAGGATTTGTGTGTGTTTTTTCTGCATTCCCTTTCCGAAGGATAATAAATTGGGACGCGCTCCTTTCTTCCCCCCCCCTCCCCCCCTTTCTTCTGGGATGGATCCCCTTTCTCTTCTCTTTTTCAAGGATTAATAGAGAAGCTCTCCTTTTTTCTTTTTTCCTCCCCCCCTGCGATGTAGGACAGCTTCACTTCTCTCCTTCCCCCCCTGCGGTGTCTTTTCTCTGTGTGAAGGTGGAAGCCTCCTTTCCTCCTCCCTCATGGAGAAGGGCTTTGAGGAAGATATCTCCTCTTTTTCCTTCTTCCTTCGTACGTTGTTTACATCCCTTTTCTCTCTGCGTGAAGAAGAGCGGAAATTTCTTTTTCTCTTCTTCCCCCTTCTTGTTACATAATCTTTTTTCTTTTCTCTCTCCCTCCCCCCCCCTCCCAGAACGATTTAACCCGTTTTTCCTCCTTTTCCCTGCAAACGATCGCGATTAATCTCCCTTCTCTCTTTTTTCTATCGATATAAGTAGCGATCTTTTTTTCTCCCTCCTCTTTTTTTTTCCCTTTCACTCTGTTGCTGGAGCTTTCCCGTCCATTTTTCTTCGCAAATGGGCTTTCCGGGACAACAAGCAGAATTACCCACCCTCTCCCCTCCCTTTCCCCCGCGCGGCGTCACTTTTAGTTCTTCTGGTTGGAAAAAAGTCTTCCTCCCTCCCTTCTGAAAGCAGACTCCCCTTTCTCCTCTTCTCCATCCCTCCACGCCAGGAGAAATGCTTTTCTCTCTCGAGGTTTTCCCTCCCCCTCCATCTCCACCTTATGGCCTTTTCGTTCGTCGAAGTGAAGCCCCCTTTTTCCTCCTTCGAAAATGGAATAGCCTTTCTTCTTCTCCTCCCTAAATAGCCCCCCCCCCCTTAGGAATCAAATAAAAGAAACTTTTTTTTCCGGTCCCAAGGGATGACTCCCCCCCCCCCCCCCTCCTCCCCCCGGCGCCAAATCAGCATTTACCTCCCCCCCCCTTTCCCCTTCCCCTACCCGTCTTTTGAAATTCCTCTCACGAAAAAATTCCCTCCCCTCCTTTCTCCCTCCCCTATTTTTCAAAAGCGGGATCTTCATTCCCCTGCTTTTTTTCCCACCTGGAAACCTTTTTTCAGCCCCCTCGTACTTCAAATGGAAAAAATCAAGACAATCTCCCCCCCCTTTTTTTTTTCTTTTTCCCCCTGGTACGTCAACACATTTCCTTTTCCTTTTTTTTCCTCCCCTTTTTATCCCGACAAGTTGGACCCAGGTGCTTCCCCTTTTTTTTCGCCAATAAAGGTTTTTGCAGCGTACTCCCCCTCCCTTCGTTTTGAGTTAGAAGGGGACTTTCTTTTTTTTTTCCTTTTCCTCATTAATAGGGGATTGGATTCATAGTTTTTCATCCCCATCTCACGGAGAGAAGGAAGAACCCCCCTCCTTCCCCCCTTTCCTTCTCCTTTTCAAAAATAAAGGAGAATAACAACTTCCCCCTTCTCTAAAGTTGCAATTAATATTTCCCTATGACGAGCAGATGAAGATAATTACCCCTTTTTTCTCTTCTCGAAGAGGATCTCCCCCTCCCCCCCCCCCTTAGTCGGTGCATTCAATTTCCTTTTCAGAGTTTAAGTTTAGATTTCTCCCTTTCTTCCTCCCTCCCCCATATTAATTCTGAAACGCCTCTCTCCCCTCCTCCCCCCCCCCTTATACTCAAAATGATCTCTTTCCCCTCTCCTTTCCAAGATAGGAAACCTTGCCCTTTCCCCCTTCCCCCCTCCTCCCCACAGCTTTATCGTTCTACATGCTTTCCCTTCGCGGCTAGGCAGAAAGCCCCACCTTTTCCTCCCCCCCCTCCTTCTACCTCTTCAACATTTTTTTACAAACTTCCCCCCTCCCCCCCCCCTCTTCCATCTCTTTTGCCGGCGAATTTGTTTTTTTTCCCCCCATCTGCCCTTTCGCAGGCCATTGATATGTTCCACCCTTTCCTTCCCCTTTTCGAATGCGAATGCAAAGATTGGACCCTCTCCTCTCCCAAGTGCCCTTGCGGTTTCCTCCCCCTGCTTGTATAAAGGTTGAATAGTAAGAGTTTTTTTTTTCTTTTTTCCTTATATTCGCACCGGCAAAGCCAAGGCCCCTTTCCCCCTCCCTTATCTGCGTCTCCCCGGGCTTCTCTCCTCCGGTAAAAAAGAATGGTCTTTTTTTTCCTCCTCCCCCCCAAAAGCGGTTTTTTTTTTTTTCCCCTTCCTTTTCCCGTCGTTTGTATTTTCCCGCCCCCCTTAATAGCGAGAAAATTCTCTCATTTTTCCTTCCCGAATAGAAATTTACAGGGTTGTCTTTTCCCCCAATCCTCACCTTTCCCCCCTCTGTCGATTGGGAGACCCCTTCCCTTTTTTTCTCTTCTTCTGTCGAAGAAGAAGCCGACTCGCGTCTTTCCTTTCCCCTTCCCCCTCCCTTCCAAAACGTGGATCTCCTCCACGGACTTCCCCCCCCCCCTCCCCCACCAGAAAGAAAAAAACCCCCCCCCCCCTTTTTTCCACCACAAATTTCTCCTTGCCCTCCCCCTTCGCTCAAAGAGGTCATCTTCCCCCTTCTTTTTCCTTTTTCTCCATATATATATGTTAATAATCATCTTCTTTTTTTTTGAGAGAATTTCCTCTTTTTCCTCCCCCCCCTTCGCTGAATGGAAGATGAAATAGGGCGCTTCCCTTTCTTTTTTTCTTTGTTTTTTCCAACTTTGGGAGGTTAGTTTGTCTTCTTTCTTTTTTCTTCCCCCCTTCTTATCAGACGCCTTTTTTCTTTTCTTCGGATGTTGGATATTTAGAACCTTCCCCTTTTTTTTCTCTCCCTGCACGTCCAGTGAACAAGGCTTTTTTTTTCCTCTTCTTTTTCCTGCCTCTGGATTCTTTTAGGACCCATTTTCCTCCCATCACACAATAAAATGGTCCCTCCCCTCCCCTTTCCTTTTTTCTTCTCTTTCGAGAGATGAGGTTTTTGTGCGCCCCCTCCCCCCCCCCCTTCCTTGCCCATTCACTTAGTGTTCTCCCTTCCCTAAAACGCTTGGCCTCCTCTTCCCCCCTCTTCGTGTGGGACATTCATAGCTCCTTTTCTTCCTCTTCTTTTCGGGCTTTTTCCTTTTGTCAGGTGCCGGTTTTTCTTTCCCCTTTAAGAATAACTGCGAATTCCCTTCCCCCCCCTCCCTCACGCTTTAATTCTCCGCGGTTGAAGACGCCGACAATCTTCCCTTTTCTTTTTCTGCGTCCAAGCTTGGCAGGTCCCCCTTTCTTTCTTTCCACTCTTTCCTTTACCCAGATTCACTTTCGCATCCTTCTTTTTGAGGCAAGAAGTATCCCTTCCCCTTTTTCCCAGCGATTGTAATTCTCTGCCTTGTAAGAGTTGAAAACCCCTTTTTTTTCTTCCCGGATAGAGATGGCGGATTGGGCCTTTTTCTTCCTTTCCCTGAGCATAGCTTTTTTCGGCGGCATGGACGGTCTGGTAAGATCTGTGTCCCCCTTTTTTTTTTTCTTTTTTTCGGATGCGTCTTTTCTTTTTCCTCTCCTCTCTGAGGCGCTGCTCTACCCCTTTTCCTAAGGAAGATGGGGCTGCCTTCCTGTTAAAAGAGAAATGAAAACCCTCTTTTCTCTCTTTACTTCACCCTCTCCCCTTGGTGCAGCCCCTCTTTTTTCCTTCGCGAACTCCCTTCTTGTGTTCGCTTTGCCCTCCTTTCTTCTCTTTATAGATTAAATTGCCCCTTTCCGCGTATGGAGGGACGGATTTTTTCTCTTTCTTTTTCCAACATTCCTCTGTAACCTCTTTTTCGTCTGGGATGTCTTTTTTTTCCCTCTTCTTTCCAAGGATGATATCTCCCCCCCCCCCCTTTCTCAACCTCGGCCCGAACCTTTCCCTCCGATAAAAAGTCCTCCCCCCCCCCGCTGACTGAGGAAAATTCCTTTCTTGGTCGGCAACTCCCTTAAAGAAACCCTTTTTTCCTTTTCTGGATAACTTTGCCGATATGATCCTTTTTTCTTTTACGGACAAGGGGGCGCCTCTGGTTTCCATTTTACTCAGAGATCTTCTTATCTCTCTTTTTTCCATAGGAAGTAGGAGTGGCGCTGTCTCCCCCCCTTCCCCTCCTCCTTCATGGGAATACTTTCCCCCACTTTTTCCTCTTTTCGGAGAAGGACAATTTTCCTTTTTTTCCCCTTTTTGTGAAGCTGAAAATTCATTTTTTCTTTCTTTTCTTTTCTTTTTTCCGTAAATGCTTCTTGAGAGTCCCTTTTTTTTTCTTTAGAATGGTTTCCCCCTTTGTGAACGCAGCGCAAGGACGCGTTTATTTTTTCTTTTTTTTCCCCTCTTCGTGCAGGGTTCTCCTCCGATTCCCCCTTTTTCCGGAGATGTAGCAACCCTTTCATCTCTAAAGAAGAGAAGTTTTTCCTCTTTTTCTATTTCGAGTGTTTACCTTTTCTCACCCCTTCTCCATTGGAAAGAATGGAGAGGTCCCCTTCTCCCTTCCTCCTGTGAGGAGGAGTCCTTTCCTTTTCCCCCCCCCACTCCGGGAGCGCTGTCCTTTCCCCTTTTACAATTTATTTTAGAAGGGACGGATTTTCCTCCTTTTTTTCCCCCTTCCTCTTTTCGTGCCCATTTTGAGCAGAAGAATGAAGCGCTCCCCCTCCCTCCCCCCAGAGTTGTTCCCCCCCTCTCGGAGAGAATTGCGCCCCCTTTCCTGCAGAATATCTCTCCCTTTTCTCTCGATATTCACCGAGCGTTTCGTCAATTAGAGAAGAGCTCTTTCCTTCCCCTTCTTCTTTTTTGGAGCTCCCTTTTTCTTTCCAAAATGGACCGACTTTACTTTCCCCCTCATACTGAAGAAAAAACGCCTCCCCCCTCCCCCCCTTCCCTTCGTCAAGGAAAGCTAACTTCTTCCACCAGATCTCCTCATGTGACGATTTCTTTTCTATTTCCCCTTTCCTCTCCTTTCCAAGCAACTCCTTCTCATGATCGGTATTACAACGTAAAAATCGACCCCCCCCCTCCCCTTTTTTCCTTCCCCTCTGTGCCTTTCCTTCACTTTCCTGCACACTAGAGGTTTGAGCCTCCCCTCCCCTCCTTCGAGATTTTTCCCCCTCCCTTTCCACAAAAAAGTTCGGCTTTTCCCGTCCCCCCTTCTCCTGAGAGACTTTCTTACCTCCATTCGAATAAAAAGGCGGCGCCCCCCCCCCCCTTTCCCCCCCCCCTCCCCCTTACACGGCCCTCCTCTTTCAAGGGTGCAGCGTTTTCCCCTCACAATTCCCCCCCGCTCTCTTTGGGAGCTTGAAACTTTTTGATATACCCCACAAAGACCCCCCCCCGTCCCCCCCCCCCCCGCCCCCCCCCCCCCCCCCCCCCCAATCTATCCCCACCCGCGCCCAGTAAACTGAAGAGTCTTCTTTCCCCTTTTGCTACAGAGAAAGAAGTATACTTCCTTTCCCCCCCTTTCACTCTTCGAGGATTAAACCTTGAAATTCCCCTTGGTCAAGTCAAAAATGAGAGGATTCCCCCCTTTTCTCCCTCCCCCCCCCTTTTTCACGGTGAGGAAGGAGGAGTTGCTCCCCCTTTTTTCCCTCCTTTTAAGAATTGGTTTCTTTCTCCTTTTGAAATGAGGAGTTCCCCCTTCCCCTATTTTTTCCCAAGGAATTTTTTTTATTCATCGCCTTTTTCACTCTCTTAAGGAGAGAAAGTTTTTTCTTTCTCCCCCTCTATTTTAATAGGAGAATGTTCCCCCCCCTTTCCTTTTTCCCCCCTTCCATCAATACTCCCGCCAGGACCTTTAAAGTGAAGAGAGATCCCTTTCTCTCCGAGAAGCTTGACGATAAGGACCCCTTTCTTTATATACTAAGCACCCTTTTCGACAATATTAGGAACCCCCTTCTCTTCCGACTTCTTTTTTCATTGTAAGCGTTTTAAGTTTCCTTTTACATCCCCGGCATTCATGAAAGAAAAATATTAATTCTTTCCCCCTTTTTTTCTTCTTATCCAGCGAATAAGATTCCTTCCCCCCCCCTTATCCCTCTCTGGAGCATTTACTGACTCCCTTTCCAAGATAGGAAAAGTCCCTTTCCCCTTCCCCCTAGAAGAAAACGAGGGAAGAGGCTTCCCCCCTTGCCCGGGCTATTTCCGCGTCCCCTCCCCCAATCCGCATTAGAGATAAGTTGAATCTCCCCTTCTTGCATGAAACGTTGTTCAACCTCCCCTCCCCCTTTCCCCCCCCCTTTCCCCCCCTTCTCTTTGCCTGACCCCTTCCTTTCTTTTTCAAACAATATGCGTTAGAAGTCCCCCCCCCCCAGAAATTCCTTTTTTTCCTCTTTTTTCCAGCCCACCGAACTTTCTTCTCGTCGTTAAAAGAGGATAAAGTTCCCTTCCTTCTTTTCGAAGTGAGATTAACTTCTCTTTTCCCCCCCAATGAAAGGTCATGGCCCCTCTCTTTCTCTGCGTAATAATGGGGCGGCTTCCTTCTTCCACACTCAATCGGTTGAATACACGATTCCGCCCCTCTTTTCTCTCTCCACTCAAACTTTCCTTGGTTTCCCTTTTTTTTCTCCCCGTTTCGCAAAACTCATCGCTCTCCCCCCCTTTCCCCTCCTTAAAATTTCATTTATTTTCCTTCCCCTTTTTCCTCAAGGAATAACCAGCGCCGCCCCCTTTTCTTTTTCTACCCCCGGACTCATCCATTGGCACTGGGTCCTTTTTTTCCTTCTTTTTTCCTTTTCCTTCCTGAAAGAGCCCCCCCACCGTCCCTCTTTGCCAAACAGTGAGTCCTATTCCTCGCAAACGGCTTTTTTCTTCTCCCCCTCCCCCTCACAAACGGGGCCACCCCCCCCCCCTTTTTTCCCCATTCTGTGCGCAAAGAGGTAATCGGCAAATTCAAGCTCCCCTTTTCCTTCCCCCCCCTTCTCTCTTTCCTCTCCCTTTGTTGTTTCTCTCTTTGAGACTGGCAGCAATTGAAGCTTCCTTTCTCCTTTTATTTCCCCGAAAATGATGTGGTGGGGCCCTTTTTTTTTCTCCCTTCCCCTATGTGACGCCTTTTGGCTATTACCTCCCTTTTGCACTGAGGATGTTTGGATCTTCGCCCCCCTTCCTTTCTTTCTTCCTTCTTCCGATTCAAGGAACCGCCGTTCCTTCTTTTTCGCCCCCTTCCTCCGGAGGGGTGCCTTTTGATTATTTGTCTTCACCTTCCCGCGATCAAAAGAAACTTTCCCCCTTACAAATGTAAGGAGATTTGAGAGCGACTTCTTTTTCCCTCTTCTCCCCCAACGCCCGTGCCCCTTTTAAATTTCTTGGCTACGATGACAAGAAACCGATTTTTTCTCTTTCTCCCGATTAGTGTGGCACTCATTCTTTACTTCCTCTTTCATTTAGGTTCCCCTTCCCTTTCTTTGGAGGTGAAGGCTCATATAAGTGAAGTCCCTCCTTCACATCTCCGCACAACAGCCTCTTTTTTCACCTCCCCATTATAAGAGAGGTGAAGAAGCATCCCCCTCTCCTCTTCCAGTTTGGGATGGCGCCTCTCCCTTTTTACTAAGTGTCGATATCTTTGTAACCCCTCTCAATGGATGAGCCCCTTTTTTAAGAAGGAGGCGTCTTTTCCCCCCTTTTTCCTTCTCTTCATTGGCTTGTGGTACCCCCCGTTGAATAGGATATGGACCCCTTCTTCTTTTTTTTTTTTTTCGGACTAGCGAGCCTGGAACCTTTTTTTTTTCCTTTTCTTCTGCCATTTGCCGGTCGTTCCTTTTCCACCGTTTCCCCCCCCCGTTTTTCCGATAGTGGAAAGGCGTCCCCTCCCTCCCCTTGGGAAGTATCCGCCTTTTCCTTTTCTCTTTCCTTCGTTTCGGTTTTTTTCTTACCCTTGTCTCTTTTTGCTGGAATGAATGAGTTTCTTCCCCTTTCCACAACGATGAACCCCCCCTCATTTTAGGCCATTCTATAGTTGGTTTCCCTCCTCTTTCTGCAGAAGAGGAGAGAACATCCTTTCTGTTTCCCTTATCGGCAGCGGCGCGTAATCCCTTTCCTCCTTGAAATTGAAACTTTTCCTTTCCTTCTTTCCTTCTTTTCTTCCATGGAGGTGCGGAACATTCTCCTTTTTCCCCCTCCTCACTTTCTTAGTCGGGCTTCTCAGAGCTCCCCTTTTCTTCCCCTTCCGATGATATAAAAATAAAAGATACATTCTCTCTTCCTTTCTCCTCAAAAGATGGAATTTTAACCTCTCACCTTTTTTTTTCCCACCCTCCTTCCGACCAGATTTCCCATGGTGTCCCCCCCTTTTTATACTCGATAATGATATGGGGGGAAGTCCCCTTTTTCTTTTCCCCCTTTTTTCATAAGAGAGAGTGAGATTGTCTTTCTTCCTTCTTTCTTTGAGCACCCCCCTCCCGGTTTCCTCCTCTGCAGGGAATGACTCTTCTCTCAGGTAGGAGAATTCCCTTTCCCCTCTTTTCCCCCGGGTTTTTCTTTAAAGCTGAAAATTATTCCTTCTTTTCAGTGCGTTTCCTTTATTTTTTCTCCAAGGGTCTTGCATTTTCTTCATCCCTTTTTACCGAGAAAAGGAAGGAGAATCTTCTTTCTTTTCCCCTTTTCTTTCCTATTTCGGTGAAGGATTCCCCTCTCCTTCCCTGGTTCGCAGGCTCCGACCCCCCCCCCACATCTATTGTGAGGAATCTTCCTCTCCTTCCATAAGAGGTGGAATTCTCTTCCCCTTCCCCCCTTCCATTTGGACCTCCCTGAGAAGAGGAGTTGATTTTTTCTCCTCGGGGCAGGCCCCTTTCCTGCATTGTACGTTTTACCCCCCCTCTTGAGAGATGAAGTACCTTTCTTCCTTTTTCCCCTTCTCCGGAAGGATTGAGTCTTCATTTTCCTTTTCCTCTTTTTTCGTGCCCATTTGCAGCCCTGCCTCTCTCTCCTCAAAGATAAGAAACAGAGTGAGGACCCCCTTCCTTTCCTCCCCCCGTCTCTCGGATTAATATTACCTTTTTTTTCTTTCTAGAAGATATAACGCCCCCTTTTTGCAACTTTTCCTCCTCCCTCCCTCTTGTTAATAAATATGGGATGGATCTTTTCTTTTTTTTTCCCCCCCCCCCAAATGGGAAAGAAGATTACCCCCCATCTCCTTGAGACAAATCCTCGACCACCTCCATTTCCAGAGAGGACAGTACCTTTTTTTTTTACAAAGTAAGAAGGAATCTGAATCCCCCCCCATCTCTCTGATATCTCCCTCACTCCAGGAGAAATTGAGGTTCCCCCTTTCTTTCTTTCCCCTTCCCCACTCGAAATCCACCTCTTCTTCGCTTCTTCGTCTCCCTCTGACAGAAAAACTCTTTCTCCCTTTCCTCCCTGAATAGAGGAGGCGATTACTCCCCTCTCCCCATCTTCTCAATCCAGAACGGCCTTCTCCGTCCCGGTAAAAGGGATGAACTTCTTGCGGAGACAACTTCCCCCCCCCCCTCACCCGACCCTGACCCCCCGTAGATGAAATGTCCTTTTCTTCCCTCGTTGAGAATTGGCCGTCTCTTCCCGATCGGTCCCTTCTTGATCTTCCATTACCATGCGCGTCTGTACCCTTTTTTCCCCCCTTTCCCTCCTACTTCCAGGCAAAAATAAAGACCCCTTATTCCCCCCCCCTTGATGCATCTCCTCCCCTTCCGTAAAAAAATGAGCAGGACCTTTCTCTCTCCCCTTCCCCTGTTTGAACGGGTTGCGGCCGGCTTCTTCTTCTGTTTTCATAAAGTCCGGGTCTCTCTCGGGGATGCGGTCTTTCCTCCTTCTTTTTATGGAGAGATATAGCCGTTTTCTTCTCTCCGCCCCTACAGAAAAGCCAGCTTACTTCTCATTTCCCAACCCCCCCCTCCCCTTCCCTCAATACGAGCCGAACAGAAAGTTTTTCCCTCTCTCCTCGACGCGCCCGCCCTTTACATGTACCCCCTTTCCTAATGTTGAGGGAGATGCTTCCCCCTCCTTTTTCCCCCTTTCGGGAAACCCCCTTTCCTTACCCGAGTCAATTTCCCTTTCTTTTCCCCGTTTTAGATGGTTAAAGACCAACTCCTCCCTTCCCCCTTTTTTCCTTCTACACGAAGGAAAGATAGCAAGAGGTCTCCTTCCCCCTTCTCTCTCGCGATGGCAGCCCCTCCCTCCCCATCGTCCCCGGAAACGATGCTCTCCCCTCCCTTCCTCCTCAAACGCGGGTGGCCTCTTCCATGCTCCTGTAAAGGAGAGGATAGGCTTCTCCCCCCCCAATCCGAAACATCGCTATCCGTTTCCCCCTTCTTCCCCCCCCCTTTTTTTTTTTCAACTCTTCCCCCTCCGACATGAAAGCGATGTTTGCGTTTCCCCCCTTCTTTTCGCTCAACAATTGCCTTTTCTTTTTTCCCCCCCCCAGCAATCTGCCCTTTCCCCCCTTCCCCTCTGCCAGCTTGGAAGACAGCCAAAACTTTTCCCCTTCTTCCTCTTCAACAGAGGATCCAGTTTATTTTTTTGCTTCTCTTCCGTTCGCAGCGCTCCCCAGTTTATTCGCCCGGAAAAGAAAACGCCTTCCCTTTCCATTCTTATCTGCGTAATAAATTGGGCGTTTTTAATTTCCCCACACGAATCGGTTCCTCCATCCCCCTCCAAAAGCGGTTTCGTTTCTCCCCTTTTCCTTTGCCCCGTAGTTTGGAAAGTCTTGCGCCCCCCTCCCCTTCCCTCCCGTACAAGTTTTCATTCCGCATTCCCCTTTATTTTTATTCGCGAATTTTCCTTAAAGAAATAATCCCTTTTTTTTTTCCTCCAATGACTCATCCATGTCCTGCGTCTTTCTCCTTCCTCCGCGCGCATAAGAATCGAGGCTTCGGTCCCCCTTCCCCTCCCCCCCCTCCCCTAGATGACAACACTTTTTCATCCTCCCCGGCGTCACATCTCCTTAAACCCTCACTTTCTTTTTCCAACAACCAAAATACATTTGCGATGCCCCCCCCCGAGGTCATTCTTCCAATTAATTCCCATTTGCTGCCAGTAATCACATATGATATATTTACTTTATCTATTTGATGAATGGAGAACTTGCCAGCGTACTCTACTTTTATTTCACGAAAATGATTTTGGCACCTTTTTCTCTTCGTTTTGGCT
>Ga0179593_1603696_pt1 | contig 14831 bp, 17 predicted proteins | sample CZODoug2_1_08_16_FD_185931 | JGI IMG/M metagenome (GOLD analysis project Ga0179593, IMG submission 185931) | Vadose zone soil fungal communities from Angelo Coast Range Reserve, California, USA - CZODoug2_1_08_16fungal (PacBio error correction) | ecosystem: Environmental > Terrestrial > Soil >... | reverse complement strand
TTATGTTTCCGTCCTATCCATCTCTCCTTCGGCCGCCGAGTTGTTTTGTGCCGACTTGACCGCTCTTCCCCCATTCCCTCTGGGTATTTCAAATTTCCCTTCGGTGCTTTTCTTCGTCCCGTTGGGATAGTTTCAGTACAGCTTTTTTTGACCCCGCGTAGAAGCTAGTCGTTCATGGTGACTCATTCCGTATTAACGACCCCACGCTTTGAGATCCCATAAGTCCTTTTTTTCTTTTTTGGGCCCTTTACCCCTGACGACACCCTGACTTCTTCCTTTCTTCCATGTACTAATACTCTCTGTCCGTCTAAGATAGGCTGTTCCGGTACGGCTCCTTGACTTTCGTTTTTACGACGCCCCTTCTTCATCAAAACCACCCCACCCCCCCCCCCATCCTGAGTAATTTCTTTGGGTGAGCTTTATTTTTTTTCAAAGGCTTTTACCGCGACGGACTTTGATCCCCTACAACCTTTCCACCTGTAAGGTTCACGCTCTCCCCCCTTGGATTTCTATTCAGCGGTAGCCTTCCTTCTTGGTCCCGGGAATAGGTGAGTGGTTACTTTTTTGAAAGACATGTTTCAAAGCCTACTTGGAAATTCCCCTTTTCCCTCCCTTCCCACTGGGACACCTTCTGCCCCCGGTCTCGGATCTCTTTTCGCCAGCTACTTTCGGATAGGATAGTGAACTTTTTTTTTCTTGCGTCGCCGTTGTTATTTCCCGCTTGTCCTTCTAGTTTTTTTTCTTTTACACGGAAATCTCACAACTCTCCTCGGCATTTCCGAATCTATGAGGCAACAGCGTTTTTTTTCCCCCGAGTGCCCGTTTTGAGAACTAACTCCCCACCAGTTAGAGACGACATCTTTAACCCTCCGCGCTCTGGGTAATCCTTTCGAAACACCCAACAACGCCCCTTCTTGCGAGTCAACAAGTTTTTTTTCTTTTTAAGTGGTTCTGATAGTGTTGTAAATGCAGGCGTCCCCCTCCCCGTCGTGACACCTCCTCAACAGAATACTAAAACATCGACAGGGTCCCCCATCCCTCTTCAATTCCTTGGAACCACCCCCCTTCGGTCCGAGGGCCCCTCTTTTTCCTTTCCTTAGCCATCCCCCTTGACCTACTCAGCGGCGTCCTTTCACAGCCGCGTCCTTATTGACCTTACTGATCTGGTAGATCTGATTTTTTTCCCCGTATTGCCTGGATCAGGGTCGAGGACTCGTATGGCGGTTTCTTCCCCCTTTTTTTATTTGTGAGGGTAGTGTTTTTTTTCCGGCACTTGGATTGCACAGTCAGGCGGATAAGCGATGTCGCCACTTTTTCCTTTCCCTCTCATACACACTTCCTCCTATTCCCCCTGCGAGGGAGGTTGGTGTTCTCCTCCCCCTCCTCACCCATTCTTTGCTCGGATTCCCGCGAAGACCCTGGCTGGCGCCCAGTACTAAAATGTTTATTCGCAAAGTCCTTGGTCATATCCTCTCTTTTTGGTAGAGAGATATGTCCCCTCCCTCTTTTTTTTCCTTTTCCTCCATTGTGCTGCGTGCATCTCTCCCCCCGGATGGGGGGAATCCCCGAGTTCCCCCTTTGAGTTTTAGTTGAGAGGAGGCCTATGCCTCCCCCCATTTCCCGCCCCCAAACTCTGTCCCCCTTGCTTAACCGTCCGGCGTAGAGAATCCTTTTTTCTCTTTTCTGCTCGCTCCTCTCCTTTCGGAGCCCCGCAGAGCCGGACCTCTTCCCCCCCGAACCCCACTAAAAAAAAAACGGACCTTCCACAGAACTGACGTTCTCCTCCCCTGCCATATCTTCACCTAATCCCGCGTTCCCCTTTTCCGCTTCTTCCATCGACAAATCCCTTAGTTGCGGCTACTTTCACGAGTCTCGTCTTTACTGTCAGGGGAAATGAATTTTTCATTGATGACACTCCGAGTTTTTTCCCCCTTGTCCGCGTGTAGGTGTTCCCCCTTTAGATGCTTTTTTCCTGCTGGGGATTTAAGTCAGGATTGCTTCTTCACGATTTTTTGTTGGACACTCGTCCCCCCAGCACATATCAGGACCACGTACGTCCTTCCCCTTCCCTGTTTCGCGTCACGACATTTTTTTGTTTGTCCCATTTTTTCTCTTGTAAAGATTTTCTAAGCTTTTTTCCGAGCGAGTACCTCACTGTTTTTTCTTTTTTCTGAGTTTTTCTGCTTCCTTGAACCCCCCGTCGTCGCTTCCGAGCAACTTGCCATTTCTTTTCCCCCCCCGCGTTGCGCCAGTTCGCCTTTCCTCCAGAACGACCAACCCTTTCCCCGAGGCCATTCTCCCTTTGCTCTCATGCCCCCGTTTTCTGCCAGACGAAAGTATTCTTTCCCATCTCCGTCCCGAGCCGCAGCAGATTTCCCTTTGTCCTCGTGGGAACGTTTAGAGTTGAAAACCTTTTTCCTCTTTAAGGTTGCACCTCTCCTCAAGTCCAGTTTCTCCCCCCCCGATCTAGAGACTTTCTGGCAGGGCCTCATCAAGCGGGCACGGTCACGAGTTGACCCCTTTTCTAATCAATGGACTTTGACCCCCTCTTGCGAGTACAAGTGGGTCCCCAAGACCTTTTCCCACCACCAGACGATCGCTGGTCCTCTTCTTGTGTTGATGTAGATTTATTTTCAGTCAGGATAAGTACAGAGGCCATTCGTCGCTTTTTTCTTTGACCCCGCTCGTCTTTTTAAAGAGTTTCCGCACTTTGGTTCGGTTTTTTTCCCCTCTGGCCCAAATAAAAACGAAACCTAAGAGTGGGGTAGTCCTTTAAGGACATTTATAATTGAAGTTAGGAGGTTGGCGCCCCCCTCTCGAAGCGGTTTCCCCCATGTGAGAATCCCTACCCAGCACCTTCCCCTCCTACGAGAAAGAAGAGCGAACTTCCCCCCATTTCGCCGACCCCTCTTTTGAGACTTCTCCCTTGCGCGTCATTTTCGAGATAGAACCTGCTGCCCCCCTTCCTTCCCCTGAGGTGCCGGCCACCTTCCTTCCCCTGGATGTATCGGTATGGGCCCATTCCTCCCCCTTCCAAACTGGAGTGTCCTTGGGCGAAACAAGGGGTTACTTCCCTTTGGTTTGATAGAAGTGCCCAGCCCAGACACACTAACCTGACATAGAGTCCCCCGATACGGTCCTTTTTGCCCCCTTGCGCAGGTATGAGGACAGGGCCCTTTTTTTCTCTCGAAGTTTTCTTCCCTTCTCCCCCGATGGTGGTTGGAACCCCTCAGCCCCCTTTTCTTTTTCTCCCGACGTTTTTTTCTGCCAGACTTCCCACGAAGTTCTAGAAATCATTCCCCCAGTATCAAAAGGTAAGCTTCACATTTCCCTTCACATCACACGGCAAGACCCTTGTAAGGAGATCGCCATTTCGGGCTTCTCTTAATTGGCTGTTCCGGAGGTCTCCAACCTGGGGAGAGAGCTCTTCTGACCCTAGTTTTAACGATCGGGTCCTTGGAACTTTTCGCCTTCCTTTTTTTCTTTTTTACCCGATGCAGTTGCCCTTTGTGAATTTTGAAATTCCCGTTCCCCCCTCTTTTTACGCTTGACATGATATGGTGCTTCCATTGTTGCACCTGGCCCACCTCTTTCACTATGACGCGGGTTTCGCTGGTCCCCTCCTTTCTTTGGCCGTTGCCGCATTGATGCCCTTTGCCTGTTCGTGGTTGATTTTCAAGTCAGCTCCATTTTTTTTTTTTAAAGCAGGCGCCCTTTTTCCCCCCCCCCTCCTTTCCTTTTTTCATTCCGCCGTTGGGTGTAGTCTTTTGGCGCTTCAGGGCTTCCTTTTTTTTCCTCGATGGTCGATGAACTATCTAGGCAACTCGAGCGACGCACCGTTGGGAATAAAGTGCGTTGGCCCCCCCCCATCGAAGGGTTTCACTTTCCAATTAAAAACGAACGAGACTTGACTTCAAGGCTGATCTTTCCCCTTCGAAGAACCGACGCTTTTTTGAGTGAATCTCCCGTTGACCCGGGCCAAGGGATGAACACTCTTTTAGCCCTTCTCCCCCCCCTGAGATTGCTTGTCCGTTCGACGGGTCAACGGCATCCCCCGTATTCCCCCCTTTTTTCACCGGGCCGGCCCAGGAGTTTAGCGACGGGCGGCGTCCCTCTTGCCTCACGAGTTTTAGCCGCCTAGCGCTTTCCTCCCTAACACTAAGTTTTTCCCGAAACACCCACCTTCGCCCTGTATCCTACATACTGAAGACAGTTTCTCGCGGCGATTGTTTCCGGTTTCACGCAGAGCTTTTTCCCCAACTTTGCTGCTTCTTTTCCTTCTGACGGAGAGAGGAGATTTGTCAAAGTGAATCTACTCCTATTCCTGCTTTTGGAAGAAGAATCCCGTGTGTGTTTTATCTCTTCTTCCATTATTCCCACCGGACGCCCCTTCTCCGCTCAACTCTCTTCTTTAGCTCCCTCACGTTTCCCACAATCTGCGTCTCTTCACTGACCTCCCGCGTTTTCGAGATTCTTAATGGACGACAGTGGTTTTTGCAGGCAGCACGGGCGTCCCCCTTTTCTTGCTTCCAATGGACAACTATGCGTTATGTCGACTTCTCTCATGTTCATCCGTTAAGGACGCTTGCCCCCCGTGAATTCCTTCAAGTTGCGCGGTGAGTACAACCCCCCTCTTCCCGGTAGGCCCTCCCCGAATCAAATCGCCCTTCCGTTTCTGTTCAGCACTGTCGACAGGTACCGTACCTCCCTTTTTTTAGCCTCTAGGCGAACTCAGTTCCCGTCCTAGGTTCTTCGACATGCTTCGGCCCCTTCTCCTTTTACGGAACCGGTGGCTTCAGGTCCACCCGTCTCGGTTGTGGTTCGATCGATGGAGGATTCCGCAACCTTTTTTGTAGATCGTGTGACGTGCGCTACACAGAGCTTTCTTCCCCCTTCGACATCACTCGCCGCAGGTTCCCCTCTCTCGGCGCGCCAGACGGCCCAATCCCAAACGCGGCCCAGATGCTTAAATGAAAAATTAAGAAGTTTTGGACTTGTCGTGGAGCCCCACAATCCGGTTGCAGGACCGTCGCCCTGCTGTTCCCGGGTACTTAGTGACTCTTGAAACAGGCCATTGGCAGCTACGGCAATGCTTTTTCCCCCCTTTTCCCCCCCCTTTCTTCCCGTCTTTCGGGGGTTCCCGAAGGAGGGTCCTTCTCCCCCTCTCATGGCGGGTTCGCCGTCGGTGTGGTGTCAACTCCTCTTCCCCCTGTACACGGAATAGGGGTATGTCTCTCTTCTCCCCCCCTGCTGCCATATTGCATTTTTTTGAATTTTATGGGAGATAAAGCGAATCGTGTCCTCTTTCTTGGCTCTGGCGCAGATACACGGTTACCCTCCCTGACCTCTCACGGAAAGCTCAGTTATTACCCCCTGCTTCAATGCGCTACCTTACCGCGTTTTTTTTTCTCAACGGTAGGCTTCCCTCCGGAACCGGTTGGCCTAGCCTTTTTTTCGCCTAAGGAGTAGACGCGCCCCCCCGCCTCGGCTTGACCGATCTTTTTGATTCTACCAACCGTATCGTGAAGACAAATCCCCTTTTTCTTCTACACGGCTGGCCGGATCCAGACATTGCGCAAGCGTTAGTTTTTTCACACGCAAACATGCTAAAGCCCCCCCTCTTTTTTTTGAGTTATGATCCCCGTTGAGGAGTTTCGGCCGCCGGCATACACCCACGCTCGCTTCAAAGGTTCGAATAACCCCGATTTTCTTTCCTGCTGTTACAGCGTCCCCGATTTGTTGTCCAGTTTTTTTTTCCCTATACCTAGATGAACCCTGTGCTGCGAGCTGGGTTCTGGCCATTTGTGAGATTATCGTTTTTTTTTCCCAAACTCCTTGCAATTTTTGTGAAAATGGACTCGTTCGTTGCCGAACGTTTTTGCAAGTTTTTTCGCCCAGCGGTGGGGTCACCCTCCTCTCCTTCCCTTAAAGAAGACATTTCCGACCCTTTTTTTCCTTCCGGACCTCCTCCCCCCCCGTCTTTTTCTCCAGACCCTCTAATTTTTTTTGCACAGCCGTCCAAGACCCTCGACACCCGATGCTTGCCTTAACGTTCTCCTCGTAAGAGTCGTTCCCTCGCACTTCTTACGTTCGGCGGATCCTTCGGAAGGATCCCAACCCCACTTTTTTTAGTCGTCCCCCCCCGCCGATTTGTCTGTCTGGAATCGGTTCGGTAAAGCAAATGAATACCTTCTTTTCTTTTGTCGCCCCCCCCCTTCGTACTGCCGGTCAAGGAGTTGCCGCCTGTCCCTATCTGCCAGGCCATTTTTCCCACGCTAAACCTTGGTCCGCCCCTTTTTTTTCATACTCCTCGTGACGGCCTTAGCCACCTCTTTCCTCCTGGCAAGCTACCCCTGCCACCCCCGTTCGCTTTCTGTTCCCTGTTTTTCTTTTTTGAGAAGGCTGACGATCTGATTGAATCTGGCCACCGGTCCCTTGTAATTTCTCCGCCCTTTCCCCCCCCCGTTCTCCCACGTCTAAATTTTCGACGCCCCAGGAAGGGGCTCGACGCCCGATCTCTGGGTTTTTTGGTCAAGCGGTCACCCTCCCCCCCTTCTACCCGAAACCCACCCGTGAGTCCTTCTCCCACGCCGTCCAGAGCGCTTGCCTCTCCCCTCTGGCCCCTCTCCCCCACCCCTGGACAACCGAAGTCCCCTGTCTGTTCCACGTTCGAGTCTTTTCGTCCTTTTTTTTTTCGTGGGACAGGCATTTCCCCCCCCTTCCCGTTGACATTTCACGAATCCCTCCCCTCCAACTGCCCTTTACCTCTGATGATGGCTATAAATGTTTCCCCTCTCCTCCAGGTCCTTTTAATAGTCATTCATCCCATTCGACCGACCCTCCCCCCTCCCTAGCTTCTCGCGTCCTGTTCCAACCGCCCAGCTGGGTAGTCCCATCCTTTCCTCTTGCCCTGCGTGACGGCTTCCCAGTTTACTGGAGCCCTTCATTCTTTCTGAGGACGGTTCTTCTGGTCCCGGAATTATTTGTGGTTTTTTGTTCTGGTGTTGCCTCTCTTCTTCCATCTGCTTGTGGAATCGTACGAGGATAAGAGATCGAAAGATATTCACAGGTCCCCCCGTTCAAGACGATTCCGTTCTTTTTAGCCCTTCCTCTTCCCACCCCTTATTTGCCTCGGATCCACCTTCCCTTAGCTATTAAGAGAGAAGACCCTTCCGCCCCGTCCAGACCTCCTCTATACTTTACTACTCATCAGTTTGTTATAGATCTCCCTTTGCGGGCCCCCTCCAAGAAATTGATCGTGTCCCTAGCCCCCTCCCCCTTCTTGTCTCGAGAAAGCATGGAGGGGTTTCGTTTTTGGCCATTAACCAACTACTCTCCAATTCACCCCTGTGATTCGAGGATACTTATATACCTTTTCTGAGCTCCGATTTCCCCTCCCTCGGACTATAAGTCCCACATCCCCCCCTTCGGACCTCCAAGGACCTCCTACGAGATTCCCCCCATAATCCCTTTTCAAATCCCTGTAAGACGTATGAGCATATCTCCTTATCGATGGTACCTTCACCTCTTCTTTTTTTTTGCTTTGCCTTCCTGACGATATGGGAATTTTTAATTGCTGACTTTTCCTTCCTTCCAGGGCTTTTCCTTAGATTGTGCTTTCCTCGACTCCCCTTCTTAATTCAGTTGGTGTTGTTTCCTCCCCAGTGGATCGTTCCTTCCGACCTTTTCTTTGCGAGTGTCCCCCCTCCCCGTGACGCTCCTTGTGCCTCTTTTTCATCCCTTTTTCTTCGGTTTTTCCCTAAGAGGATTTGATGCTGGTGCAGTCGTTTTTCGAGTTTCAGTCCTTTTGAAGCGCAGACTGTTCCCCCAGATTCCTCATGGTGTATCGTCCCTCTCCTTGACTGAGGGAGTTTCGTGTTCGATTTGCCCCTCCCCAAATAAGGACTTTTTTCCGGGCCGACCTGAACCCTTTTTCTTGAATCTTCTACCTCCCCCTTCTTTCCTCTTCAAGAGGGAAAACGAAGAATCTCTTCTTTCTTTTGTTTCCTCCCTCCTGAGTCACACGTAGGACGTTTAACCTACCCTCAAGCCACCTATTCCCTTTACCCCTACGGTTTTTTATGGTGTCTATCTTCATAAACGTCTTTCCCCTTCACTCCCTCCTAGGTTAAGAAATTTGCTTTTCGGCTGCCTTCTCTTTAGTTCCTTGTGCCCTTCCATACCAAGAAATATCCCAACCTCCTGATCTCTGCCTTTGCGACAGGCTTTTTTTCAAACCGATCATTCTTCCCGCCCGAAGCTTCGTTCTGATACACCCGGGCACTCCTCCTCTTCTTTCCCGCGTTTTTTCCCATCCTTTATGTTGGGTGTCTCTGTATATTCCTCTCCCTATACGATAGTCTACCCTGTGGTGTCTTCGTCCTCCATACGGTCGGTAACTTCCGTTTTTTCTTGGCCCAACCTTTCCCCCGGAGTCCGCTTTTTCCCCCTCTTGAGAGAAACTTTATCAGTCACTTTCTATTGCCGAGCCATGGCAATCGTTCGTTAGTTCTCTTGGGACTTCTGCACAGTTCCCCAGGGCCCCAGCGCGTCGTTCCACTGATGTCTCGGTTTGCTCCCGATCTGAAAAAATATGGGACGTGGTTTTCTCCTGATTCTTGAACATGGGTCATCTTGTACCTGCGGGTTGGCGCCCCTCCCCCAGCGACACGATCCTCCTCCTTCGGAAACAGATAGAGTTACCTTTTTTTTTTTTTTTTCCACACCTGGAAGCTGGTTCCCCTCGGATCTTCCCGAGTTGGTCTGTCTTTCAAAGTAACGACTTGTATCCCTCCTTTTGTTGTTGCTTTTTCTATGATATACCTGTCCTCACCTAGGACCTCTTCCTTCTCCGTATCTCACTTCAGGCTTCGCAAACGGTCCGCTCCAGTCTTTGACCTACCAAGACGATCTTTTCAGGAGCATGTTGTTGTTCTATTTTCCTCCTGTGATTTTTCTTCCTAACTCTTTTCGACCTGACTCACTTTCTTTTCCCTATCTCGTTGATAGAAGCCTCTTTCGTAGTTTTTTCCCTAAGCCTTCCTTCTCCGTTGCAGATTCCCTCCCTTTTACATCTGTGCTGGTCCTCAACCTTTTTTCAAAGTCTCCCACTTTTGGCCCCTCCGCATTTGCACCCACTTCCTCCCCTGAGGGACCTTTCCGTACAAGGGTTTTTTTTTTTTCCCCGTTTGCAAAATCCTTTCCGTCTTCTCCGTGCCTCCCTGCTTGCCCGACGGTCCTCCTTTTCTTCCCGTCTTCCTTTCGAAGGCATCTCATATCTTTTTTAAGCAGATTTTCGAAGGTAAGACCAAAATTTTGTGGGTCATTGGAAGAATTTATCTTTTTTTATGTCCTGTCCGTTGATGCGTTGTCCTCTTCTTTCCAGCTTGTCTGATGAACTCGTCCGTTGTAGCGACTCAGAACCGTGCGTGAATCTACAGAGTCTCACCAAAACCCTCTCTTTGATCAGAAGGCCACTTGCTTCTAGTTCCTTTCTAAGAAATGTAGAAAAACCTTGAGTTTCCGATCTAAGTTTCTTCTCCGTCCCCTTTCATGTCCACCCCTCGATCCGCAATTCACTCTTCTTTGATTTTCCGAAGAGTCCTTCCCCGGGCATTTCCAACCTCGAAAAGGGTCTGGCTTTTCGGTGCGGCTGACGAGGATTCTTTTTCTCTTCCTCATTCGAGACTTTGAAGTGAGATCCTTCTCATTCCCCCTAAAAGTGGTAATGGCATTCCCCATCAAAGGAGGCACTCGACGCGAGCGTTGGCAGGTCAAGTGATACGACGTCTTTTCCACGTGCTCGAGAAAGCGGTTTCATTCGTGCATCCGACCCGCGGGGCCGATTGCCTGATCCATCTCTCTTTCTTCTTTTGTTGTTGTCGAGATCCTTTTTCATTTCTCCATTTTTTAGGAGAAGCTAAACGAGCACGCCACTTTTGGCCACCACGCCTTCTTCTTCCCTTTGAATGACCTGTTTTCGCTTCTGTGGCTTTGACCTGTGTCAGACCAATTGCCGGTGGTCCAAGCAAGGTTTTTTGTCTTTCTCAAGGCGCCTCTGGCCTAAACTTACTGAGACTACCTGAAGCCTAACGTAAGTGACCCGGAAGTGACCTTACCAATTTTCCGTGGTGACGGACGGCCGAAGGTCCTGTTTTCCCGTCAGACGGACCCTCACGAACGTGATATAGCTGATCTTCAATGTAGAAGGGGCACCGTCGAATCTCGTCGGACTAAAGTCAAGCGAGATCGTTCTGCGACTTTTTTCGCCGGCGTCAGCCTGTCTTCCTGCACTTGCCTCCTCACCGTCGCGGTGTGGTGTTCCCCCGGTTCTTAAAGGAACGTTTCCCGTGACGGGTTCCCTAAAAAGGTTTCTCCTTCATAAATCGAATCGCCGCCTTGCCCCCCCGGAAGGAACGGAAAGCTGACCTCCCCTTAGAGGATTCTAAAGATGCTGACACCCCTTCCTGGGGCTCAGATTTCGTTACAACCACATGTTTTCTTTCCCTGGTAGACCGTAGCCACCAGATTCAGGCAACGGATGAAACGTCTGGGTTTTCCGGGTAAGGATTCAGGCGCGACTTCGTCCATATTCAACACACTTGTTAAAACCTCCTCGTAAGCCCGGTGGTGCATTCGGCTTTTTCTTCCATTCACGCCAAAGCACCCTTTTTTGTTCCCTCCGGTTGAGTAGAAACGGTTTCAAAATCGTTCTACACCCCGAATGTTCCCCCCCAGGGAATAGTCCTCTTCGTCGCCGTCAGATCGGGCCATCTTCTCCGTCGTGCGCGATCACCGGATATTTCCCCTGAGGGCCGTTAACTTCTTTTCGGCTCCCGATACAATTTATTTTTCCCCATGACCTAAAGAACGGCCCAGTACCTCTACCCCGCCCTAACATGCGCTATTACCGCGTCCTGCCGTTGGATTCCACGGAGGCAGGGAAGCGTCTTTCCGGGTTTTAGACGCGTGTCCCCACTTTTCTCTCCGCTTCGCGTCTTTCTACCGCTCTTTTTCCCCACGATGAGATTACGCCCCCCCCCTTATCGGGAATCGACACCTCAATGCGTTCTCCCAGCAACGCTGTTCTCGCAGGGCGCCCGCCTGCCGGGTGACCCCCATGCCCGCTCCCCTTTTTTTCTTTTTTCAAGAATGATCGTGTCGGTCGGGCCACACCCCCAAAACAGCCATGCCTGCCCAGTTTGCCGTACTGCAACCCCTGCAGACTCCTTTCAGATCGACTGCCGCCTTTCCAGAACAGATCCCCCCCGATCGGTTGGCCGCTGTCTGCCTTCGCGTTTTCTCTTCTCCCTGGGTTCCCTCCCCGATTTCACTTTCCCTGGGTTCCGAAACTATGTTCTGGTCTTCGTCTCCATACGAACACGTTTGCGTCGTTATTAGCCACTGCTTTTTTTTTCACGTCCTCAGTGGCGCCGCACGAAGTAATCCTTTTCTTGGCATATTTCCCTCCTTTTCTGCCCCACTCGGGGTGAGGAAATATCCTATTGCGTCGTCGGAGTTCCCCGCTGGGACACCACTCATGGTTACACCCATGGTTTTTACCTTCTTCTCCATAAGCCCCCTCTCTGGTCGCGCGGTTTCGTCGACCCCCCTCAGAATAGCATTGCACGTGATCCGGCGTTTTGATCTTTTGTCACGCTTCCTAATCAACCACTCCCCTGCCTTCTTTCCCGGAGTCGGCGCGAGGGTTTTTTGATATGGTGCTGTCGAGGCACTCCCCCACCTGGTACATCCCGACGTCCGGTTCAACGCCCACATGTGGCTTCCTTTCCTCAAGCTCCCCTAGTTTCCTTCCGAGGCTGCCAATATTCCCTTCAATTCCCGCCCGTTAGCCTCACCGATCGGGGTACTCCCCGTTTGAGCTGTTTGCCTCAGTGCCCCCATAGGCACCTCTTTGTTCAAAGTTTCCCTCTCCTCACCGACTGACCCCCCCCCTTCCCCCTTTCCTCCGGTTTACTTTTATCGCTGAGATGACTTTTGAATATCCTCGGTTGAATAGAAGGACACCCCTTGGTCGCCTTTTGCGTCGCATGTCTTTATTTGCTGCTGTTGCTTCACAATTCTCCCTGCACACAACTTTTGGAATGTTCCCCTCTCCCAGGTTGCCTGAGAACGATATTCCCCTTGCCTTTTTGGTTTCACGCTTTTCCCCTTCTCTACCCACCCCCCCACTTTTACCCTCGTCGCCCCACCCGCCGTAAAATATGACATTCGTCGTCCCGAGAAAAATGCCAACCGTGACATCCCCCTTTTTTCTGACCTCTTCAAAAAGGTTTTTCGTCTGCCCTTGTTCCTGAGTTCTTTCATTAGTCGTTCCCCCCCGTTTTACCTTCAAGACTCTCAATTACTAAAAAATAGACTTTACTCCTCTTTCCACGGGAACACACCACCAGCCAGATCCTTATTCATTTCTCCCCCCAGTTCCTTTCGGCAGGGCAAACTCAAGAAATCCTCGTGTCCTTGTTGGTCCACTCGGCCTCGTCCTCTTGTAGATGACGTCTTCCTTGCTGAATCTTGAAGATATGAGGCTCTTTTAGGATATTCGAGGCGTTTCTTTTCCTTAATTTTTTAGGTTTCGTTTTTTCTTTGTCTTGGACATTGCGGGTTGATTCCCTTCTGATATCAGCGGCTCAATATCTACGTTTCCGATGCCCTCAATTCCCTTTTACTCCTATGAATTTTTCTTCCATTGGAGGTGGGCTCCTCTCCGTTCCTTCCCATCCCCCCCCATTGCTCGTCCCAACCGCGTACAATTCCTGGCTGGTGCGTTCTATGCCCCCCCCTTCTTCGAGGCCGCAAAGAGTTAGTTTCATATCCTTTCCTCTTTGTTGTGTTCTCTAGATCTTCCTAAATATTGACTTCCAATCCCCTTTTGTTATTCCCCTTCCCGAGACATCCTGCGTAGAGGTTGATCGCAACTTTTCTTTTTTTTCTTCGGAGCCCACCTCCCCCCCCTTCTGACACGCCCCCCCCCTCCCCCCCCCAACTATTATAGGAGTAAACCGTGCCTGTCTATTCTCATTCAGCATACTCGCGTTCCCTCTCCCCTCACCTCTTACACTTTTTCTCAGCACATCCTAACAACCCCACAAAATGAAGGAACAAGAGAGATCCTACGACTCCTCGGCCTCCTCTCCCCCGACTTTCCTCTTTTTCCAAACTGTTGAAGACTTCTCTTCCCTTCTATCCTGATTCCGGCTTTAAACGTCCAGCTTCTTCCACTGAATCCCCTGGGAAATCGGACCTCGTAATGAATAAGGTCATGTTCCCTTTTCTATTGTTATGTGTTAAATCCCTCGAAATTTTCTTCCCTAACGTCCTTCCTTTCTTCCTTAAGTCGGACTTCTAGATGTAGGTCTTCGTGTGCCCCTTGCATGTACCTCCCTCTCCTCCACGTCGTTACCAAAGAAGAGACTTTTTAGCCTCCCTGGTTCTTGGTTTTTTTTCATTTTTTTTCGCCCCTCCTATTATGATGAAACATAGGGTGACGGCGGTGGGTCCGTACTCATTGGGTTTTTCGTTTTTTCTTCCGAATGTGAACCTCTTTCCTGGCAATGGACGAATCTCTTTTTTCTCGTCACTTTCATGAGGTAGTTACAGAGTTTTCAGGATCCGTGTGCTCCCTCCCAGCCACCACACTACTGGACTTGCTGCTCCACCCCTTTTCCCCATGCCCTTGAACCATCCTGCGGTCTGGCCGAAAGTATTCGCCGTCGCTCACCTCTTACCAACCTCCATTGTTCCAGTGTTATGGGCAGTGCTTATTTCTTTCCTAGTTTCAACAGCGTTGGCGATTGTCCTTTTTACCTCTACAGCTCACCTCTCCAATTGAATATTTAGGCGTCCAGGTGTCTCTTTTTTGGAACTTGGCATCCAGAGTACGTTCCTCTTGAGGTTAGTCCTACCCCCCCTGTTCCCACGTGCCGTCGCTTCTTCCCCTTTTGGTGCCCATACCCGCCTATTACAATCATCTCGCCGATCTCCTGACTGTTTGGTTGACTTATCCGTCCAGCGTCTCCCCACCCCGGCCCGTACGCTTCAAAAGAGTCTTCTTAGCCTAGGAGAAACCCAGATCAAGCTTCTTACATCTCTCCCTTCCGCATAATAGTTTCCAGCTTTTGGGTCCCCCCCCTTCCTTGCACAATCTCGCAATATGAGGTCTCGCCCCTCGTTGGTCGTCTTTTCTCCGGTAATAAGTCCCTCCCGTCCCCTTCCGTTTTATGAGGGAGGGTTCCCACTCCGGGGGTACCCCAACCGACTGCCGCAACTTCTAAAGAGTGTCCTTCTCTCCGGTTGCGAAGCCGAGCCGACACCCTTCGCCATCCCCCGAGTGCGAGGAGAATTGGCTTTCTGTCACATGGAGAATCGCCCCACCTTCTGACAGCGTTTTCGGCGCCACCTGTCATTTTTTATGGTGCTGGGCCTATCCTTTTTGAAACCATCTGCCGTGCCGTATTTTTTTGTCTCACCTGGTGCATCTGATTAATGGTTTTTTTTAGCCGGCCCCTCCCCGCTTCACGAAACTTCATTGCCCTCGCGACTCTCCTTTGTTGCCGTGTGACCCCCTAGGAGCCCTTTGTGCAGTCTGCCCTCCGTGGCTCCTTCAGGTCTTGTCTTGCTACGTTTTGTGCGGACTTCGGGTAAAGACCGAGTTCCTTCAGATCGAGTATCGCGCACGAGTGTTTTCCTCCCCCGAAGATCAGTGAATCCGACGCCTTACGACGAGGTATTCGCTCCTTTCGTTTCTGAAATACTGGAATGTGATTTCCTTTCTCCAATCTGGTTAGCTTCTCGCGCACATCTTTCTATCG
>Ga0179593_1582376_pt1 | contig 14831 bp, 25 predicted proteins | sample CZODoug2_1_08_16_FD_185931 | JGI IMG/M metagenome (GOLD analysis project Ga0179593, IMG submission 185931) | Vadose zone soil fungal communities from Angelo Coast Range Reserve, California, USA - CZODoug2_1_08_16fungal (PacBio error correction) | ecosystem: Environmental > Terrestrial > Soil >... | reverse complement strand
GAGTTATACCACCGGCCGGGGCGGCGGATTCTAGGCCTCGCCAGCCTCTCCCCAGGCCATCTTAAAAACGGTCCCTTCGGTTTTGGGGTAACTGGTTTTTTTTGCGGGCCCAAGACCCCGATTTATAAGCCTTCCCCCCCAACGTTGTGAGGGGTCCGGCCGACCCCCTTGCCAAGGCCGGACCCCCAGAAGGTCTGGCACCATGGGTTCCCTCCACGACAAGGACACTCAAAGTCCCCAGGGCTGAGGCGGGCAGCTCGCACGGGACTTTTTTTTACTGCTCGATTTGAGAAGACCCCCTTTTCATTCCAGTGTTGCCTTCTTCTTTGAAGGAGTCAATATGGTTGGCATTCGTGAAACCCCGTGCCCGACTTTTCACTTCCCCACATAGGGTGGCTTTTAGCCCCACTTGTCTCGGCCGGCTTCTTTTTTTTTTCTCTTTTTCCACTTCCCCCCCGGCGGACCTCTGTGCCCGGCCCGCACCCCGTGCTTTCATCTGGATTTTAGAGCTTTCCCCTTTTTTTTCCCCACCCGGGGGTTTTTCTCCCCCTTTCCCTTGTAGTTAAACGCCGCCTGGAGTCCGGATTCGGGTTCTTGAGATCTTGGCTCCCCGGTTACAGCACATCCTACGTCGCGAGGCCAGGGCGGTGATTTTCTCCCCTTTTACCCTCTCGTAGTTTTTTTAGGCGAAGCCAGTTGGTGGCGCGAGGTCCCTACCTCCCGATTTCCCGTTTCACGTTTATAAAGTCGTAGATCGGAAATTTAGACGATTTGACCCCCCAAAAATGACCCTGTAAAGATGCCGTGCGATCTGGTTTTGCTTTTTTCCGCTTGCGGGAAAAGAGGTCTTTCCTTTGGGAGGCAGGTGGTGAAGTCTCCACAAGTTTGTCTTTTTTCCTCGAGACCGGGATCCTTTTTCCCGTCTAAGCGGAACACCCCCCTTCTTGGTCGGGCAGGCTTACCGCGTTCTCCCGGGCCGGGGGTCTGCCTTCCCTTGTCCGGGCTTTTTTTTGAGGCGCCTTGTACAGTTGAATCCCTCGGGCTGAATCAAAGAACGAATTTTTTCCTTCCGGATTTATTATGAAAACTTATTTTTAAAAAAAAATTTTTAAAACCTTATGACGGACGATTTTGCGTCTTGCGGTTTTTTTTCCCCCCCACCCAAACCGCCCAACGTGCAATGATTGCCAACCGTGAAGTGGTTTTGTCGGCGTTCGTAGCCATAGGCGGTTTCCCCCTCACCCTCCCCCAAGTAGGAGGATTCCGGGACCCTGCTGGGCACCATTCAGCGCTTTTTTCAAACTTTTTCGTGCGTTACTGCAAATTCCTTTTTCTTCCGCCAGGTTTTGTTTTTTTTTTCGTTCCGTGGAGAAGCCCCCTGGTTTTACGGTCCCGGCGCACTCCCCCCACTGTGTTCGCACCGTTCTGGCCGACTCCCCCCCGTTTTCTTTTTTTGTTTTTTTTAACATGAGATGCTTTCCGGTCTGTGTGGACTTTGTGGCATTGGTTTGTCTTTTCGCGATGAGTGCTCTGCCCCCGGCCGGTCGTCTCCGGTTTTTGCCGTCGCACCATCGCCCTTCCGATTTTTTCAGGTCCTCGGAGGTCGGCGTCGGGTATACTTTTTTTTTTTTTTCCCCCCCCTGGCTCGCATTACTCCCCGCGCCCGGCAGATGGTCTTGCCGCCCGGCACTGGCATCTTTTCCTTTTGCTTTCGGCCACCTTTGCCGGCAAGGACCGCCGCTCCGTTAGGTGTTTGTCCTTTTTTTTTTTTTTTTCTGGCTGCTTTTTCAACACGAGGCTTCCTTCCGTTTTTTGGCTTTTTTTTTTTGGGCGTCGGCAACATCCACTGAAACGATCCCGGGCCTTTTTTTTTTCCTCCCTCGCTCACCTAAGGCGCCCCTTGGCCTATCTGGAGGGTCCAGTGAGGATTTTCGTTTCTTTTTTGCCCCTTAGCCTGCTCCGCCCGGCCACACAGACAGAAGGGGGGCACAGGGAGTTTCCCTGGTCCCCAGACCCCATCCTTTTTGGGGTTTCTTCTTAAGTGCGGTCACCGTTTTGCTCCTTCGTTTGCGGGCGCTTGGCCGGCACCCTCTCCTCGATTGATTTTCTCGTTTGGCATCTTGACGGCCGGTCCATCCCCCCACAAGGTCGAGTTTTTCCGCACAGTGACAACGTTGCTTTCTCACTTTTTTTTGTTGCCCACCCGTGCCCACTTTTTGGTATCCCTTTTTTCCCCCGTTTTCCAGTTATTGAACCCCAGATCGGCACCCAAACTCCTTACAACCACTGACCCTTTCCGCCATCAACACCCCCCTTTGTTGCTTTTTTCCCCTCCCCTTCATGTTGGCGCGTTTGTTAACACGGCGTCGGTGTGTTTTTCCCCCCCCCCTTTTGGGTTTCCGCGGTTTTTCCCCCCCCCCCACCTCCTTCTTCTTGTTTGAGTTAAGCGTTTTCCTTGTGAGTGCTCAGCTGAGTCTTTTCGTTCCCTTTTTTTCTTTGTCCGGGGGTGCAAAATATGTTTTCACTTATTTTTTTGGTGGTTGCGCCCTCCCCTGCCGATCGGGCCTTTACAGCACTAACTTCTTTTTTTTGCCTCGGTTTCTTTTCTAATGTCGCCAGTTCATGACCTCCGCCGACTCCACTACCCCTTTTTGTCTTTTTTTTCTTCGATTCGAGTGGCGTCGCCCTTCGTTTTTCCCCCTCCGACACCCGACTGCTTTGTTTTTCTCCTCGGAGAAACTACAGTTCGTTTTTCCCCAGCGGGTTCCACCGTTTCCCTTCACACCCTCGCACAGCTATCGCATCCCCTTTTCTTTCCCTCCGTGGTTGTTGAGGCCTGAAGTTTATTTTTTTTTTTTTTGTTTTTTCTTCCTCTTGCGCGTTCTACTCAGGTTCCTTTTTTCCTTCCTGGCGACCTTTTTTCTCTTTAGTGTGATCACCGGTTGCGTGCTGTTCGGGCTCAGCGTACTGCCGCCCGGTCGTGCCTTTTTTTCCCTGTCTTCTTTTCTATTCGGCTTTGGCGGTACTTTTTCTTCTACGTCCTTACCCTTCCCACCCGAGTCCCGGTTTTTGGGTGCTTGTAAGTAACGGCAGGGTGTTTTTTCCTGGTTTCCTTTTTTTTTTTCTTTTTTCTCGTTCAACCCACCCCACAGTTCCCCCCATCCCCCCCCCCGGAAATCCTTATACGAGTAAGCCCTTTCGTTTCGAGGCGCAAACCATTTCCCCTTTTTTTTGATGGCCCTTTCGTAGAATCCACCCCCCATGTTTCCCCCCAGGGTTCTTTGATTCTGTCACCCTTCTTCACCTGGATGCGGATGCTTGGGTTCATTTCGGGTTTTTTTTTTTTTTTTCGGCCCTTAGGTCTTGGTGCCTCGTTCCAACGGACGTATTACCTGCTTTCTTGTGTTTCTGCCGCCCCTTCTTTCAGTGCACCTGTGTCACCCCCCAGATTCTGGGTTGTGTTATGCGAGGGCTCTTATTTTTTCTTTCCCCTCCATCATCGTTTCAGGACTTCCCTTCACATTTTTCCCTTCCGCCCGATTTGTTTTTTCCCATGGTGTTACAGACCTTGCAACCAACGATGGAATTTTTTGATTTTTCCCCCTCCCCCCCAACTGATTTCTGTGGTTTTGTGACCCCCTTCCTGGCATTCGTTAGCCGTCTCCTCCCTAATGGGGCCGGTTTCCAAGTTTGTCTAGAATTATTGCCCACTTTCTTTCTTTTTCCCTTTTGTGGAGCTAGCCTCCGTGTCTCGATTTTCGTTTTCGTTTCCCCTACCGTGCCTTTTTTTTTTTTTTACTTTTTTCCGCACTTGTCCCCCCCCGGTGCCCCCTCGTTTTTCTTCGCATAGACTGCTACCTTCCCAGCGCGTTTCTGCGTCCTTTTTTTTAAAACTTAGTGGTCGACATTTTTTTTTTGCCGATGACATTGTTTCTTCTTGTCGGCCGGTTCCTTTCCCCGTGCTTTTTCCTGGACCCCATCGTATTTTTTGGCCTTTTCCCCCCTGATTCCATCTCACTCGCTTTTCATTCTGTGGCTGCTGTGTCCCCCTTTTTCCTTCTCCACTGAGATACCTGTTCCTTGGGCCTTTGTCGACGAGAACCTCTTTTTGAGTCCCTTCACTGACTGTCCCCTCTTCCCCTGGGTTTCTGATGGTCCCCCTTTTTTCCCTTTGCAGGCGCCCCGTTGTATCGCGTATTTTTGACCTTACCTGATCTTTAAACTGCACTCCCCGCCCCCCTTATAAATAGACTGAACCGTTTGACAACTGGTCCCCCTTCTGTTTTTTTTCTTGGTTTCCCCCCTCCCCTGGGGTCCAGTTCAAGGGTCCGGTTCGACTCGCTTTTTGACTTTGTTGCGTTAACAGCCCTTCTTACCCTCCCCCTCACCCCCCACCATGCGGTGATTCTGTATTTTTTTTTTGCTCCACCGGGGGCGTTTCGCCCCCCCCCCTTTCCTTTTTGATTGTCGTAAGTAATTCCCCTTTTTAGACCCCTGCTTTCTTCCAGCCCTACCTGTCTTTCCCCGCCGGTCATTCCCTTTTCCTACGGTAAACGGCCGATCTCTCTTTATTCTTTTCCGGACCATCGACGTTTTTCTTTTCGGTCTCTAAAGGGACCCCCGGAGGTTTTTCGAGGGAGCCGTCTATTTGATCTAAAGTCCCCCTCGCCCTCTTGGCCACTCCCGCCACCTCCCACGGGCTTTTTGGGCCATTCGTTTCCCCCCGAAGATACCCTGAGTTACTCGTCCTCTTTCTTCGGTGCCAACGGGTCGATGTGTCGGGTCTACCCCTACCAATCCCCTGCCAAACTTTTTCCCCCCCCAACGTGAATAGTGTCTTTCACAAAGCCCCCAACGCTTCCCGTCGCTCTTTTATGTCTCCCCCTGATCTCATCGTCCCCCCCGCTCCTTTCCTTCTTTTCCTACAAGAATTCATGGCTTATTTTCCTTTTGAGCGTTCTACGAGCAGTCTGTGTTGCTTGTTTTTTTTTTTTTCTTCTTTTTTTAGAGACCAGTTGCCTCCTTCTATCCACTCTTTCTAAGTGGTCAGAGGGAAAGTTCCCTGTCTACACATTTGATTTTTTTTTCGAGGTTCCCTTAGGGTACCTTGACCCCTCCCCCGTTTTTTTAGGTCAAAGAGTGATCACTGCGGTGCTCCCTAACCGTCCCTATTTGGCCCTGCATACGAGTTCCCCGTCTATTCTTCCTCCTCGAGTTGGGTAGTCCATTCGTTCCCTGTGCGCCGCTTTCCTTTCCCCACCGTGTGATCCCCCAGACCACGTTTCCGCTTACTTGCCTAGGTTTTAGGGGTTTCGGTGACTTTTCACCCCCCCCCTTCTTCAATGCCGTTTTTTACTTTTTTCGGAGAGGCATTCTTTACGCGCCCGGCCGTATTCCTGCCCCCCCCTTTTTCCTTCTTCCCGTCTTTGTTGTTTTCATTTGTCGAGATGCTTAATGATACCCAAAGGGTTGCTGTTTCCCTGGTTGCCGCAGCCTCCTGCATTTCCCTATTGGAAACCAAACCCCCCTTTTCTTTTCAGGGGTTTTGAGTTTTATACTCCTCCCTTCAAACCTTCTTTTTGTCTCCCCCCCCCCCCCCGTTTTTTCGTTCGATTTCTTTTTTTTTCGACGCACCTTTTTGCCCCCCCCCCTTCCCCCGGCAATCCTGCCTCTGCCCTTGGCCTCAAGCCCCCAGGACCCTCCATTCTCGCCCCATTCGAAGGAGCCGCCGATTGGCGTTATGTTTTTTGTCGAACGCCCCACCCTTTCACCTTTCTTTAAGCTGAAGCGAAGCGAGACACTACTCCCCGGTATTAGATCCCCCCTCATCCCCGTCAGACCCAACCGGTTTCTTTTTCGTCTCGCCCCTTCTTTTTTTTTTCGGAAGTAGCTTCTTTTCTTTCGACACCCCGTATTTTAGTCCAACCCAAGGTCCCCCGGAAATGTCTGGTTCTTAGATGGCCCCCCCCCCCTCAAGTCCCTTCAAAATTCTTTTAGTATACCCCGGGAAGCTTCCCTGAACGATGGTTACGATTTTTCTCGTTTACCTCCGACACATTACCAACTTTTTAAGGCCCCCCTCCTTTTTCTGTCTTTACCCAACCTTCTCATTGTTTAGAGGGGCAGGCCTTTATTTTTTGCTCTCGGTGAGGGGCTATCTTCTAGTCCTGACGCCCCCCAACCCTTGCGAAAACGAGCACATTTCTCTTCCACGTCCCCCAGTTCTCGTGAGCAGTTTTGACCTGCCGGTTCGCTTTGTCCTTCCGCCTGACCCCTGGTTTCCCCTTCCGCGTGCAACACCCGTTTTGCCGTTGTGGCGAGCCGCCCATTCCTCCCCTACGGGCTTTGGCTTGTCGCCCCCCCCCCCCTCCGGCGCCCCCGAATGCGATCATTCATGGCCCAACCGTCCCTTTTTTGTCGGCCAGCTTTACCTTGGTTCCGATGTGAAGGACCGGAGACTCCCCCCCCCTCTACCCAGCCATAGTTTACCTTCTTTTTGAGCTCCACTTCTCCAGAGGGGGTCTTTTCCTCCTGCATGAACACTATCGTGGTCTACCCCGCTTGCACGAGGGTTATTTGCCCTATGTCCTTCCCTTGGAACCTTGAAGGAACAATTTTTGGCCCGCCCCGGCAAAACCCCCCCCACCTTTCCGACCCCCCGGCAGGTTTTTTTTTGGGCCTTTTCGTATTCCCCACTCCCGGTTTTCGCAACCGCTCCCTTTCCCCATAGCTTTCTTCGGGTCCCGGCCCCGACCAGGGTAGTCAACGTTTTCTAAAAAATCTTTTTCGACGAGCACGTTTAGTTCCGTTCCCCCCGCAACCCCCACCCTTTCACGGTATGTCTCTTCAGGCGGGTCCGTTTGACCAAGACCGTTAAGGGGCCGTGGGCGTTGTCATCTTTTACACAAAGACCCGTGATCCTGTAATAAAATTTCTCCCCGGTTATCTTTTTCCTGGCACCCAAGAAGGATTTTCATTAAACACGTGGACTTCGCTGTTATTTTGCCTGGTGTCCATGGGGCTTTTGGGCTTTTACTAGTGTTGTGAGCCTTTTTTTTCAGAAGGCCAGTTTTTACACAGAGACATTACCTCCCATTTTACAGTTTTATCACACTTTTAAAGTCTCCACTTGCACATTTGACTCAATTCCCCCTGGAGCTTTTTCCACGTGGAGTATTATCTTTTTCCAAAGTCCCTTCTTCATCTTTCCTGGAGCCCACCACCTTTTTTTTTTTTTTTTTTCCTTTTTTTTTTTTTTTCCTTAAGACCTCAGTTGAGAGACCCAGACCCGTTTTGTCAATTTTTTTTCCCTTTTTTTTTGTAACCTTCCGTCGGCCTCTTTTTTTTTTAGCGTCCCCCTGGCCCTCCTTTTGTTTTTTTTCTCCTTTCTGGCCTTGCTGCCGTTACCCCCGCCCCCCCCCCCCGACGACCCTGTTTGGGTTTTCTTCACACTTCTTTTTTTTTTCCTTTTCCTTTTTTTTTTTTTCCCCCGTACTTGTCAAGAAAGGACCCCCGACGCACCGTTCTTTTTTCTCCACCCCCCCTTGCTCTAATTTTTTAGCACGTTTTCTTCGGCTCCTTGCCACCCCGTCCTTTTCTGGTTCCCCCCCATTCGCGTCGTACGTTGACTTTTTTTTTTTTTGAATTTGCCTTGGTTCGTTTTTTTTTCAGTTTCCTCCATAGTTTTCTAGGAAGACACCCACTTTAAGCTCTGGTCTGTCCCCCTTCTTTTCCCATTCACCCTTGCTCCCCGAGGTTGCCCCTTTTTCTGTCCGGTACCAATCTTCCCCCCTCCCCTTTCTGTTTTGTCGACACTTTCTTTTTCACAGATCCAGACCAAAAGTTCGAAGAACGTCCATTTTTTTGTCACCATTTGCCCCTCACTTTTTTTTTTCTTGCAGGCCCCCCCGAGATCCGTTCGTGGTCGCTGTCCCTATATAGAGCGGACCTCCCTTCTTAGAGGACCCTTCAAACGGTCTCCCCCACAACCCGCATGCCGCATCCTTTTTTTTCTTTTTTTCGCGCCGGTTAGTGAACCCCTCTGGTCCCTTTTTCTCGCTTTCGCTTTGTTTTTTCCCTGGTGAGTTCCTGCGGGCCTGTCTCCACTGCACTTTAGGTCCGGGGCCGCTCCTTGGTCTCCATTCCCTGGGCCGTAATTTCCCTCCTGGAACCCCATTACCGATCCTGTATGTTTGGTCCGGGTGGAACATAGTTTTTCAATTCCTCCAGTGGTTTGGTTTTTCCCCACGTTGCCCAGACCTTTTTTTTTTTTTTTACAGCACCGCCACGTCTTCCCCTTTTTAATTTTCTGAGGTATTCTACTCCGGGTCGGCCTCCTTTTTTTCCCGCCCCTACTGAATTCCACGACGCCCCGGGGTCTCTTTTTTCGCGTGTTCTCTTTCCCCCCACAGTCCCCGCGTTAGTGTTGAGTGTCCCCTCGATAACCCCCATGCGAAATAGCTTCTGGTTCACCCTTCCTCCACTCCTCTTTTTTCCTGCTAGACTTCTCCTTACCCCGTTGCAGAGAATTTGGCGCGAGAGTGTTGTTCTTTTTTTTGCTTTTGGCCGACTGTTTTATCAGTAGGTTGACCGGGCCAGGTTCTTTTTTCCGATTTCCCCCTGGAGTGCCTGGACGCGCTAGGTCCCTACCCCAGGGTCCGGCGGCCCGATGGGGCGACCTGCCTTTACCTCTCGCTTCCCTTACAGCTCGTTTTTTTCTTTTTTTTTTTTCATTCCCCTTGTGTTTTTCTTTTTGGGCCCCCCCGTGGGCTGCCCCCCCCCCTCCTAAGTTCCAACTATTCCACCCCGTCCCCCCTTATACTTCGTGTACGCTGTTTCCTCGTTTCACGATTATTTCCCCATCCTATTTGCCCCACAAACCCTCAACTGTTTCCCCCATTTTTCCTATCTGTTCAACCTGCGCCCCCTCCCCCTTGATTTCTTGGTTGATGGGTTTTTTATGGGTAGGGCCGTTTGTCGCGGGTTTGAGGAGGTGTCTCGTCTTTTTCCCTCCCCCTCTCACACGTGATTTTTTTTGTTTCCCATTTTCTCTGTTCAAAGTGTCCTCCCCACTGATGCGGTTCCTGTTTGCGGCGGCGGTGTCATTTTCGTTTCGACATTTTTTCCCCTCTCTTGCCGGTCACTTTGCCTCCCGGTTTGGCACTTGGTGACCCCCCCGTTTTAACCACCAGCTGCCCTTATCCCCTTCACACAGATCTCCCCCCTTTTCCGGCGTTTTTCTCTGCTCGCCCGCCTCTACTTTTTCACGTTTTTTTTTACTCCCCATTGGCCCCTGTCTTTCAGTCCTTTTCGCAAGGTGATTCCCCCCCCCCCCTGTTTTTGTCTTTTTTTTTTTTCTTTTGACCTATGTGGGGGGCCGTACACTTCCCAGTCTACAAGGGGGGTCCTTACCCTTGCTACGTCTTACAACAACACCTATGGTCCCCCCTCCTCTGCGTTTTTTTCTTGCCGAAGCCGTTTTTCCCCCTCCTGGACGGCACTTTACCGGGCTTGGGGGGGCGGGCCTCCTTCCTGTGTCGGCCCCCCTGGTTCCTTTAATTCATGGACCGGATATGGACGGTTCCCTAACGGGACGCCCGCCTATGCCCTCTTTTGGAGGCTGTGCTACCCGGCTTCCCTCCCAGGCTCTTTTCCTGTGCCTGTAATGCGCCCCTCACACCATTGGAACCGCACCCGCTCTTCCGTTTGAACCTTCGCAACCCCGGTTTCCCCCTTTGGACCCTGCCCTGGCCGCAGGTTACCGTCACTGACCATCTCCCCTTTTGTAATCCCCTCCCCCCCCCCCTGGTCCCCGGTGAAGTTCGACGGCTTTCGCGCATCGGCCCGCAAGTCAGGTTCACTTTTGCCTTTTTTCGTACTTTGCGGGTTCAACCCCCTTATCTTATACCCCTGGGACCACCCTGCTTGTTGTCATAGGATTTGGGCCGGTTGTGCCTTTAGGGTCGTCCCTTCCTTCTTTTCTCAAGACTCTTTTTTCATGCGTTTTCTAGCCGCGTCCTCTGGTCCCGGACCCCCAAACGCTGATGACTTTGTCCCTTGCGGTCGGCCGACCCCCTTTTTTTCTTCCTTTTTTTCTGTCTTCCCCTTTGCCTTCTGTCCTGAGTTCATCTGTGCTCGCATCGTCTTTCCCACTGGCCAAGCGCTGTTTGGCCTCCCTCAAGTTAAGTCCACCGCCGTTGCCCATTTGACCCGCAAGGTCCCCCTTTTTTTTCTTTGCTATTCCCTGAAAACTTTATCTTTTAACCTTGTCTAGTTCCTAACCCGACTCGCCACACTTTTTCTACTCGGTCCTCCGTGCGCAAATCCCCCCCTACCTTTGCTCTTTGTGTGATTTTTTTGCTTATCTTCCCCTTTTCCCCCTCTAACGATTTTCCTGTCGGGCTTTTACTACCTTTACCGAGGCCGGGCTTCCTGGTTATTTTCGTTTTCTCCCCCCTGCTTTGAATCCTCCTGCTTCTTTCCTTTGTCCCTTTCGAGGACTTCTTTTCGTCGTGCGATACCCCTCCCTTTCCCCCGGCCCTTGCCTGATACACCCACCGATTTTTGGTTTTTTTTTTTTTGGCGTAACTGGCCGGGGGATCAGCCGGTCTCATTTTTTTTCAAGCGCTTCTGTGGAATTGATTCCCTTCCGGTCCGTCGGAGTTTCCTTCCTCATGACGTGGCGGTGAGGGCCTGTGTGCCACCGGCTTTCTTGCTTTTGCCCATCCCCCCTGGGCTTCCGCGTTGTTCGGGTAGTCTGATTTTTTCTCTAACCCCAGGAGATGCCGTTCTTGATTGTTCTGCGCGGGCTGAGTTGATTTACCGGCGCCCCTTTTCGTTTCGGGGTGACTTTTTCCTCTTTTCCTCCTCCAGTTTTTGTTCCCTCTCCACCGCTCCTACCCCACCGCAGCCGGGGCTTGGCGGATCTTACCGCACGCTTCGCACTTTTTTTTCCTTCGACGGGCAGTCTCGGGTTGTGGCCGCGTTCGGACGTCCAGACCCTCGTGTCGTGGAAGTTCGAACGTTGGCCCGTTTGGTCTTTTCCTTTCAACCCGTCCAGTGTGACAAGTTTTTTCTTCAAAGTGTCCACAGGTCCTACAGCCAGCCCCCCCCCCCGCCAGGCTTTTCCGAAGGCTCGAGGCCGTCTGACGCTGGGTTTCCTTTCAGTGGCCTCGGTGAGCCCCTTCGTCTTGGAGAATGCGCGGGAGCTTTTTTTTCGCCCTCCCCACCGCAAAATCAGGTGTGATTGCACTGGTTTCTCGGCTGATTTGGCGTGGATCGCCGCCCGTGGTCGCGCAGGGCCAGTGCCCGGCCCGTTCTTACAGAGGCTCGTTATTTTCCGCTCGTTCCCCCATCCAGGCTCTTTGAACTTTCTTTTTAGTAAAAGGCTTTAAGTTTGGGGATGACGATCTTTTTTTTTAGATTTCACAGCCCCTCCCCAGCACATGAACACAGCGCGACGGCCAGTTTTCATGTGCTCGGCCCGTAATTAGTTTTTTTGGGCTTATGTTGGTGTTTGTTAGTCTCCGCACTTGACACTTCACATTCGCGTTCGGGAGACCTGATATTCTTTTTTCCTTTCACGATCCTGCCTCCCTTTTTCCTTGAGCTGTTACAGCGGGTCTTTTCCCAATTTTGGAGGCATTCCTCTTTTCTCCTTTTCCGGACATACGGAGGACGTAGTTCAACCTCACAGTTTTTGGGTGGCACCTCCCTATCGGGTCCGGGCCGGCATCCCGAGGGGTTGCTTTGACCCTGAGAAACCTATCCCCTTGGGGCCAGAATCCGGGGATGCCGACGGGTGACTCTTTCTATTCCCCGTGGGCCTCCTTCCTGTTTTTTTTTATGTTGCGGGAAAGACCTAGTCCCGACAAAGTTGCCCAACCCCCCACCCCCTTCCCCCTGGTTCGGTAACTAGGCGGGTTGAACATCCCCCCCTTTCCCTCCCTCGTCGGGCGGGCATTTCCCGGGTGCTTGGCTCACCCCCCCCCCTTTCTTTAGCTCCCCACTCTTTGCAGTCGCTTTTCCTTCCCCACGGGCCCGGTCTACCTTCTGGATGTCCGTTTTTCTTTTTTTTCGGGTAATTTTTGTCGGCCAGCCTCCCTTTCTTTAACCTGTTCTTCACTTTTCCCGCGACCGAACTCGAGAACACAGTGAGCTTCCGACGGATTCCTTTGGCTTTTGAATGGTTTCGTCTTCTTTCGCAGTCTTAGGGGCCGCCTTCCCGGGGTCGACTTCTGCTAATTCTCCCCCCCCCATCAACCTCTCTTCTAAGTCCCCCCCCTCCCGTTTTTTTGGCTCGGGGAACCTAATTGTCTGACCGACCTTTCCCCTTTGCTTCCCTCACTTTTTTTTGCGGCCATTTCACTCCCCAGCCCTGTCATTTTTTTTTTGCCGCGTTTCCCCTCTTCGGCCCCCCACCCCCCTTTTTAGCCCCCCCCGGCTCTTTTGTTCTGCCCGTATTGTTCCTTTTTTTTTTTCTCGATGTTCCGCCTCCTCCACCACTCCGCCTTTTTCCGACCTTTTTTTTGACCCGCTCAAGGTCACGTCCTTTTCCTTTTTTGCCTTTTCCCCCCTCGATTCACCGGGCTTGCTTTTTCCCCTTCGCAAAGAACCTGGGCCATGCAGCCCCGTTTCCCCCTTCCCTTTTTTCTTGAACACCCCTTTGTTTTTGACCCTGCGTCGACATCAGTTTTCTCATTTTTCCTTTTTTGATACTCCGCCCTTATTTTCTTTGGCCTCCACTTGGTTTTTTTCTGGTTTTGGGGTGTTTTAATTGCGTTTTTTTACCTTTCCCCTCTTTTGGGGCGATGCTGGGTTGAACCCTCGCAGAGTTTTTTTGTCTGGACCCACGTCCTTCTCCGGGTACACCCGCATCCCCCCCCCAGTTACGTGTTCTGTCCTTTTCCCTCTTTTGTGCAGGAACCTTCCCTCTGCACGGGTCTTTACGTCTCCGTTGTCCAGTTTCGGATTTTTCAACCGAGCTGGCCAACCAACCTCCCCGTCTAGGACCACTTCCACATCACACACCCCTCCGGCGTTTTTTTCTTAAAATTCTTTTTTGGTGGCCCTTGCCGGGGATCCGCGTGCGGACTCTCTGTTTTTTTTTTTTGCGCCGCCCACCCCCCCTTTTTCCATATTGACCCTTTCCCCCCCCCCCCCCTTTGCTTTTCCCCCCCCCCTCGTCAGCGAGTCCTTCTGGTAAGACCCCGTCATTTTTTGGGGTGGGCAATAGTTTGAACGGATTCTTTTTTTTTGGCGCAACCACTTTTCACCCCCCCATTCCCCCCCAGGGTCCCATGCTTTTCGTTTGCCTTCTCCAATTACCCTCCCACCCTGCTGTCTTGCACCTTTTGGTTTCGTTCTTAAGGTCTAGACAGTCCATTACCGCCCCCGACTTCTCACGTCCCCGCGTTCAATATTTTCTAGCGATTTTTCCTTCCCGGGGCTTTGACCTTCCCACTGGGGCCCCGCGACAAGAATCTCTGGTTTTGATCACTCCCCCCCGAAAAACAGGTCGCCGAGGCTCCCCTTGGACACCCGGTGCGCAGCTTTTCTTCTCTAGATCTCTCTTCCATCCGTTTTTGGTTGTGGACTCATATATTCCCTTTTTTTGGTGTGCGTGTAGATCTTGTCCCCGCTATTTCGCATTCTCCCACAGGGTCCTGTCCAGCTTATGGTCGCTTTGCCTTTTTGACCAAGGCTTGGACCAGAAGAGGCGGGATTTGATACCTTCTTTTTTTTTTCTGGCGGAGGCTTCGTCGGACTGGCGACCGCCCTTTACCTTCGCCCCCCCCAGTCATCAGTCGAAGTGGCGGTGCTGGAGTGGCCCCCGGTTGGCTGGCAAACGTGGGGCGCACATCGTTCCACTATTTCCCCCCGGGAACAACCGATCTACGGTGTACATGATTCTGGTGGAGACTGAACTATGAACTTTTCAATTTGCTATGGTCGCGCGTTTTTCACTCACCCCTTGTTTTCCCACCGAGGGTGCGGCTTTCCTTTTTCCCCGCACAATTGATGGCGGCTTTTGGGGCCTTGCGGAGCCGTTGAAGGGTTCGAACTTGTTAAGGTCTTTTGGTGTCCTTGCTAGTTGATTGGAAAACCTTGCCTTCTTTTCTGCGGGTTCTGCCCCTTTGGCAAGGTGCGCCAACGCCTGAACGTTCGGCTGGGTATGCCTCTTTTTTTCCTCCGAGGCCGCGATCCTGTCTTGACTGCTCATCCCGCATCCGTCCCTCGGAGGTCCCCGTTCCCAGCCCCTTCCCCTGCCCAACACGCCACTTTTTTCCGGACACGACTATGCGGAGTCCGCCTCCTTCGTGTGCTCTCCCCCCCCTCGATGGTTTTCTACCCCTTCGATCGCTAGGAAGCCAGTGCTGGGCCCTTAGTTGAGCTCTTGTTGCATTTTCAAGTGATTTTTCCTACGATTTACTTTTTACCTTTTCGGCAAATTCCCTTCACTTTTTTTTTTCAATTTTCGTACTCGTGTTAGGCGGCCATAGCAGCAAACACTTCTTTTCCCAGTAGCGCGCATATGCCTTTTTTCCGGACGACTTTCTGTCCCACCAGTTTTTTCTTCCTTCCTTTTTACCAATTGATGAATGTGCTCTTCCCATGTTTGCCCGATTCCCTTCGGTAGTTAAGGTCCCCTCTTTTCTTTTTTTTCCCACGTTAATATCCCCCCTCCGGCTCTCGGTGAGGGCCCATTACCTTTTCCTTCTTGGTTGATGGTGATACTGCCTTCAGCTCATTAACTTGAGGAGGTACCTCCTTCTCATACACTTCTCCGCGGCCATGTTTGAAACCGCACGCCTTCCCCTTGGGTCTCAGTA
>Ga0179593_1460378_pt1 | contig 14831 bp, 23 predicted proteins | sample CZODoug2_1_08_16_FD_185931 | JGI IMG/M metagenome (GOLD analysis project Ga0179593, IMG submission 185931) | Vadose zone soil fungal communities from Angelo Coast Range Reserve, California, USA - CZODoug2_1_08_16fungal (PacBio error correction) | ecosystem: Environmental > Terrestrial > Soil >... | reverse complement strand
GGTGGCCGACTACACCAAATGCGGCGATCATCCGCGCGCCACAATTTTGGGGGTTCGGTTTTTGTCTTCTTGCGGGCTTTAGTTGGTTTCGGTGGTTCGTTTGACGCCTTTGTCGTCTCCCTCAGTCTCGGTTCCCATGTGTGTTGAACTGGGAGTAGAGGGGGAGAAGGGTGAGAGGGTACAGCAGAGCTTGTTTTTAACTCTTTTTTCTTGTGCCCCTGGGCGATTATCACCCTGCGCATCTGTCCTGGCTGCCTGGCACGCGGAAGTGAAGATATGTCTGTTAATCTTGCCTCCTTCCCGTTTCCCTAACTTGGAAGGAAAGGAGCCGCCCACAGCGGGCTCCCGAGAAATCTTATAGCAGGCTGTAATCAATCCGTCACGCACAACCCGCTTGAGGACGCGTCACGCCAGATTTGGTTTAGGCCCTGAGTTAACCCCCGAGGGACTGGTCTTTTCCTCCGGACAGGAGGCCGTCAACGGGGCAGGGAAATGGGTGAAGACGCAGGTGCGGAAGAATGGTGCTGACGGGGCGATCACTCAGATTCTGGGTCGGCGTGGCACCTACGGCATTAGGGGGGAAGCGGGTGCTTGCGGGAGAAAGGGGGGGAGGCAGGGAGCTGGGGGGGTAGGGCGGCCGGAGCAGGAGGTGACGGGGTTTGTCGCGGAGGGGCCGGGGGTCCGGCTCCCGCAGGGGGCGGGTGGGCGTCGGTGGGGGGGGCGGGCGGGGGGGCTGGCGAGTCCGCGTTTGGGGGGTCAACCCCACACCTATCGTACCCCGCCCCGGGGGGGGTGTTGGGGCGGGGATGCGGGGGGGGGGGGGGGGGGGTTGATTTTTGGGGGGGGGGGGGGTGTGGGTTGGGGAGGGGGGAGTGGGGGTGGGGGGGTAGTTGGAGGGGGGTCCTTGCCCAGATGCCAACGACCTATGTCCAACCCACTAAAGTTCCGGTCTCGGTTTTTTTCGTTCGTTTGGGCGAGTGGGGGGGTTTGGTTTTCCGGCGGGGGTTGACTAGCGCATAGTTACGTGCACTCTTGTAGCCCAAATATCTTCTTTTTGGCCTTCGGGGGGTGCCCCCCAAAGGGGGGTGGTGTGAGATGGGGGCGCGGCGCGGTCAGGGGGGGGGAATGCGGGGTTTGTTTGAGGTGGTGTCTCAGGGGGTGGACCTCTAGGGGCGGATTGAGGAGGTCTTAGTGGAGAGGCGTCCCTTCCCCTTTCAGCTCCGGTATGAAAAATGCTCGCCCTGTGAGTTGTGGAGTTAGAGTTAGTGCGGGGGGCCGGCCCGCCCCGCTTTTGGCATTGTTTGGTATTAAGGAGTCGGACGCAGCTTGCTCCTACTGGTGAGGGGGGTGCCCTCTTCCATTGCGAGTCTAAGAGACGTAGGGGGAGGTGCCGTAGGAGAGCTCCCCAGTGAGAAAGGGGTGGTTGCCGTAGGGTTGCTCTAGAGGCTCAGCCTCCGGGTGGGGGTTTCCTGCTTGCGGGCAGGGGGGGTAGGAGACATCACCTTTGGGCTAGGTTAAGTTGGAGTCGGCGGGGGCCGTAGTGGTTGAAGGGTTCTGTGTTTGAACTTCCTATTTCTAGGTAGTTCAGGTCGGGGCATGGGTCGGCCCTTGGCCCAGGAGGCGAATAGGCAGGCTGTGCGCGCGTATCCATCACTCCCCCACAATGAGAGGCGGGTCCGAGGCACAGAACCCACCAACGACCTGAGGCTCCACACCTCGCCTGACGTTGAATCGGCGGTGGGCCCGCATCAAAACCGACAAGCATAGCCCCAGCGAGCGGCATTTCAGGCTTGCCGCCCCCCCCGCTCCTCAGCAGCCCCCCCCGCGGAGCCGAAGTACGGCCCCCCGGATTCGGTTGGAGCTTGTGGCAACGAGACCGGGGGAAGGGTACCGTTCTTTCTCGACCTAGCCTCATAGGGGAGGAGGGGTTGTAGGTAGGTAAGAGGGCTGCAGGGGGGACGCGGGGTTATCTTCTTGTTGTGGTCTGCGCGGAGTGTCGGGGGCGGCGCGGCCATGGGGACCTAGGTTGCCGGGATCAGATTTTATTTGGGGGGGCTTGCGCGGGGCGGAAATGTTCGAGGGAGGGGCTGCGGCCCCGTCCTCCCCCATGATTTCGTTTCCCTGTCGGGGGTTGAGATGTTGTTATCCCCCCAGTTTTTTCCTGCGTGACCCCAAACGGACCGGCATAGTCTTTCGTCTGCGTTTCTTAGTTCGCCGGGCTTGTGTCCCTAGTCTTTCTAAATACTATGGATTTTAACAGGTCGCCGGGCATTCTGAGGAAGGAGGACCCTTCTTGGTCGGTTCTCCTGGTTATTAGAGTCCCCCGGGGAGGGATGGTAGGTTTGGTTGTCGTTTCCTTTCCTGAACTGTGGGTGGCTGTGGGAGGGGTGAGGGCCCAACCGGGCTATAGCCTGTGTGTGCCGGTTAGCGGATGCTTGGTCCCGGGAGCGAATTCCCCTGTTGGCGCTCCTCCTCTCCTCAGCGTTCGGTCACCCTTTAAACCCAGCCGGCTTTCGACCTCCCCCTCCTCGGCTCACCAGAGCAGTCACTGCGAGCTCCCCCCAACAGAATTTGGCTTCGTAGCCCCGGCTTCGAAGGCACGGTCCAATTTTAGGCCGAAAGGCCGCAGCACATAGTAATACCCCGCCCAATTCACCAAAGAGGCAACCTTACCAAAATGAAGTGACCCGGTAGGAACCCGTTTCCCCGCACGGTCCCGTCCCAATCGGGCTGAATGCCTCTGAAGGGTAACTCCTCCGGGATTTCTTTAGTTGCGCCGCGCTGTCCGAGCAACAGGCACGTCCCCTTTCTTTTGCTACATACGCATCTCCGTTTGGTCCAACGTTTTGCTAATCGTTTACACTCTATCACGAGGTCCTCGATTATGTTCCCCTGTGTCCCCTCCGCTCTCGCGGCGACCATTTTTCTTCAGATTCTCAGAACTCTTCCGTACCAACAGCGGATTGCATCTATACTTGATGTTGCCCCACCCACCCCTTGTTGCGATGCTGTTAATAGGGAATGCCCGTTGTGTTTTAGTGGAGTATTCTTCCAGATTTCTTAATCACTCTGCCGGCATCTGCCACAGTTCCATGCTCATCCACAATCCTGGCGGCAGCGCTTCAATTTCGCCCGACCATTTTTTGGCGACCCGCTTATTTTTAGAACACTTGCGATATGATCAGCGGCATCCGCCGGTGACCCGATCCCCCTCCACCATTTTCTCCCCCAAAACCTTCTCCTCACGATTTGCCGGATTCCCTCTTTTTCTTCACGCTTCGGCCCATTAATTCGGGTCCCTCCTTCCCCCCGCCCCTTCTTGGTGTCCTTGTTTTTTTTTGTCCTCTTTCCGGCACTGGAGGGTAGAGGGCCGCGGGCTTGGGGGAAGATTGGTTGCGGGCCAATTTTCCCCGTCTTGCCCTTCTCCCAAGACTTTGTTCCCATGAAGCCCACCTCCAACTTCCCGGAGGAGTCTTTTGCCCCCCTCTAGGAGAGGCGCCAGTCTCACCTTTTCCTTATTGACAGAATTCCTATCGTCGCCTGACACTAAAACAACCCGTTTTTTCCCTTGCTCTTCTCAATGTCATCTTTGTGAGAGAGTCCCGTTGAGATGCAACCTATCAAAACTCCCTTAACTCTTTTTTATATTTCTCTCTCGACCTGCTGTAAGATTTGCGACCATTTCTGCGGGTGTATTGACCCCCGTCGAGTGTGGGGCGGGGGCTTCGAGGAAGACCACCCCTTTTTCACTTTTTTTTACTCTTTCTTGCAACTCCCCGCAAAATTGAGTAGTGCCAGAAGCGCCTTGTATGACAATATCTACTTCATAACCCCCCCAGTTTTTGTTTTTGAGTACTCGTTGGTTTGTCAAGTACCCAAGTTTATAGGCGGACCCCCGCCGGGTCCCCCGTCCGCATTTTCGGGGTTTCTCTTTTTCCCATTTTCTTTCCTCTTTCTCTTTGTTTCCCCTCGACGTCAGGTGACGGCTTCCGAGAAAGCTTCACCCTTGACTCCGTTAGAAGGGGGGAGCTAGAGTCAGGACCCTCACCGAGGGAGTTGTTGCACGGTATTATTGTCGTGGGATTTGTCCTTTTTTCCCCGTTCGACTGAGTTTTTTCTTCAACCAGGAGGACTTGAAAGTCGCAGTTATTTTGAAAAAAGGGCTCTTTGTCCTTTGGTTCTCCCCCTCGGTTTCCGTTCTACTCATATAATTCTTTTCGCCTCCCCGCTCATCCTCGGTGGCAATTCCCCTTTCCTTCCCGTGTCTTTTTTATTACGTCTAGGTTCCCCCCCCCGCTGAACGCCGAATGGCTTTCCCCCTTTGTTTTTCAAACATGCATTTTCGTCCCCTCTGCCCGACAGCAATGTTACCTCTGTCTTTGCAAAAAACAAATCCCTTCTTCCCTCCCCAACCTGGAATTGGTTCGGGGGCGTGTGAGCCTCATCGTAAGCCACCAACTCTTCGCGTTTTTTGTCCTTCTTTTTCCTTTCTTTTTCCTAACCTGTTTCAAGGCCGACCTCCTTCCGCTAGAGTCTTCGCCTTTTCCGGTCAGATTTCTACTTGCCCTTCATTATATCATGGAGCGGCTTGAATCTTTCTTTTACACTTTCTTTATGTGAACTCCGCTTCCGCGGATTTCGATTCCTCCTCGCCCTTTCTCTTTCGACGCCGCACGGCCACGAAAACTCCCACGGTCCTTTTTCCTCTTCTCACACCCATCGTGTCCCCTTTTTGGGTTACCCCTCAGCCTGGCACCCCGCGCCCCAAAGAAAGCCATTCTCTGTCCTACCCCCCCTTTTTTCTCATTTTTATTTTTCCTTTTAACCTCTTCCGGAGACAGGGATTGATATTTCCGATGAGTACAGGTTCCAATACTTGCTTCTTTTAGTATTCGCTCCTGAAAATCAGGCTTTGAGACCCTTTTTCTATCTCTCATCTCGTCTGTGAATCCATTTAGAACCCCTGACCTCCCCATTGACCTCTCCCCTCTTACGCTTTTTTATTTTGATTCTATTAGCTGAAGGGGAGGGTAACAAGCTAACCTGAAGGAATTTTCGGGGCGTTCTTGAGCGAGGGTGTTTTTTTAGCCCCTTTCATAGTTAGTTCAAACCTCAAAAGGAGGAATCTGAGCCGTTAGCGTACGGCCAACTCTAATATCCCAGTAGATTTTTCTCTCTTTTCCCCCCCTTCCTGCCTTCGTTGTTTTTTTTTTTCTTCCCTGATCTCCTTTCATCCGTCTTTTTTTAATGCCCCGTTTACCTGTTGCTTTTACCGTCTCCTCACCGTTGTCTTAGCGAACCTGCTAAGACTAAACCTCCTTTGTACTTCAGTTAACGAATTCATCGTACTTTCTACCCCTCCCCCCGACGTCCAGTTCCTTTCCTCTTTCGGTTTTCTCCCGGTTATATTCCAACCCCGGCTTTTTCCTTGAAAGGGAAATGACCCTTTTTTTGACAGCGGCTAGTTCGGGATGCACACCCTCCTAAAGTTTCAGCAAGCTAAGGCTATCAGGGTTTCACCCCCCTTTGAATCCTTTAGTCAAAGCTAAAAGACCGTCTATCTACCCCTTTTTTTACTTCCTTTCTCCCCCTTAGATTTTTTCTTCCCCTCTTTCGATTTCTTTTGACTTTTAGAGAGTGCTGCCTTTTTTATACTCGAGTTCCCCGACACCCCTTTTTGTTAGATGCTTCTTTTTTTTCGGCCCCCCTTTATGCCCTTTTTTTTTTTTTTTTTTTTTCTATATGCTAGAACGCTTCAAGTCTGAAGTATATATCCCCCGAAGGCGTTACACTAGGTCCCCCCTGTGGCCTTTTCCAGAAATATTAAGATTCCTTTGCGTACTTCCTGGTCGTGGGATGAGAGAGAGGGGGGGTGCGATGGTGTTGATGAGGGTAGGGTGGGGACTGCGGGGGCGATCTCTATGGGGGGGGGCGGTGGGGGGATGTTTACGATGGGTGTGGTAGCCGGAAGGTGTGTTTTGTGGAGGGGGGGTGGAGCGGGTGGGGGGCATGCGCTGGGTTCGTGCGACACAGTAGGTGAGGGGTGAGGGTTAGGCCGGAGTGGGGGTGTATACCCGGAGCGGTGGGGGAGGCTGGGAGGGTGGGGGGCGGGTGCCGGCGATGGACGTAACGTCGGGCGGACGGGTGCCGGGGGTGTCAAGCGGGGATTGGTGGCGGTCCTACTGCAGTCGGGGGGGTGGGGAGGCCGTGCGGGGGGAGGCGGGTTTCACGGGGAGAGCCGAGATCTGCGGGGGGTGACCGGGCGACTGGATGGGGTCAATTCTGCACCAGGACGTCTGGGTCGGGGAGGGGGTGGTCGGGCCGGGTCGGGCACCTTTTAGTTGGGGCCTGGGGAGGGCGGGACGGTGGTGGAGGGATGGGTGTTGGTTCGGGTTCCGGTGGCCCGGCTGTTTGGTCGGGCAGCTCGTGGGATGCGGGGTGGGGGGGGGGGTGGTCGTCCCGCTGGGGGTGGGGGGGGTTTCCTGTGTGGGCCGGTCCTGGTGTGGGTACAGGGAGGCGGTGGGGGAGGTGCGGACGGATGTTCGGGACCAGTGGGAGTGTTGTTCTTTCGTTAGGGCGGGGGTGGAACGGGGAGGGCGAGGGGTGGGGCGGGGGGGTGGAGGGGGAGGGGGTTGGTGGTGGGGGGGGGGCGGGGGGGAGGGGGGGGGGCCGGGAGGCGACGTGCATGGTGTGTTGGGTCATTGCATGGGTGGGGGGTTTGCGGTGTGGTGGGGGGCCGCGCGGTTTTGGGAGGGGACGATTGGGGGGCGGGCGATGGGGGTGGGGGGGGGGGGCGGTGGGTGTGGGGCAGGTGCGTGGCGTGCGGGTGTTGCATGGGGTTGGGGTTTGGTCTGGGCACACGAAGTATGCTGTGTCTGTCTTCCGGCTCATTTCCACGCCCAAGTCCCGCCAGTTTGCCTCAAGCCATTTTGCCCCCAGAGGGCCCCAGAAGTCCCAGACGGAGGGAGTTGCTACCGGGAAGTCCGGGCCATATAGTACGCAAGAAAAATTGTGGGGTTGTTACTGTCTGGGATCCCTTTTGGCGTGTCCCCTGTTTTGCACCTTGGTTGAATGGATGAGGTTTGATTTGCACCATTCTTCCAGAGAAAAAGGCGTCAATTGTCCCCCCTCTTGGGGCCCCCCCCCTAGGTTTCTCTTCGTGGAAATTTTGGGACGGCGTCACGACTGCACGTCGCCGATCCCATACTCCCAAAACTCACCTATTCCGGTCACTTCGCTTTCTAGTTTCAGACGTAGTATTTTTTTTGATTCGAGTACGAAGGGAAAAAGAGTCCTTCCCCCGTATTCCCCTGTTTCCCGGGTTTGTTTCCCTGCCCTAGTCGATGTCCCAAAGTATTAGGGCAATAGTCGGAACCCTTATCGAGATTGAGCCCACCCTAACTTTAGTCTGTAAACCCCTCTGACTCTTTCCCCCCAAACCCCCTCCTTCCACGCCACGCAATTTGCCCCCTTCTTTTTAGCTGACGTCATTCGACAGCTCCCCTTTACTTCGCCAACCCCGCTTTTTTTCTCCTCCGTGTTTTTGTTTTTAGCGACTATTGTTAGGCCCCCCTGGCATTTCGCTTGCCTCCAGTCACCGACGTGAAAATCTTGGCGGTTTTCCTTTGGAATGTGTCTTTCACTTTGATTGCAAAGATTCTTCGGGGGTTCCCCTGCCCCTTTCCTTTTTTACGGTAGTACCGAGAACGCCCTTCGGTCCCAAATTGGAACCGGGAGCCTCGACGGTCCCCAATTTTGCACAATGTTAGTTTTTCTTTATGTGTTTTGAGAACTCGGTCCCTCCCTATTTGATCCTGCCAACTATCCAGTATAGTCCCTACCTGGGTGAAATCCGTTAGGAGTGAATCTATTCCTGCCTCTTTTGTTACACGCTGCGCATAGTTTTCCATAACGAACCACCTCTGTCTTCCCCGTTAACGATTTTGAGACACTATCATCCGTCGAGGGGGCAATGCAAAGGGCACGTTTCCCATTTTTTAAGACGTTTTGCCACATCCTTATAAGCAACCACACACTGAAGACCCACTGTACACAATGGAATTCTGCGAAAACCACCCACCCCAATACTGTTTCCAGCGGTCTGTTTCTTGTGAACGGCGGAATCCTTCCAGGGACCCCCTTAATGTTCACCCCACATAAGGACCTTTTGTAAGTATTTCCCCCCAACTGGGTAAGAGTTTACCGCTGCGCTGCCAGCTGATTGTAAATCAACACACCTCTCGGGCCCCAAAAGCGATAACCCCACTGAATGGTAGGTGACTTCAAACGTGTTTTGGGGAAGTGATGAAGGAGGGCGGTTGCTCCTTCCCTTACGAGTCAACCGAACGCAACGAATTTTACATGCCTTAACCAAACTCTCCGCGCCCTTAACCGTAGAAATTGAAGCTTCGTATTATGTCAAGAGCAAACCGATCCCCATGCTGGTTGTGACCATATTGCCTCCTCTGTTGGTTTGCTACCATCACGCCCAGGTGAACCCCGGCAGAGCAACCTACACAGGACTCTCAATCCCAGAGTGCTTACGAGACGATCCTACAAGAATTCAACCTCCAAAAAGAACAACGGTCCAAGTTTCCTTCCCCCCCCCACACTTCCTGCTCGAAAAACCGTGTTGTTAACACCTCAATTCTATCTGCTGCACAGCAGCATGAGTGCCACAAGACGGACTTTTTCAGACTTAGAAACATTTTTTCGCGCTTTAGAGCAACCTGCTTTAATTCTTTTCAGTTAGGGGAGAAGGGTTTCCGGAGGCGAAACGTTGCCCCCAAAATGCAGAGGGACCTAATCCCTTTTTTTCAATAATTTATAAGGGTCTCTCTTCGAAATTGCTCCTCCTCTTTAGATTCAACCTCCCCAGGTTTTGCAACGTCCTCCATCTAACACTAAATACCCCCCACCCCAGCCTAAAAAAACACCCCCCACCACAAAACCACTTCCCGAGAGCGCACATTCAGTAACAAGCATCACAATCAGGTCGTTCCGCGGGATTAGCTCGTCAGAGCCGAAATCCCCCCAGTATCGTTGAACGGCCTGGCCTTGTCGGGACATCCGCCGTCCGTGCTCTAGACCTGCTATGCTCAACGAGAAGCATACCCCAGACCACCGGGCCGAGGCGGCAATCCCGGGATTGAACTATGGCAGTTCCACAAACGCCGAGCCAAAACCCCAAACATCCCCTGTGACCACGCGCAAGAGCCAACAACCGCAATCCAAAAAAAAAGACCTAAGCTATGGACAAAAACACCGAACTGGGCTTTTTTTACCTTTCGCCTGGCCGAAGAGTCTGGCTGTTCAGATAGCATTCGAATTAATCCGGAACTCCCCTCCCGGATGCATCAGTGTAGCCTAACCTTACCCCGACTATATCTCTGTGAAGCATCAGTCTCAGTTCACACAAGCATACCGCAAAAACAAGGAAAACCCTACAACAGAAAGGATCTCCCCCTAAATACACAGAAACCGCCACCTCCTCCAACGAAATTGGCGTAGTATACCAACCTAGATAGGACAACCAAGAACAATAAAACAAACCAAAACGAGCCGAACTCTGGTCAACCGGCCCACAAGGGTCACCAGGAGGCAAAAAACAAGGCACACAAAATTCAAAAAAACTAACTAGTTCACATGCACATAAAACCCTGAGCATATCTAGGTAGTGATATTGAAATGCCCCCGAGATTCGCCTTACCCCCCGAACCATAAAATGCTGGATCCCCTTGTTAGTAGAGAATAGCCCCCTGCACAGACTAGAGCAACCCCCGAAAAAGGCAAATTCCGGAAAAACTGATGTCAGCATACACAACCGAGTGTGCCTAGGATTCCTGAAAGGTGAGGGTCGACGGATTTCAACCGGGTTAGGCAAAGAAACGAGAGCCCTTCTCGTCTTTGCATCCGTAATTTTCCGCGGCTCTCCTTGTTGGCAAACTTTTATCCCATCGTGAACCGCTCCCAAGCCCCCCTTTTCTGATTCATTTTGGTTGATTCTTCACTCTCTGCGAAGCTTACTTAAGGGGGAGAAGTCCTCAAGCGGGTCTATTTGGACCAAAGAATAACATTTAGGAAGAAAGGTAGGGTTGTAGAGATTCTTCCTGCCCAGGGCAGGTCGAGATACAGGTTCGAAACACACCAAAAAACCCCGTGGGAACAAAAAGTAAAAGCGGACAGAACCACCGACACTTCTTCAAAAGGGGAGGGTCCCGGCAAAAAACGAGAGCCCAACCGAGATGCATTTGTAATCACACAGGTGTCAGTGAGGAATCTCGCCCCACGCATGGTCAGGCCCAGTCACACTGGAGCCTTGACCAGCAACTTAAAGAAAAAGCAGTAAAACAGCTTTCCCATCGCCGACGTCACAATTAATAAAAAACAACGAACAGGGTAGGGCAGGACTAGAAGTTCACATCAACAAACCACGAACTAGCAACAGAGACAAACATGCGAAATAATGCACCACATGCTCGATCCGTCTATGATTCCCCTCAGCTCTTCCCCCCCGGGAACACCCTTCAAAAATTTACATTACCATCAATGTTCCGCTTCCCCCGACCTCTTTTGGCTTACCAACAGAAGCAACGCAAGCAGACAAGGGACTTCCCCCCCAGTTGACAAGTACATCAAAAAGACTTTTCAATTTGTAAGCGTCATCATTACATTAACGCCCACGACAACCCTTCCAGAACACACACCTCGCACCAGGTTCCAGGGAAATTTTAGCCTATTTATGTCCTACCAAATGCCCAACCTCCACCACCCGCCTGACCTTCTATCCCAATACGCTGTCTCTTCGCCCGCCGTTTACAGCGACACGTAGACAAATTTTTCCGCATCCAAGAAAACCTATTCCTAGAACGCGTTGAGGTGAGCCTGACACGAAAGCATTGCGTCTACCCCGGGGACAACGAGCGAGCTATAATAGGGGAAATTTGTTGGTTGCCTGACAGAGTTTTTTAGAAACCTTAGGCAAGCCTCTTTGGCGTCGCACCCAACATTTGAAGTCCTGGCGAAAAAGGTGGGCGGAGGCTTTTCACCCCGGAGTCTAGCCAATCGTCACAGGAGCCGGAGTTGGTGAGGGAAGGAAGGAGTGCCGGGGGGGAAGGAGAAGGAAGTGTGAGGAGATGAATCCCAAGGTGGTGTTTCGACTTTTTACAGAGGCCACCAAACCTTTATCACCAGCGCGCACTTACCGTAACCTCATACGAACAAACACAAAGTGCCTCTACGACAGACCAGTCCCCCCCCCCAACTTGCTGTCCTCTCGCGCTACAATTCAAGATGGTTCAACCACTATTGGAGACAAAACCGGGGGCCCAGACCTCTCCCAATCCTTCCACACAAACAACCCCACACCGGAGCGAGAACACACAACAACGAATCTCATTGTCCCCAATCCTGCACATAAGCGAACCCCATCTATATGTTCGAAAACCAAAATTTCCACAGTAGTGTATCTTATTGTATGGCTAACTGGAGAAAATGCGAGCAACCCCACGCCTGCCAGATGGGTAGACCAACGAATTCATGTTTAGGACCCACAATTTGACGGAGTTGCGTAAGCGGTGACGTGGGGGCTTGGTTTTACATCTGGGACGAATTGATTGGTCAGATCGCCGTGTATGTACTTTGCTACTTTCCTGTCCAATTAGGTAAGTACAGTGAACCAAACCGCCCGAAAATTTAGGGTTCAAGCACGAAAGGTCCTGGCAGCCGGATGTTGTTTAGCATGCGTTCTTGTATAGGTGGTGACGAAACTCCGAACGAATATGTACATGTCCAACAATTGTGAGAACTGACTTTCAACTGCATTTCGTACCAAGGGGCTAGCAAATGTTCGAACGAGACCCTAAAAACACACTATACAAACACATACTCGACTAACAACCCCGGCCACTAGCTCGCACCCAAACACACAAAACTCACCACAAAACTAAACGGAAAACCAAACAAATCCTCCGCCACAACTCTGCCTTAAACCGCCGAACACCACAGGAACACCCGAAGGCACAACCAAAAACGCAACACCAATGAACAACACACCCCGCAGCAACGTGTCACACCCACCAAATGTGCACACACACACCTCGACCCCGACCCCGACTTCAGTGCTGACCGGCCACACCCTACCTACACAAGACGTCTACATACGGCAAATACCACACCAATCCAGCATAAAAAACGAACACAAACAAAAACAATCCCAACCACAATCAACCCAACAACCATACCATATTGAACCCCATAACAGCTATGGTCATATCAATGTCGGCCCCGCAAGGCGCGGGCAGAGGAATCAGCGGGGACCTCTCGCGTTAGTCTCCACGTACAACTGTCCACGGGCGATTAGGCTTTCCTGATCTGTCGAGCGTGCCGTGAATGGATTTCGACCATGGCGCCACGATCTTTCAAAATCATTCTACGACTGTTCCCCCGGGGGGCCAGGATGGTAAAGAGCGTACAGCGGTACCCATGGTTGGTAGGGTGGGAAGCCCTCGATCCAACGACATTCGGAATTGTCGCACCAGATCTCCTACCAACAGCGGCCTGCGTTTGCCCGAAAACACCCAACCAAAAACAACGACCAAACAAAGAAGCAACAGAACAAAATGCAAACAACACACTTCCCTTGATCACCTCCGCGTAGAACTTGCTCTGACCCCGGAGGGCGAGAAAGAAACTTAAGACCACCACCCTCTTCGTCCCCAACCCCGAAAACCCCACGCTATTATGTCTACCAATCTCGGCACTTCTTGCCCATTGGTGAGAGTGAGAGCGAGGCAGGGGTACACACAAAGCACCAACAACCCACTGTAACAACAAACTACAAAATCTCGATCAAAAACCCACCAAAGCCTACCAAAACCCTAAAATCAAACACAGACAACCACAGGACAAAGTACAAAGAGACGATAACATACTCCACCAAGCCCAAAAAAAACAGACCCCCCGCACGAGAACCCCTCACAAGCTGGGCTTGTAGCACCCAACCTTTCAGTATTTCGGAAAGCTTTAGGCAAGTCATCGTTGCAGGTGTTCAAACCGTAAGCCCGATCTACGTCTTGCACCTACCAAAAGGACTTCTAATTAGAGTGAGGACGAGTTCCACGCAAGATTTCCTCCAATCGGGATCCAGGGCCTTTGCGCATCCCTTTCCACAGTAGGGCCAAGCCTCAACGGTGGCCACAAAAGGCCTGCGCTATTGGCCGAGCGAAGCAAGGGACCTTTGGCCTCCCCCTCAACCCCCTCCGATGCCCGGAGCACATGGTGATGACCATCCATTTTTGAGGTTCCTCCTTTTTCTTTGTTTTTTTTTTCTGTTAGATAATTATTCGACCCTGGAGTACCAGGCATTCGGAATCGTCGCGCTGTAGTTGGAGCTGATAATTCCCCCTATTCGGCACGCCGGGCGAGGACATGAAGGTAGGCCTCTTGTTCTTGGCGAGAGTCGGGGACGCGCGTGGCTCCGATTCGTGGAGTCGAGTAACAGCCCCCCAAATTACTTAGATGTCCCTGCTCCGTCTTCTAGCAGGAAAACGTTTAGTACCTTTATCTCCCTCTCTTTGCGACAGATTTTTTTGTTGAGATTTTGATTTTTCTATAGTTGGTCCGCAGCGAATGCCCCGTAACACCCTTCCCCTTTGATTGTTTCGTACAGCCCTCCTCTTTTTACCAGCGAACCTCTTCCCCAGATTCTTTCCCGTCCGTTTCCCAGAAAGAGCATCTAAGGGAAGCCCCCCACAACCTGGACCCACTTCTTAGTAAAGGTCAGGCCCCGTCCACACCGGATTCGATAAACACCCGTCTGAAGCGGCTCTTAGCACACCTTTACATTTTCCGCTCTACTCCTCTTGTTGTTGTCCCTTTTCTATGTGAAACCCCCTCACATACACGATCCCGATCGGGAACTCGCCTCCTTCCGGACCATTGTCAGATCATCTCTTTTTGGCCAAGAAGAGGAAGCAGTTCTTCTATCCTCTCACTTTTTTCTGAGGATTGTGAACACCCTGGCCTTCGGGTCCCATTCTTATTCCCATTCTCAGTCTGAAGGACTTAAAGGTCATCCAGGTTCCTCGAATATTCCCCCTACTGTTTTTAGGATCCAACCAACTCACAGGAGACTTCCAGGAACAGAGCCGCCTTCGGGACTCCGCCCCCGACGATCTTTTTTCTTTTTCAGAAGTCAGCACAGGCTTCTTCCTTACCTTTGGCTTCCACGCTATGGTGGTGACAGCGTCAAGCATGTTCGTACACCTTCTCGGGGAACCTTCACCGATTGTGTTAAACTCGGGCCTTTCGCTCCCGGCAAGTACCCCCCCCCCCCCAAAGTGGGACATTTTCATTTTGCACCCCCCGTCGTATGCAGGGAGGATTTTTCCCCCCCTGCCACCAGCTCCCCCCAGCCGGCAATGCTATGACATCGATGCTCGAGCCCGACGGGACGAGTCCTAAGTAGAACTAGGTATCTACGTGCGAAGAGGAAAATGCCCAAGAAAGTTCCGATAGGAAGCCCTCCTGAGAGGGCGTGGGGGCCCATCCCCTCTAGGACCGCCAAGAGCATCCACCTATACTCTTCCATGTTTTTAACATCTGAACTGATTCCCCAGCCCTTGACCTTTTGTTTTTTTCTTCGCTTTTTTTTTTTTTTTTTTGTCTTTTTTTTTTTTTTGTTTTCCTTTCTTTGTTACGGGTCTCCACCTCGCAATCTTGTCCCATACCCTACCTTAGCAAGAACGAACAAAGTGACTGGTAGGGTTATAGGCTTCTCCCTTGTAATCCCAGTCCTATATATTTACTTTCCAGGAAACGTGTTGGGTCTT
>Ga0179593_1310189_pt1 | contig 14831 bp, 15 predicted proteins | sample CZODoug2_1_08_16_FD_185931 | JGI IMG/M metagenome (GOLD analysis project Ga0179593, IMG submission 185931) | Vadose zone soil fungal communities from Angelo Coast Range Reserve, California, USA - CZODoug2_1_08_16fungal (PacBio error correction) | ecosystem: Environmental > Terrestrial > Soil >... | reverse complement strand
AGCGATCTGAAGACCGTCAGGAGGATCCTCCCGGGAGTTCCCCCCCGATGTGATTTTTTAGCCTCTTTTCTTCTTTTTTTTTTGGTCCCCCGCGTTCCATAAATGTGAGAGGCAGATCCATTTTTCCAAAGACTGGTGTTGTATGACGCTGCCTTTCTCACCCTTTTTCGTTTGATTCTCCTCTCTCGTGACGTTGGACCCCTTTTTCCTTCGGAATGCGTGGGCGCTGTGCACGTCCCTCCGGAGATTTGAAGTTTCGTCATCCTTGAGTGTCCGCCATTCGTTTTCCTCGGGGCTCTGGGTGCCAGTCGTCCTCTTTTCCTCCTAGCTCCAGCGAGGAGGTCCAGGCTTCCCTATGCGGCTCTTGATTCCGTCTTCCTCCTCTCCGCGATTTCAGATCTCTTCGCGTCTCCCGCGCCCCCTTCACTTGCGTGCCCTTCTGTTCAAATCTTCTTCCCTTTTTATGCGCTCGACGCGAGCACCCCCGGCACGGCGATTTTTTTTCTTGACAGGATTGACATTCGTTTTTTCCCGCCCCGGCTTTCCCTCTTTTTTTCTTTTCCCCAAATGGATGTCGATTTTTTTTCCTCCTCTCCCTGGAAACGCTGGACCACCCATGGGACGCGCTTGCCATCGAGTCATCGGTGGTCGCCTTCCTCCGTTCTCTATAAGCACGCGTTCCCTGAAATACCGGCATTCCCGAAGCTCCCCTTTGTTACTGATCCTTTCGTGTAATCGCGTGGCTTGGGCCCCCCGGTAGCGGATCCATTCACCTTTCCTTTGTTTTTCCTTTTTGGCATTTTCGGCTGTTTGTCTTCAGAAAGAGTCCCTCGAAAAGATTTTCCGAGTAGCCTGTTTCCTGACCCCTTTATCCGAATTTCTTGATCTGACGTCTGCTTCCATCCTAGCGCAAGGCCTCCGGTCTGCCTGCGCAGGAAGGTCCACGATTCAGATGATGTAGTTTGTGCCGACTTTTTAGTCCCCTTAGTTCCTCCATCTCCCTCTCCTCCTCATAGATCTCACTTCCACTTTCCCCTCCCCTCAAGACGACGCGCGAAAGCCCTTATGAATTTGCGCCCCGGCGCTTACGACCCTTTTTTTACGATCTTTTCTCCTCCGCTGATGCTCTTCTTTTCCTGTCGCAATCAGCGCTGGCTTTTCCCGTCATCGATGATAGAGGATGGCCCTGCGCTTCCGGACTCCCTGAACTTAGGTTTCCGTTCTTTTTTCTTTGTTGAGTGTTTTTTTTCCTTCCTGTTAAGTGATTTCTCTGTCCTACATCGGATCTGGCGGGTCCTACCAAAACTTTCGCGCTTCCCTTTTCGAACGGTTCGTATGGATAGTTATGAAGAAAACCCTTGTGAGTGTCGTCGCGACGGCTCCTCATTGGTCCGGTGTTCTTTTTTTCTTCTTCCCGTCCTACTTTGCACGATCACGTTGATGACCTTCCCGGGCCGCCGAGATAGTTCCGTTTCCGCGCAAATCGCTTGAAAGGAACTTCCAGGCACATCTGTACTTCCTCCCCTTCCGACCTTTCCTGTTAATCGTCACGGCGACCGGGGCAGCCAAACTTTTTACCGTGGAGTTGAGCGCGGCGCCGAGAGTCGTCCCGGTTCTCCAATAAATTCGCGATCGTCTTAGAGGATGTCCCGATTCACGCCTGCCTTCGCGAGACCAGAAAGTCACAGTGGAGAAGATGATAAGCAAGGTGATCTATTCTTTCCTTTTCAGATATCAGTTTTTTTTTTCTCTCTCGATCACGGTCGTCGATAATGTTTTTATGCCTGAGGGGTCTGACGCGGAATTGCTTGGGTTTCGACTCCCCTCTGAAGAAGTATTCTTTCGCGCGATATTTTATCCCGAGACCTCGCATCGGGCCTTTTAAGTTACGTCTTGCGCACACGTTGTGGGGCCCTTTACACCGTTCCTCCGTTTCTTTACCCTCAAAGTTCGATTCCCTTGCTGCGACGGCTTACTTAATTTTTTCCTTATTGACGGGCTTAATCGTTGATAGATTTGTAGCTTCCCCAGACCAGATATCGTCTTCTCTACCCTTCTCCCCCAGGTGATCGTTTTACTCATCTCGAGTGTCCCTCCGGACCATTTGGGACCAGCCGGCTCGACGTTCAAATTGTGAGTGATTTTTTTCATCAATACGACCCCTGTATCTCTTTCTCCCTTTTTTTCTTCGACTTCCTACTCTCTTTATCGCTAACCTATCACGTTCAATACGGCAAATCCACTCAACTCGATTTTCCCCTTGAATTCAGTTTTCCGGCGTCGTTTTTTCCTAAGGATTTTTTTTTCTTCTTCCTCCAGACCCTTTGCGCATCTTCTTCTTCCCCCCTCTGACGATTCATCGCAGTTTACCTTTTCCCTAGCGTCGAGTCTGGGGGTAATGCCCATTAGAACTCGTATAATCGGTGATATAGTTATCTTTTGTCCGTCCCTATGCCCGTTTCCCTCTTTCTCTCTTAGGCGATTGCGACGAGCCTGACCATCTCGACGTTCCACGACGACATCATCGACGGGGTACTGCCCCGCTCAACACGTCGGACTTTTTCCTCTATGGAATTCCTGTAGCTCTTCCTCTCCCTTCTATTTTTTTATGCCGCGCCTTGTTCACAGGAATCTCGTCAGAGGACTAATTTTTCGAGCCTTTTTCGAAATGCATTTACCCCCTTCCCTGAAGGACACGTTCTGGAACTTCCTAACCGGCAACAACCCGTCTCTGCGACGCTTTTGAGTGTCTTACATACGCGTGAGAGATAGCCCCAACGTCTTTGTCTTTCTTCTTCCTTCACTTAGTTTTCTTTCCCTCGCTTTGAAGACGCCCGCTCGTTCACTCTATTCGATGGCGAAGCTCGGCCCTGCGGGGTCCGTTTGTCCTCTGGTCACCTTTCTTCCGAAATCTTCCCTCCTAAACCTATTTCCAATCCGTCGTGTAAGATACGTGCGCCCCAAGTCCCGCTGAAGGTGGTTCTAGGTGATAGCCTTCCCTCTTTTTTTCCCTCCCTCTTTTTTCCTCCTTCCTGAATGATGGAAGCGTGGTCTTTCTTTTTATCGAGCTGCGTCTCTGGACTCTCTCTTCCTGCCCCTCGCAGAGTGAGTCAACTGCGTTTTAGCTTCTCGTGTTTCCCTTTCCCTCCCTTTTTCGGATCGCGGCCGTCCTAGCCTCTGATTGACGATCCACCTTCACGAGAAGTCTGCGCATTCTCCTGACCTTCCGACCCCTCCTAAGATCGTCCCTATCGCTAAAGCTCGCATCCCTCTTTTTGGAGCGCGCATAAAACAACGCTGTCTTGCTTCCTTCGCAGAGAACATGTTGGTATTTCCCGGCATCGTTCACCATTTTGCTTCCATAGACCTTAGCCGACAGAGTTTTTTCTTTCCTCGGTCACGATTTCAGAGCTGTCTTTTCCGCTCTGGCACAAATGCAAAGTTTGTCCCTTTTGTCTTATATTGAGGAAGATTCCCCGGAGGGTTCCTGTCCCCCCTTTTTTCTGATCGCCCTTTAACCTGGCTCTCGCTTTTTTTTTTCCTGTTCGTGTGAAATGGCCTATCGGCGCCGCTTCTGCCTCTCCCCTATGCTCGACCCTCTTACCCCCCTGAATTCGATGGCGCAAACTCTTTACGCGTCGAGACAAGGGGAATCTGTTCATGTACTCGGCCGAATCTCCTCTGCTAATCATATACTCATTGGCCTCTTTTTCCGCCGGCTTAGATGATCGGTGTCCCTGTTTCAGTTCCGCATATTTTCGACGAGCCGCCCTAGTTTGTTGGGTCAGTCATTTCCTTTTTTCCCGGGCGGCGTTTTAGGACATTTCAGAATTGTTCTCGGCCTGAGTGGAGACTTCGAATTGGGCTTGCATTCTTGCAGTAATCCGCCATATTTTCGAATCGCCAGGAGGAAGAACTGAGTCCACGGCCCTCCTCCCCCACCCCTTTTCCCCCCAAACCACAAAGAACTGGGGTTCCATCCGGCTATGGCCCTCTCCGCATTGGATGTGACAGGTAATAGAGTCGCCGGCCCCTCCTTCACCCCCCTTTTTGATCAATTCGGACCTTTTTTTTTTTCTTCTTGCTTCTAAACCCCCTTTTTTTTCTCATGATCCCCTGTTTCCCCTTCTCCGTGATTTTGAAGCACCCGCCGATTTGTTTTTTCCCCTGGTTATCCGCGCATGATCATATCAGGTCCCATGACTCCCCCATTTTTAGCCGCGCTAGTGTGTCACAGTCTGAAGATCCAGATGTCTTCCGACTATCTCGCTCTGGGCGCCCTCTCCGTGTTTTTTCTTGCTTTATCTTTCTTACGAGATTGTCTGTCTGCTCGGTGGGACACAATGCGGCGGTCACTTCCCTCCCAGGCGGCTAGGTAGGTTCCGTGATCTGGACTTCTTTCTCCCTTTGCGCCCAAACGCTTTTTCGTTTTTCTGCACCAGGCACGAATGTCGGTTTATCCCTGAGAACTATTTAGAAATTTCGTGTTTTTTCTTTTTTCCTCTTATTTATTCCACAAATCTCCTCCTTTCCCTTGCAGAACTCGATTATGACTCTCCCATCCAAATGTGATCGGGCCTGATTCCCGATTCTCACCAGTCGAGTTGCCCTCTCGTTTTTAGTGGGCAGTTTTCTCTCCTTACGACTTTTCTCTCTTACTGGTCCGATTGCTTCAAGCGATTCGATCGCAACTCTCTCCTCCGTCCGGCTTTGCGCCACAGATGCGAAATTTCCTACCCGCCGCCCGGAACTACCGATGTACGCATAACGATTGCTTTTTCCTATTCTGCCGAGCCATCTCCCTTTTCCTATTCCTCTCCCACTCCGGCATGAAGTGTAGGTACTTGATTTCTCTATCCCGTATGTAGCCCTTTCCCGTGATCTTCCCCCTTCCCAACCAGTTCAGCGCGTCGTCGATGGTCTCCAGAGAATTCGTGAGGTGTGCATTTTTCGTCATCTTCCCTTTGTCGATAAAGCAGTTAATTTTGCATCGAACAGTCTCGAAGCGAGGCGCCAAGATATTTAGGAGGCCAAAGCGGTTCTTTGACCCCTCCATCCCTCCTCTTCTCCTCCTGCAACCCTTCTTTGACATTTTCTTCGATTCATCTGAGCTTTTCTTTCTATCTGATATTGAATGGGCGTTCTCTCTTTTGATTTTCTCCCCCTGAGGATAGTGGTTCCCTCTTTTCCCCATGTGCGAGGAAGCCCTGACTAGAACCCCAATCCCCCCCCCCCTCTGTGTATGCGGCTGTCTCACATCTGTTTTTGTTTTCGATTTTTTTCTTGAAGCGGAGGACAGGTTTTTTACTTCTTTTTTTATCGTATGCAACGTATCTGAGTGAAGGATCGTCATGGTTTTCGGATTTTAGATAGGTATAGGTCTGTGTTTTTTTCCGTCCCTCTTAGAGCAAGTCCCCCTCTTTGCTATGATGCGAGGCGGTCGGCGCTATTTCGGAGACGATCCGGTCGCAGCCGACCAGTCTAGGTTTCTATTGATCCCCCTTTCCATTCTTGCATGATGACCCAATTTGCGCAACTCGTGATTCCCTCGTTCCGAGCACACACTTCTTTCGACTTGGTGCAAGAGCGTTAAGTCGGATGACCTGAGGTTCCCCTTTTTTTATTTTTCCCCCAAAGTCCTTTTTTTCGTTTTTTTCTTCACGTCCCTTTTTTTTGTCACCGAGACCATAGAGTGACGGCTTCGCCGCCCAGACTAGTTTCTTTTGGTTTGCGTCCCTCTTTCCTTTACGCCGCTCCTTAACCAGAAGGCCCCCTCTCCCTGAAGCAGTCTTTGCTAATCTCCCGATCAACGCGGATTATCCTCCTCCGTAGAATAACGTTGGTGCCGGTCGGTCTTGTCCTTCCTTCTCCCTTCCTTTTAATTTGTCTTCATGCATGAGCGGATTACGAATCAGGCGTCTCGAGCGGCTGCAGATCGATTTCTAGGAAGGCCCCCCCTACCTTCACGGATTTTCGAAGTCCCCTTTCTTCTCTCCAGGTCCCCCTTTCCCTCTTTCTCTCCTTTCCCCCCTCTCGATGCTTTTGCGTTAGTCCTCTTTATGAGTTAATGGAGTTTCCCTGCGTCGATAAGGCTAGTACCTTGTCCCCTCTTTTTTTCCCCCTGCTCTCCCCTCCATACGAAAGTCGGGCGAAGGCGCTTACGCCAGCCGGGTAGTTGACCGCATTTTCCGGATGATCGACTGTTGTGAACTTCTCCCTCTTCTGGCGTTACCTCCCAGATGAGACGGCCCCTTCGCAGGAGCGCCCTTGACTAAGCACTTCGGTTTTGAGGTTCCTTCATTTCTTTTCTTCGATCTTTTCCCGTTTCTCGGTTAGCGGAATAAAAAGTTTCTTTAGGGAGTTTGTCTTCAAAAACTTTCTTGTCCCTTTTTTTCTTTTCTCCCTTCCTCTCCGCCGCCCAATGTTTCCTTCTTTTCCTTCTTTTGCTTTCCCTCAGGTTCCTTTTGCTGCGCCGCGATCTCGTCGGCGATTGCGATACAAAGGATGATGAAGGTTGCCCCTTCCCCCTCTATCTTTCTTTCCGCTCATTCTTTTCTTCTCCACGGCAATCGCTGCCCCCGGTGAAGCCGGCGCACTGGCCAGTCGAACTGGTATGGTTATCATCACGGCGACGTTTTTACGACCCCCACACGTTTGTTTCCTTCCGCCGTGAGCGCTCGAGGATGCGTGGAGCCCGTCGGGAACACTTCCTGTGCGAGCTTTCTTCTTTTCTTTCTATGAGTCCCCCCGAAGGAATTTTCTGCCCTCCCAATAACGGGTACCAGTTCGACGATATATCTTGGATCATTTATCTTTTTTCCTTCAGACTCCGTGGGGGTGTTGATGTCGAGACTCAGATCCGGCTTTACTACGTGCGAAACGTAACGGTGATTGGTGCTGTTGGTTCTTCTTCAAGGACTTCTTGGGACCTCCTACAGTACTCGAGCCTTCTCGAGATCTCATTCTTCTCCAAATGAATCGTTTTCCCGCGCGACTCTACTTACCTCACTCATTGCGCAAACGTTTTTCCCGCAACCTGTTTTCCCCTTTTTTTTTGACAATCCAATTCTTGGCTTTTACTTGGCGCGACGGCATCAATAAGTTTGACTCGGATTTCCTGGATTAAGAAGTCGATTTCCGGACCCGACCCCCCCTCTTTTTTTTTTTTTTTTCCTTCGGTCCCTCGAACGTCATCACCAAGGTGATGCAATCTACGCTTACTCTATTTATTTCACGGCCTCCTTCATTTGTGAAAAGAGCCTCATCCGCTGCCATTGTGGTGCGTTCCCTATCCAGGAAGTTCTCCTTCCTTTTTTAGTACCGTCCCACTCATCTTTTATGCCGCTACCGCTCTTTTTTGAAAACGATACGTCCCCTCCACTCAACTCCTCCATTCCTTTTCCCCCTTCCTGTTGATTCTTACGGCTTTTTCCCCTCCTCCGTTCTTTTCCTCCTCGCGGTGAACAGCACGCCTCGCGGATTGTCCTCCGAGGACCCCTAGTGATCATATTGATGCAATGTTTCCCCCCTTAATCCCCTTTTCTTTGTGGCGGTACGTGCATTTTAATACTTTCATCATGCTGGGGTATCGCGGCGTGGGCGGGGCGTTTTTTTCCCCTTTTTTTTCCCTTGAGATCTGCGTCGATTTACTCCTTTCTCTCTTTACCGACACGGCTGCTGCATTCCCCATCAATCGGTATCTGGGACTTTTCTTCTGAGGAAACCGTTTCTTTTTCTCGCTATGGATTTGTCCCTGTCATCGCCTGCTACTTTTCTGCCGAGTTGTCCTTTCCCCGCCCGCCTTTTGGAACTTCTTCTCTTACCTGCCGCGTAAAGCAGCAGAAAACTACCTTTAAGGCGAAGTGACTTCCAGTTCTTCCCCCTCTAGGTCTGGTCTTTCCTTATTCCATCCGGTGCATCTCTCTTGCAAGAATGCGTCGCTCCTTTTTTTCTTTTCTTCTTTTGAAAGTCTTTCTTCTCTCGCTGAATTCTACGCTCGCCACTTTCCGATTATGGAGCCCTCCTTACCCTACTATTGGTCTCTCATATTTTTCCCCCCCCCCAGTTGACTTTCTTTCCCTGACTCCTGGGGCCCCGAAGAAAAAGAGGCCCGCAGTTAGGGTTCGACTTCAGCTTTTTCCGTCGCTGAAGTTGTTTTTCTCGGCGTCGAGCGTCAGTTTTCCCGATTGTTCCAAGATGTCCGTAATGGCATCTCTAATGGTCCGGTTTCGTCACTTCCTTCCCTCCTCTTCTTTTTCTCGCAGGAGATCGTCCCAAGATTCCGCGCTCTCGCATCCGAGCCCACTTTCTTCTTTTCCTTCTCCTATATTTGGACGATGCAAGAATCGCCTTAGAGACGTTTTGAGCCCACTGTTCCTTTTATCAAACTCCCTCCAGTCTTCGTGCTAAGCTCGCACTCCTCCCCAGAAGTGAAATTCGAATCTCACCTACGCGCAACTCTCTCCCCCCCCCCTCTCGTTTTTTGAGACGGGCATATACAACCCCCCCTTTCTTTCCTTTGGTTTCCGATTTTTCTCCTACAGGCTTGCCGGCGAGTTCACCCTGCATCCCGTTCCTCAATCGAACGATTTTAACGCCCCCTCCCGCCTTTCCCTTTAACCGCTCTTTCTTCTTTTTTTCCTCGCGATGCCTTAAGCAACCTTCCTCCCCTCCCCCCGAGTGAGAGAGTCGAAAGATTCCACTTTATTGAGCCCCCAAAACGATTTGGTGTGCGATATGTCTCCATCGGCTTCTTCCTTCTTCCTTTTCTCTGCTCCCTTGTATTTCCCCCGGCCCGCACGATGTGAATATTCTCCTCGACCATCGACGGAAGTACGAGGAGCCACCTTCCCCGTACAGACAATGGTGAAATGGCTTTTTTCACTGGCGCGGAGAATCGTTGTTGAATTCTATCCCTTGCCTTTTTTACTTTGGCCGTTTTTTCTATTGATAGGCTCCGCAGGTTCATTGATCCCATATTTGGTGCTCCTTTTCTTTCTTTCCCTTGTCCCGGTTTTGTTTTTTAGGCCTTTCGACCCATTTTTCTCGCCCGCGGACAGGCGACGTTCCAGTGGCGACTCTTTCCCTCTGTTCTTTCCTTTGCTACTTCCCTCTGCCAGTCTTAGCTCGAGCCCGGGCCCCCTTTTAAACATTTTGCCCTCTGCCCTGTTTTCGCACACGATCGCCCTTTCCGACTTTTCTGGATCGAGGACTCCCATCGCTTCTCCTTGACCACTTCTTTCTCCCTTGTGTGCTCCAAGGACGTCCGTCACCTTTTCCTCCCTCTGAGCCCAGATTCTCTTTCCTCTCTGAAAACCCGATATTTGTTTCCTTCCCGCCCTTTCCCGTCTTTGTGGGTTCCCCTCTTCAGGCTCCAGATCAAGGTCCCCTACATTCCCTGGTCGTCAGACTGCCCGCATGTCCCCCGACTTTAATCCCTCTCGAGTCATATCCAGGATTTTCCTCCGCAGTTTGGTTTTTTTTAGCTCTCTTTTTTCCTTGTGGTATGACCCCCTTTCTTGATTATTAATTTGGAACACAATGCGTTGCGGCGGGAGCCCTGAGTACTCTGTTTACTTTCCCTTGATCTTTTTTGTTTTCCTTTTCATCGTTCTAACCATTGTTCGCCCTCTTTCTTTTTTTTCAACAACTTCACTTTTTTCTCTCCGCGAACTCATTTAGACTATGCTCAGTGGGTGGGGGTCGGACTTTGAGACTCCTTTTCATCCCCCCCCTTTACTCATTCTGCAAGAAATATATTAGAATTCCCATCCAATCGGAGAGTTACGATCCCGTTTCTCCCCCCCTGCTGGGTCCTCTTGTCGTCTTCTATCGTAGCCTGATTCCTGTGAGATTCGTTGACTCGGGCCCTCTTACTGCTTGCATGCCAGATTTCCCTCTCACATTTATCCCGGTAAGGCGGCTCTCCCCCTCTTACGACCCTTTCTACCCTTTCCTGTCACCTGCGCCGCGACCGGCCCCCTTCTGCTCTTGAAGATGCGTGGCGAAACTCGTTCCATTCCGATAATTTCCCCTCCCTGTCTCTTATGCAGATTGCGGGTCGCGATTCTTTCGCGATCGCTTCAGCCTGCTCCCATGCATCCCTTCCTTCACAGTTCAGCTTTCCCTTTTTTTTGTCAACCCATCGATTCGCGCTTTTCTGGAGCGAGGACAGCTTTCTCTCTGCTTGTTCTTCTCAATCCTTTGCTTTTTTTTCTTCTGAACGATTCCCCCCCCCCCGCATAAGGGGGCGCAATATCTAGCGGCCTCCCCTTTTCTTTACCTGAAGCCCGCCGGTAATCTTCTTTTTTCGCGAGCACCACTCCATCGCGCTGAATTTATGTAGCGGATCAGTTTCCCTGAAATTCTTTCCCGCCTTTTTTCTCTCCCGCGGGCCTTGGGCGATTTCGTTGAGCCAGCTGTCTTTTTTCTTCTCCCGGTCCCTACGTTGCGCGGACCCCTTTAATCGCACCAGCCCGTTGTTGTGTAGGGATCCACATTTTTGCTTTTCTGATAATCGGTTAGTCTCGGGACGCTTCGGCCAGTGCACGGTCCCCTGTACCCGTGCGGAGCTTTTGCCTTTAAGCAAAGTCGAGTGAAGGGGGAGGCCATCCCATCATTTTCGAGTCTCTAGATAGTCGAGCGCTTGAAGGTCGTCACGAGACTCAGAGCACTCGCTCTTCTTTTCTGCCTGAGAGGCGGCGCTCCGTTCAAGATCCTGCTCTCTGAAGATAGAGCGTCCTTTCTCTCTGCTTTCCATTTCTTCTTCCCATTAACCCTCTTTGTCGCAACTAGTGACTGCTCGCCCGCAGCCGAAAAACCCTTATCTCCTGGATTCCCCAGTATTTTCCCCGTAGGTCATGAAAGGCTTGCCGATTGTACTTCGGGAAAAGACTTTCCTTCCACTTTCTTCGATCAAAGATGGCAAGAGACCGACAACATCGCCCCCCCCCCCTCGGGGCAGAGCGCTCTAAATTAGATAGACTGTTCTTCTGGCGAGTCCGCGCTCTCGGCGCTTTTTTAAAGCCGGAAAAAGACGCAGTCCGCCCTGCGTCCCCTACACTTTTCTCTACTTCTTCATAGTTTCGTTTATTAAGTTGTAGTTTTCTTTTTCCCTACCTTTTTTTTCCTGTCTTTTTTATTCATCTTGCGCGGCGGTAAGACTTCAGGTTTTCCTCGAATTTCTTTCCTCCTCACTCCTCGTTCTCTTTGCAGCCCGTACATCGCCTTCCTATTCCTCCGACGTCGAATCAATAGCGACATTCTTTTTTTTTCCGCCTCGCCCAATTCATCCCCGATCTCTTCTGTCGTTTTGCAGCATTTCGCGGAGTGAACCCCGCTCTTCTCAATAGAAGCCCTCCTCTAGCAAGTTCACCTTTCCTCCGCCTCTCACGCGCGACCCCTAATGATGAAGTCCGGTTCGAAGGGATGCCCTCCTTTGCATTAAGATGGCTTGTTTTCCTCCCCGATGATCGCCTTTGGGTTTTGAACTAAGCAATAGTCTCGTATTGCCGACGCGAGGAGATCTTCTTCTACCCCCATTCTTCTTTATAAGCCTGCTTCCTTTTTTTCTTGAATCGCGTTTGATGTTCTCTTTTTTTTTCCCGTGGCGGTTGGAATACAATCTGCTTTTTCGGACCTAAAAAAGTTCTCGTGACCTCGAACCTTCGTTCGTATTTCTTTTCTCCTCTTCTCCACAATGGTAAGGCGTTCCGCGTCTTTTCCCCACCTTAGTCCTTGCTTTTTTTCGCAGCGATATTTTCTGGATCACTCACCGTGTGAGGCATGTTTTGTTCTCGAGATCCGTTATTTTCCGCGTCCCTCCCTTCGGATCATCCTTCCCATTCCGCGGCAAACTTAGGTACGGCACTTCCGCGACGAAGAATTTTCTGTGAAACTCACTTCGCCCTTTTTTTTGCACCCGTTTTTGCCCGCCAACATTTTCTCCCTTTTCCGAGAGCCGATGGTCTTGTATTCGGGAATCGAATACGCGCATCGTTTCTTTTTCCTCCGCCTTCCCCCTTATAGACTCCCCCTTTTTGCAGTTTCGCCCGTTTTCCCCTCAGTGATCGATTTTCCCGGTTAATCCACCATCCAGTTGTTGTTTTTGCTCGACTTTCACACGGCGTATAACGTCTGACTTTTTACCGGCTGGCGCGCGCGCGGAGTGGACGTCTCTCAACTCTATCCTCCGATTTCTCTCCGATTCTGCTTCCCCGGCAGCACCACCCGGACCGCGCCCCCGCAGCTCCGATTTACTTGGTTTTTGTTTGACCCACTGCGCGTTCCGGTTTTACCCCTTTTTTGCTCCCATGTGCTTTCTTTTTCCCTCCCGAAGTTGCCTTTTCCCTTGCCGGGATGAATCTTTTTTACCCTGGATCAATACGGTTTCCCTTTGACCGACCGCCCGAACTCTTCTCTGGCGGCCGCGACCTTTAATTAAACTGTGATGCTCCATCGCGACTGATATCTCGGAGAGCTACCTAGGGACAGCCGCGCGCCTCTGCCCTTGTGGTCTCATTTTCCTTTCCCCCCCTCACCTTTCTCCTGGTCATCGAAATGAGTAAAGCACCCGAAGCCGTCTCCGCTACCCGATCCACGTACCTCGAGACCTCCCATTCAACTAGTGATGCCCCTTCCCCCTCCTTTTTGAGCTTCCTTCGCGAAGTTGCACCCCATAGATTCTCCGCCTACGCGACAGATTTCAGATTCACCACCTGTAGTCTTTCACATATTTTCAATTCCTTGCTCTGGCTGTAAGCGCCTTTTACTTCAGTTAACCATTCTTTTTTTTAGCGAGTCGGCTTGATGACAATTTTGCCTAGCTCCCCCTTTCTTCTTGATCTCTCTATGCTAATCCTCTCTTCTCCGAAGACATAACAGATCCTTTTGGGAAGGATGTCGCCGGTACCCCCCCTTCTTTTACTTTGTTCAGATATGGCTTCTTGTTCGCTTCTGAGGAGGATTAATTTGCTGGCGCCTTCTAACCTGAGCCGCTTTAGATTAACTCCCTTCTTCCTCGCTCAATGAGCACCCCCCACTACCGAAGGCGAAGCTTGAAAGCGCTAACGGTCCCCCCTTCCTTGACGATGAAGGAGGACCTAGCGTGTCGACCGCTCGAAATCAATTTGTCCTTTTTTTACGGCGTTACCCTTCGGAGTTATCTAGAGTAATTCCCGCTGCACTACGATTAGATTCTGGAGAGAGCCAGAGTGCTTTTGTTTTCCTTCGCGTTAGATGGTCCCCCATCTGAATTGTCTCTAACATACTCTCCTCCCCCTCTTCAAGCCTTGTCTGTTTCCGTACTCCGATCTTCCCCTTGAGTGGTGAGGAGCGCTCGGCCCGTCGTTTGAGAAAGATTTTTTTTCACGCATGGCCCCCGCAGATGGAGTCCACCTGTTTCCCTCTACTCTCCCTGAGGATGCTGCGATCGCTGATTAGTAGACTAATCGCGCAGCCCCTTCCTCCTGAATCAGAGTCTTTGCTTCTCGAGCTTTCCTGCCCTTCCACCGCACCCCTCATCGCGCCTTTTCTAGCGTCTGATCCTCATCCACCTTAACGTCGAAGGCTGAAGTGCATCCCCTTCGCCCCCCGGCTTAGATTCTGTTTTTAAGAGTCACGTGAGAACGATGCTCCACTTTATATGGTTTTGAGACAGGCTAATACCCCCCCCTGTGTACTTTTTTTCGTCGGCAGCTGCAAAGTCTTGAAAGGTCTCTTCCCCCGCTTTTGTCCCTCTGGTCCATCGCCTTTACGACAGCTTTTCTATCCTATGCGGTCACGATCAGCATCAGCGCTGATGTCCTTACGAAAATGAACCCCCCTCCGTAGTTTGCGGTCCGACTTTCTGTTTTTTCGGTCCACCGACAGTTTGGCGCGCTTTCTTTCTTGGCGCACCTCATTTTTTCCCCTCTCCTCATGTTCTGCTAAAATTTCTTTTCTACGGCCGCATCGATGCCCCTAGCTCCCTTTCCCCCCCCCCCCCTACGGAATTCTAGGCGAATCTTGAAGAACGGCGTTGCCGGTAAATGGGACTCTGCCTGGGCGGCGACCGAGAGAGCCCCAATCATCGCCAGTGAAATTTTCTCTTTCCTTTTCCCCCCGCGTTAGCTGTAGGAATTTTGCAGTGATAGCAGAATCTTGCGACTAGAATAGCCCCTTTTTCTTTTGTCGTCGCGAATTGGACAGTGGGTGGTTGAATTTCAGAAATGGTATGCCCCCCCCCCCCCCCCCCCCCCCCCCCCCCCCCCCCCCCCCCCCCCCCCCCCCCCCCCCCCCCCCCCCCCCCCCCCCCCCCCCCCCCCCCCCCCCCCCCCCCCCCCCCCCCCCCCCCCCCCCCCCCCCCCCCCCCCCCCCCCCCCCCCCCCCCCCCCCCCCCCCCCCCCCCCCCCGGATTGGAAGGGACCTCTCCTTTTTGCTCTCTAATCCGCTGGCCGCCAGCCTCGTCCCTATTTAAGCATCTTTCAGTCGGTCCGATCCTCTCCCCCGCCCAGCACTCCCTCTTGCCATCCGCTTGGTTTCGCAATCTATCTCACTCTACTCATTTTTTTGTGCTCTCTTCTAAACATTTCTTCCTGCCCCTTCTCTTCCCCCAATTTTTTTTTCTACCCCAAGGACCAAGTTAAAAAGGAAGCAAACCTATGTCTTGATCCTTTCTCCTTTCGATCTTTCCAAGACTACTGTTGATTTTCCGCACCCGCCCCCTTACACATCGTTTCTCACTTGTTATTTCCCGGCTTCCCTCTCCAGATCCCAGTCAACCCTAAATCTCCTCCTTGGTCTCTCCCCCTCCGATCTTTTTTCCCACCCTATTCTGATCCTCTCGAGCCTAG
>Ga0179593_1277481_pt1 | contig 14831 bp, 17 predicted proteins | sample CZODoug2_1_08_16_FD_185931 | JGI IMG/M metagenome (GOLD analysis project Ga0179593, IMG submission 185931) | Vadose zone soil fungal communities from Angelo Coast Range Reserve, California, USA - CZODoug2_1_08_16fungal (PacBio error correction) | ecosystem: Environmental > Terrestrial > Soil >... | reverse complement strand
CTGTATTTTTTTTGAAGCCTTCTTTTCTAATTAGATGAAGCCTCCTTCGCTGTCTTTCTTTCTCCTGTCTGCTTTTGGGTTCCCGGCATGTTCCTCTTTTATGCTGGCTCCTTCTCGTCTTGAGCACCCGGGAACATTTGCGGACCCCCCCCCATTCCCTTTCCCTCCTGCTTTGAGTGTGCCTACAAATCTACCCCGGTCCGTCGCTATCTGCGGTTTCCCTGTTTCCTTTCCGGTTTCACGCCCCCCCTTTTTTTTACGTTAGGTTGGAAATCGGGTCGAGGAATGATGTCGCCGTTTTTTTCTTTCCTTGTTCTCTTTCTTCAACTCCCTTGCCCAATTTTGACAATTCACAACTTGCCCTCTTTTTACTTACGTTTCGACGGCTTTATACCGCCCTGCGCCCCGGCATCACACTACTTTTTGCTCACGGGCCTCACTTCCCTACTTGTCAGAGGGACTGGGATCTCTCGCGTAGCTGCACTATTTCCTCTGATTTCTTTCTTTTTTATTTCCGCCCTGATTGTTCTTCCCCCCGCTGAATGCTTGTTTCAGCGTCCTAATGCCGATGTGCACTTTCAAAAAGTGGACACTTCTTTTCTCCCCAACTCCGCGCCCTTTACTTCAAAGTACTTGCCCTATCCCTCCCTCGTGTTCTTCCCCTTTGCTGTGGAGTGTTTCATACTACCCAGTTTCCACGAAGCGTCCTTTTTTGTGACTGCACTACCGCCGTTGGCCAAAGCCACTCGCAGATTGCTAGAGTTTGATTTCGGGTGGTTTCTTGCTCTCTGCATCCCTCTTCTCAAGCGTTTCTTCCAGAGGTACTTGATCGGTCGTTTTAAACCCCTATTCATGCGTTCTGTATTTTTTTTAGTCCCCCCCCCCCTCTTTTTTTTTTCACCCTCTGTGACGATAAGTCTTCTTGAACACAAGAATCTCTGTTTTTCCCCTCGTGGCGTTCATAACTTTTCCTGAGTACCCCTTTAGTTCTGTTTCACGGGTTATTTTCAGTCGTAACACTGTCGTCCTCTCTGGTGCGTCTCGTTCATGCCCGCGTTCTCCTGTCTGCGCGTTTCTTCCTCTTTTTCCAGGTCACGATCCCCCACCTCCTCTGCTCTAACAACGATAACTCTCCCCCCCCCGTCTACGGTGCGTGGAATTGTCGGAGCTTCGATGACGATCCGGTGATCGCTTTTTCCAAAGTCTTTTTTAGTGGAGCCACGTCCTCCGTCGTCGTGCTTTCCTGCTTCCTCCTGCCTCCAAACTTGGTCCCCTTTCACGCGCAATTTTGATACTTGCCTAGCCGAAAAATTGTACCTTTACGGAGGTTTTTTATTCTTCCGCCCTTTTCGACCTCTTTTCCGTCCCGGCATGCCCCAGCGACCCTCAACCATGTGCGTTGAATTTTTAGTACGGCTCTCTAGAGACCAGGTTTGTCGACAGGGCGTCATCTCGTGGCCCCCTCCTAAAAGTGAACACCGTGCTTTGGCCCTTTTCTTCTCGGCTCTCTCTTCTCACTGCTACGTGCCCCCCTCAGTACGTGACCTTTTCGATTTTTTTTGGATCTGGACCTTTCGAGTTCGCCAACGTTTTTTTTTTCGGGATTCTTTCTTAGCAAACAACTGATGACTTCTTTTTTCAAACCGAATTTCTTGCCTCTTTACTCTTTATTGGCTATTGTCGGACCACCGTCCTGCCCACCCTTCCGGGGAAGAAGTCATGTTTGCGCCCTTTTTTCGTCTCCTCAACACTTCAACTGTCTTTGGTCGGCCAAGACCTTCGCCCCTCTCCCCCGAGTTTTTCTATTTGCCCTCAGAGGATTTCTGACCTTTTTTTGGGTCCTCCCTTCCTGTTCTCGCCCTTGAAGTGCCTTCTTGCGTTTTCGCGTCTTCCAAACGCCTTGGTTCTGTTACTTTCTTCTTAAGTCCAAGGAGTAGCGGTTTGATGACCCTTCGAGGGTTCCGGTCGTCCCGCTTTCTTCTTCTTTTCCTCTCCGGTAGTTTTTCCCTCCCCTTTGGATTAGCCCTTGTTTCTGATCTTTTAACGACTCTTAATCTCCTCTCTCCATCCCTTTTCGAGTCGGCTTTTGACGATCGGTTTTTGACGCGAATTGTTCCCCCCCCCCTGAAGCCCGTTTACTCTGGATTCTAAAGCTCCGGCTTGCTACTTCAGTTCTTTAATTAGAGGACGCTCACCAGTTACTTCCTAGCCTCACGAAATCCCTTTCCGGTCTTTAGCCCAGTTCTTTATGCGGACTTTTCGTCTCTACGGTTGTTCCAAGTGCGGCCATTCGAATGGAACTTTTGTCCGTACAAAAGCTTCGCTTCCTTTTTACAATGTAATAGATGGGATCCTGTTCTTTCGCTTTCAGCGACGCCTTCACGACTGCCTTTTTTACTCCCTTTTATCTACAATAATAAGTTCTTGGTTTTTTGAGGTTTCCTCAGAGTCTTTTTCAGATTCGTTGAAAGCATCGCCCCCTCTCGATTTTTCTTCCAGTATGGAACTTCTCCCCCCCCCCCCCCCACAAAGTTATATAAGATTTTTACCTTTCCCACACATATTTTTCCCTTCCTTTCTCGTGCAACCTTTTCACCTTTTCACCCGGATTTCCGAAAGCTCTGCATAAATGCCATTGGGGGCGTCCCTCCCTCCTTCGTAAGTCTTATTAATAGTTTTTTCTTCTTTTTTCCCCCTGTAACTTGTTCTTTCTCTTTCAATCCTGCCATTATCGCCTGCGTGTGCTCCTTCCTACAATTTTGTTTGCGCGGAATGGCTTCTTGTGTTGCTCCCCCTCCATTCGCTGTTCCCTTCCATTTCCTTTCAGTGCGGCGATCGCTGAGATCTCGGGCTTCACGTTCAGTCACCACATCTGCCTCTTTTCCTCTTGACTCCACGGGCATGAATACTATGTTTTCTGCGGTTGACCTCGTTCCCCTTCTCGACCCTCCCTCCCGCTCACTCCTTTCCCTTCAGATATTACCAGACACAATTTTCGTTCTTCTTTCGCCGTCCAATTTTTCTGGCCTGCTGAGGCACTTCTCTCCCGGAGAGATTTGCACACAGCACTGCCTGACTTCTGCTCCTCGCCCCGACTCTCTTCTGGTTCGTTATTGCTGACACCCCCCCGATATTGCTTGTTTGTTCTCTCCAAGGCTCCCCTCCTTTGCGTCCCTTTCCCCCCCTTTTTGATGACGTGTTCACGCCCCACTCGGCCTGTTGCATGTCTGCCTGCGCCTCCAGGACCGGTTTCCCATTTTCCTATTTTTCCTTGGGTGCTTAGACTTACCCCCAAAAGTTGGTCGCCGGGGGTTCCCTTTCTTTCTCCAAACGCGGCCCAGTCGCGGTCGTTGTCTTCTTTTATTTGACCTGGCCGAGTCTGCTAAACGCCTCTCCCCCCCCCCCCCCCCCCCAAGCACTTTTTTGCTGTTGTTTTTTGGCCCGTTGAGTCTTAGACATGGTCGTCAACATTCTCTCCCCTTTACGTCGTTCGAAAAATTCCCAACCTTACGAGTTTTTGGTTAGTCTCTTTTGCCTCGCGGGTGTTGGTGGGACCCTCGATTCTGCCCCTTTTCTTGTTTCAAATACCTGCGCCGCTTCCCTTACCACAATTGTCTCTGGACCTGTCGATATTGATATACTTGCAGGGTACCCCTGGACCATTTTCTCCTCTCAGCTGGTCCCCTTCCCTTTCTTCCCCTTTCCACTAACTTGGTCCTTGTGCTTTCTCCGCTCTGTCTTCGTCTCGGTTCCTGATCCCAATTCAAAAGAACCGTTGGTCGGATCCTGTTTTTTTTTTTAGGTTTGATCTTTTCTCCCCTTCTCGCCTCCTTTTCCCTTCACCTACTCCTTGTAGTCCTCATTCCTCCATGATTCGTCTCTCTTTTGTTTCGTACTTCCACCCATCTTTCCCCACGGCCTCTTTTGCACTTTTTTCTTGTTTATGCCTTACCCTCCGCGTGCCTCTTTAGCTTTCTTGTGTTTCGCCTCCGTCTTTGCGTCTTCCTTGATGTGTTCACAAACCCCGTCTTTGACCAGGTAGTTTTTCTGACAAAATCTTGTGGTTACGCCCCGTTTTTGGTTTTCTTTATTTTTTTTAGGGTGACTTTTGAGACATCGCATTTTTTTCTTGCTGCCAGCTCTTCTTTTTAAACCACTCGACGTCTCCACAACGCTTAAGCTTGTTGTGGCTTGTTTGCTTTTTTTTCCCGGTAACGCTTTTCGTCAAGAACTTTTTTCATGGCAAAAACTCCCCCGATTTTGCTAGCCTTTTTTATTGATATGGCTGGCTTTTCTTTTTCTCTCCTCTTGCCCTTCCTCTGCTTTCCATAGAACGTCCTTTCCCCTTTTCTTCATTTCGCGGGGTATTTTGAAACCTGCATTTTCTGGGAGGATCCTGCCTACTTTCTTCCAGTTTAATCAGAAATGCGTTGGTTCCTTTGTCCTGCTCCCGCCTGTTCTCTAGCCCAGCGCTACTTCATCGTTCCACCTTCCCGTTATGTGAGTATTTCCAGTTTCTGCAAACCTTGAGTTGGTCCGGCTCCGTGTTTATCCATTCCCTTCGCACGTCCCTTATCGGGTTCCGGGTTTCCCTTTTCAAATGTTCCCCATGGAGCGGTCCCAATAGTCCAGAGCACTCGGCGCCATCCAGCTCCTCCCCTCTTCCCTCGTTTTGAGTTAACCCTCTTTCTTTTCGCCTTTTCGTGAACGTCACCTGTACGCATGAACTTCCCCATTCGCGACCTATCCCTTGACTTTTTCACCCAGATTGTGGGGGATTATCCCCTTTCAGAGTGAAGTGTGGGGTGGTCTTTTTCCTTTCCCTTTTTTTTCACCGCCGCCTCGACCACCAGGAGAAATCCGTTTTGGAAAGTTTTTTGTTTTTAAGCAGACTTCCCTGGCAATCATCCTCTCTTTTTCTGCTTCTTCATTGTCCTTTTCTCCGTTATCCCCAGAGGGGCCGCTTCCCTCAATGGTCACCGAATACTTTTCTCCTCGTTGTGTGTTAGATGAGAGTTTTCTTTTTTTTTTTTGTAATCTGGGCGCTTTGTCACGAGAAATGTCCTGAATCGCCTTCCTTTTATGATGCAGCAGGTCTGATTGTGGGGAATCTGTCGTGAGTTAAGTCTCTGTACCTCTCTTTTTTTTTCTTTTTTTCCATGCGTTTTTCCCCCCCCCCTTCATGGGTTTAGAAGGAGTTTTATACAATATGGACCCTTCTTTGCTCGTTCGAACCTTTTTTCTTTCCTTTTCCGGTTCGGTTCCCCTACAAATTTCCTTCTTTCCTGCAGTTTTTGAATCGGTAGAGTCAGTTTTGGGCGTTTTTGCGGAGTTTTTGGCTATTGTTCCCGCGCCCGCCATGACCCCTTCTTTCCCCGGTAACCGTGCCCCGTTTGTCCTCTTCCGTTGCTCTTCTTTTCCTTAATACGTCCTGCGCCGGCATCCCCCACTCTTTTTTTTCCTTCCCTTTCTACCCAACCAGCGTTACGGGTACTGTCTTGCCTATGATTGTTCTTTGCGTGCTGCATGCCACACTAGGCGGCGCCCATGTCCTTTTTTGCTTATTCTGGCTGTCCCTTGGTTGATCCTACGCTTGTGATTCTCTTTAATTCCCGTCTCCCCCTCCCCTTTGAAAACTTTTTCCTTAGTTTTTTTTGAATCAGAGACTGTTTTTTCAAGCCTTCACCCTCGCATCTCCCATTACCTGTCTTTGTGATATTCAGGGATGTTTGTTTCCCATTATCCAGTCTTTCTCCTTCCCGAAGAAATACCCGCCTTTTTTGCAAAAGCCGCCGCTTACTTCGTTTTCGTTCTGTTTTTTGACGGCTTTCAGCACTCTTTCCCTCGAGCCGGTTTAGTTCTCTTATTTCGAGTTCGTCACCCCCATATTTTTCATCCGCTCCTGTTATTGCCACCGCTTTTTTTTCCCTCCGTAGCTCTGCGGCTTTTTCTCGTAGCTTATGCGTCCACCGACTCCCGTGGTTATGGCATCACCATGGGGCGCGACCTTCGAGGTGCTTTGCCCTTTTCTGGCAGTCGAAAACCCTAGTTTGTTTTTTCGACCGGGCGTCTTTTTTTTGTCCTTTAATTTTAGCGCCCCCTCTTTTGCTCCATTTCAAGTAGCTTCAACGACTCTTTAACCACGACAGTCCCCCAACATCTCTTCGTTGAATGTGTCGATTGTACGAGAAGCGTGCTCCCCCGTCCCCCTTCCTTCTTTTTAGTTTTCGCCGGTCAGTCAAGAGTCGAGGCCGTTTAGACTTTCCTTTTTTGTGACCCTTCTCCCCCTTCCGACAAGATCGCCTTGCCTCTCCCAGCCTTTCCTGAAGGCTTCCCGTTTTCGTGACTTGTCAATCTCTGTCGCGAACTTTTCTCCAAGAGAAACCCCTGCTCGGCGTTAAGTTTTCTGGCGTAAGGTCGAGAAGGTTTTTTTGCGTCATCCTCTCCTTTCCGCATCCCCCGCCCCCCGGGATTTGGACGTATTTTGAGCTACCTCTCATTCTCGGTCAAGCAGAAGGGACCTCGAAGTTCATCTCTTGGTTTGTTTGCCAATTTTTCCTTCTCCCGGCGCCCCGTTGGTTTTGGCGGTTGACCGACCACCCCCCCTCTTATGAGGTTCACCCGTTCTGGAGTTGCGCCGGACGCCCTTCAAAATTGGCCGATTTTTCTTCCCCGTCCTCGATTCTTCATTGGGTAAGGGTATTTTTTTCGTTTCTCCCCCGCCCCAAAGTTCCCTCTTTCTTTTGTCGCACGCCCTTATGACCCTAATCGTTTTTGTATATTTTAGATCAGCGGCTTTTTGACCCTGGCTGGTTTTGGGTCGCTCACCATGGCTCGCGATGACTTTTTATTAACTGTTCTTCACCCAACGCCCAACTTTTTTCTTTTTTTCCCTCTCTGTCGTTTTTTCCCCCCCTCTTTCGCGTGATTTAGAAGGGCGTCCTGTCGTCCGTCGGCCGTATTATTCATTTTCGGTATCTACAGCTGTTGTTGCTTCCCACTGTGACGAAAATATCGACTCTTTTGACCAGGACAGGAGTTTTTTCCGGCGGTTTGACGATCTTCCTTTTTTCGTCCTTTTTTCTCACCCCCCACTAAGCGTTCCGCTTGTGGTCTTACGTGATCCTCCTCTCATACCGGGATTCATCGCGTCCTCGCCCCCGTCCATTGACGCTGCTCCATCGTCTTCAGTTACGTTTTGGTTCTTTAATGAACAAGTGATCCGTGAATGCGTTCCCTCTTTTTTTTCCCTGGTGGTTCACTTTTTAAGATGTTTCCCCCGTCACAATCTGTGCCCCTTTTTTTCGCCTTCAAATCTAAATTCTGTGCAATTTGCCATCGATGGCAGATCTCTATTTTGTCTGGATTAAGTTTTGACATGTCCGACGAATTTCGTCCCTCCCCCCTTTTTTTTTTTTGAGAGGGCTCTAAAATTCTTTTCTTACTTAGTCTCTCCTTCCTCGATCGATCGTCCTCGATGCCATTTCAAGAAGTTCTACGGTGCCGCTTTGTTCCTGAATTTCACCCAGGAGTTAGGGTCCCCTTCTTCCTTCACGGTGTCCCCCCCCTTCTTTGTCCTCAGCGTCCGCATACTTCCCTTTCAGCTTTGCCGTTAAGTCCGCCCAGGCTGGACTGTCAGTCTCCTCGTGTGTCGCTCGTTCCATGTCATTTGTGCCTCGATCAATCCCTGTCAATATTTTGGTCTTCTCGTTCAAGACATGGTCTCTGGACCGTTCTTCCCCCGGTGGTTTGAGAAAATTTCGACCCTTTCCGTTTTCGGATCTGCTACGTTATTGAGGCGAGCGCGGAGATGATAGAGGCGTCCAGGTTTGCCGCCAGTGCAGATTATGATGTTCCAGGCAGGTCACTACTTGACGCCGTCTCCCTTGTTCCCCTCGAACCTTTTCCTCGTGAACGCGTTTTCCTGACCTCCCGGACCAGAACCCCTTTTGTGTGTCCCGATGCTTCCCGCTGCCGAGCGAGTCCCGTGTATTCGCGTGCCCACAAGCCCGTTTCCCCTCCTCTTCTTGCCCCATAGACGATCTTTTATGTTTTGAAGTTCTTTTCTTTCCCGCCCTATTCCTTTTTTTCCCCTGGGTCTCCGTCCCGGTCGACAATCTGTGTTTACCCTACCACGGTTTCGATGACTGTGTTCCGACCCAAACTTTTCGTGGAATTGCTGCTGCTGCCCAGCCCCTTTTTTTTTTCTCCTTATCTTCTTTTTTCTTCCCTGCCTGAAACCCACACTGTTGGTTTTTTTAATTTTCCATGAAGGTCGCCCACCAAAAAAGGAGCTCCTGCGCGGTGCATAGTTCGAGTTCAGTTTAATGACACGCGCTTTCTATACCGCTGCCGTCAAATCTTTTTCGCTTTTGACGTTCTTGTCCTATGTCGTGCTGACGCCCTTCTGGTAATTCTCGACTCCCTTCTCACACTTTAACCCTCCCTCTCTTTAGTCGTTTTCTCCCTTGCTACAGAGATTCAAGTTCCGGACCGGAATTACGCTCGCCGTCCTTAAACATGGCTCTTTTTCTTGCATGTCTATCTTCCTTCCATTTTCAATTATTTTCGGGTCCCACCGAGACCAGTTTTCTCCTCCGATCTCTATACGCCGGTTCGGACCGGCCTCCCCCCTTTAAAAGAAGTAATTTGGCGGTCCCGTTTTATTGATTGACTCTCAAACGCCCTCCGGATTCTTGCTTTCGTTATCGTGCGTCGTTCGGCTCTGGATCCTTTTGCAGCGCTCTTTGAACTTCTATAGCCCCTGACATAGTCGGACCCTTCCGGTCCGCGTCAACCCTTTTTTTTTCCCTTCGTGTTTTCTATCCCGGGCATGGCTTGTGCGCCTCCCCCTTTTGTTTGCCCCTTACACCTCGCGGGATCCACACGTTGCGCTCTTTGTTCGCCTCTGCTTGGGCCTTATCCGGATGGGTGACAAAACAGCGGTGGACCGGATATTCTTTGGTTAAAACTGGTGGGTCTCCGGTCTGACTTAGCAGGTCCCTGCCCTTTTTCTTTGAGCGCGGTTTGCCTTCCGCGGATTGCCGGAAACCCCTCCCGACGATCAAAACGCGATTCCTTCGGGTGATTTGCAATTTTTGGTTTATTCCTCTTATAGAACCTATTTTTGTCATGGATGAACCACTCCCCGATCCGGCCTCTCCACGTGGGGTGGGGATATTTCGGCCGGTACTGTCCATCTTTTTCAACCTGCTTTTCGGTGCATGAACGTACATGCCACTTTTTTTTTTCCCTGTCATTACTCTTTCTCCCCTCCTTCTCTTTCTTACGCCTCCGGTCATTCCCATAATTTTTTGCGCCGCTCGTGGCAATGCTCCCTCCTAGAGAGATCCCTGGCTTCTTGAACATACTTTTTTTTTTTCTTCCTGAGCCACCCCATTATTTGTCTGCTTCTGGCGCCGTCTATTTCCCCCTTTGCCAGCCTCGAAAGTACTCGATTTAGTTTCAAGGTGTTTTTTTCAACTGCGGTTCACTGCGTTTCTGGCAATTAGCCAGAGCATCCTCGCGCATACAGAGATGGCCGCTCAGCCTTTTTCGTTCCCCCCCCCTGTTTTTCCTGCCGTCATTTGTCGTGACCCTCCCCTACGTCTGAACTTTGAACCACGATTTCGAGAGTCCCCCTTTGAATCCTTTTTGAGTCACAACTCCGTCCTACCCAATGACCGGAAGTTGTGGGTTTGTTTTTTTTTGCTTACGAATAACGATTGAGCCCAGTGCCTCTCAGTACCGCTGGGTGTGCTCCTCTTCTTTTCCCCAACGAAGTTCACTTGCAATAATCTTTCATGTCTTCTCCCTTGGTCTCTCTTCTCAATCAAACGCAACAGACATTCTCTTCTTTCTCCTCCTTAGATTGTTGTGTGCGTTTCTTGTCTTTGTGGTTTTTCATCCTTTTCTTTTCCGACGCATTCGCCTTGCCTTTCTAGTTGCTTTTTTTGTTCCTTCTCCCTTTTCCCCCGCGCGTTCCGCTTATGATGGGTCTCTCGTCCTTTCTTTCTGCCAAAGGTGTTTTCCCCCACCCAACCCCACTACTGTCCCTTTTTTCTTTTTTTTGGAACCCGTTAGTGTTTCTTCCCAACTTGTAAATTAACGGTTACCTCGTGAAATCTGGTCCTTTTCCTTCTTCTTTGTCTTCACTGACCCCCATTTTTTGCCTTTCAGTTTTTTGTACCTCGGGTCCGTACGCTGGTTGGTCGTTGCTATGCGCGCCGCTGGCATTGGCAGCGCCCGCACTGACCAATTTGAAAAGGGCCCATCCCCGAGATTGCTGTGCGCTTTGCTTCGGGCCTGTTTTTTGCCGCCCCCCCTTCTTTTTTTCACGTTTTCTGCACCCCCAGCTTCGGGTACGCTGGGAGCGCTTTGGAGAGCTCTCTTTTTCGTTGCAATTTCCCTTTTTCTTTATTGCTTATCATTGGCCATGACCTTTTCGGGCTGATCCTCCAGTTGTTTGCTGGTTCCGCGCCATTTTAGTCTTCTAATGTCTTCTATGTCACCCTCCTCGCCGTTCAAGATCCCCCGTCCCCGCCGCCCAGGATACCCATTATTGATTCTTCCCTGTTCTCGGGATGTTTCCATTCATACAGTTTCGACGAAATAGGGAGCGTTTCAAAGCAAGGTGGCAAGACCTCCTCATCTGCACTCCTTTTTTGATCGTCGGTTTGGTTTTCTCCACGTATCCCGTGCAGCTCGCGCTTGGAGCCGATGCGAGGTCCTGCTAGTCTCCTTCCTTTCCCCACCATTTTCCCTCCGTAGGTCGACCGCGTTGTGTCCTTTCTCGCTTTTTCTCGTCATTCTCTTCCCCCCCCACTTCTACTTTTTGACTCGATTAGGTTAAGTTTTGTCCTCAACCTGGGGGCGCGCACGTCGAGGCTTTTCCGGGGATGGGCCGTCGAACACCTGACTGACGACTTAATGTTGATCTTGACGGAATGCGTCCTGCGTTCGTCATTCCGCGTCGCGCGCTTGCGCCCTTTTCAAGAGCCTCAACTCTTGAAACGCTCCCCCCCGTGAACAATTTTTCGTTGGTAATTTGAGGAGTCGACCTCTTTGACGAGAACAGGAGCGCTTTCATATTGTTTCGTGGCTGTCCCCTTTTCTGTCTCGTGCCGTATCCTCTTCCCTGTTCTCGGTTGTTTTTTCTGTCCTTTATGACCTTGAACAAGAGCCCATTGTGAATGACGGCCTTAGCTCGTTTCTGACCTTGCAGAACCTGGCGCGCCTTCAGCCCGAGCTCTCATACACAAGTCTCTGCTTTAAGTTTCGACGGGGTCAGGTTCGGAGAAGTTTGCCCATACGGACTTCATCGCAGATGTGGCCACCAGTTCCCCCGGCCACTTTCTTTGGACTTCAGGCTTTCGCGCCTTCGCCTGTCATTACAAAAAAAACCCCCTAGGTCACTAAGACGGACGCGCTTTCGCGCTTTGTTGGCGTTAATGGAAAGGAGACCCCCCCGTGTTTTGTCTTCGGTTGACTCCACCACTATGATTCCAGGATGTCCCCGTTCTCGTCAGTGGCGCAGCCGCCCCTTCAACAGGGGCCTATTTGTCTTGAGTATCAAAAACCGTGTCCGGGACTTGATGTCGTCGTTTCTATCCCGCCCCAAAATTGTCCCTATTGAGGTGGTCGGAACAGAAATTGCCTCCTCGATCTGGTTTTGCGCGCACTTGGAGTTGGTGACATGGAGTTGTGGTTTAGCGTACATCCTCGCCGCAGCTGAACGGTTCTTTCACAACCAATTTTTCTTTACTATCTTTTAGGCCAACGGATTTTATTCTGATTTCGAAGGGCCGCGGTCGTCCTCTTAGTAGTCAGGCCCTTCGTTATTTTATTAAGTGAAGGTTTGCAGTTTTTGGTCTAAAGGGGAAGCTATCCTCTCCCTCGCTCGCTGCAGGAGCTTTGCGGTTGACGAGCGTTTGGGGACTAATTGCTCAAACAACAATCCAGGTTCGCCAGTGGATTTTCACGAGAAGACCCGCCGGCAGATCCCTTTACCGGATTCATCGGCGGTCCATTCTCCAAAACCGATTCTCCAGTCAATCTGAAGCCTCCTTTGATGCGTGGTCTCCCAATTGAGAATTGTTGCGTTCGTGGCTTCAGTGGTTTTCCACCCGTGCGAAGAGGTTTCCTGAAATTTCAATATTAGCCTGACCCCCAACTTGCTTCGTCTCCACTTCGTTTACCTTTGCCCTGATGGCCACGTTTATTGTTGAGAGGCTTCCTTTGCGAGTCCTGCCCCACGCCTGAATTTGAGATCTCTCTTTTCTTTTCCTCCTCCTCGTGTTTTTTTTGCTTCTTCTATCTCTCAATTAGTAGCATGCTTCTTTTTCTGGTTGCACAGCTCGATCTTTGCCCATCCTCTGGACCATTACGCCTTTCGACGCGTTTTGTGTCCACCAAAATAGGTGTCCCGAATTTCTTTTTCTGGCACCTTTCTTCCAGCACGGTGCCCCACTTTTTGTCAGAATAGTTTCTTTAATATTTTGCGTTAAAGACCGTCCCCTTGCCCGGGAATTCGCTTGCTTTTATGCGTGCGGGTCTCGCGTGTAACAGTCCTGCCCTTCCGCTATGAAATCCCCTGTTAACGTCCTCGGGCCGTGCGTTCTTTATGTGATTAATCCCGGGTGCGGCGGCCTTTTTCCGGTGGTTGAGGCCCGCTCGCCCCCGCTCGTACAAACCGCCTTTGCCTTTCGCGGTCAGTTCGGCGAGCTTTTTTTTGAGCGATCGATAGGAGGCGTTCACCCCTGGGCAGTACCCAACAGCTTCAGACAGGAACTCTATACGGGCGACCTATGCCTCTGCCGGACCGGCATTTTCGAAACTTTCCTCCAACCCTCGTTTGCCGGACAGTAGGACCAGTCCCCCTTGAGTTTGAACTTCCGGACGTCCCTTTTATTCGGCAGGCGAGCCCGTTCTTATGCGGCCCCCACACCAGACTTTCCCCAACTAGGGTCGCAATAGCCCGAATCGAGGATGTCCGCCGTTCTTGCCGACACCGCCAATGCCTTGTCTGGACTCTGCCTGTGCACCCGGTCGTGCCCTCTGCGTCCCTTGACACGGTTGGCGACTACGTGTCAGACAAATCGGACATTTGTTGCTTTTTTTCTGCGCCCCTATTAAAGGGGTGACCCATCTGAGTTCAGGTGGTGCGTTCGCAGAAACAAAAAATTTTCGGCCGGGACTGCCTCCTTTTTTTCCACACAAACGCCGGCGCTGGTCTCCGTCTTCGTCCGAGCAATTTTCCCTACGGAGAGGCGCTCAGCTGCGTCCAAGTCCGGTTTTCTCTGGGGGATGCTGTTGAAAGCTGCGTTTGCCCATGTTCCAACATTCGACAGTTAGTCCGTCGAAACCCCTCACTCCCGAGTTGGTAGGCTCCATGTTGTTTTTTTTAGCTATGACACCCGTTTCGGAATAATACGATTCTTTGCCTCCTCCAGTAACACCATTGTTTTGGCCAAGGTTCGTCGCTTGCTTTTTTTCGATTGGCATGGTCACCGAGACCCTTCTTTTTATTTACCCTTAGCGGCCTTCGAAGCCGGTCTTGTCGACCGTCGCACACTAACAAGAAGGTCATTTGTTTTTTTTTTCATGCTCATTTCTCTTCATCGGTCGACCTCCGCCATTCAAATACTCCGGATGCTTGGTAGGAATGTTAAGTTTTTGTCGTGCTCTTGAGACCTGGCGCACCGTCGCGCCCTTGACTTTTAGGTCCCTAAAATAGCTTTTGACGATTACGTTTCGATCACCAGACTCTTCTCGAGTTTGCGATGTCCCTCCCGGGATGGCCTAATCTTTCAGCTTCACACCGGTTGAGGCAACTCCCTCGAGCAACCGCTGTGCTCTTTTCTTGTGTTTTCCTTCATTCTGCTTTAATGGCTCGCCTCTCGCTCTTAGGGGTCCCAAAAAAGCGGGTGCGGAACTACCCTTTTGACAAACCCGGTTTCGCCTTTTCCGACTAGCGTGACCTTCGACGGCTCTTGAGCAAGTCGTGCGCAGCAGATGCGGCGCACCCCCCCTCCGACGATCAACCCGCGCCGCTCGGAGTTGTTTTTGCAATAGGGTTTTCTCGGTAACCCTTTAGTCAGACTGTAGTCATCCACTACCCTTCCCTGGCTGCCATTCTGTCCCCCTCCTGATATGGCTTCTTTTGGTTGACGGTAACGTTCTGGACGCTGACGTGCATAGAGTCCATGCCCCATTTTTTGATTGCGCGGGCCTACGCGCTCGTACCTCTTTCTTTCGCGGGTAGGATCGACGAAGGTCATGGCCATGTTGATTCCTCCTAGAAATGCTTTGTCGACGCTGTGCAATTTCTCCAATTAGATTTTTTTAGAAAGGAGTCGGCAGCAGCGTCTTTTGTGTTGCCGTGAGCACCCAGGAGTGTGCTGCCGTTTTCAGTCGCTTCTCTTCTCAGAGACTCGGGGACGGTGTTCCCTTTTTTCCCCCCCATTTTTTTTTCCTTTGTTGCGCGGTCTTTTGACCTCGGTTTTTCACCTTTTTCCGTCTTTCGCGTACCGCGGTTCCAAACAAATTCCCCGTGCAGAGCAATTTGTCTTGACCCCTTACCGACTCATGAACCGGACAGATTTCGCGACGTTTTTGAATTTACCAGATGGGATGAGCACCACCTACTCTGAAACTGACAGTTTTGTGTTTGTTTTTTTGTGCCTGTCTTCAATAACGACGAGATCCCAGGGCTCCATCCTTTCCCGGGTGTGCGACTAGGAGGACTTTCCCCACAAAGCAGACTGCTGCAATATGATCCTAATTTTACGTGATCTTTCGTCGGACCCGCTTCAAGCAAACGCAAACCGCCC
>Ga0179593_1696685_pt1 | contig 14832 bp, 17 predicted proteins | sample CZODoug2_1_08_16_FD_185931 | JGI IMG/M metagenome (GOLD analysis project Ga0179593, IMG submission 185931) | Vadose zone soil fungal communities from Angelo Coast Range Reserve, California, USA - CZODoug2_1_08_16fungal (PacBio error correction) | ecosystem: Environmental > Terrestrial > Soil >... | reverse complement strand
CTTTCCCTCCTCCCCTATGTGGTCGCCCCCCGAAGTAGCAAGTTCTTCTCTGTCGATGGTGGACGAGGGGCCCCCTCCATCGACTGTCGCGGTTGATAATTATTGTCCCCCCACCCGGACGGAACGTGCCCCCCGCAGCATTGACGGAGACCCGTGGGCTGGGGCATGTCTTCCCCTTTTCGGTTCCGGGTGCCCCCCTCGGAGGGGATGGGGTTTCTTCCCCAGTGTTGGCGGGTCCCCTTTTAAGTTATAAAAGTGCGGCTTTTTCTGGCAGAATGAAGGTTTTCCCTTTAGACTTCTTCCTCCTGCCTGGTGGAAAGCAGTGCCTTCCCTTTTTCCCTGGCTCGGCAGGCTAAAGGGGATTTTTTTCCGGTAGTAGTTTCCCTTAATGACGAACTTTTCCCTTTACGATCCGATTTTTTTTTTTCCCCTTCGAGAGGAGTTTTCTAGGGTTTGTGATTGAACGAGCCTTCAAAATGAGGCCAGAGCCACCCTCCCTTTGCGTCAAAGAAGTGCCCTTCCTCTTCCGTCGGCGGGCGTTGGTGAGTATTTCTTGGGTTAAAGAGAAGAGCCCCCTCTTCCCCCTACCATTAGATCGGCGACCCGATCCCTTTTCCCCCTTTTAATCAGTCTTCTTGGCGGTCGTTTCTTTCTGGGCGCCCGGCTGGGATCCCCCTCTTCTCGAAGAAAAAGTAGGGCTTCTTTCTAGACCTGCTCTCCTTTTCCCTACCGTGTCGATCTTTTCACCTGCACCTTTCCTCTTTTTTTGACAGCCGGATGACAACTCTCCTTTTTCTTTGGGGGGATTTTTTTTTTCTTCATTCTTCCATTCTCCCGGGGAGAGCCTCCTCCCTTTACCGGATAATTCAATCCCCATTTAGTGAAGATCTTTTCCATGCAGAAGGGGGAACATTTTTTTGTTCTTCAAGTACTCCTTGTTGAAACCCCCCCCTTTTGCCCTCTGACGCACGCTATTTCCTGCAGAGAAAGCAGGCGATTCTTTTTACGAGTTCTCTCCCTCTCCAGAGTTTCCTTACTTACCCTTCTCCTTCGTGACAGACCCCTGCCGCCGCAAGTTCAGAGGAAAGGAACTTTTACGCCCTTCGGACGATCCTCTTTTTCCCGGCCGTGCCCCCCCCCGCGGTCTCTCTTTCGTCTCAGGGCCGAGTTTTTTTGTAGTGACTGTGGATTTCTTCGGATCTTTTTTTCCCCTTTTGAGTGGCTCCCCCTCCCCCTTTCCCCAATGTGAGGGTCTTTGTCGATCCCTCCCGCGGCTATGCGGGCGTCCTCTTCTTTCCTTCCCCTGTGCTTCGTTACACTCGACAACGTTTTCCCCCCCCTTTTTTTTCTCGCCGTGCGCTGCGTGTCCGTTCTTTTCCTACGGGACGAACGTGTCACGTGATTTTTCTTTCGGTGGAGCGGGCCACTTTTTTGAGCTCTGGGCTGTGTCCTTTTCCCTCCGTGAGTGTGAGGGAAATTCTTTCCCGGGAAAAGTCGCTTAACCCCTTTCCACCCCACCGTCCCTCTCCCGCTGAAATGTCCCTCCTCTTTTGAATGAGGATAGTGATACATTTCCAGGAGAAATGGAACTTGTTAGAAAAGATGCCTTATCCCCGTGGCTTTCTTCTCTTTTCCCCCATCGGGAAGGCATCGTCGGTAGAGGTTCCCCAGCCGACAAATCCCCCCTCTTCCTCCGTGAAAGGGGTCAGTCTATCGATCAGGACTAACCGTCCGTCCTTTCCCCTTTCCGTGCGGCGGCGAGGTCTCTTCGAGGCGCCTCTCTTTATTCTCTATGATCCAGACCCTTTCCCCCCCTTTTCCTCTTTAGTCATCTTCGAGGGTGAAAAAAGGAACGGAAAATATTTTCTTTTCCGATCTCGAAGAGAAGAAGGTCGCCCTCGCCCCTTTTTCTCTTTGGGGAGTCCCCCCCTTTCTTCTTGGAATAGTCTCCCCTCGCTCTTTCTTTAGCTCTGTCGGCAGAACGTAGAGAAGTCGTTTGAAGAAGGCTCCATGGAAAGAAGGTCTTTCCAGGCCGTTTGCATGGATGGTCCTTTCTCCGGGTGTAGGAGCTTTCTCACTTTTCCCCCCCTTTGTCGGAAGCGAGGAGGGGAGTAGAAGCCGTTTTTCCTTTTTCTTCGCGCACGACGGATGGAAGGTCTCCATCTTTTTCCTCTCTGAACCCCGTCGTCGAGATTCTGATCCTCCCCCGGGAAGGTCCTTCTTCTTTTTCCCCTTTTTCGTGGACCACGGCTAGGCCTTCTTTTTCTAAAAGGGGGAAGATGAAATTATTCCCCTTCCGAAAAAAGTGTATGGAAGGGCTGTTTCTTTCTTTTAATACAGGTCCCTAGTCTTCTTGTCCCTTTTCTCCCCTGCACCCGGAAGGGTCTTTACTACCTTTTCTCCCCCCCGATTCTCCTCTTTAATAATCCTCCTTTTCTAGAAAAAGACGGAGGCGCCCGTTTTTTTCCCGGGAGAATACCTAGGTTGAATTCCCTTTTTCGCCTCCCACCTCAGCCCCCTCCCCCGTTGGTTCGGGAAAAATTAGCTGATGTCAGTTCTATCCTTTTCCTTCCGGTGAGCCTGACCTGAGCGGTCTTCTTCTAAAAGCCTGGGGAAAGGTGTTTCCCGGCAGGGGGAGGATCAGTACTTCCTCCCCTCGTGATGTTCATCATATTTCCCCTCAGATGGCGCATTTTTCTTTCTTCCTTGGATCGCGCAGCCCGGAGTCTCTTGGATAGAGTTAAAGATACATCTCCCTCTCCCCTTCCTCGACGCCACTGCCTGTCATTTCTTTCCCCCCGTTAGTCTGGACCTTGAGCCCTTCTTTGATTTCCGCTAATAGGTGCTCACTCCCTTTTTTTTCCTTACTTCGATCTCCGGAGGAGGAGAGATCTTCCCTTGAACAGAGGAAGAGAGGTATGGCGAGGGTTCTTTTTCGCCTTATGACAAAAGATGGTTCCGGTTTTCTTTTTCCCCCTCTTATTTTTTCTCTCCGAAAGGCGGCGTTTCCTCTTTTTTTCTCTCTCGATCGTGCCCTAGCTGACATCGCTCATGTGAATGTGGGAAGTAGAATCCCTTCCTGATAGATAGGGTCGGTGCCCCCCCTTTTTTGTGTGCCAAAAACCCCTGAGTCACGGATGTGTGTGCGAACCACCTTTGTTGCTTTTTTTCGGAGGTCTAAAAAGTTCCCTTTTCTTTTCCTCGATGACGGACTAGATGGTTTCCCCCTCTCGAATTTGGAGAACCTTCCTTTGAGTTGCCATTTCTCCTTGACGGTAGCTTCGTCTCCGCAGCAGAATCCTGGAAGGAAAGGACGCGTTTTTGTAGAACGAGGGGATAGTCAGTTGTTCTAGGAGGCCCCAGTGTTCCCTCCCCCCCAGAGAAACGTCCTTCTTTTTTGTGCCGGGCACAACGGCCTCCTTGGAAATTTTTTCCTTTGCTGATCTCATACTCTTCCTTTTTCCTTTCCGATTCTGTGATTGGCCTCTTTTTTAGTTTTCAGATCGACACTCCTCTCCCTTCCCCTCCCTTCCACGTTTTAGTAGTGTAAAGCCCTCCCCCTTTCTCCTAGAAGAGGAGCCCTTCCCCTTTGGGGGTGGTGTGGGCAAGTGCGGTTTCTCTTTCCAAGCCAGTCCTTGACCTCCCCCCCCCCTTCCCGGTACCACGACCCGTGTCTCCTTCCTGCTCGCGAGCTAGAACGACTTTTTTCCTCCCCCCGGAGAGAGGATGTCGCACTCTCCTTCTCCTGTAAGTTAAGCTTTACTCCTTCCCTTCCTAAATGGTTAGGTTACCCTCCCCTTCTCCGTCAGGAGCACGTTTCTTTCTTTTCTTTCTTCTCTCGAATTCGGAAGCTGCCTTTAAATAGTGGAAGGAGACCCTGCGAGGGCCCCCTTTCCCTTTTTTTTCCTCCTCCTTCTTTCTAACGACCTGGTTCCGCTGGTTCCCCCCCTTTTTTCCCTCTTTTCCAGGGGCCACGAAATTTTTCGACGGGACGATGGAGTGATCTCGAACAGCCCGATCCGTCAGAGATCTTTTTTCTCTTGCCTAACCCCCCCGAGTTACCGGCGTTGCTCTTCCTCCCCCCTTTCGTCCTCTATGTCGCGCAGGTCTCCCCATAATGTGGAGTCTACGGAGCCCCCCTTTTCTCCCCAGCCCGGGCGCCCATCCCCTGGTCCCTACGGACCTCCCTTTTTCGCCCTTTTGAAGTTTTTCGTGGCCCTCCTGTTTCTTTCCCCGGCGCCGCGTTTTAAAAAATGGAAGAGCTTCCCTTCCCCCTCCAGAGACGTCGGACCGCGCTTTCTTTTTCGCCGACACTTATGTTTGTCGGAGCCTTTCGTCCCTTTTTTCTCGCGTCCTGCGTTTCCAAAACAGGTTTCTCTTGGGTGAAAAACGTTTTTCTTCTCCCAGCCTGCACTTTTCTTTCCGTCGTCCGACAAGGCTTTCCCCCTCCCTCTACTACCTCCACAGCGGATACACTTTTCTCCACGAGAGATGATGGAAAAATGCCCTTCCCCGGTTAGCAGGGAGATACGCGGCATGTCTTTTTGTCCTCTGTTTTCCCCTTTCCCCACCGTTGACTCTCCCCCTTTCCTTGTTTTTTTTCCTGGTCTACCCCACCCGCCAGGCCCTTTTTTACGAAAAATGCCTCTCCCGATGAGGGAAACAGGTACCCTCCCTTTTTTGTAAGCCATTGCCCCAAGCCCCTTCGGTCAAGACCACCCTTTTTTTCCTCCGTCCCTTCCTTCGCGTGCTGTTTCCGGTCCCCCCTAAGATAAACCCCTTTAGTAATTAAAATAGGCCACCCCCCAGCTTTTTTCCTCACAAAAGTTCAGCCCTTTTGCGAGGAGAAGGAGGCGGACGCCTCCTCCTTCTTCCTCGTCTGCGTGCGGGAAATCTCCCTTTCGAGATTGAGAAGAAGAAGCTTCTTAAGAAGAAGTAGCCCTTCTTCTTTTCCCCCCGGCCTTTGTCCTATAATTGATCTTTTTTTTTTTGGAAGTAATCCTCGATTTTCTTTTCTTATGGTAACGGAACATTCCCCTCACGAGGACTCCCCCTTTTTTTGCGACCTGTTTTTCTTGACGATGGTCTTGGGGAATTGTAGTCCTCCCCATCTTTTTTGGGGAAAGGGTGCACTCCCTTTTTTTTTTTCTGGGAAGTGTGAGTTTTAAGGAGCTCCCCCCCCCTCTTATTCCCATTTTCCCCTTCCTCCCCCTCTTTCCCCTTGGGCCTCATTCCTTTTCTTTTTTGCGTACGGTATATCTCTCTCGGAGGGAGGTGCGGCTATTCTGGGCAGGGCCCTTCCTTATGCCCTCATTGCCCCTTCCGTTTCATTACGAAATTTTCCCTCTTTTTTCCCACGACGTGGTACAACCCCCTTCTGAGGGAGACCTTTGCAAAGCATTCCGCCTCCCGCACCTTTCCAGCGCACCTTCTTTCCCCGACCAGTCCGGGTCTTCGGGCAAGGCGCTTTTTTTGTGTAGTAGGTTAAGCCCGGGAAGTCTTTTTTTTCGTGTACCTTGGCCTCGCCGAGCTTCTCCTTCCTCTTTTATCTCGGCGCCGATACCGTTTTTCGGACGCGTCTGTTCCCTTTGCGACAAGGGCTGGGATCACCGGCTTTTCCCCCCTCTTCGTGATCCTCGGATCCCCCCCCTTATGGTTTACGTGGGTTCTTCGCACTTTTCCCTCGATGAAGCGCCCGCGCAGATAGTACCCGTAATGAGGGTGAACGCTTCCCATAGTCACCCTCCCTCCCTCCTTAGATGGAGTTTCCTCTACTCCCCCTCTAAAGAGGAAAAGGGATCCTTCCCTATTTCCCCCCAGCAATTTAGTGGCCCGCCCCTTACCAAGAGGTTCCTCCATCCCTGGGAAACATCCCGCAGACTAGGGATGTCTCATGAGTTGAAATCGAAGACCCCCCCTTTTCTCTTTGCACGACCCTCCCCCACCACCTCCCTACCTCTTTCGTCTGCCTGAAGGTCGGATTCCTTTTTCCTTTACAGGAGACGTACGTGGACGCCTCCTTTTCCTTCTCCAGTCTTTCCTCTTTTTCCTTCCAACGGACCGGAGCCGTGCTTGTCTTTTTTTTTTTCCATATAGTAGTGGCCGTTTTTTTTTCTCGAGATAGACGAGCAGCTCTTTTTCGAACACTTTTTGTGGTCGTGCCTTTTGAGGAGGAGTGGATGGTAGCATTTTCCACTTGGACCACACAGAAAAAATGGTCTGGCGGAGGGGCCGACTTTATTTTCTCCTGATAGAAGGGACTTTTGCTTGACACCCTCTACCAAGTGGCCCCCCTTGGCTCCTTCGAGTGAGCTGCTCTTTATGACAAATAGAAACAGATAATTTCCCCGTGAACGAGGAGCGAGATAATCCCCCTTTTCCACTGCTGGTCGTTCCTTTCCCCCAAGGTTCGTAGTACGAGTCCGGCCTTGTCCCCTTTTTTTCAGCCATCCTGCCGGGAAGCGTGTTTGAGATGGAAGTAATGTAGGACATCCGTGCCTCCCCCTCTCATCTCCTTCTTCCGGCCAGAGGCATGAGGAAGGGATAGGGACCCTCCCTGGCCGAATCAACGCGCGTCTTCCTTTTCCTACCCCTTTCTCGGTCGCTTCACCCTTTTCCTCCTAGCTGTGGGGTAGAGGTGCTTTCCTCCATAGCCACCGAGGTGGTTCGTCCTTTTTTTCCAAGGGTTCCAATTCTTTTCCCGCCCAACCGATCGCTCCTTCCCTTCCTTTCAGGGTAGGAGACGGCCCTTGAGGGGGAGAGGGCTCTTCAGCGATGGCTTCCTTCTCGAGCGCAACCCTCCCCCCCTTTCCCCCGCCAGACCTTTCTTTCTCCCTTCCTCGTGTGCAAACCATGGTGGCAGAAGCGAACGCCTCGACTTCCCCTTTTCGCCCTCGCCCAGACCGCGCTGGCCTCTTTTTTTTTTTTCTTTCCTCGGGGCCCGTATCGTCTCCTCCTTCCCTTGGAGAGCGGCTTCCCTTCCGTTTTCCTTCCACCGAAGTAGCCAGGATCGTCCTTGCCCGAAGGTCGAGAGGCGTCCTAGATCTGAAGGGATAGGGTCTGCCGCTCGTTGAGAAACTCGTAGCGGGTAAAGGAGAGACACCTTCCTTCCTCAGGGATGAGAGATAAGTTCATCCCCTCCCTTTCCCCATTGGTCCAGTCATTTGGCGTGCACGATAGGACCCCCCTTTTCCCTATTCCTCCCCTTGCCGTGTCGCAGGTCTGAGTTTTCTTTAAAAAGAGTAGTGAAGTCCCGTCCTTTTGCCGATTGAATTATCGACTTGACCTCTCTTCCCCCCGCCCAGGGTGCCTTTCTCTTCTTCGAACATCCGTGGAATCCTTTCCCCCCTTCTTTTTCTCACCCTTACTGGCTTGTCGACGGAAGGTGCCCCTATTTAATAATAATACGTTGTTGTTTTTTTTCGCGCACGTAGTCGACGAGCCGTCTGGTGCGTCTACTTTTTTTCTCTTTGACGGACCAATTTTTTTTCTTTCCTCCCCGTGTCCCGTCCCGACCACGGTGGTCGTGGTACCCTGTCTCTAATTCCCTCTTCCTAGCACCCTTTGAGCCTGACCTGCGTCTTTTCAAAGCATGGGGACAGTTTCTTCTTCCGGAAAGGGGGAGGCTCTTCCCCTCGAGATGCTATTTTGCCTCCCCTCTTTGCGAAGGCCCTCTTTCTTTTCCTCTTTTCTCATCCGTCTTCGACGCCCTCCGTTAAAGATAAAGAGTGCTTCCCCCTCCTATCAGTCCTCGCCGCCACCCCTTTCCACGTAGAGCCCCCCTTCTGACCTGCGCGCCCCCTTTTCTCATTCCCTCTACTCGGTTAGCCCTGACTTCTCTCCGTCCTCGTTAGAAGAGTACCACGCCTTCCTCGCGGTCTGGGAGAGGGCGACCTTTTCTCTAGGAGGTCCTTGCCCCAGATTGTTCGTCTTGGTTGGACTCTTCTCTTTTTTTTTCTTACTTCTTCTTTTGTTCCCTTGCTGGATCCTTCTTTGCAGAGCAAGAGGAAGCACGGCACTTTTTCCTACAATGACGACGGCGGGAGTCCTTTCTTCCCGGCGGCCCTTTTTTGACCCTTTAACCCCCTGGTCCGGATGTTTTTCTCCCCCCTTCTAGGGAGGGGTTCGCGGGCTAGAAAATTAGTTCCACACCCAGCTCGATTCCGGCCTCTTTGACAGTCCTGTCCCTTTCCTTCCCTCATCTTGGCGCCCTCTCCCGGTGAGGGAGCCATTCCTCTAAGCAGCGAAGGTAGTTTCTGGACAAGCCGCGGGTTCCCCTTTTTTTCTTCTTGTTGATCTGTGTTTGGTGATCGGACTTTTCCTCCGGAAGGACCTTTCCAAAAAAACTTTCCATTATGGCTGCAAAGGCCCCCCCTTTTCCAGGCCTGAAGTACTTTCCCTGGTCCGCTTCCACCCTTAGGAGGTCTGGCTGATTTCCCTCTTTTGACGAAGTTAGTAAAAGTAGGACCTGAGCGTTTTTCTTCCCGGCGATTGACGTCGGCCATGGTTTATTCTCTTGTAACGCCCCCGTCCTGTTTTTTTTAGTCTACGCCAGAATATGCGCGGCTCCCCCCCTCCCCCTCGACACGACTCTTTTGGGAAAGTTTGAGGTAAGCACCCTCCTCCCCCGAATAACACAGGAACTACCCTCCTTTGGACCCGTCTCACTGCTCTTCGAGCTCGAGACCTCCTTCCTTTTTTCCACGTACGAGATATCGTCGTCCCCCAGAAGGTAGAAGGTACGTTCCCTTCCATGGAGTAGTCACACGCCTTCTTTCCCCTTCAGCCGTCTTTTAATATTCCCCTTTCTCCTCGACCTTTCCTTCCTCTCCCTTTTTTCGCGTGGCATGAAGTGGGGGGGGGGGGGGGGAAACTTTTTTTTTGCAACGCCCTGGGCGTGTTTCAATTCTTTTTTCTACGACTCGCGTTTCCCTAAGATTGAGTAAAATCTTTTTCGAAAGAGGATCTTGACTCAGTTTCCCCCGTCTTCTTTCTTCTCCCTTGAGCATTTATTCGACCACGAAAGCTCAGAGAGCGTCTGCTTTCCCCGAGAGTGAGATAGACAGGGGGCGTTCCTCCCTTTTCTCATTTCTCGCCCCTAGTCAGCTCTTTTTCCCCCCAGATAGGGGAGACAAGCCGTTTTCTCCACGGCACAAAGAAGCCGCTCCCCTTATAGCCTGTCTTTTTTGGGGGGGTTTCTTTTTTTTTTTTTTCTTTTTTTTTTGTGGGTTTACAATCGTTTCTCCCTTTTTTTATTGTCAGAACGGAGAAGAGTCGTCCCTTGAACAAAGGAAGAGCATTACCTTGTCCCTCCCCTCCCCCAACGTCCATCTTCCCTTTCACAGAGCATGGCACGTTTTTCTCCGCATACGGGACTTCTTTCTGTGAGAGGAGGTGGGCTTCAAGAAAAAAAACGGTCTCACCCCCCTAGACTGGTGTCCCCCCCCCCCTTCTTTATCGTTCAACTCTGCCCCCCCCCCCTTTTCCGTAATTTTACGTCCGCAATTTTTACTAAAAGCAAACCTCCGAGCAGCACCTAAGCAGAGCTTTCCCCCAAACCGTCCGTCCTTTGACCGTTAGCTGTCCCCCCCCCCTCAGCGGTCTCCAGGGTCTTTCCTGTCGAAAGTAAGCTGAAGGCATCTACTTCCCGGCAACCTCCTCCCCATGTCACAGGACCCCCCTGCCTCCTTTCGTCACCCGGTCACCGCCGGCTTTTTTTTTCCAAGGAAAAAGACTCCCAAAGGCCTTTCCCAAAGGCTTTCCTCTCGTGCGTTTCCTTTTCCTTTGGGCATCAGGATTCAAACGGCGTCGTAATTAAACTTTCGCATGATCGCACCTCTTTTTCTGGAGACTGTCCGTTGTTTCTGCTCCCGACATCTCTTTCCAAGGAGGGCGGCCGTTTTTTGTTGTTGAGGAGAGATGCTCCGCACTCCCCTCTTTTTCTCCTCGATTCGTCTGTCTTCCTCCCCCCCTTTTTGCCAGTCGTTGGCGATCATGAGATGGTTTCCTGAGGGGAATCCCTTCTATCTTGAGAGTTTTCCCTTTCTTTTTTTGCCACGGACCTTTTTCTCAAAAGAAGAATTGAGGAGTCTTGTGATGGGGAATTGTAGGACTCCTTTTCCTCCTTTATTTCCCTTTTTTTTGCCCCAGTTTTCTTTGCTGGGGGTCACTGGCAGTTTTCTAGGGGAAAGTCCTTCCCTCTTCAAAGTGCGAAGACAAATGTTTACTTCATCATTCCCCTGAGTCTCTCCCTTTTAACTTTCCTTCAGGACTTTTTGTAGGGAGGTAGTAAGGATAACGTTTCCCGTAGAAGATTATTAACGAATTTTTTCCGTCATCTGACCTTTTTCCCCCTTTCTCCCCCCCCACTACTTTGTCACAAATGTAGAGATTTTCGGGGTTTTGATGATTTCCCGAGAAGAAAAACTTTCCTCGTGAACAGATAGCCCCTTCTTTTAGGAGTAGAAGTACTCGAGGTAGACTCTGGGATGTGGGGAGTATGTACTTTCTCTAAAAGTTGTTCCCTTTTCCTCTACCCTAAGAGTCTCTTTTTCTTAGATCGGAGAAACTCTTTTTTTGAGTAAGTAGGAGGGAGTATTTTTTTCGAAAAGGGATGGGCTTCCCTTTTCCCCCCGAGATGGTCAGGTTTCATCCCCTTCTGTAGATGGATTATAGACCTTCTTCGGAGACGACAGGGAGATCGTTTCTTTCTCCAGAGGTGACCATCCTCCCTCGCTCTAGGACGTGTCTTTTTTCTTCTCCCTCTCAAAGGGCTTCTATTCAAGAATCCCTGCCCGAAATTTCGTGGACCCCCTTTTTTTCCCCCCCCAAGTATTGTCCCTGCCTTTTTACCCGTCTTCCCTCTTTTTCCCTTCGCCGCCTCGGCCCCTCGAAGAAAGAATAACCCCTCCCTCCTCCAGCGAAAGCTGCTCTCCGGTTGTCCCCCTCCTCGGTCCCCGGAAAGCCCCTTTTTCCCTGAGAAGTAGTGGACGCCTCTCCGTGAGTACTCTGAACGGACCTTTCTCTGTTTTTTTTTTTTTCCCTCCGGACTCTCCTATCGTGTGGCAGTCATTTGTTCTAGAGATAGCTGGACCAAGGTCGGTGTTCCCTTTTTTTGGCTTGTATTTTTTTTTTTTTCTAAAGAACTGGCCCACACCCTCCCCCCTTCGAGGGTCTGTAGGTGTCGATCCTTTTTTTAAGGGAGTAGAGAGAAGACGGCCCTTGGAAAAAATGGAAGACGTCATAGCCGTTCTTTCCCCTTGTATCTGAAAACTCTCACTCTCAGGCTTCCTTTCTTTTACGTTCGTAACCGTGACCTATTCTTTTTTCCTCCAGGACATCCTCTTTGGAAAAAGGTAGTCGTCTCCAATGGAAGAAATTCCTTGTTCTTTCATCTTCGTTTTCTTTTCTCCCCCTTTTCCGATGTTCCCTCTTGTCTTCAACGTCGATTCCGCTAATAGACATTTCCTGAAGAGGGCCGCTACTTTTCTCTTCCCCCTTTTTCTCATCGGGACAGTCCGTCTCCCCTTCCCCCCCCCTCACCTGACTCTGTCGCCAAGATGTTCCCCCGGGAGAGAAAAAATTTTTATTCGGGAAGGAATAGAGCGGTTTTTTCAGATTATTTTCTTTACGGTGGAGACCCTTCCCCCCCTTCGCCACTCGTTTCTGGACCAGGGTTAAAGGTTTTCCCCCCGATAGATCAGTGACCTCCCTCCCCCCTTTTCGTCAGTTCCGTCCTTCCCCCCCTTGCACCTTCCCCCCCGTTTCTTTCCCTCCATCTTTTTCGGGAAAGATAGAGAGACTTCCCGGTTCCCAGAAAGATTTAGTCCTTACCTCTCTGGGTTCCACCCCCCCCTTCCCTTTCCCTCTGGTTCCCAGCCTTCGCCCTGACTCCCCCTTGCAGGTCCGCCCTCGAACAGAACCCGCTTTTTTTGTGGACTCGCGAAAGAGCGAGTCTTTCCTTCAGCCGAACTTCGAGAAGTCTCCCCTCTTTAAGAGAGCTTCTCTGTTTCTCCTTTCCATGCCGCATTCGAGCTTTTTTCCCTTCCTGTTCGGCGAGGACTTTTTCTTTTTGAGTTGAGCAAGATTTGGTAAAGTGCGATCCCTTTTTAGCGGCCTCGTAGAATCGTTTCCCCCGCTCCGGGTCTCTCTCGTCCTGGCGCACGCATGTTTCTTTTTTTTTTTCGTAGACGATCGAGAATAACCCCTTGGAAAAAATGGGAAACAGGCTCCCCTTCGTATGTCCCGCCTCGCATTCTTCTCACCTGTGACATACCTCTCGGTCCTGTCCCTTTTCCTCCCACCGTGTGTATGGCCGGGTTTTTTTGAATCAGTACAATAGTAGGCGAACTTTTTTTTTCTACGACGGGAGAATCAGGCTTGGTCGATCCTTCTCCCCTCCGTGTTTGTCTTATCTACCCCATTCTTCTTTCCTCGTTCGACGAGACCGTACTTGGTTTTCCCTCCTCCTTCTTTGACAGGATTTCCCCCAAAGATTCGAAGAACGAACCTTCTTTTTTTATCGAGGAAGAGAGAAGGTAATCTGCCCCTTCCTCCTGACCTTCTATTTATTTTTCCTCCTCCTTGTGTCCAACGCCCGGGGCCATGTGTTTCATTACTGCTCCCTTCCCGGGGAGCTCCTTTCTCCTTTTTGCAACGCAATGATGAGACGGTCCCTTTCGAGAGAAAGGATTAGCGAAAGACCCTTTCTACTCCGCCCCATTCCTTTTCTCTTCCGCCCGCTTACAGCGTGCTCAACTCCCCCCCCCCTTTCCCCTCTTCCCTTCCTAGACGCTTTTTCGGACAAGATAGAAAGGCTTTTCTCGCCTACTCGGTGAGAACGACTTCTCGTCTTTCCCCTCCTCTTTCCGGACTTCGCCTTCTCTTCCCCGGCTCCCTTGGTGACCCTTTCCCCTTCGGGCGAGGGCTCTAGGGCGGGGAGAATTTTTCCGTGGTGGGCACAATAGTCGCTTTTCTCTTTCTACAATCGGGTCTTTGTGACAGTTCTGGATCCTCCCCGCTCTCTTTCCATGATGCACCCCCTCCCCTTTTCCAGGAATGTGCATGTTCGAAGGCGGGGACCTCCTCTGAGTGTGTCTTCCCCTCGTGACCTTTCACCAACTGTCCCCTTTTTTTTCTTCCCCCCCCAAAATAGTGGTCTTTTCGGGTATAAAACCACGAGAAAATCGAACTGTCCACCCCCCTTCCCCCGATGCCTTCGATGTGTTCTTTTCCCCCCCTCCCTCAAGTTTAGCCGTCATCTTTCTGTTCTTGGCGGGCCCCTTTTTTTTTCTCCCAGATACGCAGCCAGGGGTCCGTCGGAGGACCGGCCGCGGTCCTTTCTCTTTTGAGCACTGTTGTCTCCTTTCCCTCAGACAGTACCGTCCATCGCCTTGTTCCCTCCTGCCAACGCTTTTTCGGACAGGAAACCGTTTTTCTCGAAGAAGACAGTGGCCGCTCCCCCCCTCAGCATCGTACTTTTTTTTTTTTCTCTCCCCCCCCCCTTCCTTTTACGGAAGTCGCTCCCACCTCTTCTTTGGAACGAAGAGCAAGGAGATGTCCGTTTTTTCAATCAAAGTCGGCGTCGATTTCGCATATCAGGAGCCTTCCTCCCTCTCCCCCCCCCCCCCCCCCCCCCCTGTCCTTACCCTCAAATTGGGCTTTTTTTTTTTTCAAGAAGGGAGAAAAGACTTCTCAAGAAAAAGAAAGTGGCCTCTTCCTGTATGGTGCGATCTCTCTACCTCCTTTCCTTGACCTTCACTGCTTTTTTTTTTTTTTTTTTCTTTTTTAGAGATTTCTCCTCAAAGAAAAAAGGAGAAGTTCCCTTCAAGGGAGGGAGGAAATGGCTCTCCCCAGCTTTCTTCCCGGAGCACTTTTTTCCTTATGACAGAGTATCTCTTAAAGAGAAGAGTTATCATCCATGGAAGGATGACCTTTGGCTTGCGTTTCCCCCCCTTTTCTTTTGCAAGCCGCTTTACCGGTGAAGATGGTCCCTCAAGATTGTAAAAGAGGTCCCTCCATTGCGTGGAGTCTCTTCTTCTGAGGAGCCTTTTTTTATTTCTTCTCCTTGAGAATGTTTTCTCCAAGAAAGATAGACCTTAGTGTGTAAAAGCCTTACCCTCATTCCCTTGGTGAAGATATCTGAGTATGTAGAGCAGTCGCGTAAGAATAATTTTTAGTTTCCTTTTCCCTCCAAGCTCGGGGTCTGCCCCGGGGAGCCCTCAAGCAAGTCGCCGAACGGATCCACGTCCCCCTTTAGAGGGGTCCTGTTACGTATGTCGGCCGGCGCTTTTTCTCTTCCCTTTCCACCCCTGGAAGATCTCGAATCACCAACCCCTCCCCCTCCTCGTTAGACTTGGCCCTTCGTTCTCCTCTCCTGACGGTGCCGTTGCCCCCCTTTTTCGCGTCGAGTTTCTTTCAAGAACAAAACCCCTTCGACATGGGTGACACGTCGTGCTCCGCGGCCCCACTTCCTTTTCGACACTTAGGGCCTTTTTTCCTTCCCTCCCCAGCGGCTACTTTTTTTCCCGCACATAAGCGAGCTGCTGGTCTTTACGTTAGCAGGCGATACGCCCTTTCTTCAAGTTCGCTGTTTTCTTCCCCTTTTCAATGAAGCTGACTTCTACTCTTCCTCCCCATCCGCACACTGCCAAGGTCTTTTTCCAGAGTCCCGCCAGGAGTGACCCCCTCGTACAAGACACCGGTCGCCGCCTTTTTTTTCCGCGTGTTTTGCTTTCCGGTGCCTGACCCTTATCCCAACGGCGTTTTCTTTTCGGAAAAAAATAGCATGTCTTCCGACTGGAGAAGGCGGCGGACGCTAGACTATCCCTTGCG
>Ga0179593_1678831_pt1 | contig 14834 bp, 13 predicted proteins | sample CZODoug2_1_08_16_FD_185931 | JGI IMG/M metagenome (GOLD analysis project Ga0179593, IMG submission 185931) | Vadose zone soil fungal communities from Angelo Coast Range Reserve, California, USA - CZODoug2_1_08_16fungal (PacBio error correction) | ecosystem: Environmental > Terrestrial > Soil >... | reverse complement strand
GTTCTTTCTTTGATTCTTCTCTTTTTCCGAAATTTCCGGCGGGCTTTCTTCGATCCGACGGCCTCTGGCAGACTTAAAGGCGAAACTCGATCGCAAGCAGGCGAGGTCCCGTTCTTTGGAAAATGGTTTGGCCCAGCGGCTTTTTTTTTTCTGGACTACCCCCCCTTTTTGAATTATCGGCCTAGACAAGCTGGTTTGATTTGATCTGTGGTGTGTTGTAGCTCGTGAAGTTCGTTTTTTTTTTTTTTCCAAAAAGGGTCACAACGTATCCTTACCTCAGGGTGGACGACGGATGCGGTTTTTCCTTTCTTTGCATCAGGGCAATCCGGAGGCAGCGGCCGAGGTTCTACACGTACGGACGTCTTTGGGTTTGAGGATGCGAGAGGTGTTTGAATTCTTGACTTCTGTATTTTCGTTTTGCCCGGGCGTGGTGTTGGCTTGAGCGGATTGCTGGTTGTCGGTTTGCGACAAACCTTTTCCCCTCCCAAAGTCCAAGCCCCGTCCCCTCTCAATTTCCAACGCTTTATTTTTCTCCACGGTGGATCTCCTTGCACGACGGCCTTGTGTGTTTTGTTCATTCCTTCCTCCTTTCCCCCCCCCCGAAAGAAGCGTCCCTCGTTCCTCCCAGGGCTGACACTCTTTTTCGCCAGTCTGACGAAGGCATTTTGTGCTCGCACTAATTTGGACTGAGATCTCTTCTTTAATCCTGATGTTTCTGGTCGTTTCCTTAAGGGGCGGATCGGGGTTTTGGGGGTTGGACTCAGCTTTTGGGCAAGGATCGAGCCTTTTTTCTTTCGCTATACCGTCAGCCTTTTCTCGGTCCTCCGAATTCTTTCAGACGCACCCCACCATTTAGGCCTTGGCATTGGTATCGAGCCCTCGTCCGACGGAGGTCCTCGGTTAGAGCTTTTTTTCTCCGCTTTTTTTTGAGTTGCCGAAGGTGGATCTCCGTTATCCAGCTGTCTCACCATGCGGGGCTGAGCTTCGCGACACCGGGTTTGTTCCGTAATCCTTTTTTTCTTTCTTCCCGGATTTTTTCGCCTTTGTGTGTGAGACGTTTTCCCCACGACAATCCATCTCCTTTTGTCGGAGGCAGTTTTTCACGGCTTCAGGGCCCCCTAACCCTGCCTTGGTGCGTGCTAGGGATCCGATGGTCAAGTTCCCCTTCTCTTGTTACTGCCCGCCGTTGGCAAGTTTTGCCTTCTTTCAGCATATCCGCCCCGGGGCTCCGCTGCGACAGCTCCGGACTCCCTTCATCCCCTTGGTGCGCGCCGAGTTACCTTGTGATATGCTCGCCGCCCTCTATTCGCGGTTCTCTCGGCTAGATGTCTTGACCAGTCGAACACTTTGGTTCAACGACAAGTTAGGGAAGGCTTGAACTCGCTGACACATCGTTGAGGAACCGTCAAGCCCTTCCGTTTGCAAGCTCCCCGCCAATTCTCCCTGATCACGATTTAACTAACCCCCGGACAGGGTCTTTCTTTAAGCCCCTTGTGTTTTTTTAACTCCGAGCACCGCTTCATCCGGCGCGCTCCCCCCTTGCCCTCTATGGTTTCTCCCCATTTCTTTTTTCGCGTTATAGCACCTTTGATCGTGCCAAAAACCCCCAAAATACCTGGCCACCATCCCTCAAGACATCACTTGCAGCGGAGACGTCCAGTTGCCCGATCAACTTTCCACCCCTTTTTAAGATCGTCAGCATTGTAGCTTGTATGGAAAAACCCGCGTAGATCTTCCCTGCTCCCCTCCTCAGCCAGATGCCGGTGCCTTTGATCCTCCACCCCCCCCTTTCCTGCCGCTTATGTCGGCACTCCTTCTTCGTATGATGCTCTACAGCCGAGCCTGCGATCAGATCATCTTCCGGCAATTTAGTAAACGCTTTGTCCTTGTCAAAGTTTAGTCCCTTTCACAGCGCCAAATTGCCCACGTGTAGAATCGACTTTGAATTGTTTCCCCTTCTCTTCCTTGAGGATGCTGCGCTTTTTTCCCCTGACGAGATGCGTTTTTCTCCCAACGTTCGGGATAGACGATGTCGGCCCATGACCTGCGGCTTCCTCTATTTTACTCTAGTGGTTTATTGGATAGCCCCTTCTCCCTCCTCCTCAGCCAGTGCCTCTCAGTTTTTTTGGACGTCTTTCAGAAGCGATTTCGGCTCTCGGCAATTACAAAACTAGGGCCTTCCGGGGTGCCTTCTCCGCGACGCAATCCCTCGTGGAATGTGGATGGAGGGCGAATTCTGCGTTGACGACGACTCGTTTTTAAGAGCCCTTGCATCTCGACCCCGCTGATTCAGTTGTCGATTCCTGTATATCTTCTTTTAAGTTTTATCAGGATTGCTCTGTTCGTCTCCCTTTCCACGCGGTTTGAGGGTGCGATAATGGTAATTTTACTCCGCGGTTTGCATTTTTTCGGCGCGACTGATCCAGACGCGTTTCGGCTCTCAATGCTGCGGACCAGAGCTTACTTTGACTCGGGGTTTACGTTGCATGAACGTCTCTCACGGGTGCATTTGTTTTTTTTGCCGTGCCCCCGCTACTTTTACCCTACTGCTCCCCTAATTGTTTCCCCCTGACCATCACTAACCTCAGCATTTTTCGCAGCCCCTTCGTACTGATGGCGGCTCCTCCCTTTGCCACCGCTTTGCGGCATTCCAAGACCCTTGTTACCTTATCGTTTGAACGTAATTTTTTTTTAGCTCGTATCTGCCCCCTTAGTTTTTTTTTCTCGGAGCCGAAGTTGGTCTCTTCAGAGAGTTTTGTCCATGCCCCTGATGAGAAGTGTTAGCCCTCCTCCGTTTTTTTTGTTTGCGGATAAGCCCTTTTCCACGACCCTTTCTCGAAGGCCGCCTAGGGTCTTCCCTTATTCCTCGTTTGCGCGCCGTTGTCCTTACGGTCCAGGAAGTGCTTCGGTCTCCTGATGTCCTGCGCAACATGCCATCTTTGTTTTCAAAGCCCGCGGACTTGGAAAACGACAACACGGACTGCCTCCCAGTGGGGATGATGGCTCCTTGACCTGAATCCGTAAGACAAGCCGATGGTATTGTCTGGCAACGGTCGCGATCACCCGGATTAGATCCAATTTTTTCTCTGGTCGGCCACTAAGTTTTTAGTGCAAGCCTTCGAAAAGACGTTCTTTCGGCATTCACTTTGACCCCTAACATTTTTGGTCACGTATGATCCCCGTTTGTTTCTGACTACGACACCGCCCACGATCGGTATCAGACCACCCATTGCGAATTCTCCGCCATGTTTCTACACCTTTTTATTCAATCCGTCTACCTGGTTTTGTCTTCTCGAGACTTCCTAGCAGCATGTTGTGTACCCCAATAATGGCTGCCCCTTTCCCTTGTAGAGCGAGCCCCCCAATTCCGCGCTTTCCCCTTTTCCCCCCACCAGTCCTGCCCGTGTGACGTTCCCTTTTAGACCCCCAGAAGAACCCCCTTTTAGGATCTTGACTGAATTTATGCGCTGACCTCAACTTTTCCCTCCCCGGCCTTCCTTCGATCCATGGTGGCGCGACACCCCTTGGGCGCCCTGTCACTGGTATCTATTCTCTTGATTTTTTGCGCCGAGCCGGCTCTTTCCTCACAAGCCCGCCGGTGAAGGCCTCTTTGTTCACCCGTTGCCTCCAATAGCATGCCAACTGCTCGTGGGAAGTTTAATGGTTTCCGTACACACTACCCCCCCATTAACCCGGCGCCACGCGGCAGAGCGCCTAACCATCACGCGGTCGCTACTGTTAATCGCAATCCCCACAATGAGTTCTCCTTTTGGCGTCCCCCCGTTGATCCCGTAGGATGCCTCCTGCCTTTTTTTTCAGTCCCGTACATCCCCCGTAACGAATTTTTCCCCCCCAACTCTTTTTTCCTTGGTGCCGTTTTATTTCTTCCCCCTTTGTTTTCCGGTGAACCAAAAACACCCCCACCTTCACGAGCACAAACACCCGCCGTCTCCTGAGACCGGTCGCAAATTCCCCTGCTTCTTTGCGAAGTTTTCTTTACGGGAAACGCTCAATGAATGCTTCCCCCTTTCGTTAGGATTGCTGGCGCTGGGCGGTTTTCCGTTTCTGCCCAAGTCCTTCCCAATGCCGCCGGAATTGCCTTCCGGGGTTCGTGCTCCAATGAAAGTCGTCTTCCCACGTCCATACAATAGATTCTTTTCCTCTCTTTTTTTGACGCGATGTCTTTTTCTTGTTGAGATCGGTTCTTCTGGCATCTCTGAAGACCACTCTTCCGGTGTGCCAATTTCTCCCCTCTTCCTTTTTAAGATTGGCAGATGCCCTGCCGTCCCCCTCGCCAGCGCCCTGTTCACACCACGCACTGCCTCTCTATGGCCAAGGCGTTCCTAGGTCGTGGCCATCAACACCACGGCTCCCCCCCCCCTTGATGCTGTTGAGTTTGGTTGATTCAGTAGGCGGATGGTTTGTTGTAGCGGAAGTTTTTCGTTTGTCGGGAAACAGTGTTTTTGGTGCACATTTCCCGGGTTGTTTTAAGGCTCCTTGTTTTCGGTCATGGATTTTACGTTGGGCCTGACGCAGGATTTGGGCCGGAGGTTATCAAGTTCCAATGCTTTCGGCGGCTTTTGAGGGACTGATTGACGGCGTCTGGGTCGGCGCTTTCCCCAGCGCTTTTTTTAGTTCAAGCCATTGGATGGATGCTGTTTTAGCGACACAGTAAGCGGACTCACAGTCAATTCCTTTGTTTGCACAGCGTGGCTGGCTACCCTTGTACAAAGCTCGCCTTTGCGCGGATGTGTTCGTAAGGGTTTTGCCTAACTCTCTTTCCAGCAAATGCACGCGTCATAGGCGCTACCAGGATGTGCTGCTGGCGTTTAGCGCCCCCCCCCCTTTGGATATCGGCTGCTTATGTCTGATTCCTGTTTGCCCCCCCTTGTCTCGCCGAGTGTTTCTTTGAGGAAGAAGGCTTCATTAGGAGGCTGTTCCTTAGACGAATGGCTTTTTCTTCCTTCCCCCCCCCAGTTTTCCCGGGTGTGATCCTTATTTTCCCTGAAGGATGCTAGAAGGTATCGAAGTCCCAGTCGGTTTTCATTGGGGATAGATCATCGATTTTTCTCCATTCGCCGGAGGTGGACGGCTCTCCGAGGGATTTTGGTCAGTTGAGAAGATGAGGTTCAGGTTTTTTCTGTATCAACATGGTGAATCGTTCTTTATACAACGCGGCGTTTGCTCCCAACCGAACCCGCAAGCACGTTCCTTTTTCCCGCTTGCTCCCCAACCGCCTGTGGATAGAGAGCTCCCCCCTTCCTTACCGACACATCAATTTCTGGCTCGGTTCGGCTCCTGTCCGACGAAGGTCTCAGCCCACTTATTAAATTCCTGTTGGGTGCACGCGGCTTCTGGACCTCCCTGCCTTGGCCAGTAACAGTTTTTCCCCCTCCAACGGACATTCTTCAGCTTTTTTGAGCCTAGTGTCGAGCTTTTTTCCAAGGAAAGCCTGGCCGCGCAACTTGTACCTGTCCCTCCTGCTTTTAAGGCCGTCTCTATAGCCTACGTTTTTTCTGAACGGTGCTTTAAAGTCACCCCTCCGACAATGAGGATACCACTTTCACTATTTTGGCAGGAAACCTGCCTTCCCCTCCCCCATGAGGGCTCTCCCCGACTCTCACCACGAAGGCGAAAGACAACGCAAACTAATTCCAACATTTCCGATTCTTTTCAAGTATTCTTTTAGCTGTTGTGTTCTGCCCATTCCCTATTCCGGGCACCGACTTCCTCCCTTTTTCCTGCGCCGGCGATGGGTTGTTGCGTAAGGTTTCCGCTACTAACGTGAGAAAATGCTTCTTTAGTGAAGACCCGTTGCCCCCCCTCTTTTCCTAATCGTGCGCGGACCCTGCCCTCCCTTCAACTTCTTCCCTCGATCAACGTGCTTACTCGAGAAGGCGAGCCGAGTTTGAATGGAACGCTGAGTCCGTCTTTTCGTTCCGCTCACTTTGGATTGCATGACGAGCTGGAAACCCACATCTCTCCTGCCTACCATTCAACGTCCCGGATTTCGATTCTCTCTGACTTCAGATGATTCAAGATCTGATTCGACTGCAAGTCCCCCCCCCCTTTGATGACTACGGCGACCGCCGGCTTAGCCATCGCCTGGATCTGCCCTCTGAGTCGCGCATACGCTGGCCGCCGGGGGGTTTTTTTTGTTCCTTTTTCATGGAGTTCTCGGCGATATTTTATGATGCGAACTACCCTTTTTAGGAAGTTTCCCTCTGTTCGAAGGCATCGCCGATCTGTATTTACTCGAGGATATCTTATCTCTTTTCTCCTCTCCTTTTGTTGATCTCTCTCGCCTAGGTTAGGACATCGTCGATTTTTTTTGCACCCCCCCCCTTCTCAGTCGTTGTGGCTGATATGGACCACGCAGTCTGCTCCCTTTTCCTGAAGTTCGCGATGCCCTCTTCTTTTTTATTCGGACGAATCCTCTTTGCATGTGGATTGCTCTGGTTTTTGACTGCTTTTCTGTTCCTTTGAATCTTTCACCTTGCGTCGAGATCTGACATGACTCGGAGTCGATCTCCTCGATCTTCCCGTAAGGTTTCCACGGAGTTCCGGACTGAAGGTGGTCGCTATTCTGTAATGCGTACATCGCTTCTGACTCATCTTTTGCGAGAATCCCGATTTTGCCATTGGCGCTCACTTTTCTCCTTCTATCTTACCATGATCGCGTTAATCGTTGAAGGACATTCACTTTGACAACTGGTTCTTTTCTCGGTGTTGCCCGACTGGTTTATATACGTTACTCCTTTGAAGCCTTTGCTTTTTTTAGTATCTCGCTTTTCCCGCCAACAATCGCAAGCGAGAGATTCTCGCCCTTCCGGTGGCCGGAGTCTTGACAACCTTTTCGCCATCCCCTTTGGTCGAGCGGGTGAAGATTTGTCGACCTTTCTGCTCGTTCTTTTCTTTTTTAGCTGCGGCGGGTTTCTTGTGGATGTGAAGCCGATGTGGGTCATGCCCCCATGCCGCCGGGTGAAGCTCCTGTTTCCCTTTGACCCGTTTCTACTCCTGGAATATCGACCTTTTCTCGCCGGCGCTTTGGAAGGAAGTTTTTCGAGCCCCAGCAAGGGATCGAGGCTCCGAGAACGCTGAAAGAGCGTCTCTATTTCTTGACCCCCTTGCCAATCGGTCGTTAAGCGAACCCCAGTGAGGTTATGAAAGCGTTACCCTCCCCCCTCATTGACTACTTTTGGTTATCCTTTTTTGGAACTGTCAGCCGCCGGTTATGAGTGGGTTCCCTTGTTCGCTCCTCACCAACAGCTCTTCGCTCCATTAATGTTGCCTGCTTTAAGAACCCTCCTTTGCTGTTCTGTGTTAAAAAGCTTAGTTATGTTTCATTCGCCTTCCAATTTTGATTCTAAACTTTTATCCGTCCGAGACGCGGACGCTCAGGCGTTCCCGTAGGGACACTCTTTCTCTGAGCTCCTCTGATCCCGGCGAATGGTCCTATGCTCGACCTCTGCTGATCCACTCTCTCCAGGTTTTTTTCTTCTTCTCTTTCCATGCCAGCCTTCTGTTTGTTTAAAAAATCCTTTGACTGTGTATTATGGCAACCTTCTTTGCTCCATTCTGCCCCCGCCCTTCCGTCGATGCCTCCTCTCCTGCAAACCAGAGTAGATCCGATTTCCCCACGAGTTTCCGATCAGGTCACTCTTTTTCTTCGATCCGTGGTTCTCGAAGTCCTTGCTCCAGCCATACCTTTCCGAATCTTTGGAGCTTCTTTTTTGACTTTCCTGGCGCTTCCGCACCCCAAGGCACTTTAAGGCGCTCTGGTCACCGTGTAGCTTCACATTTGCTTTGCACAATGCTCGATTTGCTTTTCATGTTGACAGACTTGTCCTCCAAATGCCCCTCTAGAACCAATTCTTCCTCTGTTTCCCGTCGCGGCGCTATCTTTTTTTCCCAACTCCGGTCGATCCCTCCTCGCCCTTCCAAAGCGTTCCTTCCCAATTTCCTTCCGTACGTTTTGCCTTCAAGACCCTTCTTCCACCTTACTTTCCTTCCTTTACTTTGCTTCACCCGCCTCCTCTACACCACAAGCATCTCGCAGTTCAATGGCTTTGGCCGTGATCGTGCCCCCCCCTTTTTCGTTCCCCACACACGCCCTCCCGACTACCCATTACAGATTAACGCGATACGGTTCCTAAAGACACCCCGACCGTGTGTATCACATACCTTTAGAATTACCCCACCCGGAGCCCCCTAAAGTTGTTCAGGGTTTTGATGTCGAAGGTTTCTTTTCCGTTGGTGCCAAGATTACATTGAACCCTTAGACATGAGTGAAAGTATTCTTGTTCTTGATGCGTCTTCCATTTGGCTGTTTAGAGTTTTGACTTCTGACCACGCGTACTAAAAGTCTGGTCCCTTGACAAGAAGGATTGTTGGCGGGCCTGATTTTCCGAGCACGTCATTCTTCCCCCACCCTTCAATACACATATCTTTACCTTTTTGACAGAGATCCGGTGATGTCGAGTAGATTATGATGGACTTGAGCCTGAACTTTTCTTAACGGGGGGGGCAGTACTCATAAGTCGGGAAGATCGACTCAAAACTTCCGCCCCCAGCGCCAGTTCATGAAGTTCCGAGGACCCACTCCCAGTCCTACTTCTCTCAAGTTGGCAAAGGAAGGTCCTTCCCGAGGAGTCTCTTGCCCAACCCAACGGCTACCCCATATCTGCCGGGATGAAGGCTTGCCCTCCAATTGTTCTTTTTTGCTTTTCAGTTCTCGCTGATCTGTCGTTTTTAGCCTGAAGTGTTTGTCTTTTGAAACCCCCTTTGGGCACGAGACTCCTCCTCCGAGGGTGACTGATGGTCGGTATCGGATCATCAATTCCACCTTGGCCTCCCTTGGAAGCCTTTGTCTTTTCCCGGGTCAAGGCGACGCCCGGTGGGGGTCAACGCTTTGAGGCGGTTCTTTTTTCGCCCGGTGTTCTGTGTCGTCGCCTCTTGCTTTTCGTTATTGGATCGGCTGTTTTCTACCCTGATTTTTTCAGCCCTCCACGAGCCAACAAGTCTCTGTGTGCCCCCCAAGTTTTAGCCTTGCACAGCCCTGGATGGTTTCAGGCTCCGTAAGGCGCTCTTTACCAAGAAGCTTCCCGTCCCTTTCCCAGTGATGCTGCCACCTGCAAGGTATGAAGGGGCATCCTACTGATCTTTCAATCCTCTTTCTCCTGTTGGATCGATCGATGTTTTCTGGCTCCTGGTCCGACTTCACGCCGTTGCCTTCTTTCCTACTCGGGCGGATGCGGTTCTTCCGTCCTTCTCCCCGATGGCCCCTTATTTTTACCCACGAAGGCTCTGCCTTTTTTTCCTCCTCTCTCCAAAACCAGTTTTTTTATCGCACTTTTGTTTTTTCAAGATCCTATTCGCCGGGGCTTGAGATCCGCGCTCTTTTCTGTTAAAAGTTTCCTTAATGGCTTGGCCCTTTTTGCGCCGGGATCAGACCCTTTTGAAGCCCCACTTTGCTTGAAGGCCTTACATTCGCATCAAGGTCTCGTTTGTGGTTACTTGTTTGTTTCGTGGCCGACCCCCCTTTTTGCCGCCTGTGATTGCTGACACCCTCCAATACCCTGATCGGTCGGCGTATGTCGTTGCCGCAGTTGCCCCTTCTGTAAAGGCTGGTTTTCCTTTCACGCGCGACAACGTCCGCTTGGCCCGACCTATTTTTCCAGGTTGCTCCAACTCGCGATCAGCACTAAGCGTCATCTTTCAGATGGAGCCGTCCATTCCCTCCGGTCGCCTCACTTTTCCCTTGACGTTATTTGCCGCCTTCTCGTAGGTTGCGGAGGAAGCCCAGAACCGCCCTATTCAAGTCCCCGTACCACAGACCCTTCCTGGGCGACCCCCGGACGTTCACTAGTGGCATGAATGGCGAGAATTCCCATTACTCCTGCTCCCCCCTATGGACCAGATCACGATCTCCTCCTACCAGATGCCACGGGTTTGCTGTGCTGCACGCTTTTGGGTCTGGCATCGCTCCCGGCCCCCCTGAGAATGCGCCGCTTCTGTTCAGGAGCATGATCACGGTTCGGTCCTTCAGCGGCGCAACTTTTTGGCAGGTATCGTTGACCCCACCACTCGGGCAACCTACCAAATTGCTCGTCTTTTCCCCCCCCTCCCGCCTCCTTAAAGTGGTAGGCTCATATCCGTAGCAGGTGTTTCTGAGAGGAAGGACAACACGGATGGTTCTCCCTCTCGCTATGTTTTGGCATTACGAGATGATTCCTCCACCAACTATCCCGCCCGATCGGCCTCATTTCCCCTTATCACCCCTTAAGGGATGCTCTAATTCTTTCTCATCCGCCTGCCCCTTTCTTATTCTAGACTTGCAAAGTCTGCTTCTGTCTCACGCCGTCCTGAATTCAAATAGTCCCACCTGCCCGGCAATTTAGTTGCTTTCGCGCATACGCCAATCATGGCACGTTCGGCGATGTCTTCTTCAGGAAGTCTGGAAAAATTCTTGTTTCTCAGATGCATCACTGATTAATCACACGATTTCGTCAGGCGAGTTATATACTCTCCCCCTCCTAAGTGTTTTTAGATACTAGACATTAGGCTATTTTCTAAGTTTTTTATTCTATCTGTGACCCCATCCTGACTGCCGCCGGCAGCTCAGCATTCCAGTCTCCCTATCAACGCCAGTTGCCCCGGAGTTTTTCCTTTGACAGAATCATTTTTTGCCGGGCCCATGTGGATGTTTTCCTACTAAAGCACGGATGTTTCCCCGTTAGGGATAAATGTGACTTCCCTTGCAGTCTTTAGATTTCCCTTAGGAGTTTCGGAGAAGTTGATCCACAAGATGGTTATGAAGTGCATAGTGTGCTAGCGTTGAGGAGATGTGTTTTTGACTCCCTTCTAGTGCGAAGGTTCACCTCCACTGTGGCGGTCGCAGTTTAGTAGAGCTAAGTTGGGTTTTAGACTCCTTGCTGTCACCTTGCGCCTGAGATACCACTTTGTCGCTTTTAGTGACGGGCTTTTCTTCAAGGTCTAAGCGGCACGGTTCTTTCATTTCCGCTTGGGCCCATTTTTTCACGATCCTTTGCAAACTCACGTTTTACGGGAGTAGCGCCCCCCTTGCAAGAGATAGCGCCGCGGCGTCATGGGTGGGGCAGGACGGCATGGTCCCCAACCAAAAGTTTCTGAACTAACTCCCCTTTTAAGAAGGTTGGGGCGCGGTTGGAAACCTTTGTATTGTCCTTGTTTTTGGTTTTCCTTGGTTTTTTTCAGGAGGCGTGAAGGCGCCTTTGGCTGTCAGTTAATGACGTCCATCTCGTTTCTTTGTCGACCTTAGGTTTTTTCCCGACCTTGTGACGTCGGCTGCCTCCGTAGGCCAGCGACACGCCTAAAAGGGTCCTTGACGGGAGCCGCGCCAGGCTTGTCGCGTCTTGGTCTCTGTTACGTGCGTGTCCCTCAATTCACCTAAAGAGGTGCTGGTGCTAGCGCCCCTGCAACAATGTTTTACGCAGGAGGGCTGTCCGTGAGTCAACTGCCCTCTCCATGGTGGTTTGTTTGTCGTTTCTCTTCGGACAACCTCGCTCGCGCCATTTAATTGGTCCCGCTCGGACACCGAAACTTTTGCATTGTTTCCCCGGCCTTTTCTGCCCCACTCCTCTTGACGATTTTCCTTTAGCTTTTTTTTACGCTTGAGTGTTTACGTCTTGCTCCCTTTAGCCGCATTTGACCCGGCTTTTTTTAATTTTTTTTCCGAACCTTCCGCCGGAGGCCAGCGGCTAATTAGCGGGTCGATTCATGTTAACAGTCCCTTCCCTCTTTTTGTTTTTCTGTTAGACCTTATATAACTCTTTTTTTTGTAAAAAGATTCCTCTTCCTTTGCTAGCACCCCCCTTTGCTCTCTCAATTCGCCCAAATTACCTGTCGTCTCGCAACAGCCCCATCGAGTAATATAGTTTCTTTTACGCTTCAGGTCAACAGAGCCCTTTCGGATTGGACGCGCCCCGTCCTTTTTTAGTGCATCCCTGTCTCTTTTGTGGCTTCTTGCGGTGCGCCGAGATTTTCAGCACAAAGGCTGACCCTGTTCCTTAGCCCCTTTAGACCGCCGTTTCAATGCAGGGTCTTTCTGAAGTCAGCGTACTTGTCGGCAGATTCCCCCTTTCTTAATCCGGCCCGGTCTTCATTACGCCCGTCCCGTCCAATCACCTCCAAGACTCCAACAGCTTTCCGTACCCCCAACTTTGTTTCTGTAAGTTCAACGAGAAACTAGGCCCCAGCTGCCATATTGTCCCTTCCCCCTTTTCTCCTTCCGACCCAACCCCTTGCCCTCTTTTCTTCCACCGAATGTCTTCCGTGCCCGGTCCCCTTGTTTCCAGTTTTTGAACAAAACGCAATCACGTTCTCACAACCCAGACCCACTTCTGACAGCAAAGACCTTTTCCGACAAACCTTCAGCTATTTGGTCGGCCCGTTGGTTTATTTCCCGCCCTCGGGACGGCCTTCCTTTGCATCGGAGCATTCCTTTTCCTCGTCCTGCTTCGCATTTTCTCTTTTTCAGCAGTCTGCCCAACTGCCGTGATGTCACCCCGCCCAAGTTCATTGGCGGAACGTGCTCTCGCTTTTTCACGGACACCTCACTCGAATCGACATATTTATTTTCCTCCTTTTTTGAGAGATGTCGGGGGTAGTTGTTTCTTTTTGCCTTGAGAATACTTCCTCCCCCCCCATTCCGGCGTCCCTTACCACGTTTCCTCTTTTACCTGCCAACCGTCCCCCCATTTTTCCGGCAAGCAAGGAGCATTTGTAAAAACGCCCGGTCATCATTTCCTCTCTTTGACCAGGAGGTCGAGGTTCTGGACTCACCAAACCCCTTTCACTTTCTGAAGGATTTGCCCCCCTTATTTGCTTCTTCTGATCGTTTGTGTGTTTGTCGATGTAAGTCTATTTTTGACCGTTTCAAAAAGGTTGCCGATTTGCCGTTCCCTCTGTGTACTATTTGGGATTTGGACGTACGTTGCCGCCAATTCAAGAAGGTTCCTCCTCCCTCTTTCTTTTTTTCATTCAACGTACTGACGTTCCACGGTTTTGAGGTTTTGATTCCTTTCAGATGCGTTTCCTTAATCGAAAGCCCTTTCGACTTAGTAGGAAGATTTGAGGGAGTTTGGCTGAGTACAATCGAAGGACTCCTTTGACTCCTCTCCCCCCGAGCAGTTGACAAAAGATAGGGCTCTGTTGGGGTTTGTGGTCGTGTTTGGGGTTGTTTTTTGGTTTTTTGTGGGTGTTGGGTTGGTCTACACTCCATCTAGACTTAGCGCTGGTGTGCGTTTCCTATACGGATCCTCAATAACTCTTACACGGCTCTCCAGGGTATGTTGATGAACCTTTGTCGCGCCACGTCTTGAGTACGAAGTTTCAGGAGATTGGACATGATTTTATGGCCGATTCGACGTCCGACTCTACTCGGAGTTTTGGTCCTGATGAAGAAGGTCCTTTAGTGGGCGAAATTACTAGGCACCAAAAACCCCAGGCCACAACACAATTAAAACACCGCCACCACACCCCCCCCCCCCCAACCCCCTTTTGCTCGCCCCCCCACGATCTGAATGATTTTTCCACCCCTGAATGCGGCGAAAGTTCGAAGACGACCCCCCCCCCCCCGTTATTCCATCATACCTTGGGATAGATCTCTTCTGTCTTTTCGCAGGAGGATCCCGCTCCAGCGGCTTGTCTTGCAGGGCCGGCTTTTCTGAACTTGTCTCTGGATCAAGAGCGACTTGCAACCCATCTTTTTTCTGCGCATTACCCGAGCCAACGCGTCGTTTCGATCAAGTGGCGACCCCCTCCCTTTTCACGGGAGTCGTTTCCGACTTCACCAGGCTTGTCCCGACTCTTTTTTTGTGATTGATCGCAACCTCCTACCTTTCCCTCTTGATCGGTGGATGCTTGGTTGACCGCATTCTTTTTTCTTGCCCCCCTTCGTCAAGGAGTGTTTGCACGTTCTTTTCCCAGTTCGGCGAACGATAGCCACGGACACCTCCGATCCTCTGGTCAGTTGTCCGCTTCCTCACTGCACAATTCCACATTTGTTTTCCCCCCTTCCACTCTCGTCCTTTTTACCGTCTTCCCGCCGCATTTCACCCGGGGGTACTGTGCCCAAACACGTTAGGTTGACACCTTCCCTGTTCAGTTTATCCTGGATTACCCCCCCCGTCCCCCGTCCAGCCTTCCCGTTCCCCTGTCCCCCCCGCAATACCGCTGCTACAATCCGACTCTTAACAGATCTTCCACCCTTTGCGCTTTTGATGTAAGGCCCCTCTTCGTGGCACCATAGAAACTATCCGAAGTCCTTATTCCGGCTTTTGCTGAGTTTATACTTGCTGAACTACATTTTTTGTACCTTTTATTTGCATATAGTTACGCCAGGCCACCCCGCCTTCAATCCCAGTGCTGAGAATCACCCCCGTCAATCTAACCGCGACAACTTTTACTCCCCGGTCTGTTGTTCGAGTTTCCTGTCCAACCCGGCGTGATTTCTTTACTTATACGACATTCGAATGAAGTTCTTTTTCTCCAAAACCCCCTCTCAGCTCCCTTCCTAGAAAAGGACCCAGTCTCACATACATGGGATTGCTCTACTTCTATCGACGCTATGCCTTATCAGACCTTTTTCTTCTTCCAAGGTGCTATGCTTCTGACTTTCCAGGCCCGCCGGTGCTAGTCCATCTTTCCCATTCCGGAACTTTCGGACGCCTCATTACGGCATTTCTTTTCTCGGCGATTGATAGCTGATTCTTTGCGAGCAGACCTATCTAGGTTCATATCGCCTAACAGTCTTCCCTTCTGCATCGACTTCCCGATGTCGGAGAACTTTGCGG